>Ga0208754_100131_pt1 | contig 46028 bp, 46 predicted proteins | sample LakWasMet55_HOW8_2_FD_183889 | JGI IMG/M metagenome (GOLD analysis project Ga0208754, IMG submission 183889) | Freshwater sediment methanotrophic microbial communities from Lake Washington under simulated oxygen tension - Sediment Metagenome... | ecosystem: Environmental > Aquatic > Freshwater >... | reverse complement strand
TGAATGCACGGCAATTGCTTCAAAAACGCCAATAGCCGGCACCACTCATCGTCGCTCAATTCTATTCGGTTCATGCCATCCAAATCAGATAATTCTATCCTATTGGACAAACGTCAACAGAACCTAGCATATTTTGATTTATTCAACAACGCCCCAAAATGCCCTATGGTAGAATCGTAATGGCAAGCTTAAGCCTTGTGATTAACTCTCCGAAGGAGAAATGCCATGAAATCCTTTATAAAAATTCTTGTTGGCAGCTTTTGGCTATTGACCATGAACTCGCCACTAGCCCAAGCCGACGTTTACGCCTATGACGACAGTATCACGAGCGGCTGGAGCAATTGGAGCTGGAATGCTTCCACTACTGTCACAAACGATACCTCCTTGAAAAAATCAGGAACTGCCTCGGCGCGGGTGAATATCGTGGGTGCCTGGAACGGCTTCAGCTTGCATCGTGACACGGGCAGTTTGAATTTGAGCTCATTGTCCGCACTCAAGTTTGATATAAATCCGGGTGCCAGCGCCAATATCGCGAAAGTGGCGGCGCTGTCCGTTACGCTGCAAAACGATACCGGGCTAAGCCAGCGAGCCCAGCTTTCTTCCTTTGCCTCGCCGGCGCTGGCCGCTAACACCTGGTCCAGCGTCACTATCCCGGTCAGTGCGCTTGGAGGATTAGCCACTATAAACCGTCTTAACCTGCAAGATTGGTTGGGGCAGGGCGGTGTTGCTTTCAATATTGATAATGTGGCTCTGGTTTCCGCTGTCGCCAGCGGTTGCAATGCGTTGGTCGTGGATTCCGGCAGCGCTAACGCGGGCAAGAGTATCAATGGTTTTTTGAACGACCAGTACACCTGGTATGATGGAAACTGCAAGCCAAGAAGCGTGGCGCTGGCCCGTAACGATACCGGCAAAGGCGGTAACGCCAAGCAGTTCACCTATATTTTGCCGAACGGCACGACGCGGACGGTGAATCCCGGTTCCAATGGTGCGGGCGGCTTTGGTTATGTGGTCGCGCATCTAAGCAATCCGTCGTTCGCCAATTCTTACGGTAAGAACGATTCGCCGCTGGGTTCCGGCAATAGTGCTACTTACAACAAGCTATTTGTCGGCAGTCACCACGCTATCCACGAATACACGCTTAACTATGTCCGCTATGGCCTGACTCAGGCGGCGCTAACCAATCTTTCGATTGATCCTTGGACCTGGATATACGGCGCGTCTGATCCCAACCGCCAGTATGTTACGGTTTACAACATGCCGGTACGCATCCACTGGATGCTTGCTACGGGCCGTAATTATCCGGTCTGGTCGGTGACGTTCGACTTGTCACAAACGCCCAATCATGCGGTAGATTCCGATTTCCGCGCCCCTTACGGTGACATGAATGTGGAGGGTGGTATTGGCGCAGACCTTGTTGGCGGTGTCGGTTGGGCGGACAAATATGTGTTTGCCAGCGCAGGAAATCCGTTCACGATGAATAATGCCTGGGATTATTCCCAACTCAACCCCGGCGCACCCTATGATTATTTATGGACTTCGACGGTTGATGCCGAAATGGGTTTGGCGGGAACGCAAATCGCCGCCAAGCAAAACGCGGGCGGTTACAATAATTATCAGGCTATTGTTTGGCGCGGTAAAACCAGTGCGAACATGGGGCAACTTTGTGTTAACGACCAGGGGGCCGGTCTAGGGTATAACCATATAATGCCTTGCACCAGCGACTGGGCATACCAGCTGATTCAATATTCAGTTGCCAATGCGACGCAGACCACCAGCAACAAGCGTCTGGCCTGGGGGGCGGACTGGGGCTCTTTGGGTAACAGTGCTTTTGTCAGCAGCAATGGCTATACCGTCAGCGGCTGGCCTAAAGTGAGTTACAGCACTTATATCGTGCTGGACCCGCATTCGGCCAAGCCGACCCCGACTATCGCCAAGCAAGCGAAAACAGCCAGCCTGACCGCTTTGACCGCCAGTGTCGGCACAGTACGCACACAGGGCGCTGCCGGTGTCGGGCGTAGCGACAACAAGTTTTATAGTCCGGTTGGTTATAGCCCGGTCTATGGCACGTGGGAGGTCGATGCTGCCAATAATAATGTCCTCTTGTCCTTTGCTGTCCCAAGTACTGCACCTGCCACACTGGACATGCCGATTATCGTTGTCCACAGCTATACCAAAGCCGCAGTGCCTTTGAAAGTAACGCTGGATGGTGCGACGCTGACAGCGGACATCGATTATTTTGTCAGTTTGCGTCCTGCCCAGTCGGAGCTTTGGATTACACTTAACAGGAAGCTGGCTGGTACGCACAGCGTCCAGATAGTCAATTAATCTCAGTTGTTTTCATGATGACGGGTAATGAGTGCAACTATCCAGCCGGTCTTTATGAAAACGGCAACGGGTTGAAAGAGGTGGGGCCGCATGGAGGCGTTGTCAGGGGGGGGTAAATAAATCCCCCTCATTCCCCCTTTTTCAAACGGGAGGCGGCTTTAACCAACTAAGCACTCATTGACACAACGAAACAAGACTGACTGAATACCAGAAATTGAAAACCGTTTTTGTTAGCCCGCTTCCAGCGTCGGCAATAACTTTCGGCGCTATGAAATCTTCCACGTCCCGGTTTTGCATCTAACATAACCCCGCGAAGCCACAACTCGGGAATCTTCCAAATCAGTAATTCCGCAAACCTCGACATAGACGCCGGGACTCGGTTTATGGCGGAGCATGAGCGCACATCTTTACGCAATTAGCGTTCTCAATTTTTGCCCGTTTGTAATAGAATGAGCGCGTTGTTCGCTTGTTGTGTATGTTAACGACCGCTTTTAGATCAAGCGGTTAATGTAGGCGATCAAAGCATCATGGTTGTTTCAGCGTAATAAGCCTGAGGGAGGTGTTGGAATAATGTTATCTTATAATTATAAAAAAAGGTCAGTTTTATGTGTTGGAGTGGAGAAGCGTCGGGTGTTTTAGCCTTCGCGGGTTTAAGTACCGCAGTGTATGTTGCCGCTAAAGGGGAGTCCAAAGAGTTATGGATACCTTTAACCTATTTTGCCTTAATGGAGTTGCTCCAGGCAGTCACTTATATCTATATCGATTTATGCGACAATCCCAGTAACCAGATACTGACATTATTAGGCTATCTGCACGTCGCGTTCCAGCCGTTTTTTGTCAATATGGTGGCGATGTATTTTATCCCCGAAGCCGTTAAATTGAAGATACGGACCACCGTTTATACGATTTGCGCCATCGGCTCGATTTTCATGCTGATAAAGATGTATCCTTTTGCCTGGGCGGGAACCTGTCATATCGGTGTGGAAGGTTTTTGCGGTCCCAGTGTCTGTTCAGTTCACGGTGCCTGGCATATCGCCTGGCAAATGCCTTTAAACGGCTTGATGTCTGATCCTGTCGCCTGGTTGTTTGATTTTAAATGGGGCTTGCATGTATTCAGCTATATCCTGGTAGCGTTTTATATGCCGGTTATTTACGGTTCGTGGCGTTTCGTCGGTTTTCATTACCTGATTGGTCCGCTGATTTCGGATATTACCACCGATGACCCCAACGAATATGCAGCCGTTTGGTGCCTGTTTTCGATTGCTTTGTGCGTGTCGGTTATTAAATCACCAATCAGAAAATACCTGCATGTAAAAACCTGGCCTTTTTATAAATCGATTATTAAAGATTCCCATTAATTGGAGATACGCCGCTATGTTAATTACTAATGCTTACAAGCAGGTCAGTTTTGTGTTGATAATGCTGGCCGGACTATGCGCTATGCAAATGGTTTGTGCAGATGAAAAGCCGTCGCTAAACAGGACAACGCTTTTGGAACATGCGCTGGAGCTATCCAGCAACAAGATCAATTCAAAGGTGATCAGGGTGATTTTTCCGCCAAAATTCAAAACACCCAATCACACTCATGAAGGTCCAGGGCCGCGTTACGTTGTTAAAGGTACGCTGGAAGTTATTGAAGGTAAAAAAACCAGTATCTATTCGGCTGGTGAAGTGTTTTGGGAAACCGGGCAATTGATGTCGGTGGAGAATATCGGCGAAGGCTCCGCTGAATTAGTAATTTTTGAATTAGTACCTGTTAAATAAACCTGAAACCTGCGTTTCAATATGTTGTCGGCGCAGTTCGGCTGCGCCGCATCATGTCAAGCTGCAAACCGAAAATTTGAACTAGCCACAAGATTTGCAATGTTAAGTTAACTAACCCACACAGGAAGGCCGTATGAAGATTGGTATACCTAAAGAAATTCACCCTGGTGAACAGCGTGTAGCCACTACCCCGGAGGCTGCCGAACAGATAATGAAACTGGGATTCTCTGTCAGTGTAGAAAGTGGCGCCGGTTTGGCCGCTAATATCTCGGATGAAGCCTATCAAGCGGTCGGCGTTGAAGTAGTGGCCGATACCAAGACGCTTTGGAAACAGTCCGATATCGTCCTGAAAGTACGTGCCCCTGAGCGAAATCTTAAGCTGGCAATAGAAGAAACCGATTTGTTATCAAAAGGTGCCTGTTTAATCAGTTTTATCTGGCCTGCGCAAAATGAAGCACTGATGCAGAAACTGGCGGCTAAGCACACTACTGTGTTGGCTATGGACAGTGTGCCGCGTATGTCCAGGGCGCAAAAGATGGATGCGCTGAGTTCGATGGCGAATATTGCCGGTTATAGAGCCATCGTTGAAGCCGCACAGTATTTTGGCCGTTTTTTCACGGGCCAGATCACGGCAGCCGGTAAAATCCCGCCTGCTAAGATATTGGTCATTGGTGCCGGTGTTGCCGGTTTGGCAGCTATCGGTACTGCCAAAGGCATGGGAGCAATTGTCCGCTCATTCGATACCCGTCCTGAAGTGAAAGAACAAATCGAAAGTATGGACGCCGAGTTTTTAATGCTGGATTTCAAGGAAGAGGGCAGTGGTAGCGGCGGTTATGCCAAGACCATGTCCAAGGAGTTTATTGAAGCCGAGATGGCATTGTTTGCCCAGCAAGCGAAGGAAGTCGACATTATCGTCACTACAGCGTTGATTCCCGGCAAACCTGCACCGAAATTAATCACCGCAGCGATGGTTGAATCGATGAAACCCGGCAGTGTCATCGTTGATTTGGCGGCAGAGCAGGGCGGCAACTGTGAGCTGACCGAAAAAAACCAGGTAGTGGTGAAGCATGATGTGACCCTCATAGGCTATACCAATTTACCCAGCCGTTTGGCCAACCAGTCCAGCCAATTGTACGCAACTAACCTGCGGCATTTATTGACCGAGCTTTGTCCGGAAAAAAACGGTGTTATCAATGTCAATATGGACGACGAGGTGATACGCGGCACGACAGTTATTAAAGAAGGCAATATCACCTGGCCGCCACCCGCTCCCAAACTCTCTGCTGCCCCGGCTCCGCAAACGGAAGCACCTGCTTATCCATCGGTGCTGGAGCAACAAAAGAAATCTCTGCTTCCCCCCTCTGTTAAACAGTTTTTACCGCTAATCATTGGCGGCCTGGCTTTGTTCGGCATAGGCGCTGTCGCCCCTGAATCATTCATGACCCATTTTACCGTTTTCGTATTGGCCTGCTTTGTCGGCTATCAGGTTATCTGGAACGTTTCTCCTTCGCTACATACGCCGTTAATGAGTGTTACCAATGCCATTAGCGGCATTATCGTCATTGGCGCGCTGGTGCAGGTTTCTGCACCCGACACAACAGTCAGTGCGCTGGCAGGATTAGCGATACTCATTGCTTCTATCAATATTGCCGGGGGCTTTTTAGTCACGCGCCGTATGTTAGAAATGTTCAGAAAATAACGGGAGAATATCATGTCACATAGTTTAGTTACGATGTCTTACATCGTTGCCACCATCCTGTTTATTCTAAGCCTGAGCGGTTTAAGCAATCAGGAAACCGCCCGCAAAGGCAACTACTACGGCATGTTAGGCATGACCATTGCCATTGTTGCCACCGCATTGAGCGGCTCGGTTACTGTTTACGGCATTTTGATTGCTGCGATCTTGGTAGGCGGCAGTATCGGCGCGAAGGCAGCGTTAAAGGTGGAAATGACGCAAATGCCGGAGCTGGTTGCGATTATGCACAGCCTGGTCGGAATGGCTGCGGTGTTAGTCGGTTATGCCAATTTCCTGGATGTACATACCAGTCTTGGCGGTGTTGAGAAAACGATTCATGAAGTTGAAATTTACATCGGCATCTTGATTGGGGCTGTCACTTTTTCAGGCTCAGTAATTGCGTTCTGCAAGCTCAGCGAAAAAATCAGCGGCAAACCGCTGTTATTGCCCGGTCGTCACTGGTTTAACTTATGTTTATTAATCGCTTCTGTCGTACTCGGTTACCTGTTTTTACAACAATCGGAAAGCGGTGCCGGTATCGTGCCGCTAGCGATAATGACGGCTATTGCGCTGGTTTTCGGCGTTCACATGGTCATGGCTATCGGCGGTGCGGATATGCCTGTGGTGGTTTCGATGCTCAACAGTTATTCCGGCTGGGCGGCAGCGGCGACCGGTTTTATGTTAAGCAACGATTTGCTGATTGTGACCGGCGCGCTGGTCGGCAGTAGCGGTGCTATTCTGAGTTACATCATGTGCCGTGCGATGAACCGCCATTTCCTCAGTGTGATTGCCGGTGGTTTTGGTTCAGGTACAGCAGGTGAAGCGGCTGTTGTTGAAGGAGAAGTCCAGCCTATTGACGCTGACGAAACCGCTGCTTTATTGCTTGCCGCCAAAAACATCATGATTATTCCAGGCTATGGCATGGCGGTTGCGCAAGCCCAGCATACGGTTAATGAAATAACCAAGTTGTTGCGTGAAAAAGGTAAAAAAGTCGGTTTTGGCATCCATCCGGTTGCAGGCAGAATGCCCGGACACATGAATGTATTGTTAGCCGAAGCCAAGGTACCTTATGACATCGTCTATGAGATGGATGAAATTAATGATGACTGGGCGGATGTCGATGTGTCCATCGTGATTGGCGCGAATGATATTGTCAATCCGTCCGCGCTGAATGACCCAAACAGCCCGATTGCCGGTATGCCGGTGCTGGAATGCTGGAAAGGCGAAACCACTATCGTCCTTAAGCGCAGTATGGCATCAGGTTATGCCGGTGTAGGTAACCCGCTGTTTGTGCTAGAAAACACCCGCATGTTGTTTGGTGATGCCAATACCAGTATGCAGGCGGTGCTGAAGGCGCTGAAGGGATAAACAGGCATAAAGGCGAGGGAGTGAAAAATGATTCCCCCTCGCCCTCTTCACTTGCTTGTCCAAATCTAAAAACAACTGCCATAATCCAGCAGCAATTCCTCGCAATTGAAAAAGATACGCGGATAATCGATGCGGATCAGTAATTTCAAACCGTATTCAAAAAACACACTCAGGTTTATCAAGCGCGCAAGGCTCGCCCAGACACGGCTTTGACTATTGGCTGAGCAGCGCCAGACAGCGGTTGTCCACCAGACAGTCGGCAGTATCAGGATAAAATGTATATCATCCCAACTGGAAACCGTAAAAAGGCCGCTCTTCGCTAAGGTATCAATGGTATAGAGGCCAACATTCAACAACAGGAAAAAAGGCCAGAACGCCCATGTTAATGCGATGCGGCCGCTCCAGGCTGCTGACAGGTAATTGTCGGCGAGCGGGTTTTGAAAATTTGTCTCGCTCTGCGGTGCAGTTATAAACAGCAGTGCAAACACAGCCAAAAAAATAATCAGTAGTTCCAGCGGGGTTGCCATACCCATGTTGTTGAAAAATATTGGTAAGGAGTAAATAAACATAAAAATTCAGTTTGAAAATGTTGTCGTAAATAGTGGGCACTATAAACCAGGATTCATTTTGATGGGTTGGGATGGCAGGTCATATTGCTCGCTTTAACCGCCATCACCGATATTTTCCCAAAGATCAGGGCTGGGTTTTTCGAGTTTTTGCAAGATCTTAGTGATTTCCTGCTGTTTGCTGTTTAATTCGCCAAGCTCCTGGTCGTAAGCCAGTTTTGCATTGCCGTCGGCGTCTTTGGATTCAACCAGTAACAGATCAATTCTGGCACAGCAGCCGATCAGTTCAGCTTCCAGGTTTTTCAGGTATTCATCTTGTGTGTTCATGGTGTAATCCTTTAGGTTGAGTTAGTTATCAGTACCGCTTCAAACGAAGTCGGAAACATCAGCATTATCCGTAGGCAGAACTTGTATATTCAGTATGCAAGCATACCCCGAACAGGCAAATAGTTATGCAATTAAATTTCTTCCTGATTATGAAGATACTTAGCCAATTCTAAAACCGTCGTTCCGGCATACCCTCTGGGGCACAAGTGTATTGCCGGAACCCAGAAGCCACGGATGGCAACCCAAGCACCACATCCCTGTGAACTGGATACCGGCAATCCCTGCCGGTATGACGATTTAGCTGAGACATCTTGCTAATCAGGAATTTCTTTACTTTTAAGTATGCAAATTAAACCGTAGCCAAAATGCCATTACAGAACTTTCCGCAATCCGGACTGTTTAAAGTCTTACAGCTTCAATCCTTTATGAGACATTTATGAATAATCCGTTTATGCAACGCTTTAATCTGGCACTGAGACTGTTGTGGCGTGACAGCCGTTCCGGTGAATTAACTATTTTGATCCTGGCGTTAATCATTGCTGTGACCAGTTCAACTGCCATTGCACTGTTTGCAGACCGTTTGCAGCGCACGATGACTACGCAGACTGCCGAGTTCCTGGCGGCTGATCTGGCGGTCAGCAGCTCAGCGCCGATTCCCGATGCGTGGTTAAAAAAAGCAACAGAACTCAATCTGGCGCAAGCGCGGACAACCGAATTTTCCAGTGTGCTGATGGAACATGAAGAAATGCTGCTGGCAAGCATCAAGGCGGTCAGCGACGCTTATCCGTTGCGTGGGAGCTTAAAAATCACGGCCGAGGATTACGCTACCGAAACCGTTAGCCAACAAGGCCCCACATCAGGAACTGTCTGGCTCGAAAAACGTATTTTATCGGCGCTTAAACTTAAACTGGGCGATCCTTTGATCGTCGGTGAAAAACTGCTGACGGTCACCCGCATCATTACTTACGAGCCGGACAAACAAGGTGATTTTTTCAGCTTTTCACCAAGGGCGATGATAAACGAAGCCGATTTAAAAGCGACCGGTATTATTCAGCCGGGCAGTCATGTTCATTATTTCTTTCAATTTATTGGCGCAACGGCTGACTTGAAAGCATTCAACCAATGGCTTAAACCGCAGTTGAATGCTTCGCAGCGCTTGATGGATATTTATAAGGACCGCCCCGAACTGGGTTCTGCTCTGCAACGGGCGGAACGCTATCTGGGCTTGTCCAGCATCATTGTTATTTTGATTGCCGGTGTCGCGATTGCGATGGCAACCCGCCGCTATACCGAGCGGCACTTTAACGCCACGGCTTTATTGCGTTGCCTGGGATGCAAGCAAAATGAAATCCTTTGGCTTTACAGCAGCCAATTCATCATTCTGGGGGTGCTGGCAAGTGGCATTGGCTGCCTGCTCGGCTGGTTTGCGCAGGAGGCCTTGTTCCAGTTATTGAAAAACCTGTTGCCTCGCCAGCTTGCCAGCCCCGGATTATTGGCGGTTTCGTTCGGATTTATTATCGGCATGTCGGTTTTATTGGGCTTTGCTTTGCCGCCGTTATTACGGCTTAAACAGGTATCGCCGTTACGAGTTTTGCGCCGTGATCTGGAACCGTTACCTACCAGCGCATGGCTGGTCTATGGCCTGGCGATTGCCGTTATTACCGTGTTGATCTGGCAATATACCCAAGACCTGAAAATGACGGCCACGATTATCGGCGTCGGCCTCGGTACCTTGCTGTTGCTGGGTTTGCTGGTTTACGGATTGTTAAGATTCAGCCGAAAACTGTTACCGTCGATGAGCCTGACCTGGCGTTTCGGCTTGCAGGGTTTGTTAAGAAACAGCCAAACCAGCGTCAGCCAGATACTGGCTTTTAGTATTACGTTGGTGGCGATGATTCTGAGCTTTACCGTGCGTACCGATTTAGTCGACAACTGGCAAAGCCAGCTACCGGATAATGCGCCGAATCATTTTGCGCTGAATATTTTCCCTGCCCAAAAAGACGCCTTTCAGCAGGAATTACTGGAGCAACAGGTTAACGGCAGCCGGTTTTACCCGATCATCAGAGGTCGTTTGGTTGAAATCAACAATACGCCAGTGCAAAAAGTAGTCAGCAAGGATTCGCAGGGCGAAAGGGCGACGCACCGGGAATTAAGCCTGACCTGGACAGCGCAGTTGCCGGAAGAAAATAAAATCACTGAAGGCAAGTGGTGGACAGGCGAGCAAAAAGGTCTGGTGTCGGTTGAGCAGAAATTGGCGGAAAGCCTGGAAATAAAACTCGGTGACCATTTGATCTTCACCATAGGCAGTCAGCAGGTTGAAGCCACCGTTGCCAGCATCCGCTCGCTGCAATGGGGCACAATGAAGCCTAATTTTTATATGATTTTCTCCCCCGGAACGCTGGACGCTTTTCCAAGCACCTATCTCACCAGTTTTTATTTACCTGCAAGTCAGAAAAATGTCTTGAACACGCTGGTTAAAAAATACCCCGGCATGTCGGTTCTCGAAGTCGATGCCATTTTGCAGCAGTTTAAAACCATCCTGGCGCAACTGACCCAGGCCATTAATTACCTACTGTATTTCGCGTTGATGGCAGGTTTTACCGTATTGTTTGCAGCCGTTTATGCAACCCTGGACAACCGTATTTTCGAAGGCGCATTGCTGCGAACGCTAGGTGCAAACCGGTCATTATTACAGAAAACCCAGCTTATCGAATTCAGCATCCTGGGACTGGTATCCGGTTTGTTAGCCGTTATTATCTCGGAAGCGACACTGTATGTTTTATACACGCAAGTGATGAATATGGACTACCACCCTGCGTTTTTATTGTGGCTGGTTATACCGCTGACCGGCGCATTATTCGTGGGGCTGGCGGGTTTTTGGGGCTTGCGCGGCGTGTTGAATAAATCGCCGATGCGGGTTTTGAGGGAGTTGTGAGTTTTGTATTTTCTGGGGCTTTCGTCCCCAAACTCCGGAGTCATAGGGGAATATACTAAGGTGTCGCTGTCGCGACGGATTTTGTTAATCGGGTTTTCGCACCCGAAGGCGAGATACACTGCAAAAACCATCCTTGGTTTTTGCCCTTCGGGTTGGCACCAAATCCGCTCCCAGCGGATTTGTCTTTTGCGTCGTCTCGGCAACTGCTCCTGCGTTGCTCTAACTCCTGCATCGATGCAATCGAAAAGAAAGTATCCAAAGAGGCGGCGCGGCAAACGGGAATTGATGCGCTACTTGGCTTTTTCGATTAATTTGGAGAAATGGCAAGAGCAGCTTTGTAGTTGCCCTTGGCTAGTGCCAACGCTTTCATTAACAGTGGATCAGCACTTTCCGCTATTGCTGCTGCGTCTAATGCGGCCACTTGCCCATTTCCCAAAATATTGCTGACATGGGCGTTTAATTCATGTGCTGGTAGAGTCTTTAGTTTTGCGGCAAGTGCATTGGCCATTTGCAATTTGTGCATGACATCTACTTCGATAACATCAGCGACAGCAGCATCCTTGGCTTTTGTTATCCAGTCATTGATTGACAAAACCCCAATTTCAGCAAAAGTAAGATTTAAATTTTTCAATATAGCTTCAAAGCCAAAAACACCGAGAAATGCATACCAAAACCAAGCGGGAGCAACTCCCGCAGGAATTGTTTGGGATGTTGTTGCTGCCGCTAAAAAAGTTGTAAAAACATTGCCAACAAAAACGATAAGGAAATAAAGCAACGTTGGCCCACGTATTGCCCTTTGTAATGATGAATTAGAAGCTTGTGTTACTTGAATAGCTACAATAAGGCTACTTAAAGGCAGAGCTATTATCGCGGCAATTTCTGCATCCAACATTTTTACCCCTTAATCAGCCGATCAGCTTGAAGACCAGATGCTGTTACATAATAAGTCTTGAAAGCATCTATTGGCGAGGATGTTTCTTTTATGAGTTCTGCCCGCTTTAAAATTTCAAGGGCTTGTAAAGCTTCGCTTGGATCAACGGTATCGGAAGCTAACTGCCGAAACTCCACAGACTTCTTTTTGACGATAGTATGTAAAATTTCTTTAATTAGCGGATTTGAAAGCGTTGCAAGAATTTGATAGTCAAGAGACATACTAATACCTAATAGTTAAGTGTATTTGTTGATTAGCTTGTTTTTTAGCATACTACTATTGTATGCAAAAGCAAGTTCGTATGTTGCCTAACGTAAAGTTAACCGGACGAGGCGACGGGAGTCGAAAAATAAAACCGCACTCCGGTTGAGCGTTGTGTTAGGCATTTAATTTTACTCTGACTCCAAATTTATATACTGGCGGTTTATCCTGTTAAATATCCGCAGGGCACCAGTATCGGTTGTAATGGCGGTTGTGCAGGTGATGCTGATAGTGGCAGTGATGGTTTGTGGTGGGGATTAATTTTGTGTCGCTATCGCGACGGCTTGTGTTAATTGGGTTCTCGCACCCGAGGGCGAGATACTTTCTTTTGCGTCGCCAAAAGAAAGTATCCAAAGAAAAGGCGACCCGGTTACCGCTTCATCCTGCGCGCCTCGCTTTTAACAGGAGGTTGCCCCATGCTGGGATAAACCAAAAGGGACTCCTGTCCCTTTGGCAACGCGCGGCCTCCTTGCCGTGCCCCTTCGGGCTTATCCTGTTAAATACCCGCAGGGCACAAGAGCTTCGGTGCTCGGCGCGGCAAACGGGAATTGGTGCGCTGCTTAAAAATAGTTGGATGTGGGCATGTTGCTCCGCTCAAAGGATTTCGCGTAATTTCACGATGGCAGTATTTTCAAAACGTTTGAGTCGGGGTTGCAAACCCCGACCCGCTCGGAGGATTGTTTTTATATTTGCAACCGTGCCAAGAGCAGGAGTTAGGCGTCGGTTCGTTCACTGGTGCGAAGTTCCGAGACTGAATACTGGAAGAACTCATCGTTGTATAGCGCTGCTCGTAGTTCCGCCGCTAGACGACTTACTTCAGCGTTTGTACGAGCTAAGTCTGCATCGCTCTGAGTGCCGGGCTTTGACGCTTCGTTGTAGGAGAAAAGACCGGTCCAGTCGAGCTCATTGCAGGCTTTAGCAGCCCGAATTGACGAGAGAAAGTACTTGCGATCTTGCTCCTTACTAACCAGGATGGCCTTTTTCATCAACTTGCTTTCAGCAAACAGAATGAATGCGCCGCTTACAACCAGAATGCCAATGGCGATGCTTGTTTCGCCACCAAATGCCGCGAACAAAGCGCCGCCGAGGAGCAGACCCGCAAACGTACAACATCCTACGGCTTTTGCAACGTTTAATCCAACTTGGCGTTGCATAGAGACTTGCTCTGGACTATTGCGGAGCTTCTCCAGAGTTTCTTGGAACTCAAATAAGAAGGTGATGTGGTTCTCGTTCTTTGGATAGTAGGCGTGCAGGCTCTTCAGATAGAAAACAAGCTTTTCTATCTGTGCGGGGCTTAAGCGCTCTAAATCGCGAAGCTTGTCTTCTACTACTGCGTACAACCCTGCGTCTTCTTTTACCGTCTTGGAGTACTCATTGCTCATCTGTGGTTTCCTATTCAGTGCATGGTCGCTTCATTTCGACGCTTAACCTTTGATATGAGAGGCGGGCACCAGCTTGCTGGGTTACTTCCTCTTTATGGAATGGTTAGCCCGCATCTGTGGGAGCGAGGCAGAACCCGCCTGTAGAGTTCCGACTTAGCCAATAGTCGGGTTGGCCGTGAAGAAGACTTGAACCCCAGTGTTTCGTGAAGTTATTGCAACCGTTTCGCAGCATCATGATGCGTTCCTCGGTCAATTCGGAGCGAAGAGGGTGCTCGAAACCCAGAGTTGTGTCGCTACGTCTATTGTATTCTTCGTAAGAGATGAGTTCGTCAATCTCTTCGACGTGCATCTTTGGGTGAACCAAAGAGTTTCGAACTGCGAAGGCTTCCAGTGCAGTCTTGTTCGGCTCAGTCTCCGCATCGAATTCAAGCTGAAGTATAGTGCAGATGGCCTTGCATTTTGCTTGGAATGTTAGATTGCGTTCCTTTGAGTCCCAGTCTTGGACATGCAACTTTCCGGCAACATTGATGAATGCCTCCAGCTTTACGGCGCATAAGACGGGTATCGCAAAGCGTAGGGTCTTTTGACCACCTAGCCATAGCGCGTAGATGGTTTCGAGGTTCTGGGTGACCTCGTCGAACAGGCAGTCTCGGGAAGTCTCGGTGTGATGAATCTTGTGCATGTGGGCTAAGTATTATTAGGTATCCTAAATGAAGAAAAACATTGCGTCATTTGTGTTTGCTTATTTATGTATAAAAACAAAAAACATGTTTCTTTCAATCGGTTGAGAAAATTTAACGTACCATAAAATAAATGCAGGTAACAATACAAAAAACATGAAAATTCTGTCTTACCACTAAGTAATTCAAAGTAATAGCCTTAAACAAAACCAACTACAAAACCAGTTTGCCGCGCCGAGCACCGAAGCTTTTAACAGGATAAGCCCGAAAAGGGGTGCGGCATGGATGCCGCGCGTTGCCAAAGGGACAGGAGTCCCTTTTGACAACCTCCTGTTAAATACCCGCAGGGCACAAGAGCGAGGCGCGCAGGATGAAGAGGTAATCGGGCGGCCTTTATTTTGGATACTTTTCTTTGGCCGAGCAAAGAAAAGTAGCTCGCCTTCGGGTGCGAGAACCCGATTAACAAAATCCGTCGCGACAGCGACACAAAAATCTATATTGTTCGAACATCAAATTTTGTTTTTTAAACCCCTCACCCCAACCTTCTCCTTTATGCCCTTGGGTGCAAGGGGAGAGGGGGCATGATGCTAAAATTTGAAGTACGAAAGCTATAACATCAGCCAATAACACTTTTAGCCTGCAAATCCGCATGATAAGACGACCTGACCATTGGCGCACTAGCAACCTGTTTAAACCCCAATTCCCTAGCGACAATCCCGTATTCATCAAACTCTGCCGGGCTGACGTAACTTTGCACGGCCAGATGGGCTTTGCTGGGTTGCAGGTATTGGCCTATGGTCAGCATCGAGCAGCCGTGGGCGAGCAGGTCTTTCATGACTTGGTGGACTTCTTCGGGCTGTTCGCCGATGCCCAGCATCAGGCCGGATTTAGTGGGTACGTTCGGTTGGGCTTCATGAAAGCGCTGCAACAAATCCAGCGAGCCTTGGTAATCCGAGCCGGGGCGGGCTTGTTTGTACAGCCTTGGTACGGTTTCCAGGTTGTGGTTGAAGACATCGCAGGGCTGTTCGGCGAGGATTGCGACGGCTTTATCCAGGCGGCCGCGAAAATCCGGTACCAGGATTTCTATTTTTGTCGTCGGCGTCAGTTCGCGGGTTTTTTTGATGCATTCGGCAAAATGCCCGGCACCGCCGTCGCGTAAGTCGTCGCGGTCTACCGAGGTAATCACGACATATTTTAAGGCTAAAGTCTTGATCGCTTCGGCGAGATGTTGCGGTTCGTCAGGGTCCAGCGGCAGCGGTTTGCCGTGGGCGACGTCGCAGAATGGGCAGCGGCGCGTGCATAAGTCGCCCATTATCATGAAAGTGGCGGTGCCGTGGCTGAAGCATTCGCCAAGGTTAGGGCAGGCGGCTTCTTCGCAGACGGTATGCAGTTGATGTTCGCGCAGGAGTTGCTTGATGCGGTTGACTTCGTTGTTGGCGCCCAGTTTTACGCGTATCCAGTCGGGTTTGCGTAATACGGTGTCCGGCTGTTCGACCTTGATCGGGATGCGTGCCAGTTTTTCGGAACTGCGTTGGTGGGATTCGGGCGTGGCGCGGGAAGGGGCTTGATAAGTCATGGTTGTAATGCCGTTGTGATTGCGTGGACGACTTGGGTGGCGAGCTCGGGCGTGGTGACAGTCACGCCCAGATCAGCCAGTTGGGTCACTTCAAGACCGGAATAACCGCAGGGGTTGATGTGCGTAAACGGGCGCAAATCCATCCGGTTGTTAAGGCTCAGGCCGTGATAGCTACTGTTGTTTTTTATTCGGAGGCCAATCGAGCCGATTTTTTTGCCTTGCACATATACCCCCGGTGCCTCGGCTCTGGAAACGGCCATTATGCCATAGTAGGCGAGGGTTGCTATCATCGCTTGTTCCAGCAGCGTGACCAGTTGGCGGATGTTTATTTTCAGGCGCTTGATGTCCAGCAGCGTGTAAATCACCAGTTGTCCTGGGCCGTGATAGGTGACTTGACCGCCGCGGTCGGATTTTATGACTGGAATGTCGGTAAGGTTCAGGATGTGTTCGCGCTTGCCGTTGAGTCCTAAAGTGAATACGGGCGGGTGTTCGACGATCCAGATTTCATCGGGTGTTTCGGCGCTACGGTTTAGGGTGAACTGTTGCATTTCACGCCATGTTGATTCGTAGTCCTGTAGACCGAGGTTTTTGATGATGGTCATTAATTTCAATCGGAATGCTGCGGTGAATAGAGCTGGACAGCTGTTTAATTCTCCTCACCCCGACCCTCTCGGCAAGGAGAGGGGGAATTCTTAACAGCTAAAGCTACAACGTCATCAACACATGCGGATGGTCGTTCAGCGCCTGATAGATAGTATCCAGTTGTTTTTTGCTGGTGGCTTCGATGGTGATGGTCACTGACAGGTAATTGCCGTCTTTGCTGGGACGTGACTTTATTTCGCTTTCGTTGACCGCAATGCTGTGGCGGCGGACGATTTCCAGCACCAGCAGGTCGAATTCCGCATTGGTTTTGCCCATTGCCTTGATAGGAAACTGGCAGGGAAATTCAAAAAAGGTTTCTTCGCTCATGGCCTTGCTTATAACAGGGATTGTTTGTAATCCTGAAAGATCCGGTTTACGGCATGGAATACCGGTCCGGGTTTGCCGTCTGCGACCGCTTGCCCGTCCAGTTCAACTACCGGTACGATCTCGCGCGTCGAGCTGGTGACCCAGATTTCGCTGGCTGACTTTAATGCGTCCAGTGTGAAACTTTCTTCACGATAGGGAATATGCTGGCTTTCAACCAGTTCGATAATGACATCGCGGGTGATGCCCGGCAAAATGTTGCTGCTTTTCGGCGGCGTCAGCAGCACGCCGTCAATAACGGCAAAGACATTGCTGGCTGCGCCTTCAGTGACAGTGCCGTTCTTTACCAGTAAGGCTTCAGCACAGTCCTGGTCAACGGCGTCCTGACGATGCAGGATATTGCCGAGCAGCGTAATGGCTTTGATATTGCAAAGTTTCCAGCGGCTGTCATCCATCGTTACCGCTTTTATGCCGCTATCCTTGCCTGGAAAAGGAGGGATTTTTGAACTCATCGCAAATACGGTAGGTTTGGCGTTTTCCGGGAATGCGTGGTCTCTTTTGACGGCAGCGCCACGGGTGATTTGCAGGTAAATGTACTCGTTTTCCTTGGGGTCTAACAGCGGTGCGAGGATTTGTTGCCATTGCTCGCGGCTGTACGGATTAGCCAGACGGATACCGGCCAGACTGTTTTCCAGGCGTTGCAGGTGGTCTTCAAAATGAAACAGCTTTCCGTAATAGGATGGAATGACTTCGTAAATGCCGTCGCCGAACAGAAATCCCCGGTCCAACACCGATACTTTGGCTTCGTTAAGCGGCAGGTATTGACCGTTCAGGTAGACGATTTTATTTTCCATCTTCTGATTTCTCCGTCATCATCAGGGCGCTGTCGTAGAGCCTGCGGAAAATATTGCCTTGTTCTACCGATTGAAGCGCAACCAGATCCTTGTCGATAACCAAGTCGTTTTTAAGACTGACTTTGACTGAGCCGAGTTTTTGGCCTTCCTTGATAGGTGCGGTAATCTTTTTATCGATGGTAATGACGGCTTTTAGATCGTTGTACTGACGGCGCGGAATGGTGACATACAAATCTTCGGCTAAGCCCAGTTGCAGGTTTTTGGTTTCACCTTTCCAGATCCGGGTTTCGCTTAAAGACGTTTTGCCTTGATAAAGCCGGTGTGACTCAAAGAAACGAAATCCGTAATTGAGCAGGGTCTGGTTTTCGTTAGCCCGGGCATTCGCGCTTTTTGCGCCCATGACTACTGAAATCAGGCGCATGTCTTCCCTGAGTGCCGAAGCAACCAGACAGTAACCTGCATCATCGGTAAATCCGGTTTTTACGCCGTCGACGGTTTCATCGCGGGCCAGCAGCTGGTTGCGGTTGTGCTGGGTGATTTTGTTGTAGGTGAATTCTTTTTGCGAGAACCAGCGGTAGTACTCTGGAAATTCCCTGATTAAGGCCGAAGTTAGTATAGCCAGGTCGCGTGCGCTGGTGTAATGGTTTTCAATTGGCAGGCCATCACTGTTCATGAAGTGAGTGTTGGTCATACCCAAACGTGCGGCATGCTGGTTCATCATGTCGGCAAAAGTGGATTCGCTGCCTGCAACATGTTCGGCCAAGGCGACGCTGGCATCATTACCTGACTGGATAATAACGCCTTTTAACAGGTCTTCGATTTTAACCTGCGTGTTGACTTCAACGAACATGCGCGAGCCGGATGTTCCCCAGGCTTTCTGGCTGATGGTTGCGAGATCGTCCAGATGCAAATGACCGTTGCTGAGTTCCCGGAATACGACATAAACGGTCATTATTTTGGTCAGGCTGGCAGGCGCCAGCTTTGCGTCGGCATTGCTTTCCGCGAGTACTTTGCCGGTATGGTAATCCTGTAGTACGTAAGCACTGGCGGCAATAGTGGGTGCCGGCGGGGTCAGAATTTCAGTGCTTTCTGCGAGTGCCTGATAAGTGGCAATTTGCAAACCAAAAAATAAAACGAGGGGGAAAAATTTAAAAGGTGTCATTGCTCTCTAGTAGGACTGAGTAAAACTTGCCTTTATTGTAACATAGCGTTCTGTATTTGTTGGGTTTCGGTAACGAATTCGGTATCGGTTATACCGATTGCGGCGAGCTGTTGATTGAGCTTGTCGGCGTTGCTTGTGGAGTCTATCGGCCCGATCTGGACTTTATAAATCGCAGATTTTTTGTTGCCGGAACGCCGGATTGCCGGTTCGGGCAGGTGGTGGGCGACAAGTTTATTTTGTAATTTCAGCGCTTTTTTTACACTGCCGAAGCTGGCAATTTGCAGGTAAATATCTTTATCCTGATCGACTGCGGCTTCCTGGAGTTGCGGTAAGGCCTGATTGGAACTTACTACCTTCAGCTCCACTCGGCATTTTCCCTGTTCGGCAATATCCAGCTCTTTAGCTGCGGCATAAGACAAATCGACTAAACGGTTGCCGTGATAAGGTCCTCTATCGTTAATGCGGACTACGACTTTGCGGTTATTTTCAAGGTTTACGACTTCGACATAGGAGTCAATAGGCAGGGTTTTGTGGGCTGCGGTCATCGCATACATGTCGTATATTTCGCCATTTGCGGTTTTTTTGCCATGAAAACCAGGGCCGTACCATGAGGCAATACCCTGTTTCAGGTAGTTGCCGAGAGGGGCCAGTATGCTTTCTTCAGAGCTTGTTTCTTGGGGAACATCATCATTGTTAAAATGCAGCACGGTATGATGCCGGGTGCGGGTATTATTCTGGAGGGCTACGCCTCTGGGATCATAAACACCCCAGTTGTCCGGGTTATCCCAAAGATTATTGCGGTTTTTTTGGCTGGGTTGACTATTGGCGGCGAGGTCGGCGGGTTCGGTAATTTTTAGCGGTTCTGTAGAGCAGGCGCTCAGGATCAGAGTGAAAATTGCCGGAAGTAATTTATTCATGGAAACGTGCCTTTTTTATTTAAAATTGACTGGCTTAACTGATAAACAGCCATGGCGTACAGAGGACTGTGGTTGTATCGGGTGAGGCAATAAAAATTGTCCAGGCCGATCCAGAGTTCCTCTCCTTGTTTTTGTCCAAGTGCTTGTTGTTCAAAAGAAAGCAGTTTGACTTTAGCGTCTAAAGGTAGTGCTTTTTGACTTGTTGAAGTTATTTTTAAGTGAAGCGAGTCTAACTCAGCCACTCTTAAATTAGGCTTAAGGTCGCCATTCAGTGCTTTTTTATAGGCGTCCCCCGCTGTGAGTAATTCAACCGGATAGGCAATATCCTGTCCAGTTTGCCATTGATGTTTGACAAAATAATTGGCGACACTGGCAATGACATCACTGTTGTTTTGCCAAATATCACGTCGGCCATCGCCATCAAAATCAACAGCAAAATTCCTGAAACTGCTGGGCATAAATTGCGGTATGCCCATTGCTCCTGCATAAGAACCGGTGGGTTGCAGCGGATTCATACGTTCATCACGGCAAAGCAGCAGGAAGCTTTCCAACTCCCCGAGAAAAAACCTGCTGCGCGGCGGATAGGCAAACGCCAGCGTCGATAAGGCGTCAATAATACGATGCTTGCCGGTGCTTTCTCCGTAACGCGTTTCAACCCCGATGATTGCGACTATGATTTCCGCGGGCACGCCGTACTGCTTTTCTACAGTAGCCAGGGCTTGTGCATTTTCTTGCCAGAATTTTACGCCGCCATCGATACGTGCTTCGGTCAGGAATATTTTGCGGTATTTATACCAGGGCATGGCTTCTGCCGGAGCAGTTATGCGTTTGAGAATGTCGTCTTTGATGGCAACATTTTTAAACAAATCTTCAAGCTCGGTTTGCTTGAACTGGTGCGTTGCAACCATTTTGTCGATAAATGCGGATTCGTTTTGTTTGATTGGACCGGCACAGGCGATGATGGTTAAGCACATGCCAACGAGTAAAAATCGAAAAACTGTAGTCTGGAGAGATGGGGTGCTGTTCATTATAAAAACTTTTTATGAGTGTGGATTGACATAAGAATGCCGAAACCGGCCAGTAACGTGACGATAGAAGTGCCGCCATAGCTGATTAACGGCAAGGGGACGCCGACGACCGGGAGCACTCCTATGACCATGCCGATGTTGACGAAAACATAGACAAAAAAGGTAAAAGCGAGGCTGCTTGCCAACAAGCGGCTATAAGTGTCCTGGGCCTGGCTGGCAATGAACAGGCAGCGTGCGATAATCAGCAGATAAAGAACCAGTAAGCCCAGGCAGCCAAACAGGCCGAACTCCTCGGCAAATACTGCGAAAATAAAGTCGGTGGAGCTTTCGGGAAGGAAGTCCAATTCCGATTGGGTGCTGCCCAGCCAGCCTTTTCCGTATACGCCGCCGGAACCTATGGCAATTTTGGATTGGATAATATGGTATCCCCGCCCTAAAGGATCTGCTTCGGGATTTAAAAAGGTGAGGACGCGGTCACGCTGATAGCCGTGCATAAAATGCCATAAAATAGGCGTTAATGAAGCCAGTACAGCACTCATTCCCAGCATAAACCGCCAGGACAGACCGGCAAAAAACAGCACGCCGGCGCCAGAGCTTGCAACCAGTAACGCCGTACCCAAATCGGGTTGCTTGGCTATCAATAAAGTGGGTATAAGGATCAGCAGCGTTGCTATAAATAATTGCTTCGGTTTAGGCGGTAAAGCGTGTTCCGACAGATACCAGGCAATCATCATCGGTGTCGTGATCTTGATCATTTCGGATGGCTGGAAACGGAAAACGCCCAGGTCCAGCCAGCGTTGTGCGCCTTTGCCTATTTGCCCCATGATTAATACTGCGAACAGTAAAAACAGGCCCATGCCGAACAGCATTGCAGAATAGCGTTTGAATTGATAGGGGTTTACATGCGCCAGCACTGTCATTAACAGAAACGCTAGTCCGACCCGCGCGCCCTGGCGCATCAATATATCCATATCCTGGCTACCGGCGCTGTATAAAATCACAAAGCTTAAAAGCGAGGCAAAGAACAGCCCGATAAACAATGGGATATCGATGTGCAACTTTCTGAGGATATTGCCGAGGACTGAAGGCGGTTCGAAATGTTCGCGGCGGGTTTCAGTTTTCATTGGCGGGTTTTGCCATCTCATCGTTTAAATATTGCTTGATAATCTGCCCTGCAATGGGCGCAGCCACTGAACCGCCATGACCGCCGTTTTCAACAACGACAGCCACTGCGATTTTCGGGTTATCGGCAGGGGCAAAAGCAATAAATAAAGCGTGGTCGCGGTATTTAAAGTCTATGTCATTTTCGTTGTATTTGGCATTTTGCTTGATACCCAAAACCTGTGCCGTACCGGTTTTGCCTGCTATTTGGTAGTTGATGTTTTTGCTGATGCCCTTGGCTGTGCCGCGCTGGCTATGTACGACGTTAATCATGCCGTTGACAACATCGTTAATGTTTTCCGATTTAAGCGGAATGCTGCCTAGTTGCCGCGCAGGGCCGGGCTTGCTTTCTGTTAGCGTGGCAATCCGGTCAACCAGATAAGGGGTGACGATTACGCCACGGTTTGCCAAGGTGGCGGTGGCCCTGGCCAATTGCAGCGGCGTGACCTGGTGATAACCCTGTCCGATACCGGTAATCAGGGTTTCGCCTGGATACCAGGCCTGCTTTTTTTTCTCAAACTTCCATTCCCGTGACGGCAGCAGGCCTTCCTTTTCGCCGACCAGATCGATACCGGATTTTTCGCCAAAGCCAAATTTCTGCATGAATTCATGGATGCGGTCTATGCCCAATGTTGACGCTAAACGATAAAAGTAGACGTCACAAGACTCGGTAATAGCCTCGTTTAAATCAACCGATCCGTGGCCGCCTTTACGCCAGTCCCGGTACTTGTGAGGGGAGCCGGGAAGTTGATAGTAACCTGGACAAAAAAGTTTTTGCTGGGCGCTTATCGCATCGTATTCAAGCCCTGCTAATGCGATAAACGGCTTGACGGTAGAACCGGGTGGATACAAGCCGCGTAAAGCACGGTTATAGAGCGGCTGATTTTCAGAGCTTTGTAAGGTCTGGTAGGCGTCGTTCGCTATGCCAACCACAAAAGGATTAGGATCAAAGCCCGGTCGGCTGGCGAAAACCAGCACGCCGCCGGTTTTGATTTCAATGGCGACGACCGCGCCATTGTAGATGCCCAGCGCATCGTAGGCGGTTTTTTGCAAGTCGATGTCCAGCGTCAGGTAGAGATTGGTCCCTGACGCGGGATTGGCTTCGTTTAAGGTATTGAGCGGCCGCGCCTGGACATTGGTTTCTATTTCGGCATAACCAGTTTTACCATGCAACTCGGTTTCATAAGAACTTTCTATGCCGAGTTTGCCTACATGGCTGGAGCCGCGGTATTCCTCGACCGGTAAGTCTTTTAGCTCGGCCTCGTTGATGCGTCCTACATAGCCGATAACATGGGCGGTTAGATCGCTGTAAGGGTAATGCCGCACCAGACGGGTGTGGATGTCCACCCCGGGGAAATAAGGCCTGACTACGGCAAACTTTGCCAGTTCTTCTTCATTCAAACCTATCAGCAACGGCGTGCTGGTAAAGCGCTTCTGACGCTTGCGCTGTTTTTGGTAGAGCTCGATTTTTTCTTCAGGAATATCCAGCAATTTTTGCAGTCGCGACAAAGTGTCGTCCATATCCGGGACTTGTTCAGGGATGATTTCGAGACTATAGGACGGAGTATTTTCGGCCAGAACTTTGCCGTGCCTGTCATAGATGAGGCCGCGTGTCGGTACCAGCGGGACGATTTTAACGCTGTTATCTTTTGCCAGCGATGCATAATGTTCATGGCCGACAATTTGCAGGTAAATCAGCCGGACCACCAGGCCGGATGTTAACAAACTGATGGCAATAAACGCAGCAACAATGCGATTGATGAATAAGCGGTTCTCTACTAAATTATCTTTAATAGAATAAGTGCGTGACATGGTTTTCGACTTTATTTAATACTGCGTGATATGCGGATAAAGCGCATGGCCGTATAAACCACTGGCCAGCACAATGTCCCGGTAAAAACAGGCAGCCAGAAAGTGCTGTGTAACTGGGCAGGATGTTGCAGGTTTTTTATAAAAAACAACAGCAGTTGGGACAATAACAGGCAGAAAAAGATAAACAGGCCCTGCTGGAATATCGGGAATTGACGTAAACGTTTGTGCAATTTCAGGCAGATATAGATGACTATTGAATAGGCCAGCGCGTATTGTCCCAGCAGTCTGCCGGTTAATACATCGGTGAGTAAACCGAATGTCCACGCATGGAAGATGCCGACGCGCTCAGGTAAGGCAAGCGACCAGTAAATCAGTATTAACAGCACCCAGTCAGGGTTGAATGCCGCAATTATGCCCGGTAATGGCGCTATCCTCAGGCCCATCGCCAATACTATAGTCAAAATAATACGGCCAAACCCATAGTACGAGTTATTTATCAGCATGTGTTTTAGTCTCTGGCTCGGTAGTTGCCGGTTTTGTAATCAGCGGAACAGGTGTTGATTTGCTCCAGACTATCATCAGCTCTCTGTTGCGGTCTAACTGCGCTTTCGGCGTGGCAGTAATAGTGGCGAACGGTTTATTGGGCTGGGAAGTGAATTCATCTACGACAGCAACCGGGTAGCCTTGCGGAAAAGTACCACCCAACCCTGAAGTTATCAGTAAATCGCCCGGACGAATATCGGCATTGCCGGGTAAGAACGGCAGGTTAAGCTTATTTAACTGGCCACTGCCGACGGCAATGGTCAGTAAGCCGTTACGGTTAACCTGAACCGGGATGGCGTGGTTAAGGTCGGTAATCAGCATGATTTCCGAGCTGAACGGCAAGGCCCGAAACACCTGGCCTACAACACCGTTGGCGTCCAGTACCGGTTGTTGGGGATGAACGCCAAAACGCGTACCTTTATTGACGACAACAATATGTTCATAAGGTGCCATGTTGACTGACAGCAATTCCGCAATCAACACCTGTTCACCGAGTTTGAACGAGTTTTCCAGTAACGCGCGCAGACGAATGTTTTCTTTCTCCAGTGCTTCAAGCTTGAGTAACTGGGTTTGGTGAATAAGCTGATCCTCACGCAAGCGCTTGTTTTCATCTTTCAGTGTTGTGTAAGAACTGATTGACTCGTTAGTACGTTCGATCATTACGGTGGGTAAATTGACCAGATATTTTATCGGATCAATAAAAACGGATAGTGTCGTGCGCAATAGCTCCAGTTGTTGGTTTCTGTGTTCGGTAACCAGTAAGGCAACCGAAGCAAGGATGGCCACAAGGAGGCGGGTGTTGATCGATGGGCCGGTAGCAAATAAAAGTTTTATAGCGAAAGCCTCGTAGCGATAAAAATTGACGATTGCAAAGGCAGCGATTGCAGGGGTTTGGAAGCGACCGGGCTAGCGGACTTCGGTCGCTGAAAGAGTATAGGCTTTAAAGCGAGTGTACAATCATTCTAATGAAAAAGTGGAAACGCCTTTTTTATCCAGCATTTCCAGCACCATGCCACCGCCTCGGGCAACGCAGGTGAGCGGATCATCAGCAATAAATACCGGCAGGCCGGTTTCTTCGGCGATCAGGCGGTCTATATCTTTCAATAAGGCACCGCCGCCCGTTAAATAAATGCCACGGTTGGCAACATCCGAACCCAGTTCAGGCGGCGTTTGTTCCAAAGCCACTTTTACCGCACCGACGATGCCTGACAGCGGTTCTTGTAAGGCTTCGAGAATTTCATTGCTGTTCAGGGCGAAGCTGCGTGGTACGCCTTCAGCGAGATTGCGGCCTTTCACCTCGATTTCCTTAACTTCACTACCCGGATAGGCGGTGCCGATTTCCAGCTTTATTCTTTCCGCGGTGGCTTCACCGATCAGAGTGCCATAGTTTCTGCGTACATAGTTAATGATAGCCTCGTCAAAACGATCCCCGCCGATACGCACAGAGTTTGAATAAACAATACCGTTGATGGAAATAACGGCCACTTCAGAAGTGCCGCCGCCAATATCCAGCACCATTGATCCACAGGCTTCGTCAACCGGCAAGCCCGCACCTATCGCGGCCGACATCGGTTCTTCAATCAGGTAGACTTCGCGCGCGCCTGCCATTGCCGCAGATTCCCGGATTGCACGGCGTTCAACTTGCGTAGAACCGCAAGGTACGCAGATTAAAATCCGCGGGCTGGGGCGTAACAACTTGCTTTTATGAACTTTTTCAATGAAAAATCGCAACATGCGCTCAGTGACGGCAAAGTCAGCGATGACGCCATCCTTGAGGGGACGAATGGCAGTGATATTTCCTGGAGTACGCCCCAGCATGCGTTTGGCGTCAGCACCTACAGCAGCGATGGTTTTGGAGCCGCGCACCTTGTCTTCTTTAATGGCAACAACGGACGGTTCGTTTAGGACAATTCCCTGTCCTGGAATGTAAATTAATGTATTAGCGGTTCCCAGGTCTATTGAGAGATCATTGGAGAAAAGACCGCGAATTCGTTTGAACATTTTTAGCTGTTTCCTTCAGGAATAAAATACTGATACTGTATCAATCAAGCGGGTATTTGAGCAAGATATAAAGTATCATATTCGTAATGCTTTGGTTTTCATGGAGTAAAAAATGTCGTTAACAGCGGATGATGTGAATAAAATTGCGTATTTAGCGCGTTTGGCAATTGATAAAGAAGATGTCGAGTCTTATGCGAAAGATTTGTCGGGAATGCTTGATTTGATGACGCTTATGGGCGAGGTGGATACAACGGGAGTCAAGCCGATGGCGCATCCTTTGGATCAGGTACAACGGTTAAGAGCCGATGCTGTTACCGAACACGATCAGCGAGGGTTGTTTCAAGCAATTGCACCACAAGTTGAAACCGGACTTTATCTAGTGCCGAAAGTGATTGAGTAAAGGGAATACAGCGAAAATGTACAACAAAACCATTACGGAATTAGCTAAGGGCTTGCGCTCAGGCGAGTTTTCCAGCGTAGAACTGGCGCAAGCTTTTTTAGACCGCATCAAACAGCACGGCGTGCTGAACGCCTACATCACTATCACTGAAGGTGTTGCCCTGCAAGCAGCTAAAGCCGCTGATGCCAGAATTTCCAGCGGTAATGCGGAATTATTGACCGGCATCCCGATTGCCCAAAAAGACATTTTTTGTACCCAGGGCGTTAAAACCAGTTGCGGTTCGAAAATGCTGGATAATTTCATTGCTCCCTACAATGCTACGGTAGTTGATAAGCTTAATCAGGCCGGTGCGGTGATGTTGGGCAAGGTCAATATGGATGAGTTTGCGATGGGTTCATCCAATGAAACCAGTTATTATGGCGCGGTTAAAAACCCGTGGGATACCAACGCCGTTCCTGGCGGGTCATCGGGCGGGTCAGCGGCAGCCGTCGCGGCACGGCTAGCGGCTTGCTCGACAGGTACGGATACCGGCGGTTCCATCCGCCAGCCTGCGGCGCTTTGCGGTATTACCGGATTAAAGCCGACTTACGGGCGGGTATCGCGCTACGGCATGATTGCTTATGCTTCCAGTCTGGACCAAGGGGGACCTATGACCCGAAGCGCAGAAGATGCGGCGATTTTATTGCAGGCCATGGCGGGTTTTGATGAGAAAGACTCTACCAGTGTTAATCAGCCTGTGCCGGATTATTCTGCAGAACTCAACAATCCGTTGGCAGGCTTGAAAATTGGCTTGCCTAAAGAGTTCTTTGGCGCAGATTTAAACAGCGACATGGCGGCAGTCCTTGATATTGCGATTAACGAATATCGTCGGTTAGGTGCGGAGATTAAAGAAGTCTCGATGCCGAACCTGAAACTGGCTATCCCTGCCTACTACGTTATTGCGCCAGCTGAATGTTCATCCAACCTGTCGCGTTTTGATGGCGTAAGGTTTGGCTATCGCTGCGAAAATCCTCAAGATCTAACCGACTTGTATACCCGCTCACGCGGCGAAGCTTTTGGCAAGGAAGTCAAACGCCGTATTCTCGTTGGAACTTATGCTTTATCCGCGGGTTATTACGATGCTTACTACCTTAAGGCACAAAAAATTCGCCGCTTAATCAGCGAGGATTTCAGCAAGGCGTTATCTGAAGTCGATGTCATTATGAGTCCGGTTACGCCGACTACCGCTTTCGGCATAGGCGAAAAAATGGATGACCCGATTCAAATGTATCTGGCCGATATTTATACCATTGCTGTTAACTTGGCAGGTTTGCCTGCCATGTCTATCCCGGCTGGATTCATTAATGGCTTACCGGCAGGTTTGCAAATTATCGGCAATTATTTTCAGGAAGCCCGGTTATTGAATATCGCCCATCAGTACCAGCAGGTGACCGATTGGCACAAAGCTATCCCTAACGGTTTTGAGTAAACAGCCATGACCACTATTACGCAACTTTCACAATTAGATTTGAATGGTACTTACAGTTATGCCGATTATTTAACCTGGCAACTGGAAGAAACCGTTGAATTGATACGCGGCAAAATCATGTTGATGTCGCCTGCGCCGAACTTAAAACATCAGCGTATCGTCACCAACCTGGGCGGTTTGTTATATACGTTTTTTCATAAAAAAAACTGCAAGTTATTTTATGCGCCATTTGATGTGCGTTTATACGACAGCAAGAAATCCGTGGTTGCTAATCAAGATATTTTTAGCGTGGTACAGCCCGATTTATGTGTAATTTGCGATAATAATAAACTGACCGAGCAAGGCTGTAGCGGTGCGCCCGACTGGATTATCGAAATACTGTCAACCGGCAACACCAAAAAGGAAATGCGTCTGAAATACGATCTGTACCAGGAAAACGGTGTAACCGAATACTGGCTGGTTTATCCTTACGAACAAGCGCTTTACCAGTTTGTCTTAAACGCGCAAACCGACAGTTATCAATTATTTGCCATGCATGCAGGCGATGACATCGCAATGCCTTATCTTTTCCCTGAATTACAGATCGATCTGGCGGATGTCTTTGCCGAGTAATAGCTTAAGGAACTCATTATGACTACAACCTGGGAAACCGTTATCGGCCTGGAAATTCATACCCAACTGGCCACGCAATCAAAAATATTTTCCGGCGCTTCCACCGCTTACGGCGCTGAACCAAATACGCAAGCCTGTGCGGTTGATTTAGGTCTACCTGGCGTGTTGCCGGTGTTGAATGAAGATGCCGTACATAAAGCCGTTATCTTCGGTATGGCAATCGAAGCGCATATTGCGCCTTATTCGGTATTTGCCAGAAAAAACTATTTTTATCCCGATTTGCCCAAAGGCTATCAAATCAGCCAGATGGACTTGCCGATAGTCGGGGTCGGGCATCTGGATATTGAAGTTGATGGCGAAACCAAACGTATCGGCATTACCCGCGCCCATCTGGAAGAAGATGCCGGTAAATCGCTGCACGAAAACTTTCACGGCTTGAGCGGTATTGATTTAAACCGAGCCGGCACACCCTTGCTGGAAATCGTTTCCGAACCGGATCTGCGTTCCGCCAAGGAAGCGGTGGCGTATATGCGTAAACTGCATGAGCTGGTGCGCTATCTGGGGATTTGCGACGGTAATATGCAGGAAGGTTCGTTCCGCTGCGATGCCAACGTATCCATGCGGCCCAAAGGCCAGCAGGCGTTCGGTACCCGTGCTGAAATCAAGAACATCAATTCATTCAAGTTTGTCGAGAAAGCCATCAACTACGAAATTGAACGGCAAATTGAGTTGCTGGAAAGCGGCGGCAAGGTTGTTCAGGAAACGCGCCTGTATGATTCGGTAAAAGACGAAACGCGTTCGATGCGCAGCAAGGAAGAAGCCAACGATTATCGTTATTTTCCCGATCCCGACTTGCTGCCTGTTTATATCGACGAAACTTACAAGGCACAGATCAAGGCCGCATTGCCCGAATTGCCGCAAGCCAAAAAACAGCGTTTCAAGGAGCAATACAGGCTGAATGATGAAAGCGCGACGATTCTGACTGCTTCGCGCGAGTTGGCGGATTATTTTGAAGCCGTCGTTAAAGAATCGGCTTGCGATAGCGTTGTTTGCGCCAACTGGATAACGGGTGATGTTTCCGCCGCGCTCAACAGGGCTGACCTGGAAATAAGCGAGTCGCCTGTCAGTCACGAACGTCTGGCGCTTTTGTTAAAGCGCATTGCTGACAATACCATCTCCGGAAAAATTGCCAAACAGGTCTTTGAAGAACTGTGGCAAGGCACTGCAACAGCCGATGAAATCATTGAAGCCAAAGGCTTGAAGCAAATCACCGATACCGGCGCGATAGAAGCGGTTATCGACCGGATTATTGCCGACAACAGCAAGCAGGTTGAACAGTACCAGAACGGTAATGAAAAGGTTTTCGGCTTTTTTGTCGGACAGGTGATGAAGGCGATGCAGGGCAAGGCCAATCCGGCTGAAGTTAATAAGATGTTGGTTGATAAGCTTAAGAAATGATTTTAGGGTTGTGGGGGGAACCCCAACAATTCTGGCATAAGCGATTGGGATCGTTTTTCAACCTAGTAAACCTCGCTACTTTTTGATGACGCTACTTGTGTATTTATTTTGGGCAGTACTAAAATTTTCCAAGCAGTTTGTATTACAGTAGTTTTTTGTTTTTATATATAGCATAGGTACTCATGAGCAAACTCGATGCGCGTATTGAAAAAGAGGTTCAATGGTTAGTTGAGGATGGAAGCCGCATTCTACGCAGAGCAGAGTCTTTGTCCGATTCAATGGCAGGGGATGATCTTGCTGAGGTTACATCTTGGGTAACACGCCTTGGTCAACTTATTAGGCGTTTGTACGGAGAAAAAAGCCAGCATTTCGACTCTTACAAATCCGCTTTAGCAACTCAAAACTTTTATTCTTTGCACAGCCTTTGGAATGCTCATTTGTCACAAATGCTTGGAGTAGCAATAACCATCAAACATGATTTAGAACATGGACTTCTTGTAGATTTCAAGGCTCTTGTACAAGCGGAGGTATTTTCCGATTTTCTCGAAATGGGGGAGTATCTTTTACAGGGAGGCTACAAAGATGCTGCTGCTGTCATTATCGGCAGTGTTCTTGAAGACGGGCTTCGTAAACTTGCTGAACGCAATAACGTACCGATTGTAAGTGAGTCTGGTAAGTCACTCACAATTGACCCTCTGAATTCTGAGCTAACAAAACATGAAGTTTATTCAAAGCTTGTTCAAAAACAAATTACTTCTTGGGCGCACATTCGCAATAAAGCGGCACATGGAGAATTCAGCGAATACAATCAAGAACAAGTTCAAATGATGCTCTTGTTCGTCCAAAACTTCGCTTCGGAGTTTTTAGGCTAAAGTGTAACCTTGGTTGTGTTATTGAGCCTAACAAGTCGGTCAAAGGGACGCGCCGCCCGTTGGCGGTTTTGGAGTTCAGTTCTTTATCAAGGTTCGTCGGCTTCGTTAAAGCTCAGAGCGGCATGCTCCTTACCGTAACGTTAGAACTCTCACACTTCCCCCTCCCCCCTCCCACATATGAAAGTGAACCTATGAAACCGTTGTCTCTATTCGTATTTGCAGCCGTAGCCGGATGCGCTTCTAACTCTGGAATCGTACAGATGGGCAGTAATACCTACATGGTGTCCCGCCAGGCGGCGACTGGCTTTACTGGAATGGGAGCTCTCAAGGCCGAGGCGATGAAGGAGGCCTTTGATCAATGCCAGAAGACAGGAAAAGCAGTCGAAGTTATTGAAACAATCGATGCCCAACCCCCGTACATTTTCGGCAACTTCCCAAAGACAGAGATTCGCTTCAAGTGTGTAGCCGAGTAGCTACAACACAGTAACGCACGGAAAGAAGTCCGAGGGGGAGGCCGTTTCCGGCACAAGTTTGCCTGAATTTGCCGGAAACGCCACCACTCGCTATGCTTGGGTGGCCTTATTCCGGCCTACAAGATGTTTCTTATTCAATAACAACATCACTCAAAGCCCCCATCGGAGCGCTGGTATATTCATTAAACGACCCACCTTGCTGTTCAATAAACAACGCAGCAATGCCTGCCTTGTTGGCGGCTTCGATGCCTGCTTCACGCCCCAGACATAGCAGCGCCGTAGACCAGGCGTCGGCATGGGTCGGGTCTGCATTGAACACGGTTACCGATACCGTGCTGTGGACGATAGGAGCGCCTGTTCTTGCGTCCAGGATGTGGCTGTAGCGTTTGCCGTTCAAGTCGAAATAATGGCGGTAAGTGCCTGATGTCATTATCGCTAATGGGTCAGTGCGCTTGATCGTGATGATTTTGTGCATCGTGCGTTCTTCGGGTAGCGGCTTTTCAAGCGCAACCCGCCAGGGTGAATTGTCCGGTTTTTGCCCGCGGGTTTGCAGTTCGCCGCCGATTTCCACCAGATAATTTTCAATTGACTGCTGTTCAAGCAAGGCCGCGATACGCTTTACGCTATAGCCCTGTGCGATAGAGGAAAGATCGACGCTCAGGTTTGGGTTGAGCTTGCGCAGATGGCTGGCGTCAACGACTTCGAGTTGGGTAAAGCCAACTTCTTTCAGCGTATTCTGCAATGTGGCCGCATCAGGCGGCGACAATTTATCACGCGTGAATCCCCAAAGCATAAACACCGGCTTGATAGTCAAATCATAGCAGCCTTGGCTGGCCTGGCTGACGACACGCGCCTGTTCAGCCAGAGCAACAATTTCCTCGCCAACTTCTTGCGGTTCGCTGCTGATTGTTGAGTTGAACTGTTCAATAACTGAATCCTTGCGGTAATTGGAAAGCAACTTGTCCAATCGGCTGAATTCCTCATCTACAGCCTTCTTGATCGCCTGCGTGTCGGTATTTTGTCTTGCCCAGAAACTGATATGGTAAGTAGTGCCTTGGGCAGAGCCGCTGAATTTTTGTGTTTCCTTGGGTTTGGAGCAGCCTGAAACCGTTAAGGCTATTATCAGGATAAGCAGCAGTTTGCAGGGTAGGGTGCAGGAATAAGAATGCGCTGTGTCAATCATTGTGTGGGGTGATGGATTTGGGTTTAGAGAGTTGTTTTATTTTGCGGCCAGTTCCCGGTAAGCGCCACGGTAATACAGGATAGGTTCTCCTGAACGACACACGCAGTTCTGTACTTCGCCGATGATAATCCAGTGGGTGCCTGCGCGTACTTTATCAACAACTGTACAATCCAGCGACATCAGGCTGTGGTTTAAAATAGGTGCGCCGGTAACGCCTGGTTGCCAGTCGGTGTCGGCGAAACGTTGCTGTTGGCTGCTGCCGCCTGCAAACTGGTTGGAAAGATCTTGTTGCTCCGAAGTTAACACATTGACGGCAAAACACCGGCTTTCCTTGATACCTTCGCCGGTATCTGCCGAGTCATTAATGCAAACGAGTATTTGCGGAGGATCGACTGATACACTGGAAAATGCCGTAACAGTCATGCCTTGGGTACCGAATTTTTCAGAACAGGTGGTAACCACGGTGACACCGCTGGCCCATAGTTGCAAAGCCTTTTTAAAATCATCAACGCTAACGGACATTTATTTTCCCGGTTGTTTGTTAAGTTTGAGAATACAGTTGTTTTGACAAAAACAGCTGTTGGGCAGTTTAAAGTTATTTGCTGTTGCAGTCTATTATGTCGGGGCAAATTCAATAATTAGTACTTTTGTGGGAGCGGCTTTTAGCCGCGACTGTCGCGGCTAAAAGCCGCTCCCACAACAACCTTTATCATTTCTTAAAAAACGTATTTGTCGACCTTTTGAAACCTAACACATAAGGGTTGGTTATAAGTGTTTAATCAACACATCAGCAAATTCACTGCATTTGACTTCCGTTGCCCCCTCCATTAACCGGGCAAAATCATAGGTGACCTGTTTACTGGCGATAGCGGCATCCATAGCGCGGATGATAGCGTCGGCTGCTTCCGACCAGCCTATATAACGCAGCATCATTTCACCGGACAGGATCAATGAACCCGGATTAACCTTGTCCAAATCAGCGTATTTGGGCGCAGTGCCGTGCGTGGCTTCAAAAACTGCCGTGCCGGTTTGATAGTTAATGTTGCCGCCGGGAGCAATGCCAATTCCGCCAACCTGTGCGGCCAGGGCATCGGATAAATAGTCGCCGTTCAAATTCAACGTGGCGATTACATCAAAATCTTCAGGCCGGGTCAGCACTTGCTGCAAGGCAATATCGGCAATCGCGTCCTTGACTAAAATGCGCCCGTTTGCCAAGGCATCTGCCTGTTCCTTATTCGCTTCGGCATCGCCTGCTTCAGCGCGGGTTTTTTCCCATTGCTTCCAGGTATAGGTTTGTTCGGGATAGTCTTGTTCTGCTACGTTATAAGCCCAGTTACGAAATGCCCCTTCGGTATATTTCATAATATTACCTTTATGAACGATGGTCAGGCTTTTGCGTTTATTGACAATAGCATAATCAATAGCCGAACGTACCAGCCGTTCCGTACCTTCCCGCGATACCGGTTTTATGCCGATGCCGGAGGTTTCAGGAAAACGGATTTTGCTGAATTGTGCGGGGAAGTTTTCCTGTAACAAGCCCATGAACAGTTTGTTGTCAGCGCTGCCTTCTTCAAATTCCAGGCCTGCGTAGATGTCCTCGGTATTTTCCCGGAAAATAACCATATCAACCGCACCGGGATTTTTTACCGGTGAAGGCACACCCTTAAACCATCTGACCGGACGCAAACACACATACATATCCAGTAATTGCCGAAGAGCTACATTGAGAGACCGTATACCGCCGCCTACCGGTGTGGTCAGCGGGCCTTTGATGGAGACCAGGAATTCTCTACAGGCAGCCACTGTTTCATCGGGTAGCCAGGTATTGAACAAGCGCTGTGATTTTTCTCCGGCATAAACTTCCAGCCAGTGAATTTTTCGTTGCCCCGAATAGCTGTTGGCCACAGCAGCATCCAGAACGCGCACCGTGGCGCGCCAAATATCCGGCCCTGTGCCGTCGCCTTCTATATAAGGGATGATAGGGTTGTCGGGTACAACAAGTTTGCCGTTTTGCAGCGTGATGGGGCTGCTTTTTTGGGGAGAGATGAAACTGGGCATGAGCAACTCCTGATTAGATGGGATATAGCAGGTTTCGAACTGACGCTGCATATTTCCAGGTACGGGTGTTTTATAACATAGTCAATGAACAATCTGTTGTTGAAGATTTGCCCGAAGTATTTAAAAATTTTTACCGGGGCGTCTTAAATCCTATTGATTATGGTAATCTACAAGAAAAGCATCATGCAGACCTTGTACAGGTTATTTATTTCAATTCCTTTACTCGATTTTTTCGGATCGGTGTACTATTTTTCTTAAACTTAAATGTTATCAAACCCTGGAGATATAAATGCATATTGTTACATTAATAAAAGGTGATGGAATTGGCCCGTCAATCATGGACGAGGCCGTCAAGGTTATTGACGCGTCTGGGGTAAAGATACAATGGGAAGAAGCCTATGCCGGCTTGTCTGCATTTGAAAAATTCGGCACACCCTTGCCTGATGATACGCTGGTCTCTTTCGATAAAACCCGGTTGGCGTTTAAAGGCCCATTAACAACCGTTGTCGGTACCGGGTTCAGAAGCATTAACGTGGCGTTGCGGCAGCAATACGATTTGTATGCCAATGTCCGTCCTGCCAAAAGCTGGGAAGGTATAAAAACCCGTTACGATGATGTCGATATTGTTATTGTCAGGGAAAATACCGAAGGCCTTTATGCCGGGCTTGAGCATTACCTGACCCCGAAAAAAGATATTGCTGAAAGTTTGGCAGTAGTCACCCGGACTGCTTCTGAGCGTATTATCGACTACGCATTTAAATATGCCCGTGATAATGGCCGTAAAAAAGTCACCGTTTGTCATAAAGCCAATATTTTAAAGTATACCCAGGGTCTGTTTCTGGAAGTTGCCAGGGAAATAGCCCCACGCTATCCCGATATTCAATATGACGAAAAAATTATCGATGCGGCCTGTATGCACATGGTCATGAAGCCAGAGCAATTCGATGTAGTCGTGACCACCAATATGTTCGGCGATATTCTGTCCGACCTGACAGCTGGGTTGGTCGGCGGTTTGGGTTTGATTCCGGGTGCAAATATCGGTGCTGATGCAGCCCTGTTTGAAGCTGTGCACGGCAGCGCCCCGGACATTGCCGGAAAAAATCTGGCGAACCCTACTGCGGTAATTATGGCGGGTGCGATGATGCTAAGCCATATCGGCGAACATGAAGCGGCTGAGCGTGTGATTAAGGCGGTAGAAAAAGTGGTGAATGAAGGCGTTTATGTGACACCGGATTTGAATCCGAACACTAAAGCGGGTACGGTGGAAATGGGCAGTGCTATTGCGGCGGCTTTGGGGTAAATTCGTTTAAGGAAGCTTTCAATAAGTTGATTCTGTTCATGGTTCGACAAGCCCGTCACGAACAGAATCAACAGCTTACTGCTAGTCTTTATGCCTTGTGGGTACTGAGTTTGTCGAAGGAGTTATCATGCTTCCTTAAATATTTGCTCACAGCTTAATGTCGATTGGAGGGATGTACGAACCTCCAAGTATTGGGCAGGTATTTGTTGGAATTCGCCTTACCCCAACCTACAGAAATTTAAGTTATGGTAGATTTTAACCGTAAACGATTGCAAGTGTTTGTTTCGTCAACATTCGATGACCTAAAAGTAGAACGCCAAGCGGCAGTAGAAGCCATTCTTAGCCACGGACATATTCCGGCGGGTATGGAGTTGTTCACGTCTGGCGATGAATCGCAAATGGATGTCATCAAACAATGGATTGAAGATTCTGATGTCTATTTGTTAATTCTGGGTGGGCGTTATGGCAGCATTGAACCCAATTCTGGCAAAAGCTATACCCAGCTTGAATATGAATATGCTGTAGAGCTAGGCAAGCCTTATTTTGCGTGTGTTGTGAATGATGCTGCACAAGAACGCCGTTTAAAGGAACATGGCAGTAAGTTCACGGAAACTGAAAATCCCAAGGAACTTAAAGCATTTCGGCAACTGGTCGATAGCAAAATTCGCAAGGAATGGGAAGACATAAAGGACATTAAAATAATTGTCGGCGAAACGCTGGGGACTTTTGCACGTCGGGATGATTTAGTCGGTTGGGTTCGTGCAGATCAAGTAATGGTTAATCCGGCTGTTGCGGAAGAAATGGCTCGGCTTAGCAAAGAGAATGAACAGTTGCGGAGTCAAATTGCAAATAGCAGTCCTGTGGAAGAACTGATTAACGGTTTGAGTTTTGCTGAACTTAAGGCGTTACTAGAAGATAAGGGATTTATCTCAATTTTTGAGAAAACTGATTTTACTAGAAGGCAATTAGCTTGGAGTAAATTAGGTGTAGAAAATCCTCATGATCTTAAAGTAATCGGATTATTAGAAGACAAACCCAAAGCCCAAGTTTTCTGCCAACTAACTGAAGCGGGTCGCATTTTTTTAAATAAATTCAATACAGAAAAACTAAAACTCAGAAACATGTCTTAATCATTTCGTATTTGTGCAACTCTCCCAGCCTCAACCCGATTTGGAGCTAAAAATGTTACAAGAACACGTCATTGAAGAAATAAAAGCCATACCCGCCGAAAAGTTGATTGATGTTTACAAATTCATCCGACAATTCCGTAGCAATTTGTTAAAGCCTCAAGCCGACAACTATAAAACCGTTGATGACGTATTTGGCAAGCTGTATAAAAAGGAGCGCAAGAGCTTTTCCGTCGAAGAAATGGATGCCGCCATTAAAACCAGGTTGCAAAACCAATTGAAATGAAAGCCATTGATACCAATGTCTTAATCCGTTTCATCACTAAAGACGACGACCAACAAGCTCAACGCGTTTATCGGCTGTTTAAACATGCGGAAGAACATCAGGAGAAATTCTTCATTCCTTTGTTGGTTGTTTTAGAAGTCATTTGGGTATTGGAGTCCTGTTATGACGCTACAAATAATGAAACTATTGCTGCGCTATCGGATTTAATATCAATGCCTGTATTGCAGTTTGAATCGGAAGAGATGCTAAAAAACTTTCTTGATTCGGCACTTGCTACCCCGTTTGACCTGTCTGACTTATTGATTGCACATTCTGCACATGCGTTTGACTGCCAAGCGACTTTGACCTTCGACAAAAAAGCTGCAAAATTTAACTATTTTGAATTACTTACATAGTACTAGGATGTCGTTTTAAGATTCTATTCAAAAGATCATTAATTTATTAACTCACTGAATTCAAAAATCAACAGGAATCTCCCATGCTAGAACAATACCGCAAACACGTAGAAGAACGCGCTGCTGAAGGCGTAGTCCCGAAACCGCTTGATGCCGCACAAACTGCTGCTTTGTGCGAACTCATCAAACAGCCGCCTGCTGGCGAAGAGGCGTTTATTCTCGACCTGCTGGCGAACCGCATCCCCGCCGGTGTTGACGAAGCGGCTTATGTAAAAGCCGGATTTTTGACCGCGATTGCCAAAGGCGAGGCCACATCACCGATTTTAACGCCGGAAGATGCTACCGAATTGCTCGGCACGATGCTGGGCGGTTACAACGTTGCGCCGTTAATTGAATTGCTCGACAACGCAAAATTAGCAGCTATCGCCGCCAAAGCCTTGTCCCACACTCTGTTAGTATTCGACGCCTTCCATGATGTGCAGGTTAAAGCCGATGCGGGCAATGCTTACGCCAAGCAAGTTTTGCAATCCTGGGCGGATGCTGAATGGTTTACCAGCAAGCCTGTGGTGCCGGAAAATCTGACCGTTACAGTGTTTAAAGTCACCGGCGAAACCAATACCGACGATTTATCGCCTGCACCTGATGCGTGGTCGCGTCCCGATATTCCGCTGCACGCCAAAGCGATGCTGAAAATACCCCGCGAAGGCATCACTAATGCCGAACAGCAAATTGATGAATTAAAACAGAAAGGCTTTCCGGTCGCCTACGTCGGCGATGTCGTCGGTACCGGCTCGTCGCGCAAATCGGCGACCAACTCTGTGCTATGGTTTATGGGTAATGATATTCCGTTCATCCCCAACAAACGCGACGGCGGTGTTTGTATCGGCGGCAAGATTGCACCGATTTTCTTCAATACAATGGAAGACTCCGGCGCGTTGCCATTCGAGTGCGATGTGACGCGACTGTTGATGGGTGATGTTATTGATATTTATCCTTACCAGGGTGTTGTCAAACGCCATGATAGTGATGAAGTCGTTTGTAACTTCAGCTTGAAAACCGATGTGTTGCTGGATGAAGTCCGTGCGGGTGGACGTATCCCACTGATCATCGGACGCGGTTTGACCGACCGGGCGCGTAAAGCCTTAGGCCTGCCTGCCTCAACTGTCTTCATCCGTCCGACTGACGAAGCCGACAGCGGCAAAGGCTACACCTTGGCGCAAAAAATCGTCGGCAAGGCCTGCGGCGTTAAAGGTGTGCGCCCCAATACTTATTGCGAACCGCACATGACTACGGTCGGCTCGCAAGACACTACCGGTCCTATGACCCGCGATGAGCTGAAAGACTTGGCTTGCCTGGGCTTTTCTGCTGATCTGGTGCTGCAATCATTCTGCCATACCGCCGCTTACCCGAAACCGGTGGATGTGACCATGCAGCACACCTTGCCCGACTTCATCATGAACCGTGGCGGCGTGTCCCTGCGTCCTGGCGACGGCATTATCCATTCCTGGTTAAATCGTACTTTGCTGCCTGATACTGTCGGCACAGGCGGTGATTCACATACCCGTTTCCCGATTGGCATTTCTTTCCCTGCGGGTTCCGGCTTGGTCGCGTTCGCCGCCGCCACGGGCGTGATGCCTCTGGACATGCCCGAATCTGTGCTGGTGCGCTTCACCGGCACGATGCAGCCCGGCATCACCTTACGGGATTTGGTCAACGCGATTCCTTACGCGGCCATCCAAAAAAGCTTGCTGACTGTTGCCAAACAAGGCAAGAAAAATGTTTTCTCAGGCCGGATTCTGGAAATCGAAGGCTTGCCGGATTTGAAAGTTGAACAGGCGTTTGAATTGTCCGACGCATCTGCCGAACGTTCGGCGGGCGGTTGCACCATCAAACTCAACGAAGCCCCGATCCGCGAATACCTGAATTCCAATATCACCTTGTTGAACTGGATGATCGCGCAAGGCTACGGTGATGTCCGCACTATCGAACGCCGCATCAAATCGATGCAAGACTGGTTGGAAACACCTGTGTTGCTGGAAGCGGATAAAGATGCCGAATACTTTGAAATTATCGAAATCAATATGGATGAGATCAAAGAACCCTTATTGGCATGCCCGAATGACCCGGACGACATTAAACCTCTGTCCGCTGTAGCCGGAACTAAAATCGACGAAGTGTTCCTGGGTTCGTGCATGACCAACATCGGCCACTTCCGTGCCGCCGGCAAGTTGCTGGAAAAACAGAAAGGTGATTTGCCCACACGGCTTTGGGTGGCCCCGCCCACCAAAATGGATGCAACACAACTAACCGAAGAAGGCTATTACAGCACCTTCGGCAAAGCTGGTGCGCGAATGGAAATGCCTGGCTGTTCTTTGTGTATGGGCAATCAGGCGCGCGTGGCGGAAAACTCCACAGTGGTTTCCACGTCAACCCGCAACTTCCCTAACCGTTTGGGCAATGGCGCGAACGTGTTCCTGTCTTCGGCGGAACTGGCGGCCGTATGCTCAATCCTGGGCAAAATCCCGACTGTTGAAGAATACATGGCCTACGCCGATCAAATTAATGCCACTGCCGATGATACTTACCGGTATTTGAATTTTAATTTGATGGATAAGTATCAAAAAGCTGTGGCTTAATGTAAATCTGTGGGTTGGGTTTATTCTCAAAACAATAGATGCTTTAGAATATGGCCCAACCCACAATGCAAACCGAGAGGAAAGCCCCATGTATGCAATAGAATTTGAAACTCATATTGACAATGGCGTTGTGCTTATCCCCGAACAATACAAATCGCTAAAAAATAGCAAGAAAGCCAGAATCATCGTCATGGTCGATGATTCTGAAACAGTTGAGGAAGATGGCGGAGCTGTTTTCGCGCAATTTCTGCAACAGCACAAAAAAGTAGCCAACCTCATTCTGCCTGACCGTGATGAACTTCATGAGAGATAAGGCATTTATAGATACGAATATTTTTGTCTATGCCTTTCTCGATTCAGAAAGCCCTTACGGTCACGCCAAACATCTTAAAGCCACCGAGCTTTTGAAAACATTTCACTCAAGTAGTGAAGCCATTATTTCTACACAGGTCTTGAGTGAGTACTACAGCGTATTATTGAAAAACAAAATCGATGATGCAGAAATTCAGGAAAGTGTACAGCAATTAGCAGACGCAATTGAAGTGGCGGCTTTATCGAAACAAACCGTGTTCAGTTCATACTCTATCAGAAACCGCCATCAGTTTAGCCACTGGGACGCCTTGATTGTTGCATCTGCTTTGGAAAATGCCTGCACCGTTTTATATAGCGAAGATATGCAGCATAACCAGCTAATTGACCAGCAACTTCGTATCATTAATCCATTTGGATAAGCTTAATCTTATTGCTGTTGCCAAACTGCCTTACGAGTTAGTCTGGATATTGAAGATTTCATTTCCGCTTTGATTAAAAACAGGATCATTGAAGCCGAGCCTAAAAATGTCAGACGGAATCGAAAACGCACCCCAGTCTTAATGAAATTGGGGGATATTTACTATAAACACTTGAGGGGAAGGTAATAATGAATCGAATTTTATTAAAAATCAGAGGTGGCATTTTGCCGACTGCCGCAATATTGACGGTGGCAGGGTACGCAATGCCTCTGCAGGCAATCGCGGCCGGCGAAAGCGGGCCTTGTACAAATCCTGTTCCGGTTTCGGTTTCATCGGTAATGCCGGTCCCGCAGCTTGACGGCAGTACCGGGGGCATCGATTTATGTTCAGGTGCAACGTTTGCCTGGGATGCGTTTATCGCGGTCAATTGGCCCGCGAAAGCAGGTGCACGCGATGAGCCCGATACCGGCAAACCCTTCGGCCAAGGTTCACCCACCGTTTGGGAAACCATGCGCGCCAAGGTTGAACTTTATCCCGGCAATGGCTCGTCAACAATTCCGCCGCATGGTGTTGCGCTAAATCAGCAAGCAGCCCCGTCCAATCCTCCTGATTACGGCTATAGCCAGACACCGGATTATGTGTATTCGCCAAGCGAAGTAAAATCGACTGACGGGCACATCAAGGCTTGCCCCAAACAGTCGGATGCCAAAATACCGGCCTGGATTCCGTTGGATGAAACCACCCAAATCGGCAACAACCAAACCTATGCCGGTGTCGTGCCGGAAAAAGATGCCAATGGCCTGAACAGCAAGCCGCAGCTTATCCGCTATGCGGTCAAAATGAACAAGACGACTTACACCAAGATGGTCAGCGGACAGTATTGGTATCATGGAGATGGCTCGGCATTAAGCAAAGCGAAAAGTAATTACCAGACTGCGCTTCAAAAAGGGCAAACTGCCAATCCCGCTTCACCATACGTTGATTTCGGTACTATCGACTTTAAAAATCCCAATAATTACTCAGTTGAAATAAAATCCGCCTGGCGACCGCTCACGGATAAAGAAGCTGCATCTGGTCGCTTCTATCAAACAGCCGTCCGCTATTACGAAGAAGACCAAGGCGGAACGCCTTGTTATCGTGAAGCTAACTGGGGATTGGTGGGAATGCACTTGATAAGCTTCCCTTTAGGCGGACCCTGGGTTGTCTGGTCTACTTTTGAACAATCCGACAATATCCTGGCTGCCAACGGTATCGCAACTGAAGACGATGACGGCAAAGTCGTGACGCCGATTACCGAAGGCCCAACGACCCCGCTGTTATCATCAAACCCTGATGTCTTAAATCCGGTTGTTACTAAAACCGGCGATTACTGCACCCAGCAGGGAGCACGGTTGTTTTTCCGCGAGAACCCGACTTACGGCACCCTGCCTGCCGACGGCGATATTTGCGTCAACAAGCGTTGGCACCCGATTCCTGATCAGATTATCCAGGCTAATGTTTCGGGGCACCAAGCCATCCAGGCTTATCTTAAATCTCAAAAAGGCAGCGCTACTGCATCGCCCTGGCTGCATTACAAACTGGTTAACGTCCAGGCAACACCGGTTGATTATAGCGGCAAGGATAATCCGAGATTTAGCACCACGCCAACGTATTACACAGCCAATGCAACCATCGAAACCGACTATTCTTTAGGCATGTTCACCGGTGACCTGGTTAATGGTGTGCCAAGCAATAAAGTGGAGCAGGGCGGAACGCTAACAGACTATTACAATACCCGGCTGTTGCCGTTCCAGACTGGCAGGCTGTCATTTCTGCAAACCCCGATACGCATGGGCGGCTGCGGCGGTTGCCACGGTTATGCCGCCACGCAAGGGCAGGAATTCAGCTTTGCCCTGGGCGACAATGTAAAAAAACCGGAACCGGTTAATGCGTTTAAGAGTGTAAAAACTTTCCGCAACTTTAAAAAACTGTAGGTAACGGAAAGGCTTGTCATTCCGGTATTTTCACGGGGTATAAGTGGGAATGCCGGAATCCAGATTTATAGTTCCAACGCTCCGGCGTCACTGCCATTAAGTTAATAAAAAATGCTAACAAAGCAAATAGTTATGTTGATAAATCCCCCCTAACCCCCCTTTTTTTCAAAGGGGGGAAGTTAACGTCATTTTCGCTGACCTTGTTAGGAGATGACCCTCCCCCTTGAAAAAGGGGGATCGAGGGGGATTTTAAAAAACACAAGCTAATGATTTGTAAAAACTTATTGCTTAACTTAATGGCAGTGACGCCGGAGCGTGGGAATGATTTAATTTTGTGTAAAAGTGCCGATAACGTTAGAAACTATTATCTGTACTTACTGCGAATTAGCTATTTCCCCTAATGTTAGCTCCCCGAAAACGCGCAATTTTTATTTTTTCCCTGATGGTTGGCGACGGATAGTCAGATCACTTTTCGGGGCAATGATGGCGATTAAGCCATTGACAAGCTGTCTTAATGGGGTTTAACTAAATTCAAAAATGTAACTCCTGATTGCTACAAAAAGCAGCATCGCCAAAACAGCCTCAGGTTTAATTCTTGATAGCAAATAAGCTAACCATTGGGGTTTCTATGAAAAAAATACTTGTACACGGCGCATTACTTTTTGTTTTCCTGACTCCTTCAGCTCAATCTGAAGAAATTGGCTGTTTTACTACAACCTGGAAACTGATTGGTTCAAACCATAAAGTCTGTGTGCAAGCATTTGATGACCCCAAGGTACAGGGTGTCTCCTGTCACATTAGCCAGGCTCGTACCGGTGGTATAGCCGGAGCATTCGGAGTTGCTGAAGATCCCTCGCAATTTTCCATCGCCTGCCGTCAGGTTGGGCCAATTATCATTGCTGGCAAGTTGCCGGATGAAGAAACAGCATTCAGCGAAGATACATCACTCTTTTTTAAAGAAACAAAAGTCAAACGTTTGTTTGACGCGAAACGCAACACCTTAGTATATGTCGCAATCAGTCGAAAGCTGATTGAAGGCGCACCTGCCAATAGCATATCAACCGTTCCCATTATGCCGTGGAGCGCAAAATAACTATTATCTTCAAGGCAAACAGTAACACCGGCCCAAATGAAATGACTGCTGAAGCCGCGTAATTTCCATGAGTGAATATTTTCTCTGGTAAAGAGCGTCACTGGCGACATTTTTACGACGGAGCGTGGGAACGAGATAAAAATTTTACCCAGACTTAATTCAACGACTGCTTACCCAACGAGGAAAACAGCATGATGATGTTAGAACTTGATGATGAAACAACAAGCATACTCAATCAGTTAGTTGAACAGGAACACATTAGCCCCGCGCAACTGGTTAAAAATGTATTGCTTGACTATTTGGAAGATTGCCAAGATGCCAATCAAGCAGAGCGGGCTTATCAGCGTTATCTTGACAATGGTAAAGTTTCTCACAACCTAAGCGACGTGGTTAAAGAACTTGGCCTGGACAGTTAAGCTTTCTGATAATGCCAAGCGGGATTTGCGAAAACTCGATAAACCCGTGCAAAAAAAGATAGTCTCATTCCTGCTTGAAAGGCTGGAAAATACAGACAATCCCCGCGCAACAGGCAAAGCCCTGCATGGCAACCTTTCCGGTTTATGGCGTTATCGTGTAGGAGATTTTCGGTTGTTATGCCGGATTGAAGATAACGAACTGCTTGTTTTAGTTATTGAAATAGGCCATCGGAAAGAAATTTACAAATAATCGGTTTTTGCGCGAAGCTCGCATTACGCGAAACAGGATACAAACAGCTCACCTTTTAGCCAACCGCAAGAATCACAATCTTAAAATGCAAGCAGAATGATAGTAATCCCTGCGATCAAACAAGCTAAACCAATAACTACTATCGACAATAATCATCCTGCAACGCCGTGCTTAAACGAAAAATCCAGCTTTTCCTTATATGCTGTCGAAAGCTGTTCGTCGGATTCAATACACCCAATCAAGCCTGCTTGTTCAAAGGTCTGGTAAATTGTGGGGATGTTTTTTTTATCATCGGTTATAGACTGGGTGTCCGAAGCGCCTTCCTATACTATAGAACGGCTCTTGTTCTTATTGATTGCCAATAATTCACGTCGTGGTTTGTTTTTCAAAAGCTCAATAAAATCCAAGGCTTCTTGTTGTTCTTGTTCGGGCAACATTAAAAGTTGGGCGGTGATTTCTTGGACTGATAAATTCATTGGAATAACTCCGGAGTTGTTTCATTTTGAAAATAGTTTGGAAAGCGGAATCAATCGCTAAGCTTTGCTCAAGGAGATACTTGATAGAGTAGCTTTGGATTGGAATAATCCCAATCATGGATGGAACATCACAAACCATTCCAAAAGATGGGTGATAGATAGAAACCCTGATTAATTTCAGGGGGTGTAATCGTGCTTTTCATAATCAATCTCGAAAAAACTTTCTATCAGGAATTACCTTGTCCGAAATTTTTTTCATGTGCTTTTCTCCAGGAAGCTTACGCCCTGATTTATGCTTTGCAGCTGATAGCTTTATAAGGTATTCAATATCGTTTAATGTTCGAGATGTTGCAAAACTGTATGAGTACTGGAGACGTAACGTTCGGTAAATATCAAACAGACGCGAAGCTCAACTTTAAATGAATTGAAGACAAGGCCGCGACTCCCGTAGAGTTGTTCTACCAAAAGCAACTTCATGAGGGAGAAGGGCCATGTCAGTAGAAGACTTTACTTGTGCCCCAGAGGGT
>Ga0208754_100130_pt1 | contig 46096 bp, 44 predicted proteins | sample LakWasMet55_HOW8_2_FD_183889 | JGI IMG/M metagenome (GOLD analysis project Ga0208754, IMG submission 183889) | Freshwater sediment methanotrophic microbial communities from Lake Washington under simulated oxygen tension - Sediment Metagenome... | ecosystem: Environmental > Aquatic > Freshwater >... | reverse complement strand
TGAATGCACGGCAATTGCTTCAAAAACGCCAATAGCCGGCACCACTCATCGTCGCTCAATTCTATTCGGTTCATGCCATCCAAATCAGATAATTCTATCCTATTGGACAAACGTCAACAGAACCTAGACTGGGAATTATTAGATGACCCAAAAAACTTCCATCTTCAAGTAACTGATGGTTCTATCGTGGTTATTGATGAGGTACAGCGGCTTTTCCCTGTCCGTTCTCCTAAAGCCTCCGTCCCTGAAGCCATGCAATCCCTGGAAACTCACCGGCACCGCGGCTTAGATATTTATTTCATAACCCAGCATCCCAACCTTCTTGACCACCATGCCAGGCGTTTGGTCGGGCGTCATTTTCATTTACAGCGCATATTTGGATTTCCTGCTTCTCGTCTCTATTCTGATGAAAAGCTTATTGATACCGCTAATCCATTTGCCCTAAAGCAATGTGACAGTTCTACTTTTAAATTTCCAAAGAATGTTTACCCGCTTTATAAATCGGCTGAAATACACACAGTTAAACCCCGTATTCCTAAAAAGCTACTGTGGATTATTCCGGCGCTGATGCTCTTGGGTGGCGGTTTTTATTTCTTCTATACGGCTTTCCTGAATAAACACACCGCCAAAATACAGCAAAACCAGCTGCCAACATCTTCATCATCATCGACTCAATTACCGCCAGCTACGTCCGCGCAAATTGAAACCAAAGCTATAGACTGGACCAAAGCCTTTATTCCTGCAATTCAGGGACTGCCTTATACTGCGCCGGTATATAAAGAACTTGCTAAACCCGTTGCCTTGCCGGTCGTTGCTGGCTGTGTCGCTACGAAAACCCGTTGCAAGTGTTATACCCAACAGGCCACCGTTATCGATATGGATGATGAGCTATGCAGGCTCAATGTTAAACATCATCCGTACAACCCTTTTAAGCAATCTGAAGAAAACAAACAGCTCGCTTTATCGCGTAATCCCCAAGTATCTACCTACACTCCGCAACAACCTTCTTTTAATCAATCTCAAGCCGTTGTTTATGAACCCAGTACTATTCCTGATCTGCCGCCCTTGGCACACCAGACAATGGCTACACCGGACGATAATGATATGACTAACAAAGACCCTAATCTTTTTTATGATCTCCAACTGCCCAATTAAATTGTGTTTACAAATTAATCGACGTGCTGAGGCACGCCCTCTGCGTTCACCTTTGCGCGCGAACAGCGAAGCTCGCGCGCACCGGGCAGGGGGCGCTAACGCCTCTGTATCACGTTACTAAACATTTCAAAAAACGACGCGTTAAGGCTGGTTACTATGTCTTATAAATTATCACAATGCTTTTCTGAACAATCTTTATCGATGGGTACTGATGAGGATTCACACGGCAGGATTTTTATTAATCAAAATGCCATGACTGACTTATCGAGTGTGGTTATCTGTGGTGCTTCCGTGGATACCGTTCGGCAATTATTCTACGGTTTGCCTGATTCCAGGATGATTGAAAAACTTGAAAATCATGTCACACAAAAAGATGAATTTATCAGCCTGACTGATTTTATTCATCTGGTTATGCCAAAAAATCAACCTAAAACAATCGCTTATTTAAACAAAATATCAAACGACTCTTATTACTGCCGTTTTCATTTTTCTCGCATGGGCAAAAATTCCGGTTACCGTTTTAAACTGCAAAACAATGAGTTAGGCATTGTTATCCTGTTCGGTTCTTACTATGGCTTCATGGAAAGCAAAGATACTCATTTAAAAATTGAGCTGTCCCCTCATTTCATTTCTGGCCATTCGACCCAACAGCTCTGGGACTATTTGCATAACTCTCAATACTCATTATCAAAACTGTTTCTGCAATCTCCTGAACCCAAAGGTGTTGCGGTTCATTTGGCGGCTGATTATCAAGGTTTTGATTTGCCTCATGATTTGATTCAAAAATTTACTACCAATACCCGCTTTATCCGTGCTTTTGACGGTATTACCGAAATCGACATTTCCCAATTGACTGAAGCGGCTTGTACTTATGGTTCTGCGAACCAAGCAAAAAACTACCTGTTCGGCAAACCTACGGCTATCCAGTTTACTGCTTATGACAAAGGCTATGAGGCTGTTAAATCTGACAAAATTGATTATTTTAATTCTGAATGGGGTATTTATTCCCTGGGTGAACATAATCCTGAAAATGTCACAAGGCGTATAGAATTACGTTTTCATCACACTGTGATTAGAGAAATTGGTTTGGGTATGGGTCAATCTTTTGAATCATTCCCCGATTTAATACCCCATTTAACCGATATTTGGCGTTACGGTCTGGAACGTAACCGATTGAATCAAGATAAAAAATACATTCATCCTTTCTGGCAATTGCTTATGCGTGACGTTTATTTTTATCATCCTGCTCAAAACGTCACTATTCACAGAAAAAAAAAGGAATCTGTAGACCCAATAGCCCATAACATTGCCTCAATCATTGGTAACTCGATTACTATCTGTTCTCGAATGGGCATGGATACTAACCGATTCATGCAATACCTGCGCACACTGCCCTATTTTCAGGAAATCATCAGCTATTACCGTTCTAGGGGCTTAACTGAATCTGATCTTAGGCAAAATGTGGAAAAAGGGCTTTGTCTCCGGCGTTTGATTGGTAAGGTAGCATGAGTATAAAGCGTTTACCTTCCGGTAAATATCGCCTTGATTTTCGTCCTGATGGCAAAAAGGGCAAACGGATTATCAAGTTATTTGATTTGAAGACTGATGCTGTTCAATTCCGTAATAAAACTCTATCAGGTCGATTAGATAATCTAGGCAGTATTGCTCCTTTAGATAATCGTCGTTTGCATGATCTGATTGATTTATGGTTTGAATATCATGGACGTTCTTTAAAATCTTCTGTCGATACTAAAAACAGGTTGTTTAAACTTTCGGATTTTTTAAATAACCCGGTTGCAAAAAATCTTAGCTCTGTAGATTTTGTTTTCTACCGCAAAACCCGACTTTCTTCTGGTCTCAATGAATCTACTTTAAATCGTGAACTGATAACCTTGAAAGCTATGTTTCGGGAATTAAAGCGTATGGCGGTTATTGATTACGATTCCGACATTATTACTGTTAGAAAACTACGTGAGACAAAAACTGAATTGTCTTATTTGACTACTGAACAAATACATTCGCTCATCTACAATGTTCAGCAAACCACGAATTCTTCTTTGCTCTATGTTGTATTGACCTGCTTGGCTACGGGTGCCAGGTGGTCGGAAGCTGAGCGGTTAAAACCGATTCATTGCTTGAATGGTGGCTTTCATTTTGTCGATACAAAAAACGGCCTTTCTCGCTTTGTGCCGGTTAATGATGACCTATTCGAACTTATAAAGAACATACTCCTTTTAAGTCCTGTTATGGCGCTTTCCGGTCGGCATTTGATCGTTGTGGCTTTACTGTGCCTAAAGGTCAGCTTGCTCATATTCTCCGCCATACCTTTGCCAGTCATTTTGTTATGAATGGTGGCAATATTCGAACGCTTCAGACTATCCTCGGGCATTCATCCTTGCAGATGACTATGCGTTACACACACCTTGCGCCTGACTTTATGAACCAAGCAAAATTGCTTAATCCATTATTAAGTGGAAAGATTGTGGAAAGCATTATTTTAGGCATAAAAAAACCAGTCGATAATATTATCTAACTGGTTGTTTTGTATAACTTATAGTGGTGGGTCGCATGCGATTCGAACGCATGACCATCGCATTAAAAGTGCGGTGCTCTACCGGCTGAGCTAGCGACCCAACAAAGACTTACAATTATAGAGATTAATTATATAAATCGCAATACATCTATTATTTAATTTTGATATCGTGTTGGATCCTCTAATCCCGACTCATTAAATCCTGCTGTTCTTAATCTACAGGCATCACAAACTCGACATGCGCGTCCTTGCTCATCGGCAGAGTAACAGGAAACTGTCCGGGCATAATCCACGCCTAGCTTATGCCCCTGTTTTATTATTTCTGACTTGCTCAATGAAATTAGCGGTGTGTGTATGTTGAAATTTACACCTTCTACACCGGCTTTGGTAGCCAAGTTAGCTAATTGCTGAAAAGCCTTTATAAACTCAGGTCGACAATCCGGGTAACCGGAATAGTCTACGGCATTAACTCCAATGAAAATATCAGTCAGGTTTAAGACCTCCGCCCAGCCTAAAGCAAAAGACAAAAAAATCGTATTTCTTGCCGGGACATAGGTTACCGGAATACCCGCCTGAAGCGAGTCTGGTACGGCAATATGTTCGTCAGTCAGGGCCGATCCGCCAATTGAACCCAAACCGAGCTTGATGACTTTATGGTCTTCAACTTGATAGTCCAAAGCTATTTGAGCAGCAGCGATAAGCTCTGCGTTATGTCTTTGGCCGTAATCAAAGCTGAGTGCATAGCATACATAGCCTTGCTGCTTTGCAAGAGCGAGTACCGTAATTGAATCTAATCCCCCGGATAGGAGGACAATGGCTTTTTTTTGCATCTTGGTTATTTACCTTGGGCATTATTCCAAAGCAGTTTATGTAGCTGAATTTGAAAACGGACAGGTAATCTGTCCTTAAGAATTTTTTCAGCGAGTTCAGTTGGATTTTGCTGATCCATTACCGGAGAAAATAAAATTTCACAACGTCCAGACAAACCATATTCTGTCAAAGTGCTTTTTGACCAATCATAATCTTCAGCATTACCGATAACGAATTTAACTTGGTCTTTTGCGCTCAGATGAGCGATATTTTGATAAAGATTTTTGCCCGATTCGCCTGAACTTGGTGTTTTTATATCCATCACTTTAACGACGCGAGGATCAACCGCAGATACATCAATTGCACCGCTGGTTTCCAATGAAACCAAATAGCCTTTATCGACCAATCGGGTCATTAACTCAAGACAAGCTGACTGAGCTAGAGGTTCTCCGCCTGTTACTGTAACGTAGCGGGCACCGTATTTTTCAACTTCGTTGATGATGTCGGTAATCGCTATTTTCTTGCCGCCGGTAAAGGCATAAGCGGTATCGCAATAAACACATCTTAGTGGACAACCGGTAAGGCGAATAAAAACGGTGGGTATACCAACGGTATTCGACTCGCCTTGCAATGAATAAAAAATTTCAGTGATGCGTAGTGAACTCACCATCAGTTCGGAGCGTTATCAAGGAGCTGTAACTTTTTTTCCGCCAAACGTGCAGCAGGCGTATTGGGAAAATCGCCGGTAACGCGCGTCAAATACTCCCGCGCTTTTGCCGTATTCTTTTGATCTACTTCTATGTAACCCAGCTTTAATAGCGCATCAGGGACTTTTGCGCTTTTGGGGTACTTATCCAATACATCATTAAAAGCTTTTCGAGCTGAATCGTTATCCTGGTTGACCCTATATGCCTCACCTAACCAGTATTGCGCATTATTGGCATAAGCACCATTGGGGTATTTTTCCAAATAAGCATTCAACTCTGTTATTGACTGGCTGGTGTGTCCATGCCGGAGTGCTTCATACGCTTGTTGATACTCCTGCTTTTCACCGTCAGGGGCTTGCACGGCTACAGGGGCTGGTTGCTCTACCGGAGCAGCATCTTTTGCTTCTATTGCAGGTTTATCTTCCTGAACAGGTTCTGAAGTTTCTGGTGCAGGCACAGGAGCAGCCTCTGTCGCTTGCCCATCAACCGGCTTTCCTTCCTCGCCGGGTACGGCTGGCTCCTGAGTATTATCAGCAGCCGGTTGGGTGCCACCAGCTTTATTTTCAAGACCTTGCAGACGATCGTCAAAATCAGAATACATGGTACCTTGCTGTTTTTTCAACTCGCTAATAAGGTTAGCCTGCTCTTCTACCTTGCCTGTAAGCTGCTGGACTTCTGCCTGTAATTGCTCCATTCGCCCCATCAATTCAAAAACGGTATTGCTGGCAGGTGCCGTAGTTGTAATGGGGGCTGCCGAAGGTGGGTACATTGAGTTATCAACAACGGTTGGCAGTGCATAGCACTCTGTATAGACCGCGCTACAAGCAAGCAGGAAGACACCAAAATGCGCTTTCATTTATCGGCCTTGGTAATTAATCTCAACACGGCGATTTTGCTCCCACGCAGATTCATCGCTGCCGAAAGCGGCCGGTTTTTCTTCGCCGTAGCTGACAACCTCTAACTGGCTTTCGGAAACACCTTGAAGCTTCATCGTATTGGCTATCGATTTTGCCCGTTGTTCACCCAAGGCAATATTGTATTCACGCGAACCACGCTCATCACCATGACCTTCCAGGACTATATGTTGTGAAGGATTGGCGATCAAATATTGGGAATGCGCGGCAATAACCGGGACAAAGTCTGGCTGAACCTGACTGCTATCCAAGGTAAAATAAATAATCCGTTTTGACAGTGGATTGTTAGGATCGCTAAATTCTGGTCCTAAGCTGCTGGCGACATCGCTCCCGTACATATTTGAACCTGATGAGCCATTCAGTTCTGAACCATTGATGCCAGAGCCATTATTCAAGCCACTGGTCGATGCGTCATTAATACCACTGCCGTTTAGCTGGCTACCGTCAAGAAGACTGGTATCTTTAGTATCCGAGTCACTACTGCAAGCAGACAACATTATTGCGCTAATGGCTAATGCCAATACTGTTTTATTTAATTTCATTTTCAATTTCCAAAAATTAGTGACAACTATACAAAAAATTACCGTAATAAAAAACTAGGGCGACCACGCCGGTTCACGTACTTCACCGCCGTTAAAGGCCAACCTTTGTTTCATTTTACCATCGATTGATACCGCCGATAAGAAACCTGTACCCCCTTTTTTGGAGGCATACAGTATCATGCTGCCATTCGGCGCAAAGCTTGGCGACTCATCAGCAGGCCCTGATGTTAAGACATTGATCGAGCGGCTTCCCATATCCATCACTGCGATACGATAACTGCCACCATTACCATGCACCATTGCTATACTTCTACCATCAGGAGAAAAACTCGCCCTGGCATTGTAGTCGCCTGAGAATGTTAACCGTTTTTCCTGTCCACCTTGGCTTGGGGTTATGTACAACTGCGGCTTTCCGCCCCGATCTGAAGTAAAAACAATGCTGCTGCCATCAGGCGACCAGACCGGCTCTGTATCGATAGCGTAGCTTTTCGTTAATTTAGTGACGGAACGGGATGATAGATTTAACACATAAATATCGGGGCTGCCGTCTTTTGATAACGTTAAAGCCAAGCGTGTCCCATCCGGTGACCACGAAGGTGCGCCATTGATACCGCGGAACTCAGCTACCCGTTCCCTCTGACCGGTCGCCAAGGTTTGTATGTAAATTGCAGCCGTTTTTTTCTCAAACGAAACGTAAGCGATTCTACTGCCATCAGGCGACCAGGAAGGCGACATGAGTGGCTCTACTGACGAAGCTATGGTTTGTGGATTAAAACCATCGGCATCAGCAACTTGCAATCTGTGAGTACTTTGTCTGCCTTGCCTATCGCTGGTGATGTAAGCAATCCGGCCACTGAATACGCCTTTCTTACCGGTTAATTTTTCAAAAATCAAGTCACTGATATGATGGGCCGTCCTCCGCAAATCACTCCCAGATGAGGCCATCTTATAGCCTAGTAATTGCCCACCTTTATAGACGTCAAGCAATTGGAATTGCACATCATACTGGCCACCGTTGTTATGCACCTGACCGACAACCAGATAATTCTGTGCCAGTGTTTGCCATTCCTTGAAATTAACCTCTTGTGCGCTACTGGGTCTGCTACTCATATATTGCTCGGCCAGCATTTTAAAATAACCGCTACGCTCCAGATCCGCATTGACAACAGAGCTGATGTCAACAGGAGCACCCGATGCTGCAAAAGGAACGACGGCGACTGGCAGAGCGCTTTCTATACCTTCGGTAATTTCAATGGTTAACGCTGCGTAGCTAACAGAAGCATAAAAACCACATAGCGCAACCAATAAAATTTTTCTAAAAAAAACCATATTCTTACCTCTACACTCAAAATCTATCGAAATATGCGATGCCAAATTGCCGTGGAGCACGAATGTACTGATTAAGTGCTTACCCGACAGTTGCCGCAAAGGCAACTTCATGTGATGAAGTTGTTATACATTTGTCTTAGAAGCCTTAAAGACGGCTTTTTATTTGTGTTATTGCTCTTTGGATTGCTAACAGGCAATTTTAATAATATTACAAAAACCGACTATTTGTTAATCGCACAGGTTTATTTTGGATTAAATTTAAAGTCAAGTGGCCTGAATTCTCTGGCAAAAAGTTCTTTATCCTTAGGTACTGGCAGTGGAGACGCTTTATTAACGGCATTTAGTGCAGACCTATCAAAAATATCATCTCCACTACTAGAGAGAACTGAAGCATCAATTACCGTACCATCACTCATCAAGCGAACACGAATAATACATACTAGGCCTTGTTGCACATCAGGTGGACGAATCCAATTTCTGTTTACTTTTTGTAGGAGGGCTTTTTTTAGTTCAGCTAATTCTGACATTGCCTTAGCTTTGGCTTCCGCTTTTGCAACAGCATCTGCCTCGGCTTTTGCCTTCGCAGCGGCTTCAGCCTTAGCTTCCGCTTTAGCTTTTTCAGCCGCTTCCGCTTTTGCCTTCGCAGCGGCTTCGGCCTTGGCTTCCGCTTTGGCTTTTTCAGCCGCTTCTGCTTTCGCCTTCGCAGCGGCTTCGGCCTTGGCTTCCGCTTTAGCTTTTTCAGCCGCCTCGGCTTTTGCCTTCGCAGCGGCTTCGGCCTTGGCTTCCGCTTTAGCTTTTTCAGCCGCCTCGGCTTTTGCCTTCGCAGCGGCTTCGGCCTTGGCTTCCGCTTTAGCTTTTTCAGCCGCTTCCGCTTTCGCTTTCGCCGCGGCTTCAGCCTTAGCCTTTTCAGCTGCCTCAGCTTTGGCTTCTGCTTTCGCCTTCGCGGCCGCTTCAGCCTTGGCTTCCGCTTTGGCTTTTTCGGCTGCCTCGGCCTTGGCCTCTGCTTTTGCCCTCGCAGCGGCTTCAGCCTTGGCTTCCGCTTTGGCTTTTTCGGCTGCTTCGGCCTTAGCCTTTTCAGCCGCCTCGGCCTTGGCCTCTGCTTTTGCCCTCGCAGCGGCTTCAGCCTTGGCTTCCGCTTTGGCTTTTTCGGCTGCTTCGGCCTTAGCCTTTTCAGCTGCCTCAGCCTTGGCCTCTGCTTTCGCCTTCGCGGCCGCTTCAGCCTTGGCTTCCGCTTTGGCTTTTTCGGCTGCTTCGGCCTTAGCCTTTTCAGCTGCCTCAGCCTTGGCCTCTGCTTTCGCCTTCGCGGCCGCTTCAGCCTTGGCTTCCGCTTTGGCTTTTTCGGCTGCCTCAGCCTTAGCCTCTGCTTTTGCCTTCGCAGCGGCTTCAGCCTTGGCTTTTTCGGCCGCTTCGGCCTTAGCCTTTTCAGCTGCCTCAGCCTTGGCCTCTGCTTTCGCCTTCGCAGCAGCTTCAGCCTTGGCTTCCGCTTTGGCTTTTTCGGCCGCTTCGACCTTAGCCTTTTCAGCCGCCTCGGCTTCAGCTTTAGCTGCTTCAATCCGGGCTTTTTCTGCTTGCTGCTTTTCTAGCTCTGCCCGCTCTGCTTCAGCTTTTTCTTGTTCAATTTTGGCTTGTTCGGCTGCGAGCTTGTCCTTTTCCGCTTTTTCTTCAGCCGCTTTAGCCTGTTTTATCGCTTGTTCCTGCGCCTCTATTTCCGCCGCATCAAACATCGTGGCATGTATGATGTCCTGATTAGGGATTACCAATTCTGGTCGTTTCGGTTTTATCAGCGCACTTAATGCAAACAGGCCTAAAAGCGTAAGATGAAAGGCTAAAGCCAGTAGAAACGGTCGTAAGTATCGTCTTTGACTATCCATCTCACTATTGGTCTTCCGGCTTGGTCATTAACCCGACAGTTGGAACGCCGGCATTTTTCAGTGCTGCCATTACTGTAACCACTGTGCCGTAATCCACGCCTTTATCGGCTCCAATTAAAACTTGGGTTTTGGGTTTGTTAGTTAATATCGCTATCACTCGGGAAGTAATTTCTTCGGGCTGTATAGCTTCGTCATCCTGATAGTCGACTTTGAGATAATATTGACCAGTTTCTTTAATGGAAACAATTATAGGCGGGTTATCCCCTTCACCTTCAGATTCGACAACTTTCGATTCCGCTTCCGGCAAATCAACGTCCACTCCGGTTTGCAACATCGGCGTGGTTATCATGAAAATAATCAGTAATACCAGCGTTACGTCGATATAAGGTACGACGTTGATTTCCGCCATTGGCTTACGACGGCCATTTTTTCTACTGAACTTACTCATTTGCTGTGCGCCTGTCTTTGCAGTAAGACGACAAATTCTTCAACAAATAATTCGTAACGGCCTGTCAATCTATCCAGACGCGTCGAGAAACGGTTGTACGAAACCACGGCGGGTATCGCGGCAAACAAGCCGATAGCAGTAGCAATCAAGGCTTCGGCAATGCCTGGAGCAACCTGGGCGAGTGTTGCCTGCTTGACGTTACCCAAAGACATGAAGGAATTCATGATGCCCCATACTGTGCCGAACAAGCCTATGTAGGGGCTGGTCGATCCGACCGTGGCAAGAAAAGCCAGATGTTCATCCAGGCGGTCCAGTTCGCGCGACAGTTCGATGCGCATAACGCGCTGGGCGCTTTCCACTTGCACACCAGGCTCGACATTACCGAGTTGGCGCATTCTGGAAAATTCCTTATAGCCGGCCAGAAAGATTTTTTCTATGCCTTCCGGCTCGAAATCTTTTGCAGCCAGTTTCCTGTACAGGTCAGCCAACGCCAAACCAGACCAGAACTGTTCTTCAAATTCATTGGTAATTTCAATAGCCCGGTTAAGTTCCTTGCGTTTGGAAAAGATAAAAGTCCAGGATGCCAGCGATGCGACCAACAGTATCAGCATGACAAATTGAACAACAAAACTGGCTTCTGTAATTAAGTGAAAAATGGATAAATCAGTGTTCATTCTTTAACAACTCTAGTAAATTTTCAGGAATAGCTTTGGGACGCATCGTTTGTGCGTCCAGACAGGCGATGCGAATCGTGCTGGTGCACAATAGGTCATCACCACGGATAATTTGTTGTGCAAAAACAAGGCTGGCTTTTTTGGCTTGAACCACTTCGCTACTGACTTGCAGCAGTTCATTAAACCTTGCAGGACTCAGGTAATCGACTTGCACGGAACGCACGACGAAAATGATGCCTTCATTGGCGATTAACTGGTCTTGCTCATAACCCATTGCCCTGAGCATCTCAGTTCTTGCCCGTTCGAAAAACTTTAGATAGTTGGCGTAAAAAACTACGCCGCCCGCGTCGGTGTCTTCATAGTAAACGCGGACAGGCCAGAAGAATACCGGGTTACTCAAACAGATCCCCCGACATTCCCAACTGTTTTGGTGGCGGCAAGCCAAAATGCAAGTAGGCATTTGGGGTAACAACGCGCCCGCGCGGCGTACGCATGATAAAACCCTGTTGCAGCAGATAAGGCTCCAGTACGTCTTCAATCGTACCGCGTTCTTCACTGATGGCTGCCGCCAGCGTGTCAAGCCCTACCGGGCCACCGTCGAAGTTTTCAATCATCGTCAGCAACAGCTTGCGATCAAGTGCATCAAAGCCGTTGCTGTCAACCCGCAACATATCCAGGGCCTGAACAGAAATAGCGCCGGTAATGATGCCATTACCTTTTACTTCGGCGTAATCCCTTACACGACGCAACAAGCGGTTGGCAATCCGGGGCGTACCACGGGAGCGACGGGCGATTTCATAGCCGCCTTGTGCTTCCATCGTGATGCCCAAAACTTTCGCGGAACGGGTAACAATAGTAGCCAGATCATCAATGCTGTAAAACTCCAGGCGCTGGACGATTCCGAAGCGATCCCGCAAAGGTGAAGTCAGCAAGCCTGCCCGGGTCGTCGCGCCAACCAGCGTAAACGGTGGCAAGTCCAGCTTGATTGAACGGGCGGCAGGGCCTTCGCCGATCATCAAATCCAGTTGATAATCTTCCATTGCCGGGTACAGAATTTCTTCTACCGCCGGACTCAGGCGGTGGATTTCATCGATAAACAAGACATCATGAGCTTCAAGATTCGTCAGCAACGCGGCAAGATCGCCGGCTTTATCGAGCACCGGCCCGGATGTCTGACGAATATTAACACACATTTCCGCCGCTATTATATTTGCCAGCGTCGTTTTGCCCAAGCCGGGCGGGCCGAAAATGAGCACATGATCCAGGGCCTCTTTGCGCACCGTTGCCGCCTGGATAAAAATATCCATTTGCGCGCATAATTCTTTCTGACCGATATATTCAGCCAGCCGCTTCGGGCGAATAGCGCGGTCTTGTCGCTCTTCATCCGTCGACTTGCGTGCGCTTATCAGTCTATCGCTTTCAATCATCTGACTGCGCCTTGTAATGCCAGCCTGATAATATCTTCACAACTTTTCCCTTCCGTACTGATATTTTGCACCATTTTAGTGGCATCCAGGGGTTTATAGCCTAACGAACACAACGCGCTGATGGCCTCTTGCTTTGGGCTGTTAATCACCGGAGACGCAACGCCTAAATTATCAGCATTTATCATGCCAGAATCAGACAGACTCGGCAAGCGGTCACGCATTTCAATAACCAGACGCTCAGCAGTTTTTTTGCCGACGCCGGGCAAACGCACCAACGCCTGGGTATCATTATTATGGATGCAATGATGAAATTCCTCGGCGCTTTGCCCCGACAGTATTGTTAATGCCAGCTTGGGACCGACACCGTTGACCTTAATCAGCGTCCTGAACAGGCTGCGATCTGCTTCGGTAGCAAAGCCGAATAAAATATGCGCGTCTTCACGCACGACAAGATGAGTGTGCAGCAAAATTTCCAGGCCGATAGCGGGCAGGTTATAAAACGTCGTCATCGGCGCTTCGACTTCATAACCGACACCGTGCACATCCAGCACCAGCATCGGCGGGGCTTTATGCACCAGTTTGCCGCGTAAAAAACCAATCATTTCAAATTACCTTGCAGCAAACGCAACGCGGTTTGTTGGTAATGGGCATGACAAATGCCGATCCCCAGTGCATCACTGGCGTCGATTTGTAATTCCCCCTGGATATTTAACAAGATTTTCACCATGTGTTGAACCTGAAGTTTATCGGCATTACCTTTGCCCACCAAAGCCTGCTTGACTTGCCGAGCGGCATATTCAAACACCGGCAGCCCTGTGGTTTGCACCGCACATATCGCCGCCCCGCGCGCCTGACCCAGCTTAAGCGCAGAATCGGCATTCTTGTGCAAAAAAACCTGTTCTATCGCCATTTCTTCAGGCTGGTACATCTCGACCAATTGCACAATACCGTCAAATATCTGCTTCAGTCGGTCAGGAAAATAGTCAGCCTTGATACGAATACAGCCGCTGGCTATATAAAGATAACCGCGCGGCGAGTCTTCAATAATGCCGTATCCGGTTAGCCTTGATCCGGGGTCTATCCCTAAGATTCTCATTTATTATAGAAATTGTAAGCTAGGTGGGGAGTTAACAAAACTCGATCGAAGAACCAGTGAAAGCTGGGATCTTCAATCCAAATCCCAAATTATCATTTACTTGCTTGCTAATGAAGATAGCTTAAAATCAGGTTTATTGTATAGAGACGATCGAATCACTGGTTTTTGAAGGCATCGTACCTTGCCAGCACAAATATTTTCAACAACTTCCTTGAAATAAGGTTCTGCAAAAGGAGAAATATGAATGTGATTTATCAACTTATCTAAGTCGCATTTTACAAACGCTCCTTTCCCTTTCTCTTTAAGTGTAATAACTGCACGCAACTCCTTTTCATGTTCAAATGACTTTCTCTTCATAAACAGAAGTTCAGGCTTTGTAACTTCATCTTTCTGAACATTTTCAGATACGTAACCTACACTTTTAACTTCCAGGTTTTCGTCACTAAAGATTGACTCTTTTAATTGCCCGATAGTCGATTCGATAGCGATACCTTGTCCAGAAAGCGAATATAGTTTCCACATTGCCTCTGATTCATAATCACTTTTATGCCAACAACTAACCCCTGATTTAGAATTGTTTTCTTCTATCAGCTTCATTATCGAACATTCCAAATTATCAATTGCAACATCAATAATGGACTGGTTATTAACATCATCGTTTCGATGTGCTGTGAGTGTTTCTATGTTTTTTATTGATTCGATTGCGTGGTCACGCAACCAACTCCCAGGACAATATCCTTCGAAAGGATCATCGAATTCATTTGGGCATGCGAAATATAGAGCCTCCTTGGATAACAAAGAAACAAACTTTGCCAAGTCCATGTATTTCCATATTTTTTGTGAATCATTTTCCATAGCAGCCAAAAGTATTATTGATAATAATGGTTGTTGATTTTCGTGATTTATTAACTTAACCCCGCCATAATCTCATCATTAATATCCGCATTCGAATAAACAGCCTGCACATCATCCAGATCTTCCAGGCGGTCAATTAAGCGTAGCATTTTTTCGGCATCGTCGGCATCCAGTTCGGACTGAATGGAGGCTTGCATCGTGACTTCGGCATTATCCGGCTCAAAACCTGCGGTAATCAGGGCGTCTTTTACTGTCAGGTAATTTTCGGTGGTGGTCATGACATCAACTGCACCGTCATCATAACCGACCACATCGTCTGCACCTGCTTCCAGCGCAGCTTCCATCAACGCGTCTTCGTCAACGGACGGGGCGTAACTGAGTATGCCGAGTTTGGTGAACAGATAAGCGACTGAACCATCCGTACCCAGATTACCGCCTGCCTTGGTGAAGGCGTGGCGGACTTCGGCGACGGTGCGGTTACGGTTGTCGGTCAGGCAGTCCACGATAACCGCCGTTCCGCCCGGGCCATAGCCTTCATAACGGATGGTTTCATAATTCACACCTTCCAGTGCGCCGGAGGCTTTTTTGATGGCATTGTCGATGGTATCACGGCGCATGTTTGCGCCCAGCGCTTTATCAATAGCCGTGCGTAAAGCCGGATTGCTGCCAGCATCGGGGCCGCTGGTTTTTACCGCTACGGTGATTTCACGCAGCATTTTGGTAAAAATCTTGCCGCGCTTGGCATCCTGCCCGGCTTTGCGATGTTTGATATTAGCCCATTTACTATGTCCTGCCATTGTCTCCCTCTAGGAAAATTGGTTTGAAAAAGAAGCCATTTTACCAGCCAGTTTAATCGGCGACTATTCAGGCAACAGGGGATTGCGTGTTAATGCTGGCTATAAAAGATGCGACAGTCGTAGGCCGGAATAAGCACGTCCGAGCGAAAGCGAGAACGGGCGTTTCCGGCACATTGTCGCACAGAGCTTCCGGAAACGCCGCCCGCGCAATGCGTGGACGGTCTTATTCCGGCCTATAGTTCTTGGGCTATAAAAGATGCGACAGCACAGCAAGCAAACTAGGTTCAGCAATATAAACATCCGCAAGTTCACGCACAATCGGCCTATCAACAACACCACCGAAACCAATCGTGTAGGCTCCGGCCTGTTTGGCTTCCATATCGGTTTTGCCATCGCCTATCATCGCCAAAGAGTTTTGCTCCTTAAGCCCGCCAACCACAACGGCTTTGCCGCCGGTTCTGGCTAAGGGAGAATCTGTCTGGTAATTGAGGTAACTGCCGTCTTTGTTGAAATAAACATCGACAGCATGGACATGATCCTCCGATATGCCCAAATAGCTTGCCAGCGGCAGAATTGCCTGACGCAAGCCGCCGCTGATGATATGCACTTCCTTACCTTTAGCCAGCAATTCCACGAACAAATCTTTTGCGTTATCGACGATTTCGGCAATATACAGATCCGCCAGCCAATTGATACTGTCCTGATCCGGCCTGATAAGCGACAGGCGTTGTTCATAAACAGCTTCCAGCGGCACGATGCCGTTCATTGCCGCATCGGTGAGCCTGGACATTTCATCACCCAGGCCAACACGCCGGGCCAGTTCGTCTATACCTTCTATTTTGCTTAACGTGCTGTCGCAGTCAAAGCAGATAATGTCAAAACTCATAAATTAATCTGGGTCGCCTTGTGTACGGCGGCAATAGCGACTATCTGCCCCAATAACTCGTTAGTTAATGGTTCGGATACGCTGATGAAAGCCATCGCTTGCTGCTGGTCGTCAGCGGTACTCACCTGCATTCTGGAAATATTGATATTGGCATTGCCCAGCACCGTACTGATCGCCGAGATGACACCCGGCTTGTCATCGTGTCGGGTTACCAGTAAGGTGCCTTCCGGTATGACTTCAATATCAAATTGATTGATACAAACCAGGCGCGGCTGCTTGCCGCCCAATAATGCGCCTGACAGGGTAATGGTCTGATCGGCGCTGTGTCCGGTGATTTTAACCAGCGACACATAATCCTGGGATTCGCTGGAAACAGACTCAACCAGAGCGATACCCTGACGCTTGGCGAGGTTTTCGGCATTAACCCGGTTGACGGGCGTAGAGACTTGTCCGCTCAAGACGCCGACCAGGGCAGCAACTGAAATAGGCCGCACGGCAACTTCCGCCGCACGGCCGTATGTGGCTACTTCTATTTTTGTTAGTGGTTGGTTTGTCAAGCCTACCAGGATCTTGCCTAATGCGGTAGCCAGCTTCATGAATTCGGAAGATTTTTTCAGCTCTTCGGCTGACAGTCTTGGCAGGTTTAAGGCGTTGACGGCTTCGCCTGTTTTTAAGAACGTCACGGCTTGTCTGGCAATTTCCACGCTGACTGCAACTTGCGCCTCTGTGGTTGATGCGCCCAAATGCGGTGTAAATACGATATTGTCCAGTTCCAGCAAAGGTGAGTTTGCAGGCGGTTCGTTTTCATAAACATCCAGTGCTGCACCGGCAATTTGGCCGTTTTTTAACGCGTCATAAAGCGCAGTTTCATCAATCAGGCCGCCTCTGGCACAGTTGATAACCATCGCGGTTTTTTTCATCAAGCCGAACTGGGCGCTGCCGATAATGTTGCGGGTTTTTTCAATTAACGGGCAATGCAGGGTTAAATAGTCGGCGCGGCTGACCAGTTCGTCCAGACTGACCGGCTCAACGCCCAGTTCGGCAAATATTTCCGGGGCGACAAACGGATCATAAGCAATGACCTGCATTTGCAAGCCCAAGCCGCGTTGCGAAACAATCCGGCCTATCGTACCGAAGCCCAGTATAGCCAGCGTCTTGCGGGCGACTTCTGTACCCATCAATTTTGAGCGTTCCCACTTGCCGGCGCGTACCGAACGGTCAGCAATCGGCAAATGGCGGCTTAACGACATCATGTGGGCAATTGCCAGCTCTGCTGTGGTCGTGGCATTGGCATCCGGCGTATTCATGACAATAATGCCCAGCTCGGTTGCCAGCGGAATATCGACATTGTCAACACCGATACCGGCACGACCTATCAGTTTTAAACGCGTAGCAGCCTTTAATACGGCAGGCGTTACCTGGGTGTCGCTACGGATCAACAGCACATCATAATCGCCGATAATCTTGCAAAGTCCTTCTTCATCGAGCCCCGTCTCGATATGGATACCTATATCGGATTGTTCGTTTAAAAAGTTAATACCCGCTGTTGCTAGCTTGTCAGAAATAAGGATTTTTTTCATGAATATAATGGCTGGAAAGCTGAACGCTATAAAGCGCACAGTTTAACAGCTTTGCTATAATCTCGATATTGCCGAGTCTCAGCAAGTAAAAGATTTCCGCTTCATTGTGCGATACTTAGGGTTTTTGGAATCCGCAACTCAAACACTGATGAAAATTTATAAATGGTTGTCCGGTTTATTGTTGCTGACCCTTATTTGCTCTGCAATCTGGGTAAATAGAGGCCTTGCTATTTCAGCGCCTGATGATATTTTTACGACGATAACCGGTAAAAAAATTGCTTTAAAGGCATTGCGTGGTAAACCCGTTATAGTGGCGTTCTGGGCGACTGATTGCCCCGGCTGTATAAAGGAAATTCCGCATTTGATCGACCTGTACCAGCAATATCATAAACAAGGCCTTGAGATGATCGCTGTTGCCATGTATTACGATCCACCCAGTCATGTCGTTGAAATGAGCAAAACCGACGGCTTGCCCTACGATATAGCGCTTGATTTGCAGGCTGAACACGCTCGTGCCTTTGGCGATGTGCAATTGATACCCCGCACGTTTTTGATTGCACCTGATGGCTCAATCGATTTACAGATCACCGGCACTTTTGATCTTGCCGAGATGAAAACCCGAATTGAAAACTTTATAAAAGGATAAACCATGCTCTGGCTAAAAGCTTTGCACCTGATATTTATGGTCACCTGGTTTGCCGGCCTTTTCTATCTTCCCCGATTGTATGTTTATCATGCAATGAGTGCTGATGAAATCAGCAATAGCCGTTTTAAGATCATGGAACGCAAGTTGTTTTTCGGAATTATGACACCGGGCATGATAGTCACTTTTGTATTTGGTATCTGGATGCTGATCGACGGCGGCTGGGCAATGTATTCAGGCAGCGGCTGGTTACACGCAAAACTGACTTTACTGGCTTTGTTGCTGGTTTATCATTATTTCTGCGGTAAATGGTTGTTTGATTTCAGGCATGACCGGAATAAACATTCGCATATTTATTACCGCTGGGCGAATGAAATTCCGGTTTTATTTTTAGTCGGCATTATCATTTTGGCAGTTGTTAAGCCGTTTTAAGACTTAACGCTTGTTGATTATCAGGAAAAGCTAATGTTTGAAATTGTTAAACTGTTATTTGAAATCTGTCTGTTTAAAAAAAGCCCTAAAGATCTCCCGCGTTCATTATTTTTGCTGCAACTTCTGGCCGTTGCCAATATCGTTATCAGCTTTCTACTATTACATATTCGCTCCGACTGGTTTAGCTCCTTGTTGCAATCTGTGGTAGGCATTTTACTGGCCGGTATATTTTGTGGTTTTATCTTATTTATATATCGAAAAATACCCAGATTTTATCAAACAGCCTGCGCTTTATTGGGCACTGACACGCTAATCGGTTTTTTTGCCTTACCCGCTGGGGCCACACTGGTAACCGGACAAGGTAGTTTGTTGGTTTTTTTGGCAATGCTTGGATTAATTGCTTGGCATTGGGCGATTATCGGGCATATCATTCGCCACGCGCTGGAGCAAAGCCTGAGCTTTAGTTTAGGCCTGGCGCTTTTATATCTGCTGGGATCTTATCAGGTAATTGCTTTATTGTTTCCTGACGTCGTGGTGATCAATTAAAGGAGGGGTAATGGAAAATTATAAACACATATTATTGGCAGTGGATTTTTTCGAGCAAGATGAAATTGTTGTAAACCGGGCTAAAAGTCTGGCTGATGCCTACCAGGCAAAACTCAGTCTTATCCATGTCGTGGACAGCTTGCCTATTACTGATGCGGGTTATGGCACTGAAATTCCTTTTAATCTGGATTTAACAGCAGAATTGATGGCTGCGGCAAAAGCGCGTCTGGCTAATCTTGCTGCCAAGCTGGATGTACCTGAAAGCGGCCGATGGCTGGAGATAGGCAGTCCGAAACTGGAAATAATCAGAGTTGCTGAAGAAAGCAATGTGGATTTGATTGTTGTCGGCTCACATGGTCGGCATGGCTTGGCGTTATTGCTCGGCTCGACTGCAAACGGAGTTTTGCATCGCGCCAAATGTGATGTATTGGCAGTGCGTTTACAAAACGACTGATCCAGCCACACCTTGTGAAGGCATGGTGCTCATATAGCTATAATACTTTGTAGTCCTGCCTTAATTAAGCCAGATATCAGTAACAGCAAGATTCAACGGGCAGATAATAACAATAACAAACGCTCTTACGTTTATAAATCAAGGTAAAGATAGATGATTGGACAAATTGAAAGTTATGATCCGGAAAGCCAGACCGGCGTAATAAAAAGCGAGGAAACACAGTTTACTTTTCAACTGGATGACTGGGTAGCTGAGGTTCCGCCTGACGTAGGTGATGAAGTACGCTTTGATGCTAATGAAACAACTGCGAATAATATTAATCTGGCTGGTGTTTCGCTGGAAAAACCGAAAGCTGTCAAATCAAGGATAGTTGCTGCTTTACTGGGTCTCTTTTTAGGCGGGGCTGGAGTACACCGGTTATATCTGGGATATTACAAAATCGCTCTTGCACAAATGGCTTTGACTTTCTTGACCGCCGGATACGGGCTGCTTTGGGGATTTGTAGACGCTATCCTGATTTTCTCAGGACATATAGATAAGGACGCGAAAGGCCGGCCCTTGCGATAGATTAAGCTGAGCCTCCAGGATAAAAACACTGGAGGTTTCAGTCACATTTGAGGTAAACAGGTTGTGCTATGCTAATTCAGGCTTCTGCATGCGATAACAATTAATTTGTTATCAGGCAGGTTGAACTTGATTGACTACAAGATAGCTGAACAAGTCGGTATAACTCACCTGTTTCAATGGCGACGGCCATTTTTGCCTGTCGCAGGCTCTTCAAATTTTACTTTTAACGGTTTGCCGCAATACAGATTGCCATCCAGCGCAGCGATAGCCGCTCTGGCTTCGTGACCTTCCATGCCGATAAAACCGAAGCCACGGCATTTGCCGCTAAATATATCAGCAACCAGCTGGATGGAGCGTACTTTGCCATATTCGGAAAATAAAGCCTGAACACTTGCTTCAGTGGCGTCGCTAGGTAAGTTTCCTACAAAAATTCGTTTCAAAAGACATGTCCTAAAATATTTGGGTAAGTTGATTGGCCGGAGACCCGGTCATGTCACAATCCCGCCTGCTATATCTGCAGGATTGCTGTGTTTGGAAGTAGCGCTTATGCGGCGGCTACGTTTGATGCCTGTGGGCCTTTGGGACCTGATTCTACTTCATACTTCACAGCTTGGCCTTCAGCCAGTGTGCGGTAACCGCCATCGCTGGCTATTGCTGAAAAATGTACAAATACATCAGCGCTGCCGTCGCTAGGCGAAATAAATCCAAAACCCTTAGACTCGTTAAACCACTTCACAGTACCTGTTGCCATAAAACGCCTCAATGCCCGAAGGGCAAAAATAAATCAATTAAAATATTGATTGCAAATCTACCTGACACAAGAAGGAAAAAAGCGGAAGGAACTTCTGAAAAGTGCTGATTAAGATGCAAAATCTAAGTAAAAGCTGCCAATTTGTAATGACGTACTGTCTACTAGATGAATCATTATAGAGAGTAATACCCGGTATAGCCATTGAAAAATTAGCATCGCTGGATTTAACCCGGCGAGCTCATTTATAAAATTTTCCGCTGTAACGCCTCAATTGCCTGCAATAAAGCCATTACTTCCAAATACTAACAATATTAGTGAAGTCATCCGTCCACGGTTGCATATCAAAATACAAAGGCATTTTTTCCCAATTGCCGAGACCGCTTAAGGCTAGCGGCTCTATAGTTGCAAAATTTCTGGACATAACCACCCAGTCAGTTGCAATCACGAGAGGTATATCCTGTTGCGGCTTAAACTCCTGAATTAATGATGCTAAATGCAATTGTTCAGCATTAATAGACAAGACTTTTTTCAACAATAAATGTCGGTTGGTAATATGGAACGCCAAAATACCATCTGGCTTCAGCTTTCTGAAATACAGCTCTAATGCTTCCCGCGTCAACAAGTGCGTTGGCACAGAATCAGAGCTGAATGCATCCATCATCAATAAATCAAATTTTTGGTCAGGTTCTTTTTCCAGGGACAGGCGGGCATCTGCAACTCGCATTGCAGCATTCGGGGCGCATTGACTAAGGTAACTGAAATACCGGGTATCCCTGGCAATTTCTACGACCAGCGGATCGATTTCATAGAGTGTCCAATTTTGCTGAGGCTTGGCATAACAGGCCAAAGCGCCGGCACCGAGTCCGACTACGCCAATGGTCCAGTTTTGATCTTTATCGTCGTATTCCTTAAAAAGTTGACCCATAGGTCCAGGGCGGCTGTAATAAGTCAAAGGTATCCGGCTTAAATTTGCGGCTAAACGCTGGGCACCGTGTTTAGTCGTGCCGTGAAATAATTCATGATATTTTTCCGGCTGGTTTTGCTCATTGATTAACACGCTTTCACGTACGGCAAGCACGCCAAAAAATGTGCGATCCTGGAACAGCGTATGCGATGACAAGTCGTGCAAGCCGAGGGCGAGGAAAATAATCGCGCCGGTCAACAAGGCAAAGACAACAGGGCGTTTTCTGACGAAAAAAGTTAAGCAGGTTAAAACAATTAAGCTGATGACTATAACGTCAAAATAAGCCAGCAAATCCTTAACGCTGGCGTATAGAATCAAGCCTAAAATAACCAGCAAAGCCGGTGATACCAGCTGCATCAACAGATTTTTATTGAAAGACAGCTTCAATCCTGGCCGTAATAATAAAGCTGCTATTATCATCAGCGGATATTCATAAATGCCATTGAAAATGAACGGTGCCACAAAGCTGTTAAACATGCCGCCCAACATGCCGGCAAACGACATCATCAGGTAGAAGCTGGTTAAATGCCGGGTGTGTGGTCGCATTTTAGCCAGCTCACCGTGACAAACCATCACTGCAAAGAAAAAAGCGATCAAGTGCAGAATCAGGTAAGCCCAATAGGGCAAGTCTGCCGGATTGATGAATGCATAAGCAATAAACGGCAATAAGAAAACCGGCTGCAGCTTCACCATTACCGGATGTATTTTGTCGTTCCATTTTGAGAAAACAATAACAAAAGACAACAGATAGACCGTTAACGGAATGATCCACAACAACGGCACCGAAGCAATATCGGTGCTGATGAAGTTGGTTAATCCTAACAGTAAGCTGGAAGGTACAAAAGCGAGCGCCAACCAATGCAGCTTCGTGACAATGTTAAGACCATTTTCCTTAATTGAATGCTGCTCCTGATGCTCTGCTGTATGCCGGGTTTTCCAAAGTACCGCAGCACAACCGGCAATCAGCAGGCAAAGTATCAAATAGCCGACACTCCAGTAAGCCTTTTGGTTAGCCAAACCAATATTAGGTTCAAGCACAAAAGGATAGCTCAGTAATGCAATCAAACTGCCGGTATTACTGGCAGCATAGAGGAAATAAGGATCATGACTGGTATGGTGGCCAACATTGGCAAACCATTTTTGAATCAGTGGTGCAGTAGTGGATACCACAAAAAACGGCAGACCGATTGCCAGAAATAAAGTCCAGATCAGCCAGAAAGCCGGATTACCCTCAGTCGGAGGTATCGTGTTCTCAGGTAAGGCCAACGGTAATGTCCAAAAGCTGATGCCAATAACAGCCGCATGGATCAGAATCTGCTGCCGCTGGCCAAAGCGTGTCGAAATAAGATGGGCATAAAGATAACCCAAAAATAACACGCTTTGGTAAAACACCATGCAGGTGTTCCATACCGCCGGAGCTCCGCCCAGCAAGGGCAGCAAAATCTTGCCAAACAGGGGTTGCAGAACAAACATCAACGACGCGCTGGTAAACAAGGTTAGTGCAAATAAAATAATCAGGGATAAACTGCGGTCGGCGTTTGCGGGTGAATGCTGGTTCATTATCTTAATTTCTTGTTACATCAAGCGGCTTGTTTTTGGTGCGCTAATGATAAAGCATTTAAAGATATATGCAGCAGTTGAATGATGGCGGAAAAATGAAATAAACTTAAAAGGAAAACCTTAGGAAGCAAAAAGCAGAAGCAGTAATCGCAACTGTGAGTCTTGTTTAATACGATCAATATTGGGTAACATCCTGTCCAGCCCGATATACTCGGTCAATCACATAAACAGGCCTCGCCTTGGTTTCGATAACAAGGCGGCCGATATACTCACCGATGACGCCAATGGACATTAATTGAATACCGCCCAGAAAAAGCACGACGGTCATTAAAGACGCATATCCCGGCATATCGACGCCCAACACCAGCGTTTTTCCAATGATGAGTATTCCATAGAAAAAAGCAAAGAATGACACCAGGCAGCCTATGTAGGTCCATACCCTAAGCGGGATGGTAGAGAAACCCACAATGCCATCAAGAGCAAAGTTCCATAATCCCCACAAACCCCATTTGGTTGCTCCCCTAGCTCGTTCAGGGCGTTTATATGGAACCCCGATCGACTTAAAACCAACCCAGGCGAAAAGTCCTTTCATAAACCGGTTACGTTCCGGGAGTTGCCGTATCACATCAGCTACCCTGCGATCAAAGAGCCGAAAATCGCCGACATTTTCCGGTATTTTGACCGCCGAAAACCGGTTGAATATCTTGTAAAACCATTGTGCCGAAATACGCTTGCTAAAACTATCAGATTCGCGGCAAGTTCTAAGCCCATAGACCATATCATAACCTTGGTACCAGTAGTCCAGAAATTGCGTTATCAATTCCGGTGGGTCTTGTAAATCCACATCAATGGGAACCAGAACATCTCCTTGAGCAAAATCAATACCCGCACTCAAGGCAGCATCCTTACCGAAATTACGCGACAAGCTGACAATTTGAATTCGGCTGCGGGTGCGCGAATATTCCAATAAACAGGGCAGTGTTTGGTCTGTAGAGCCATCGTTGACAAATACAAACTCAAATTGGAGGTCATCCTTTGCCAAGGTCCTGGTGACAGTTTCAATGAACAGCTCTAGTGCCTGATCCTCATTGAAGACAGGAACAATAAGGGAAATTAACGGTTGCTTATCTGGATTTCGCATAATAATTGATGGTGTTGACGTTTTATCTGAATGTGAAGAGAAGAATAGATCGGCAGAAAGCAAATTTTGCCAATACTGGAGTCAGGCCATTTATTTCGAATAAAAAACGCCTTGGCGGCGATTGTTCAAAATGATATCAAGCGACTTTTTATAACACTTACCAAATACAAAATAATGAAATATCCGGTTCTTAGCTATTTTCAAGCACCCATTCTATATACAAGATTAAATGCTTTCTTCAATAAAATATCGCGGGCGTTGCTTAGTTTCCATATAGATTTTAGATAAATACTCGCCCAATATGCCGACGCTGAGCAACTGAATGCCGCCTATAAAATAAATGGGGAGAACTGAGGATGCCCAGCCTGGAATAGTTGATTGCATAACGAATTTACCGACCAGAATCCATACAACCATTATCAGGCTACCTAAACTGACCAGCAGCCCCATCCAAGTAATCATGCGTAACGGCATAACGCTAAAGGAGGTAATACCATCGGCGGCAAGGGCCAGCATTTTCCCTAAAGGATATTTGGATTCACCAGCGAAGCGCTCATTACGATCGTAGAAAACTGTGGTGGTGCGAAAGCCCAATTGCGGAATGATTCCACGCAAGAAGAGATTAACTTCTTTAAAGTTTTTGAGGCAATCGATAACTCTGCTGCTCATCAATCTATAATCAGCGTGGTTATAGATAAGATCAACGCCCATAGATTTTAAAATACGGTAATATAATTGTGCAGTGAAACGCTTAAAGAAAGTATCACTTTTTCTTGATGACCTTACCCCATAAATAATTTCATTGCCTTCATTATAACGGCAGATCATTTCTTTAATAACGTCAATATCATCCTGTAAATCAGCATCTATGGAAACAACTGCATCGCCTTCTGCACTAAAAAGTCCTGCAAGCAGGGCATTCTGGTGCCCCCGATTTCGGGACAGCTTTATACCGTGAACACATGGATTTTCGGTATTAAAATTTGTAATGAACTCCCAGGTTCTATCTCTACTGCCGTCGTCTACATAGTAAATGGTGCTGTTTTCTGAAATAAGCCCAGTTTCACGCATTGACGTTATCAACTTGAGCAATCTACGGTTTGTTTCCGGTAATACTTCTTCTTCATTGTAACAGGGCACAACAATGGCTAAATGGGTCTTCATGAATGATTTTGGCGAATTGGCTTGGCTCAAAGGTGTTGTCTTTTCAGGCAGAGTTTTTTGGGGCCGGAATACGATCAATTTTTGAACCAGATAGGAAATTAGCGTGACCGGGACAATAGCAATGGCGCCTGATTCATAGCCATTAAAGCCAAAAGAAATGAGTTTTCCGATTAGAAAAATATTAAACAAATAGATTATCGACCAACAAATGACAAACCGAAAAAACAACCCTTTATTAGTATTATTAAATACAAATCTCTTTTGGGTATTGAAACTAAAAACAATGCCGGATACTAAAGCTCCAAAACTTGCAAGTTGATATTTAATGCCAACAAACAACAAAAGTGTATATACACCATAACTAAAAGCAGTATTAAGTATGCCAATAATTAGAAAACGGATAAATTGAGTATTTACCTTGTGGAGATTAGATGGTGTTTTCTGAGCTGAAACCGGATTTTCTCTTTTTTTTAAAAAAGTTTGAGGTTTTTTGCTTCTTTTATTCTTTACCGGCATTGAAGAACCCTGCGGAGGTTTTAAATAGCAACTTTCAATAAAACAAGATATAAAAATATAGCTACTTCTTTTTACATACGGTTATCAAAAATTCATAGGTGTCTGGTTTGTCGATTATTTTTTCTATGCCTTTTTTATGGGACAAGCCTAGAAAATACCCAAAAACCTTAAATAATTGATGGATTCTTGCTGGTATGGGATGGGGTATGAGCTTTTTTAATATATTCAAAATATAAACAATGAACAATGGCTTTGGATTTTGGCCATAATTCTCAAGGAGTTCGAAGTGATCTGATAATAATTGATAAAACTCGGTGCTTGAGTATTCCCTGACATGAAATGGGTTAATGGGCTTTTGATCAAATCGGCACCCCGGGTTTGTGACGTTTCTGTTAGGTGTGGAGCAAACGAAAATTCCGCCCGGCTTCAGTATTCTTTGTGCTTCCATTAAATAATCAACATCGTTATCTATATGTTCTATTGTTTCAAAAGAAATATAGACATCAATTGATGAATTCTCTAAAGCCAAATGGGTGGCACTTGATTGAGCTATTTCGACTATCGTGCTGCTGTTATTGTTTTTTGCTTCAATAACCGCATCTTCTGAAATATCGAAAGCATATATTTTTTCGGCTCCTGCTTGGGCATATATTTGAGTGCCAAGTCCGGTGCCACAAGCACAATCAACAACTATTTTGTTTTTCAAGTACTGGTTTGCAAACCAATAACGCTCATCATGTTCTATTAACGTCCATTTAGGAATGAAAACATTTTTTGAGTTTCGTTCTGAAAAAATTGACATATTACCTATAGATCCAATGATAAATTTTAGATGGAAGTATTTACATATAATTTATAAAACAAAAGCCTAAGGTAATTATTGAGTTTAGCCATCAACGTACCCAGCAAGATATCAACACGGGTTAAGCGGTATTCTGAATTTAATTTGCATCGGTTGATAAAGTCTCTGAAGTCATCACTTTGGCAGCGGCCTATATCTATGCTCCACGATCCTGGAGCAACTCGAAACGAAGCCAAAGGCCTGGCAAGGTAGTAGGCGTCACCGTTAAGCAACAGCCTGAACCAATAGTCCAGGTCGATGATATAGGGAATACTGCCATCAAAAGGGCCGATTTTTTCAGAAAGACTTCTGCGAAACATTACTGCTCCCGGTTCGCCTATCAGATTGGTACCCGAGAGAATGCTTTTTTTAATAACTTCATAACGGCTGATAATACCTTTTTTTCCAGCTTGATATCCTCGTGTAGCTATAACTCGCCCATCGCAATTAATAATATGACGGGCACAGAACACTAGGGCAAGCAATTGATTAAAATCGTTTTCGAGTACTTCAACCTGACGGGTTAGGCAGTCTGGGGCAAGAATATCATCATGAGGAAGCAGTTTAAAATATTTACCTTTAGCTTCTGTCAGGCATTTATTCCAGTTGTTCTCGGGCCCAAGATTTACGGGATTTTTTATATATCGAATTCTATGATCTTGATAGTTGGAAACAACTTTATCGGTTCGATCGGGTGAATTGTCGTCAATAATAATCAATTCATAGTCGGTAAAATCCTGCTTTAAAACCGACTCAATGGCTGCCCCAATATGTGTTGCGCCGCGATAAGTTGGAATACAGACAGATAACATCAATGTCGGGTTGGAATGTATGGTATTCATTGATGTTAGTTTAAAAAATTACTAAAACAATCATTGTTGGTATTTCGTATTTTGAAAAATTTTATTCAAAAACTTAGTCTTCTGTCTTAGATAAAGCATTTTATCTCGCTGTATTTCTTCTCAACCAGATGATTTAAAATAAAAAAGACTCTTGTTACTTACGGGTTGCAGCATTTCTTTGAGCCCAAGCCAAATTATTTCTGGCCATTTCGAAGTTTGGATTCAGCTTAATAGCTTGTGTACAGGCTTCTATAGCAGCATTCCACTGAGCCAAATTATTAAACGCGGCACATATATTATTGTAGACATCGGCATTATCCGGTCGAAATTGCAGCGATTTTTTGTTCGCAGCGATACTGTCCTGATAGTTTCCTGCGTTATACAAATTTAACCCATCATTTTGGAATTGCTGGGCACTTTGTATGTCGGCAGTTTTTAACACGTTTTTGCTATTATATAAGAAAATTGAATAGCCGATTTTTTCATCCGGTTCACGTAAACGCATCCAACTGTAACAGCTTACATCATCAGCAGAAACAGCGGTCAATAGCCTTTCAACATGGACAGCAACAAGCTCTCCATTATCAGAACAAGGGGGGGCGCTGTATTTTATGCCTGCTCTACCTAAAATTATACCGCCCCAACCATCAGGAAGATATGATAACGATTTGATTTGACGCTTTTGTAGCCAGCGTCGCAAATCTGCATCCCCTTGTCCCCAGTCATCGCCTGTAATAGAAATTCGCCAGCCCTGATCAGGGCCGCCGCCCAAAAAGTTAAAATACATCAAATAGTAAGGGTGTATGGTTAAGCTACTGAGAGCATTAAGGATTAATAACACACTTACAATAACTAATCGCCAGGTTTTTAGTTGGCCTTGAACAGCATATCCTGCCAATAGAAATAGAAAAGGAAGCGCTGGCAGAATGTGCCGAATACCGATTTGCATTTTGCCATGAGAAGCCACGCCAATTAACAATAGCGGCGGCAGCATTAAAAACAGTATATTCCACCATTCCCGAGGCAAACGATTAATAATGCGGGCAACTCCGAAACTTATAATGGTTAAAGTAGGGATAGGCAGCTTTATCATTAGCAGCATTAAAAAATAATTAGGCCATCCACCGTATCCTGTCTGTCCGAGAAAATACGTTAAGTGGCCTTTGTCTGCCATATTGCCTAATACTGCCAACAAGCCACTGACATATGAAAACGGCAACGGAACGGGTAACCACATAGGCCAAATATGTGTTAGCTGTTCAGCACCTATTTGTAACGAGAAAAAAAGCGGTTTAGCCTGGGCAATATATTGTGCAGGGGTTAATAGAACGCCATTGAAGAAATAGATTAGGTTAATACCTAATATAGTTACAAGACCGATCAGTAATAAACCACCCGCAATAAATTGTAACTGGCGAGTAAAAGATACTGATGATCCTGGAGTAGTTCCTAGCGTAATAGCGCCTAACAACACCAATAGCGGTACTAAAAGCAGGGCAGTAAATTTTGCTGTAAAAGCGGCAGCGACAGACAAACACACCCATATTAGACGGTGCCAATCCGGGGCTTGCAAATAGCGCCACCAAGTGTAAATCGAGGCAAATATCAGAGTGGTCGCAGGTATATCGGTAGCCACAATAGGTGCGTTCGCCAATAAAGGCGGGCAAAAAGCATAAAGCGCTAACGGCAATAACCCTCTTATCGGGCCAAATAATTGAGTTCCCCAAAGATACAGCAACCAGCCCAACAATACTGAAAATAATAGCATCGTCAAACGGGCAGGCCACAGTAGCCTGTCTTCGATTGTTCCCAGAAAGCTATTCGGGGCACTGATTAAATCCGCCTGTTGCCAAGCCATCCCCATATTATCAGCTACCGAATCGATAGACATGAACAAAGCAGGTAGCGCAGCAATAAGCCTGGCTAGTGGGGGATGATCAAAGCTTAAGCGTGGATCGCCAGATTGTAATTGTGTAACTCCGGCGGTTAAGTGAAAAGGTTCATCCCAAGTAGTTGATTTTTGCCAGACACTGAGCGCCGCCATAAGAACAAAAATGCCGATTAGAACAACAGCTAAAAAGTGTGAATAGCGTATTTGCCACATGAATAAAACCTTATGGGAGCTTGGAACAGAATAGGTTAGGTAGCTGTAGGACGGATTTAATCATTAAAATCAAGCCAAAGCAAATTACAGAAAATTTGTATATAACTCAAATTCCCTCTATTTAAAAAACCAAAGCAGCTATTCAATTTACCGTAATTTTTAATACCGAGGCTTCGGGCAGTTTTTGAAAAGCTAGAGGAAAATATAGTTTCTGACGCCTTATCGCCGCTAAAGATTAAACTCCCGTGCCGCTACTAAAAATGATTTTAGGAAAACTGTCCAGCTTGTCAAAGCTGCAAAAAATTTTCAATTTGCTGTTGGTTTACTTACTGGGGTTTCAGGCAGGGCCAATTACACCAACTTGGGCCAGCACAGAGGCTTGTCTGAAAAAACCTACCACGTTGGTATGATGTGGACGGCTACACTACTGGATATACGAATTAAAATGTCTTAAATTTAAAGTGTGGGTCAAAATGAGGCAGGAAAAGCCTAAAACGTAGATATGCTCTACTTCTGGTGTCCGATGGTTCAAAATTGAGTTAGGCGGTAGGGTGCTCGTAATCAGTCGGTCGCGGATAGGCGGTTAATGTATGAAGCCATTTATCCTGTAAAGCCAAACGCAAATTTAAAGCAACCACAAATTCTCAACACGATTAGGTGATTGCACAGTATTTTGATATTGGCCACTTGCTATTTAAATTAGTGCCTCCATAATCATACTTAGAAAAATTGTTAAAAGGTTCCATATTTAAGGAAACGCACATAATGAAAGAGTTACAACAAGCAGATGTTTGGGTTCCGGTTTTACCGCTAAGAGATGTAGTGGTGTATCCGCATATGGTTATTCCTTTATTTGTTGGTCGTGAGCGTTCTATTGATGCGCTTGATGTTGCTATGAAAGACAACAAACAGGTTTTGCTGGTCGCGCAAAGAGAAGCTGAAATTGATGAGCCCGAGTTTGCCGATCTTTATGATGTGGGTACGCTGGCGAATATTCTGCAATTACTGAAGTTGCCTGATGGTACCGTTAAGGTTTTGGTAGAAGGTTGCGAGCGCAGTTCAGTGGTTCATTACAAGGAAACGGATGGTTATTTTTCCGCACTGGTAACCAAGTTGGAGGATGTATTGACGCTGTCTGCCCAAGAGCAGGATGTATTGCAACGCACTGTTATCAGTTCATTTGAGCAATACGTTAAGCTGAACAATAAAATCCCTCCTGAGGTACTGACGTCGCTTTCCGGTATTGACGATTCCAGTCGGCTTGCTGATACGATGGCAGCCCATATGAGTCTGAAGGTCTTTGAAAAACAGTCGATTCTTGAAACCGCCGATATAGCAAAGCGCCTTGAAGATTTAATGACGCTCATGGAAGGTGAGGTTGATCTTTTGGAAATGGAGAAAAAGATCCGTGTCCGCGTCAAGCAACAGATGGAGAAGAATCAAAGGGAATATTATTTGAATGAACAGATGAAGGCAATTCAAAAGGAATTGGGGGACATGGATGATGTGCCCAATGAGATTGAAGAGCTGGAGAAAAAGATAGCCGATGCGGGTATGTCCAAGGAAGCCAAAGTTAAGGCTGATGCCGAGCTTAACAAACTCAAGTTAATGTCGCCGATGTCAGCGGAAGCTACTGTGGTGCGTAACTATATTGACTGGATGGTCAGCGTTCCCTGGAAGAAAAAAACCAAGGTCCGGCATGATTTAAAGATCGCGGAGCAGGTTTTGGAAGCTGAGCATTATGGCTTGGATAAAGTCAAGGAGCGGATTCTGGAGTATCTCGCCGTGCAACAGCGTGTGAAACAGCTCAAGGGGCCTATTTTGTGTCTGGTTGGTCCTCCAGGTGTTGGTAAAACATCATTGGGTGAATCCATTGCCAGGGCAACGAACCGCAAATATGTGCGTATGGCTTTGGGTGGCGTCCGGGATGAAGCCGAAATTCGCGGGCATCGTCGCACCTATATTGGTTCTATGCCGGGTAAAATTTTACAAAACTTGTCCAAGGTAAAAACACGCAATCCAATGTTCTTACTTGATGAAATAGACAAAATGGCGGCAGATTTTCGTGGTGATCCGGCATCGGCTTTATTAGAGGTGCTGGACCCTGAGCAAAATCATACTTTTTCAGATCATTATCTGGAAGTGGATTTTGATTTGTCCGACGTGATGTTTGTTGCGACGGCTAATACCATGAATATTCCTCCGGCGCTGCTGGACAGAATGGAGGTGATACGTCTTGCCGGTTATACGGAAGATGAAAAAATTAATATCGCCATCCGGTATTTAATTCCCAAGCAGGTTAAAAATAATGGTCTGAAAGAAAAGGAAATTGAGATTTCGGAAGCAACGGTTAGAGATATGATCCGTTATTACTCACGAGAGGCGGGGGTTCGCAACCTTGAGCGCGATATTTCAAAAATTTGTCGTAAGGTTGTTAAAGCCTTGTTGTTAAGCCCGAGTGCTACAACTGTCTATATAACCCCTGAAAATCTGGATACTTATTTAGGTGTCAGGCGCTTTAACTATGGGCTTGCCGAAGAACAAGACCAAATTGGGCAAGTAACAGGTTTGGCCTGGACCGAGGTGGGGGGAGAGTTGTTAACTATTGAAACAGCTGTTATTCCAGGTAAAGGTAAGCATTCAGCTACAGGTAAGCTTGGTGATGTCATGAAGGAATCTATTGAAGCGGCAATGACTGTGGTTCGAAGTCGCTCAGGAATATTAGGGATAGATAATGATGTCTTTCAGAAAAATGACATCCATATTCACGTCCCTGAAGGTGCTACGCCCAAAGACGGGCCAAGCGCCGGTATAGGTATGTGTACAGCTATAATTTCAGCGTTGACTAAAATACCGGTTCGGGCGAATGTTGCCATGACGGGTGAAATTACGTTGCGTGGTGAAGTCTTGCCTATTGGTGGTTTAAAAGAAAAACTGTTGGCAGCTCATCGCGGTGGCATAACAACTGTCCTGATTCCATCCGATAATGAAAAAGATCTGGTTGATATACCCGAAAATATCAAACGTAATCTGGACATAAGGCCTGTTCACTGGATAGATGAGGTTTTGGCGGTGGCGTTACAGTATCTACCTGTTCCTGATAGCAAAATTGATATTGAAGAGCAAGGCAAAAATGATAATGACGGCGCTAAAATAGTAAAATCTGGACTTACCGCGCATTAATTGATTGGTATCGGCGGCGGTTGAACCGCTAACGCTAGGGTTTCCAAGGGTTTTAAAACTTGACACTGCGTTACGGCTATTGATATAAATACTCGGTGCTTCTTATGTTGCTGTGAATTGTGCATAAGAATTAACACACAAGTCTTGCACAATACACACAAAAAATGACTTCCTAAGGGGGAATAATGAATAAATCGGAACTTATTGACGCTATTGCGGAGTCTGCTGAATTAACAAAAGCAGATGCAGGGCGTGCTTTAGATGGTTTTCTTAGCGCAGTTACGGGTGCTTTGAGTAAAGGTGATTCTGTTACTTTAGTAGGTTTTGGCACCTATTCTGTAAAGACAAGAGCAGAGCGTAAAGGCCGTAATCCGCAAACAGGAGAAGAGATTACAATCAAGGCAGCAAAAATTCCTTCTTTTAAAGCTGGTAAATCTCTAAAAGATGCTGTAAACTGATCAAATCAGTCGGGTGCTTAGCTCAGCCGGGAGAGCATCGCCCTTACAAGGCGAGGGTCGGGGGTTCGAACCCCTCAGCACCCACCAGACTTTGGAGTGGTAGTTCAGTTGGTTAGAATACCGGCCTGTCACGCCGGTGGTCGCGGGTTCGAGCCCCGTCCACTCCGCCACCAAATCAAAAGCCCCGATCCATCTGGTTCGGGGCTTTTTTTTTAAATCAAATTTTGGCTTTAAATGTGTGTTGTTTCTTTAGGACTTAAGTATGCTGACAAAAATTAGAGAAAAAGCGCAAGGTATATTTGCATGGGGTATTTTGATAATTATTTGTGTACCTTTTGCGTTATGGGGCATTAATAATTACATTGATAGCGGTCGGGAAGCTCCAGTTGCTTCTGTGGGTGATAAGGATTTTTATCAGCGCGATATTAATAAGGCCTACGAGCAATACAGCCAAAGCCTTCAAGGATTGGGCATTGATGAGCAAACCCTTAAGTCTCAAGCGCTCGAAAAATTGATAAAAGATGAAGTCTTGCTGCAATATGTTCATGCTAAAGGCTTGGTAGCAACTGATGAAACCGTGCGTGACTTTATCAAATCGCTGGAATATTTTCAGACGAACGGTAAATTCGATGAAAAGAAATATAAGCTATTGCTAAGTTCACAAAGAATTTCATCCAATGATTTTATCGGAAGGATCAAAAATGCCCTGGTGATGGAACAGTTCCAGCGTAGTATCATCGAAAGCAGTTTCGCTACGCTGTTCGATGTGGAAGGCTTTTTTAAAATTCAGAATCAGCAGCGTGATGTCGATTACTTGACTATTGCATTACAGCAGTCTCCAGAGCAACCCAAAGAAGAGGAAATTGCTGCTTACTACCAGCAACATCAAAATCTTTACCAAACGCCTGAGCAGGTATCTGTCGAGTATGTTGAGTTGTCGCTCGAGGATTTCGCTAAAAAAGTTGCCGTTACAGATGAGAAACTAAAACTCTTTTATGAAGAGCAAAAAGATCAATATACGACACAGGAGCGTCGGAGAATCAGCCATATCCTGTTTGCGATCAATCCTAAAAATAATGATAAAGCCCAACTTGAAAAAGCGATAAAAGCAAAGCAGGAATTAGCAAGTAAAGATTTTGCTGAGATGGCTAAGGAAGTTTCGGATGACACAGTGAGTGCTAAAAATGGTGGCGATTTAGGTTTGTTTAACGCCGGTGTTATGGAGAAATCATTCGAAGACGCTGCAAGTACTTTAAAATTGGGCGAGGTTTCAAATCCGGTCAAGTCAGCATTTGGGTATCATTTAATTAAAGTAACCGAACTCGTACCCGGCAACATCAAGCCATTTGAAAGTGTTAAAGATGAATTGACCAAAGCTTATCAAAAAGCGCAAGCGGAAAACGCCTTTTATGAAGCGGGTGAAAAATTAACTGAAATCAGTTATGAGAATCCTGATAACCTCCAGACAGTAGCTGACGCTTTGACTGTGACAATTAAAAAATCAGCCTTATTTATTAGAGATAAGGGTGAAGGTATTGCTGTGGAAGATAAAATACGCACGGCGGCATTTACAGATGAAGTTTTACAAGGCAATAACAGTACGCCAATAGAGCTCGGTACTGAGCGATTGGTGGTATTGCGCGTGCTGGAACATAAAACAGCGGCTACCCGCGATTTAAATGCTGTTAAGCAGGACATTGTTAAAGTTCTACTGAGTGACAAAGCAACGCATCTGACTGCCGAAAAAGCAAAGCAAATAAAAGCACGCTTACAAGCAGGCGAGGCTATACAAGCGGTGGCTGCTGAAAATAAACTGGAGTTCAAGCAAGCAGCAAACCTGACTCGGAGCAAAGACGGATTGCCTGTTCAATTGAATGAGGCTATTTTTAAAGCCGCGAAACCGGCAGGTAATAAGCCCAGCATCTTTATCGTGCCGCTTCCTTCCGGCGAACAAATAGTGGTAAGCCTGTCAAAAGTAACCGAAGGCAAGATGAGTGAGGATGATAAGAAGCAGTTGGAGTTGGCAAAGAAGAATATTGGCAATGCTTTTGGTCAGGTTGAGTTTAATGCAGTGTTGAACAGTTTGCAGGCGGATACTGATATATCTGTAAAAACAAAGGCTAAGCAAGCGATTGAATAAAAAAAGGGAGCTTCAAGCTCCCTTTTTATAACCTGCATTTTATCAGCACAGAAATACAATTTAATCTGTTGTTTCGGCGCTCATTTTTACTATGGCTGCTTTGGCAATGTTGCTCAATGCAGAGCCGTCCTGTTGGCAATAAAGGATAATTGCATTTCGCATTCTGGGATCCCATGATCTTAGAATGTGTTTTTTTACACCATCAGCAGCCAGTTCTTTATCGCTTTCAGCGTTAAAAAAGTCGCTTATGTCATTGGCCATTTTAATAAGTCTTTCAGTTTTCATTATTTATTCAGTTCGATAAGTTGTTAGAGTGTATTAGGCGTTTTGGATGCGTATAGACAACATGTTGGTCGCCTCGGGCGAAGCCAATGAGAGTAAGTCCTGCCTCCTCTGCCAAGCGTATGGCTAAGCCGGTTGGTGCGGAAATAGCTGCTATAAGGGTGATACCTACAAAAGCGGTTTTTTGCACCATTTCATAACTGGCACGGCTGGTGACAATAACAAATCCAGTGCTTAAGTCTTTGCCAGTGCGCAATAATAAGCCGATTAATTTATCCAGTGCATTATGTCGCCCCACATCTTCACGTAAGTCGATAAGTCCCTGTCCAGGGACTGCCCATGCGGCAGCGTGTACTGATCCTGTCAACTGGTTGAGTTTCTGGTGCTGTTTAATTTCATTCAAAGCAGAAAATAATTCGTCTGCGCTTATGGTTAATCCGCCGTGAACAGGATCAGGCTGGCGAATTGCTTGTTTTAAGGTGCTTGCACCACATAAGCCGCAACCAGTCCGGCCAGTTAAATTGCGGCCTTTATCCGTCATGCATGCAAAACGCTGCTGCGGAATTTTTAACCGTACCTCAATGCCATTAGAGCGATTATAGATATGCGTGGACAGCAGTTCTTGCGGACTGTTAATAATGCCTTCGGTTATGCTAAACCCTAAGGCAAATTCTTCAAGATTAGTTGGCGTCGCCAACATGACAACATGGGGTATCCCATTATAAACCAGCGAAATCGGTACTTCTTCAGCGATATAGTCTTGTTCCAGAGAGTGCTGGCTTCCTTGCCAGCGTTCGACGGTACTTTGTTGATAACTCGGCCATCCTAAATCCAATGCAACAGGGTCTAAAACATTGTTTAGACCCCATTCATTTTTAGCCATTGCTTATGCCTTGTTCCAGAAGATCAAGTTGGTTTTCTGAGAATGTGTGGTAAGCCTGTTGCCATTCGGAAGACTGACTAACCTTTGTTACTTGCACTGCTGTGACTTTGTATTCAGGGCAATTGGTTGCCCAGTCAGAATTGTCGGTAGTAATGACATTAGCACCTGATTCAGGGAAATGGAATGTGGTATAGACTACGCCAGGTTGGACACGATCACTAATTAACGCACGTAATACGGTTTCACCAGAGCGGCTTTTAATACCGACCCAATCATCGCTTTTTAAGCCACGATCTTCTGCATCGTGTGGATGGATTTCCAAGCGATCTTCGGCATGCCAAACGTTATTTTCAGTACGACGTGTTTGGGCTCCAACGTTGTATTGCGACAATATACGACCCGTTGTTAAAATTAAAGGATATCGGATATTTACTCTTTCTGCAGTTGGAACAAACTCAGTAAGCATAAACAGTCCCTTGCCATTGTCACGCATAAAGGTTTGTTCGTGCATGATAGGAGTGCCTTCTGAGCTTTCATCATAGCAAGGCCATTGTATGCTGCCGAGCTGATCAATTTTCTCATAACTGACACCCGCAAAAGTAGGTGTCAGTCGGGCAATCTCGTCCATGATTTCTGATGGATGGTTGTAATTCATCGGATAGCCCATAGCGTTTGCCAGCAGTTGGGTTACTTCCCAGTCCTGATAGCCTGCCAAAGGTGTCATAACTTTACGCACAGGAGAAATACGCCGTTCCGCATTGGTAAACGTACCGTTTTTTTCTAAAAATGATGCACCAGGTAAAAAGATATGGGCGAATTTAGCTGTTTCATTAAGGAATATGTCCTGAACAATAATACATTCCATCGCACGCAAAGCGGCATGAACATGTTTAATGTCTGGATCAGATTGGGCAATATCCTCGCCTTCGCAATACAGGCCCATAAAGCTTTGATCCAGCGCAGCTTCAAACATGTTGGGTATACGCAAACCAGGTTCCCTGCTTAATGGGGCTTGCCATGCTGCCTCAAATAACTTGTTGGTTTCAAGGTCGGACACATGGCGATAGCCAGGGAATTCGTGCGGGAATGAACCCATGTCGCAAGACCCTTGCACATTGTTTTGTCCGCGTAATGGATTTACGCCTACACCGACGCGTCCAAGATTGCCTGTAGCCATAGCCAGATTGGCAATGCCAATGACCATCGTAGAGCCTTGGCTATGTTCAGTTACACCTAAACCGTAATAAATGGCACCGTTGTCAGCACTGGCATACAACCGTGCAGCAGCCCTGATGTCGCCAGCTGGAACGCCGGTGACAGATTCCATTGCTTCAGGTGCATGACGAGGATCAGCAATAAAGGTTTTCCATTTATTGAAAGAAGCAACATCGCAACGCTCGTTGACAAAGCTTTCGTCAATCAGGTTTTCGGTGACTATAACATGGCCTAATGCGTTGATTAGTGAAACATTTGTGCTGGGGCGTAATTTAAGGTGATAGTCAGCTTTAACATGTGGGCTCTTTCTAACCAGATCGATTTCACGAGGATCGACAACGATTAACTTGGCTCCCTGACGCAGGCGTTTTTTCATTTGTGAACCGAACACAGGGTGACCGTCAGTCGGATTTGCGCCAATTACCATAATCACATCGGCCTTCATGACCGAATCAAAATCCTGTGTACCTGAAGACTCCCCAAACGTTTGTTTTAGTCCGTAACCGGTGGGAGAATGGCAAACCCGCGCACAGGTATCGACGTTATTGTTGCCAAACCCGGCACGAATAAGTTTTTGCATGATATAAACTTCTTCGTTGGTGCAGCGCGAAGAAGTGATGCCGCCAATAGAATCTTTGCCGTATTTTGCCTGGATGCGTTTCAGTTCGGAGGCAGCATGGTTGATGGCTACTTCCCAACTTACTTCCTGCCATGGATCTTTGATGTTGGCACGGATCATCGGCTTGGTAATGCGGTCCTTATGAGTAGCATAACCAAACGCGAAGCGTCCTTTTACGCAGGAATGTCCGTGATTGGCCTTGCCGTCTTTATGCGGCACCATGCGAATCACTTGCTCGCCTTTCATCTCTGCTCTAAATGAACAGCCAACGCCACAATAGGCACAGGTTGTAACAATGGCATGTTCAGGTTGACCGTGGTCGATAACCGATTTTTCCATCAAGGTTGCGGTTGGACAGGCTTGCACACAAGCACCGCAAGAGACACATTCTGAGTCCATGAATGGCTGATTCTGGCTGGGTGATACTTTGGAATCAAAGCCGCGACCATCAATAGTCAAGGCAAAGGTGCCTTGCGTTTCTTCACAGGCCCTGACACAGCGAGAACAAACAATACATTTGCTGGGGTCAAAACTAAAATAAGGATTGCTTCCGTCTTTTACAGCATCCAGATGCGTTTCGACCGGGTTGTAACGTACTTCGCGTAAACCTACTGCACCTGCCATGTCTTGCAATTCGCAATCGCCATTGGCCGAGCAGGTCAGGCAATCCAGTGGATGGTCGGAAATATACAACTCCATAATGCCACGACGTACATCTGCAAGCCTTTTATTCTGGGTGGCAACTTTTAAACCTTCAGCAACCGGTGTCGTGCAGGAAGCTGGCATGCCTCGCCCGCCTTCAATCTGTACTACGCATAGACGACATGAGCCAAATGGCTCAACGCTGTCTGTTGCACATAATTTTGGAATATCAATACCGATACTGGCAGCTGCGCGCATGATTGATGTACCCGCAGGCGCGGTAACCTGGAAACCATCAATTTCGAGAGTAACTAGCTGAGTCGCTGTGCTGACGGGTGTGCCAAAATCTTGTTCTTTATTGATAGACATGGTGGTTTCCTCGTTTGATTATCAGGCTGCATTCGCTTTTTCATGTATCCCGAAATCTTCCGGGAAATGATTTAATGCACTTAGTACAGGGTAAGGGGTCATGCCGCCTAATGCACAAAGCGAGCCGTTCAGTAAGGTGTTGCAAAGATCGCGTAACAGGATGATGTTTTTATCGAGATTGCGACCACTAATAATTTCATCCAGCACTTCATAGCCGCGAGTTGAACCAATACGGCAGGGTGTGCATTTGCCGCAGGATTCAATCGCACAAAACTCCATACTGTACTTAGCCATTTCAGCCATATCGACGCTGTCATCAAAAACGACGATACCGCCATGGCCTAGTACTGCCCAGATAGCTGCGAATGCTTCGTAATCCAGAGCTGTATCAAATTGTGATTCAGGCAAGTAAGCTCCTAATGGACCGCCAACTTGCACTGCCCGGATCGGTTTGCCGGAAGCTGAGCCGCCGCCGAAATCATAAAGCAGCTCACGCAAAGTCAAGCCAAAAGCTAGCTCTACCAATCCTCCGTGTTTAATATTTCCGGCCAATTGCAAGGGTAATGTGCCTCGCGAGCGGCCCATGCCGAAATCGCGGTAATGGTCGCCGCCTTTGTCCAGGATGATTGGTACGGAAGCTAACGAGATAACATTATTGACGACGGTAGGTTTACCAAACAAACCTTTGATGGCAGGTAATGGCGGCTTAAAGCGGACTAGTCCTCGCTTGCCTTCCAGACTTTCCATTAATGAGGTTTCTTCGCCGCAGATATAGGCGCCTGCACCCAAGCGTACCTCAAGATGAAAGGTTTTATCGCTGCCCTGGATATTTTTACCCAGATAACCTGCTTGATGGGCCTTCTCTATAGCGGTATTTAGTGCAATGTAGGCGTGAGGATATTCTACTCGGAGATAGATGTAGCCTTGGGTTGCGCCCACAGCAATACCTGCGATAGTCATGCCTTCGATTAATACAAACGGGTCGCCTTCCATAATCATGCGGTCTGAAAAAGTCCCGGAATCGCCTTCGTCAGCATTACAAATGATGTATTTTTGTTCTGAAGAGGTATTGAGTACGGTATTCCATTTAATGCCTGTCGGGAAGGCCGCGCCACCACGTCCTCGTAAACCCGAGTCGGTAACTGCTTTAACAATATCTGCTTGAGGCAGATTTAGCGCATTGTTTAAACCGCGATAACCATCGTGGCTAATGTAATCTTCAAGGCTTATGGGGTCTGTTATGCCGACGCGGGCGAAAGTCAGGCGTTGCTGTTTCTTTAAATAGGCAATTTCATCGGTCAAACCTAAAAACAGGCGATGCGTTCCGCCATGAAGAAATTCGGCATCAAATAAACCGGGGACGTCATTTACCGAGACAGAGCCATAGGCTATACGACCTTCGCTGGTGGCGACTTCAACCAGAGGTTCAAGCCAAAACAAACCTCTTGAGCCATTACGGATTAATTCAATATCAATGTTGCGTTTTTGGGCCTCGTTAGTAATGGCAACGGCAACGCGATCAGCACCCAATGAAACAGCGCTGGAATCACAAGGAACATAAACTCGTATGGTCATAGTACATCCCTCAATTCATTGATCGTAGAATCGAACAATGTTGTAGACACGCGTCCATAGACTTCGTTCCCGATTTGCATGGCTGGTGAGCAAGCGCAATTGCCTAAACAATAAACCGGCTCAAGTGAAAATTTACCGTCTGCAGTAGTTTCGTGAAAGTCTATGCCCAGGCTGGTTTTGACATGGGCTTCCAGTTCCTTGCTGCCCATTGATTGGCAGGATTCGGCGCGGCAGAGATGTATGGTTTGCTTGCCTGGCGGGGTGTTGCGGAAATAATGATAGAAGCTGACGACGCCATGTACTTCGGCACGAGAAAGGTTGAGAGCTTTGGCAATATCAGGAATGCTTTCCGAAGGAATATAGCCCAAAGTGTCTTGCACACCATGCAGAATAGGTAAAAGTGCGCCGGGTTTATCTTTGAGTGCAGCGGCTATTTCTTGCACAACCGCTTGTTGATCCGTAGTGCCTGATACTGTCATGTTCATCTCTTTATGGTATTTCCGTACCTCAAAACAACAATAATCCTTAATTGTTGTGTAACTAAAATTGTGGGCGGTAGCATAGCACAAGAACATTTAAGTGTAAAAAAGACAATAATCAGGTTTTTTAAACCTGATTATTTTTTAAAATCGAGCAAGTGAAGCGATTCGTGCAATTGAAAAGACTGTCAATATCAGCAACTAATAGTCGTCGACTTGATCGGCGAGTGCGGTCAACTGCTTAAGCAAACCGTCCAATTGATTAGGCGATTCAGCGCGTATAGTTGCATGAGCTACTTTACGCCCTTTGCGCGGGCTTTTACCATAAATATGTGCATGCGTTTGTGGAATAGCTAATATTTCTTCAACCGCAGGCTGCCCGCCGATGAAATTAACCATTGCCGCTTTACCGATAGGTGTTGTTGCGCCTAAAGGCAAATCCAGGATTGCCCGCAGATGGTTTTCAAACTGGCTGGTTTCCGCACCTTCAATTGTCCAGTGACCGGAGTTATGGACACGCGGCGCAAATTCATTGGCTAGTAATTGTCCATTTATTTCAAATAATTCCAAGGCGATTACGCCAACATAGTCGAGTGCTTCCAGCAAATCCGAAACGTAGGCTTCGGCTTTTTGCTGCATCGGATCAGCCGCAAGGCTAACCGAAACGCGCAATATGCCGCCACGATGCAGGTTTTCCGATAAGGGATAAAACACTATCGAGCCTGATGTATTACGGACGGCAATAATGGAAACTTCCCGGTCAAACGGCACAAAGGCTTCGACAATCGCAGGAACTCCACCTAGCAATGCCCATGCTGCCGGTAAGTCATCAGTCGACTTAAGCACCGATTGCCCTTTACCGTCATAGCCTTGGGTACGGCTTTTTAAAATAGCGGGCCAGCCAATATCCGACATCACTCTTTCCAGGCTTTCAAAACTGTCAACAGCCGCATAAGCGGGAGTAGGGATGCCGAGATCATTGAAAAAGGTTTTTTCGATTAAACGATCCTGGGCAACAGCCAAGGCTTTGGGTGAGGGGTATACTTGCGTGTGTGATGACAAATAGTCTGCAACATCAGCCGGAACATTCTCAAATTCGTAAGTCACCACGTCGGAGCGTTCGGCAAGCTCTGCGAGCAACTGTGGATCGTTATAATCGCCCAGTAAATGCTGGCCTAATGGGTTGGCGCAGGCATCTGCGGATGGATCAAGAAAAATGAAATCTACACCTAAAGGGATTCCTGCCAAAGCGATCATTTTAGCCAGTTGCCCGGCACCCAGTATGCCGACTTTCATAAAGGTTCCCCTGCATTCTTACCGTCAACGCGCGGATCGGGGCGGATCAAGACAGATTCTGTTTGTTGGTGCCTGAAGTGCTGTAGCGCATCCCGATATTGTCCATGTTTATTGCTGATAATGGCGGCAGCCAACAGAGCGGCATTGATTGCGCCTGCTTTGCCGATAGCCAAGGTTCCGACCGGAATGCCGGCAGGCATTTGCACAATGGATAATAAAGAGTCCATACCGTTTAATGCATGGGATTGCACCGGGACACCCAAGACCGGAATTGCCGTTTTGGCTGCCGTCATGCCCGGCAAATGCGCTGCACCGCCAGCCCCGGCAATAATGACTTCCAGACCCCTGCTTTCGGCTGTTTCCGCATAATAGAAAAGTTTGTCAGGTGTGCGGTGTGCCGATACCACTTCGACTTCATGGGGAATACCCAGTTGTTCAAGCGTTTCTGCAGCAAAGCGCATCGTTTCCCAGTCAGAGGTCGAACCCATGATAATGCCAACCAGTGCTGTCATTAAATTTTGCTCCTTTCATCAAATAGTCAGTACGAAAAAATAAACAGTCATTTTATCCCATAAATCGTATAACGATGTTTTCAAAGTGCTTAACACCGCTTTAGCATGCCGATGACAACTGGATTCGTGGGGTATTTTGTTGGCGGAATATGGTTCTATCGCTTTTCAAAACACTCAGGCCGTATGCTAACATAGCACCCAGGCTTTATAGCGCATTCGATTGTGATAGGTAGCTCCAGCTCCTTGGCAAGGAAAATGCCCTTTAATCAAATCAGACAATGGTTATCCATGGCAAGAAGAAGTGAACATACGCTCGCTGAAATAAAAGAAATGACATTGAGCGCAGCAGAAAGCATTGTCACAGAAAAAGGCATTTCAGCATTAACCATGCGTAAAATTGCCTGGAAGATGGGGTATACCGTCGGTAGTATTTATATGGTATTTACCGGTATGGCTGACTTGATTATCCAGATAAATGCGAGGACGCTGGATGAAATCACTAACCAAATGAACGCGGTTCCAGCCACCCCGCCAGCGCAGGCTATTGAAAATTTAGCGAAAATTTATTTGCATTTTGCCAATTTAAATTTTAACCGCTGGAGCATCGTTTTTGAGTACCGTTTACCGCAAGACACTAAAGCCCCAGACTATTATCAGGAAAAAATCGATAATATCCATGCCCGTATTCATAGCCAACTAGCATTACTCACCCCAGAGCGCGATGGACGCCAAAACAATCAGGCCGCACGGGCTTTGTGGGCAGGTGTGCATGGCATTTGCATGTTATCTTTAACAGAAAAGAATGATATTGCTGATATAGAAGAACGCATAGTTTTATTGGTCAGGAATTTTATTCGCGGTTGGCTTACATCTGCGGATTTTTAGGCAAGCGCATCGACACCAGGAAAGTCGCAATAAGCACTAGCACTCCCAATGACCACATAGCGGCAATTGGCGTGACTTTTTGCGAAGCCGCAAAGGTATAACTGCCAACAGCCAGCAGCATTGCCAAATTTTGAAAGAAACCTTGCAGTGCAACCGCGCTGCCGCTACCGATGCTTTGTTTGCCTGATTCCTGTAATACCGCGTTGATAGGAACGATAAACATGCCGCCCATCATGCCAATAAAAAACAGCATAAACCGGGCGGGCCAGATACTTTCCGTAAAGCTCAGTCCGACAATAAGCAGCGCCATAAAATAGGCAGGAATTCTGGCCCTGCGTAAATGCTCCAGCGGTATCAGGCTCGGTACAATAGCTGACCCGGCTATGATGCCGATAGCCAGGAATAATGTTAATTCAGCGATTTCACTGGCATTTTTCGACAATAGCACCAGTGGTGCCCAGGCCACAATAATTACCCGCAAACATGCCGCCGCAGCCCAGAATAAAGAGCCGCCCAGAATAGCGAACAAAGATCGCGGCGTCGTAAAGAACTGTCCCATCTGTCTGCCAAAGGTGATGATTTTGGAGCCTGAAACCGGTTTTGGGCTGACTGTTACCGGCAAGGACAGCGTAACCAGTGCAGAAACCAGAAACAGCACGATAGTCCCCGTCAATGCCAGATGTGTAGAGTAATCCGCTGCTTTTGCGCCAATAACCATGCCCAACAGAATAGCCAGTATCGTTGAACCTTCAATCCAGCTATTGGCTTTAACTAGATATTCGTGCCCGGCCAGCTCAGGCAAAATCCCGTATTTCGCCGGACTATAAACCGCCGCACCGACGCCAACCAGGCAATAGGCAATCAAAGGTTCAACATCCAACAGTAATAAACCGGCACCAGCTGCCTTAATCAGGTTGGCAATAATCAAGACCCTGGATTTTGCATGGTGATCGGCAAAACCACCAACCCAGGGAGCTAAAACTACAAAAGCAATTAAAAAAACACTTTGCAGTGCAGGGACGTACCAACTCGCCTGGAATGTCGACTGCATGACGATAGCAATCACGGTGAACAAAATAGCATTATCAGCAAAAGCCGATAAAAACTGGGCGATCAGTAAGGGGTAAATTTGTTTGTTCATGGATTATTTGAAGTTGTCATTGGCGTGTTGTTAAGTTTAGCATTCCTCTATGTATCTTTCAGTGGCGTGAAGGGTGAGTTATGAGCATTGGATAAGTCATTGCGGTAAGTCGTAAAGTGTTATACCTGAAAAGCTGTTTACTAGGTTCTGTTGACATTTCATCGTAGCCATAAGAGTACAGAGGCAAATGACAACATCCCCCTGTAATTAATGGCCTTTTTCTCATATCTGGTGGCAATCCTGCGGTAGTGTTTGAGCTTGCCAAACA
>Ga0208754_100128_pt1 | contig 46915 bp, 43 predicted proteins | sample LakWasMet55_HOW8_2_FD_183889 | JGI IMG/M metagenome (GOLD analysis project Ga0208754, IMG submission 183889) | Freshwater sediment methanotrophic microbial communities from Lake Washington under simulated oxygen tension - Sediment Metagenome... | ecosystem: Environmental > Aquatic > Freshwater >... | reverse complement strand
GGGGTGATATACCGATGTTATTATAAATATATCTTATCATATAATTGTGGGAATTGAACCCATATGTTATTATATTACTTTTTTTATGATAATTTCGATCATATTAATATGTTTAATATTATATTTCTTAAATTGATCATATAGAGATACTTCTAAAATATTTAAAATATCATTAATATTATCTCTTTTTAATAATGGATCTACACTACCATGTAATACTACTGAGTTATCGTTGTCTAGTAATGAATGTAATCTATAAATGACCTTAAATTGCATATTATTTTTTAATTCATTAAGAATCAGAGTTTTTATTTGATAGACGTCATCTATATATTTGAGTATTAAATAGATTTCGTTTTGTTTTGTTTCTTTTATCTCAAAATGGATGTTTTTTTCGTTACCATTTTTTTTTTTTTTGAAAATAGTACTAAGTATATTTATAATACAATCTTTTATATACGTGTAAATTTTGATTATTGTTTTCATATTTTTTTATGTTTATATGAACAAAAGTTTTAAATCTTTCATATTATTTTAAAAAATTAAATTTTTGTTAATAACATTAATTGGCTCTTAAATATTGACATCAATTTCCTGTTGTTTTCTTTTAGTTTTTAAAAAGATCTAATAAAATTTTATTTATGCTTTATATTTTTTTTTGCTTGTTCGGGTATTTGCGTTTTATCTATCTTTATATTCAATGGTTCGGTGTTAGACCAAATTAATTCATTATTGATATATGTGAATATTTTTACACGTTTGTCGAATTTACCTGTAATTTTTATTACACGATTAATTTTTCCTATTAAATAAGTTTTAAAATTTCTAATAAAATTTCTATTAATAGAAAATGAAACATCTTTGTTTTTGTACAATTCGTCAAATGATTTAATATCTAATATACTATTTTCCAAACCTTTTCCTCGTATAATTTGTGTACCATTATCATAAATACAATAATATAATTTAGGTGCTAGAAATAGGGCTTTAGAAACATTCCCTACTAGCTTCATAAGCCCTAAACTATCACCAACTTCTGATTTTGATATTTCAATATCGGTGAATAAACTGTCTGTGTCGGAGTAGTATGTATTGTATCTTACTTTATAATTATGCATTTCTATGCGTGCATATGCTGTTACAGCACTTGCTATTTGTACTGCTGTATTTAGGTTTTTTTGTGTTGCATTAGATTTTTTATATGCGGGATCAATTTCGTTTATATCTATGTTTTTAATAAGAGGGTTATTAGAATTTCGTATTACAACTTTGTCATCAAATGTAAAGTAAGAATTTATTCTGTATGTTTTTAGTATGTGATTAATGCCATTAAGATCTTTGTTACTTAAGATACTACATGTCTCAGTCTCATTTTTCATACCAAATCGTCCATATAGGGAATTTAAAATTAGTTTAGCTATTTGATTTAAAGCATTTTCCTTATTATTAACTCTAATTTGATATAAGTTATTTACGAATTTATTGAAAACAACTCCTTTATCAAATTTATAAAATTTTTTATACTTAAAAGTATAACCCAGACTCAGTGCGTATTCTATTTCTTTTGAGAAATAAGTATCAGTCCATATGCCAGTAGGCGATATTAGCCCCTTTTGAGGGTCATTATATGTTAGGAATGGTATGCTAATATCATTCGGGCAATATACATCAACCTCAATAAAACCGAAAAAGGAACTTATATTAAATTTGTCGTCAGCAATTCCGTATTTTGGTAGTCCTGTTGGCATTTCGTATTTAGACATTACATACGGGTAAAGACTATTTACGTCATAATGATAACCCGAATTTAAAACCGGCTTATAAATATCTACGACTCCACCTCGATATGACTTTCTGATGAAGGAGTCACAATTTCCATCAGCATGTGCTATGGGCGTATTCTTGACGTCATAATAATTTTTTCTAAATATATTAAAGGATAATGCTGATAGTGTTAAGGTATTTGTTATATCAATATCAAATACGCTATTTATATACTCTCTATACTTATTAAAGGATTTTGATAAAATATATGTATCATTTTGACAATACTGAAGAATGCCCAATTTTAAAACGTCTGCCATTGTTTTATAGTTTGATATTAAATTTTGTGAAAAGTCAAATTCATTTTTTTCAATTTCATCACTTTCTTTAAAAAAGGTTAATGTCATTTTTTGTAAAGGTGCTGGAAACAATAAATAACTGTCTCTAAATATAACTGAATATTCCCCGTCACTTACTTTTAACTGATAAAAAACGTTATCTCTAACTATAGTTTTTAATGTATATTTATTTAAATTAGCGTATTTTATAATAAAGAATGAGTCATAGCGCCCAAGATTGTGAAAGTATACATATACGTCGCTGTTTTTCCACATTTTAGCTTGATCAAAACACTCTTCTATAAAATTCTCAATTAATTCGCGAGATTTTTTTTCTAAATTTAATTCACATACACCAGTGATTGCTAATGACTTATGGAAATTTGTTTCTTGATTATATAAATCATAGACGCACGGATAGTGTATATCCTTATGTATTAGCGCTTCGAAATCAGCAAAATATATTTTTTTATTTCTAGAATTTGAAGGATTTTTATATGTCTTAATATAGTGCATTGTAATTTATTTTAGCCACCATTGATGCGGCAAAGTGTAATTATTGGAGCAGACTTTGCCGCTAAATTTTGCATTTTATTTATGTTATCTAAAATAAACATTATATTTTTGAATTTGCTATTGTTTTTATGCATTAAACGATTTCTTTTTTACAAACAATTGTGCTGTATGTCTGTAGATAGAGTGGAATTATTAAAGCACAAGCAGATTCGAACTGCTATTCCTTCTGATTTACAGTCAGATACTTTACCATTTAAATTATGTGCTTGGTTGCTGAAATCTATAAAACATCTCAACACCTGTTATTCTATTTGTTTTTATATGATATTAAACAAATTATTTTTTTACGATATATTTATAGAATAGATGTGCAAATGCCCAATAAAAACAAAAAATTGCAATTAAAGCCACTATAAAGATTAAATTATGATTAAAATTAAATTCTTCTAATGAGCATGCTAGGTCATCAATATTGATCGACAGTGTGTCTGCCTCCTTGCATTTTATAATATCTTGAATTAAATCGGCTTTGAAGAGACGTTGTCCAGGATGCCTAAAATTAAATTCCTTTAGCGCTTTTAACTCTTCTTCAGTTATGTTTTTAGCCCAAACTTGAAATTTCTCTGAGGACGCTACTGGTTTTACATCGATGAGTTTAAAAACAATCTCCAATTTATCGTTAATTTTGGATTTGTCGGTTTTGTTTGACGCTAGAGCAGCTTCTCGCTCATAACAATTTAAAAAAATTTCTTTGATATCCTTTACTTCTTTTACAAAAAGAAGTAACGATTTATCGAAAAATTGATTGTTAGAATTATTTTTATAAAAACGCTGTAACACACGCAAATCTTCAATAGATAAGGATCTGATCCATTGGTAAATCGGTCGCATATTCTCTGGGTTGTTTTTTGGCGCACTTTTAATAATTTCAACTACGCGAGCTAGGTCTTGTATTTTTGGAATATTGTTCTCCGTATGCTGAACAATCTTCGGGCCGTTCAGAAACGAGGGTGAGATCCTATTGATAAATGTCTGTGATTTATTAGCAGAGTCATCCATTATAAAAAATGCAATTACAATAAACATCACGATAATAATACCCCCAACAACTGAGGCATTGCTGGGATCTTTGTTGCCATCTACTGGTTCGCAACTACAATAATAAAAGGCAGTGTGCAGGGCTATGCACAATAATAAAAAGCAAACTTTTTGAAACATGTCTGAGTATTTATATAAAAAAATGTATATAAAATGCAAGTGGTAAAAAGCTTGCTCTTTCAGTATTCCTTGTGTTATCATTACAAAATGCGGGTATCATTTTGTAGGTATATACAGATTAACAAGGATATACTTAATGCTTGTTTATATACGAATGGATATTGGGACCATGAAAGGAGTCGAACCTTTACCACCACTAAGTTGGGTAGTTCTGCCAATTAAACTACACAGTCGCGAGAAAATTACGAAATTAATTAGAACTTTTAATTGATAATAAATATTTAATTATCGAATAAAACAAACAAAAAGCCAAAAGTATCACTATTAAACATATAAGCTCGTAATTATGTTCTACAGTTTCAAATTGACATGCAATCCCATTGTCAGACGACCCCGTAGTAGGGTAAGGACTAGTTTGTTTACATTGAGCAATATAGTCAAGCAAGTGTCCGTCGATAATACGTTGTTTAGGCTCTAATATATAAAACAGTTTTAATGTTTCGAATTCAAATTCAGGTAAATTTTTGGCCCAAAGTTGAAATTCCAACTCATCCTTAGGTTTTGATTTAATGATACGCAAAACAGTGTTCAGTTGGTCATTAATTTGGAATTTACCAGTTTCTTTCAAGGAGAGAGAAAGCTCATGCACATAAGAATTTGAAGAAGGCTCTTTTATTCCTTTCGCTTCTTTCACAAGACTAAGTAGCCCCTTATCAAAATATGGATTATTGGGGTTTTGTAAATAGGTTTTTTGAAGCAGACGTAAATCTTCAATAGGTAAGGCTTTTGCCCATTCGTATAACGGCCTCATATTTTTGGGGTCTTTTGGTGGACAACTGTTTATTATATCAACTATTCGGTCGATCTTTTTGATATTTAAAAAATCGACATCTGGATTAGACCCAATTTTTGGTTTTGTCTTATCGCTAAAAAAAAGAGGTAATAATCGACCGAAAAACCCTTCTGGCCTATTACAAGAGCTGTTGCTGCTATGAACATAATCTTGCGCAACAAGCGTAATAAAAATAACAACGAAAAAGTAAAAAAGACCCTCCATACTAGAGCTAGGGCCTTCAGGTGAATTTTTTTCAGAGGACTCGCAAATGCAAGTATAAAAAAAAAAATGTGTAGCTAAGCACAACAAAAAAAAAAATACTTTGATTAACATAAAAAATAACTTAAGCCCAATGGGACTTGAACCCATACAGCAAGTATTATGAGCACTTATCTCTACCAATTAAGATATGGACCTGTATTATATAACAAAAAGTGTATATAAAATGCCAGTGGTAAAAAGCTTGCTCTTTCAGTATTCCTTGTGTTATCATTACAAAATGCTACCCGCATTTTGTAGGTATACAGATTAACAATGAAATACTTAATTCTATGTAGAAATTTGATTTTAACCATTAACTGTCGCACGTCCTGCGTGATGCCTTTAAGGCCGTTGTTATTTGTTAAAAAAAATAAACAACTGATGTGTAAAAGTTCCTGTTTCTAAAATACTAAATAATTAATCACTGTTTTTATAGTTTTTTTTTAACAATAAATAGATGAGATAATAAAATAAGCACAGCAATAAAAAACATAACAAAATGGCATCATTCGATATGCTCCCTTCCATTATACTGTAATAGGTACTAGAATCTTTTTTTATTTCCCAGATAAAATCTAACAGGCTTGCATCAAATAGCGAATTGTTCTCATTTTTAGTATAATATTGTCGCAAGAGTTCGAAATCCGACTCGGGCAAATTTGACGCCCATTTGATAAGATCAGGTAAGGCCTCCTCCGTTCGTGGTGGTATTCCCTTTAAAATAGCTAAAACTTTATCTAAATCAGTATTTTTGTTTACATCTAAAATTGGAGAGATTGTCGCATCAGCTAATTTTCTGCTTAAGACTTCAACTGATCTATTTTCTCGAATATAATCCTGAAATACAAGTGTGAATGCTATGCTCAACAGAAAATAGCATAAACCTTCTAGTTTATCTTCAATATTACTACTAGGATTTTGCGGAATTTCACCGTCGCAAAATCCAAAATTTATGGTACAGGCTAAATACCACGAAAATATTAATGCTTTGATTAACATAAAAAACAACATAAGCTCAAGGAGATTTGAACCCCATACATTAGGACCTAGCTACCAAGCTAAAAATGAGCTTCTATAATAAAATGGAGATTCTTAATATGAACAAAGTTCCAAAATCTATTTTAATAGGTAATAGATGATAACATTTTGTTCATACTAATATGCTATTTAATAAAAGCATAGGCCATAGTTAGTATTTTGGTAAATACATAAGTTTGCAAAGCTTAAAAAGTCACCGGTTCGACTCCGGCCTTGGCCTTGGCCTTGGTAATAGAGTATGCATGATAAGAGATTCGAACTCCTAATGGATTTTCCGCCAAATTTACAATCTGGTGCTTTACCGTTCAGCCAATCATGCTCATCTATACCGATAATACTCCCCCTTTATTTATATACGTCTGCATATATACTCTATATATTTGGTTGATAAGTTTATTGCTATATAACAAATCTTTAAAATCTTTACATAGTTTTTAAATAAAATTTAGTTGAGCTTGTTACAAATGAGCCGTATTTATAATAATCTACAGGGAAAAAAATAAACATATTTTCTTCACATAATTGATACTTTAATAAGATATCGATTTTTGAAGGATTTTGGATATTAAATAGCCCTTTAAGAATTATTGGTAAGGAAAATCTTGATGTACGCAAAAATTTGTCTTCTGGACATACAGAATTTTTAGCTTGATGCTCATAATTTAAAAAAGTGTATGTTGTTTCTTTTGATCCTTTATATGGTATGTAATAATCATAAGGATAAAACACATCTATATTAGTACTTAAAGATATTTTAGTGTCAGCGAAATTTTCAAATATATAATTATGTAATACACTTTCAAGATTAGAAATATTTAACATAGTACTTGACATAAAATAATCCTTATAACTTGAATTTTTTTTTGGTACTCTAAATTGTTTAATATTCGACCAGTCAACACCATCACTATTTGAATTAAGTCCCAATTTTAAGATAGTAAGATCATTAAAATTTTTTTTACAAATAAATAAAAAAGAATCTATATCGGAAATTTTTGCAAATGCCCTAGCACCAATTAATAAAGAACAATTTATACTTGATTTTAAATATTTTGAAAATCGTATACATTTACCCTCAAATATAGATTTCACATCTATTAAACTTAAATTAATATATTCATCAACAGTATCCATATTGATAAACTCCTTGCTATCGGCACGATTTTTACAAAAATTTACCACCTTTGCATGCTTAGTATCAAGAATTAAACTAGATGCGTTAGTAAGCAGATAAGGAGGGCAAGCTTTAAGAATTAACGGCATAGCTTTTGCTTTTAATCGAGAATGTAACAAAACATGTTCATATTGCAAATCAGTTCCTATGATTAAAAAAGTAGTTTTCTTTTGTACCATATATTCAAAGCTTCTGTTTTGACTTCCTATATACAAATTACTTTTATAATTTATTTGATCTAAATTTGTTAAACAAACTTTACTTGTACGTGTACTGCGATATAGATCTTCGCTGTTCTTTAATACTAACAAAGACTTAAAGTCTATCTTTTCATTTATAAAAACATTGAAAAATTGTGAGCTTGTCTTTAGTTTAGTATCCAAAAAAGCAAATATGTCAACATAACTTTTTGAGTAATGTGAGTCAGAAATAAAAACTGTTTTGTTAGAATAAGCTTTAAAAAAATAAGGTCTAACACATCTATCAAATTTATAGCGAGCATTATTTGTAATTAATCCTCCTAAAAAATGAGTTTGATTTTTTGGTAAAACCTTGTGTATAGATTCATCATCATAAAAAAGATAAATATCTGAGCCTATGGAATTGGTATCATCACAACTATCCATAACTCGTAGATGCCACGGTCTTACTTTGTATGCCCGATTAAAGCTATTTAAAGCACCAACAGGACAAAGATCTACGACGTTTCCAGAAAGTTCAGATTCATAAAAAGAATTTATAAAACTACTTATTTCTGTATCCCGTCCCCTATTCAATGTACCAAAATATGAATCTTCAGTAATTTCTTCGGCATAACGAACACAACGCGTGCATTTAATACATCGTTGCATAACAGTATTAATCTCGCGATTAAATATTAAATCAGATTTTGCTTCTTTTTTAAAAGCAAATCGGCTTAACCCCATACCATATTTATATGTAATATCTTGAAGATCACACTCTCCAGCTTGATCACAAATTGGACAATCCAACGGATGATGCATTAAAATGCTTTCAAGAATGTTTTCTCGTGCTTTTTTAACAAATGGAGTATCTAACCAAATAGACATATTTGGTTCAACTAAAGAAACACAAGCAGCAACAGGCTTCTCAAGGCCTTCGATTTCAACTAAACACATTCTACAATTTCCAGATATAGATAATAATTCATGATAACAAAATCTTGGTAAATTAATACCAAAATTTTTGCAAGCATCTAAAATAGAAATTGATGAGTGTGTAAAAAAAGGAATTCCATTTATTTGAATAGCAATCATTTTTAAATTATTTATTTTTATTTAATTCTATAGTAGAGTTTTTAGAAGAATAAACACATACTTGTGCTCTTTCCTTTAAATAAATATTTTCTAATATACCGATAATTGGAACTAGTACTAATAAGAAAAGAAAATAAAAAGCAGTAGCTCCCATACCAATTCCAATATAAGGAGCCTCAACAGGTTTTTGCCCTATCCATCCTAATAAAAGAAAATCTGCTACTAAAAACCAGTAAGCTTTTGAAAAAATAGGACGGAATTTGCTACTTCTAACTGATGATGTGTTAAGAATTGGTAACAACATTAATATAATAATAGCTAAAAACATAGCTATTACACCGCCTAATTTATTAGGAATAGAACGTAATATAGCATAAAATGGTAAAAAATACCATTCAGGAACGATATGAGCTGGTGTTGATAATGGGTTTCCTGGGATATAATTATCACTATGACCTAACACATTAGGATAAAAAAAAACAAAAAATGAAAGAACTAAAATAAGAATAAAGAAAGAAAACAAATCTTTCACATAAAAATAGGGATAAAAAGTAATCAAATCTGCATTTTTATTTATACCAAGTGGATTATTAGAACCATCTTGATGTAACACGCCTAAATGTGACATCACAATTGAAACTGTAAGAAATGGTAAAAAATAGTGAAAACTATAAAAACGATTTAAAGTGGCATTACTTACGGAAAATCCACCCCAAAGCCACTCAACAATAGATTGCCCAACAAAAGGAATGGCTGAAAACAAGTTTGTAATAACAGTAGCACCCCAAAAACTCATTTGCCCCCATGGTAATACATAACCTAAAAAAGCAGTTGCCATCATCATTAAAAAAATAAGAATACCAGTTGCCCATAAACGTCCTCTAGGAAACATATAAGATCCATAATATATACCTCTAAAAATGTGGCAATAAACAATAATAAAAAACATAGAGGCTCCATTAGCGTGTGTATATCTAATTAACCATCCATATTTAACATTAGTCATTATATGTTCTACACTTGCATAAGCTAAATCTAATTGAGGGCAGTAATGCATTGCTAGTAAAACTCCGGTAACTATTTGAATAGCTAAGCAAATACCCGCAGTTGAACCATAAGACCAAAAATAATTCAAATTTGCAGGTGTCGGATAATTTACAATATGTGAGTCAACAAAAGAAAGAATGTAATCTTTATTCCATCTATTATGTGATTGTTTTAAATATACTTGCATCTAATATTTTTAGTTATGTTTAACAAATGATCTGAACAATTCCTCTAAATCAATATTGTACCCTTTGGCATTTAGACAAATACCACGAATAAGTTTCATATATTGATTATAACCCTCTACTGTACGAGCTGAAATAGTAATAGGCATAAAAGCATGATTTACTCCACAAATTTCACTACATTGACCATAAAAAGCACCTGTTCGCTTAATAAATAAAGAGCCTTGTGTTAAACGCCCTGGTGTACCATCTATTTTAATTCCAAATGAAGGTACTGCCCAACTGTGAATTACATCAGAAGATGTTACTAAAAGTCGAATATGGGTATTAATAGGTAAAAAAACATGATTATCGGTTTCTAGCAGTCTATACTTACCATATTCTAATTCAGCTGTTGGAATCATATAAGCATCATATTCGACATCATAAATTTCATGCTCATCCATAGGGTATTCATATGTCCAGTACCATTGATGACCTATAATTTTTAGTGTAAAAGCAGGATTTACTAATTCATCCAAAGAATACAATAAAGTAAATGATGGAATTGCAATTAGTAATAGAACCACAGCAGGTAGAATAGTCCAAATAATTTCTAATAAGCTTGAATGTGTAAATTTATTAGAAATTCGGTTTTTTTTCTCATTAAATAATGCTAAAATAGTAAATAGCATATAAAAAACTAACATGCCAATTAATATCATAAAAAACATTAAATAATTATGAAAAAAAATCATACCTTCCATAATTGGAGTCGCTGGGTCTTGAGGTCCAACCTGCCAAGATCGAGGAGCATCACAAAAAACAAAGTTAATATTTAAAAAACTTAATATAAGTGTAAACATACTTTTTAAGTTTACCCAGTATCGGAATTGAACCGATACCCTTTATTTAGGAGTAAATTTTAAATCTACCGTGTCTACCCTTTCACCAACTGGGCTTAAAGGGTCAACAATGGGACTCGAACCCACAACAATCAAAACCACAATTTGATACTCTACCAATTAAGCTATATCGACCATTACATAGATCAACTCCATAAAAAACAAAATTATTAAAAGCTAAATTTACTTAAAATTTAGACCAATGTATTAAAAGAAAAAAAATTAAAAAAAGAAAAAATTCATAAGCATATAAAGAAATTATAAAAAGCGATACGCATATACCAAATAACATATATATTAAATAAAAAAGAATTAATCCATTCTGCAGTAAATTTATATAAAAAATAAAATGATAAAAACTTTTTGCGATAGTTATAGGACCAAAAGCTTCAATAATACCTCTATCAATTATTTTATAAAAATATTTATGACCGGAAATCAAAAAGGTTTCACTAATATATTCGTTATAAATACGATCAAAATACCATTTTTTATTAAAAAAATTAAATAAAAAATAAAAAGGATAGTTTTTTGATTTTATTTGAAAAAAACGAAATATATGGGTTTTATATAAAACAAACGCAAAATAGACACCAGCAATAGTTAAAATTAAAGGTATTAATTTAATACTTATAGCCAAAAACTCAATATCAGCAAGTACATAATTGTTTGGAATATTAAAAATTGAAGTACCCCAAAAATTTGAACCAAAGCCAATAAACATTTCTTTTGCAGAATATCCAATAAATATACTAAATAAAGTTAAAAAAAACAATGGAAAACTCATTTTAAAAGAACCTTCATGCGCATTTAAAATCACATGCTTATTTCCATTAGGTGAAGATAAAAAAACAAGATACAACAACCTAGTAGAATAAAACGCAGTACAAAAAGCGGCAAAGATTCCTAAACAATACGCAAATAATCCATAACTGGTATAAGTAGATGCACTAATTTCTAAAATAATGTCCTTTGAATAAAACCCTGCTAAAAAAGGAAAACCAATAAGAGCTAAAGAGCCTACCAAAGATGTAGAATAAGAAAAGGGTAAAATTTTTTGTAATCCCCCCATTTTACGCATATCTTGTTCATCAGATAAAGCATGTATAACAGCTCCAGCACCTAAAAATAATAAAGCTTTAAAAAAAGCATGATTAGATAAATGAAATAAGCTAACCTCATAACTAGATAAGCCACAAGAAAAGATCATATACCCTAATTGACTACATGTAGAATACGCAATAACTTTTTTCATATCATTTTGAAATAAACCTGTGGTTGCTGCAAAAAAAGCGGTAATAGAACCTACAAGTGTAACAATGGATAAAGTAATAGGCGAATATTCAAAAATATATGAACATCGTATAATTAAAAAAACACCAGCAGTTACCATTGTGGCTGCATGAATTAATGCAGATACAGGTGTGGGCCCTTCCATTGCATCAGGAAGCCAAGTGTGTAACCCTATTTGCGCAGATTTACCCATCGAACCTATGAATATAAAAACACAAATAATATCTAATATCATCACATTATAGCCAAAAATTTCAATACTATATAAAAAAAAAAGAGGTGCGATTGAAAATATAACTTCATAGTTTAAGGAATTAAAAGCTATTATTATTACGAAAATAGCTAGTAAAATAAAAAAATCTCCGACTCTATTTACTAACATAGCTTTAATTGCAGATTTATTAGCTTGAATTCGAGTAAACCAAAAATTGATTAATAAGTAAGATGACACGCCAACACCTTCCCACCCAACAAACATTTGTAAAAAATTAGTAGCTGTAACTAAAATAAGCATAAAAAATGTAAACAAAGATAAGTAAGACATAAAACGAGGGAAATGAGGATCATGTTCCATATATTCAGTAGAATACATATGTACTAAACTGGAAATAAAAGTAACAACAAAGAGCATAATACAAGTTAAGCTATCATAATAAAAAGACCAATCAACTTTTAAAACATCAGAATAAACCCACTTATTTAAAAGAAGAACATTAACAGTGCCAAAAGCTATTGAATTTTTTAATAAAAAAGCAGAAAAACAAAAAGAACAAATTGTTGTTAATGTTGAAATAAAACCAGCACCTTTTCCTACGTATCGACCAAAAAAACTACCACTAAAAAAACCTAATAATGGTAAAAAAACTATTAATAAAACCATATGATATTTTAAAAATTAAGGATAAAATGGGATTCGAACCCATGGTGCCATGAACACTTTGGTTTTCAAAACCAACACCTTAAGCCGCTCAGTCATTTACCCGGTTTAAAATTTAGACACACGGAGTTAAAAATACATTTAAAAAATCGTCGGTTGAAATATAATTATCAAAATATACACCAAACTTAAAATATAAATCAGTTGAATTATGCTTAGCTAAATAATTAATATCGAATATTTCAATCAAAACAGATACAGGAATATTAAAATAAAAAACACTCTTTTCTATTCCGTCAGAACTGTAATAACCTATTTTTAGTTTTTTCTGAAAACTAGATTTATTTAGTCGATAAAGTAAACGTTTTAACAAAGCATAAGATGCCGCGTTTCCTATTAAAAGAGTTTTAATAAAACAGCAAAAACTATATTTTCCACGCTTTTGCCGTATTGGTTTTACAACCACATTTGCAGGTTCATTTAATATTGCATTAAAAAGAAGAAGAACTTGAGCTTTTTGAAAGTGCTCATGAACTACAATAGGTTCTGTATAATGCAGCTCAATATTCATATATTTAACCTTGGGAAACAAAAATTGATTCGTATATAAATTACGTTGGGCAATTTCAAGAGTATTTATATAATGATAAAAAGAATTTTTTTTATTTTTCATAGTTTTTAAAAATAATAAGAAGCAATAGAATTTATTGTTGATTCTATATAAGCTAAAAATATTGAAGGAAATATTCCCATAAAAAATACAAAAAAAATTAAAAATCCAAGTAAAAAAAATTCTCGAATATTAATATCCATGTATTGTAAAGTATAAAATTCTTTTATATTTCCAAATATAATTCTATTATATAACCATAATGAATAAGCACCAGATAAAATAACCCCAATAGTACTTATTACTCCAGTAATAACATTAGCTTTAAATACACCACCTAAAAGCATAAATTCTCCTATAAAACTACTGGTACCAGGCAATGCGATATTGCCCATTGTAAAGATCAAAAATAAAACAGCAAATATAGGCATTGTATGCACCATGCCACTATAATAATGCACAAACCTAGAGTGATATCTACTATAAATAATACCTATTAAAAAGAAAAGCCCACTTGCAACAAACCCATGACTCAAGCTTTGTATAACAGCCCCTTCTACTCCTAAACTATTAAACGAGAAAAGACCTAAAATAACTAAATTCATATGTGCAATTGATGAGTAAGCTATAATACGCTTCAAATCTGTTTGTCTTAAAGCTGAAAAAGAGGCGTAAATTAGACCAATTAATGAAAATAGATAAATAAATGGGCTAAAAAAAGTAGATGCAGTTGGAAACATTGTTAAACTAAACCTAATAAAACCATACACCCCCAATTTTAATAGAACTCCTGCTAATAAAACCGAGCCCACTGTTGGAGCTTCGACGTGTGCTTCAGGTAACCAGATATGAAAAGGAAACATTGGTATTTTAGAAGCAAATGATAAAAAAAAAGCAAACCATAAAAAGTACTGTTCTATAAAGGTAAAATTATAGGTTAATAAATATTCTATACTAAAAGTCCCACATGTAAGATAAATATATAAAATACCAATCAAAAATAGTAAGGAACTACACAATGTGTAGAAAAAAAACAAATAAACAGCGCGTATTTTTCTTTCTCTAGATCCAAATACCCCTATAACAATATACATTGGAATCAATATAGCTTCAAAGAAGATATAAAATAAACTTAAATCAAGAACACTAAAGATAATTAACAAAAAAAATTGTATAGTAAATAATAATATACTGTATAATTTAAACTCATCTTCTTTCCATATAAATAAAATACACAAAAAAGTTAAAAGACATGTTAAAAAAAAGAAGTATACTGAAATACCATCTAAAGCAAAAGAATAAGATAGATTTAATAAAAATTTAGAACCTACCTCATATGTTATATATTTTTGAAATGAACTAGTAATTCCATTACAATATCCATTATAAAAAAATAAAAAAACATAAGATATGCAAAGAGTAAAACTGCTAGATATTAGCGAAACAAGTCGTAATAAACTAAAAGATTTTTCTTTTAAAATTAATAACAAGAAAATGGTAAAAATTATTAAAAAAAAAAAAATACTAACAGGTAAATTTGCTACTATTTTTAAAATATCATATGTAAATATAGTTATGTTAAAAAAAAAAGAACCAATTATTACATATAAAAAAAGAAAGGACACCATTAAAAAAGTTCCTTTAAAATTATATTTGACAAATACCGGAGTTAAAGTCATTTGATTATCTGTCAATTTCACCAAAAACAATATCCTGGGTACCAATAATTGTAACTAAATCCGCAATCATATGACCTTTAGACATATGGTCCAATGCTTGTAAATGAGCAAATCCAGGGGCTTTTATTTTGCACCTATATGGTTTTTCGGTGTTGTTAGATAACAAATAAACCCCAAATTCCCCTTTAGGTGCTTCTGTAGCTGTGTATGTTTCTCCAGACGGCAATGCAAAACCTTCACTAAAAAATTTATAATGATGTATTACTGCCTCCATGGAATTTTTCATTTCAAGTTTGCTTGGCGGACTTATTTTATAATTATTTGTTTTAATTGGGCCATCTTTAATAATATTCAAGCATTGATTAATTATATGCAAAGACTGGCGCATTTCTTCTACCCTTATTAAATAACGATCATAACAATCCCCATTTTTTCCAACAGCAATATCAAAATTTAAATTATCATAAATCTCATACGATTGATGTCTACGTAAGTCCCATATTATACCAGATCCTCTTAACATTACTCCGCTAAAACCCCAATCAATAGCCATTTTCGAAGATACAATACCAATATCTACTAAACGTTGTTTCCAAATTCGATTGTTAGTTAACATTTCTTCAATTTCATCTAATCGAACCGAAAACTGTTTAGAAAAAATATACACATCATCCAAAAATCCTATAGGCAAATCCATACTTACGCCACCAGGACGTATATAGGCCGCATGCATTCTAGCACCAGAAACGCGTTCATAGAATTCCATTAATTTTTCTCTTTCTTCAAAAGCCCATAAAAATGGCGTCATTGCACCAACATCCATAGCATGACAACCAACAGCTAAAAGATGATTAAGTATTCTGGTGATTTCTAAAAAGAGTGTTCGGATAACTTGTGCTCTTAAAGGTATAGAAATGTTTGCCAATTTTTCTATAGCTAGAGAGTATGTATGCTCTTGCGCCATCATAGACACATAATCTAATCTATCAAAATATGGAAGAGCTTGTAAATATGTTTTATATTCAATTAATTTTTCTGTACCTCTATGCAATAATCCAATATGGGGATCTGCTTTTTTAACAACTTCACCGTCTAGTTCTAAAATAAGACGTAAAACACCATGCGCCGCAGGATGCTGAGGACCAAAATTAATCGTAAAATTTTTTAGTTGTACATTTAAGTCTTTTTTTTTTAATTGCATAAAATTACCATTGTGCTCCTTGTGTAGAAACTTTTTGTTCTTGTGAAAAATTAACAAATTCGTTAATAATACGTTTATGTTTCGTACTATATCTTAATTCGATATATCCACATATAGGAAAATCCTTTCGTAAAGGATAACCTTCAAAACCGTAATCTGTTAAAAGACGTCTTAAGTCTTTGTTATTTCTAAAATAAATCCCAAACATATCCCAAACTTCCCTTTCCCACCAATTAGCACTGGGATAAATGCAAACTACAGAAGATACAACTTCTGTTTCATTTGTATAAATTTTAACACGTAATCGAAAATTAAAAGTAATACTTAATAATTCATAAACAATACAAAACCTATAATTATTAGTAATTAAGTCAACACCAGAAATACATGTTAATAAATCAAGCTTAAGGTTAATATGCTGTTTGAAAATTTTCAAACATGCTATTAAAAAGGATTTTGGAACAACAACACCAATTTCATTTTGATTATGTTGAAAAAAATGATATGTTGGTATTATTTTAGAAAGCATATGAAAATGTTCTATATTAAAAAAGTGTCTCTTATTTTTAACTAACATTTTTACATCTAAAGTAAAAACATATTATAAACCAAATATTGGCTTATAAGTAATAACAAATCAGGAAAAAAAAACAAAAATATTAATATAAAAGAAATTAAAGCAATAAAAAAATATTCTAAACCGACCTTACCGTTTTGTAATACAATTAAAGAATTTTTTGAAATTTCAACATACTCAAAATATATCATTTTTATCAATTTAATATAATAATAAACCGAAACGGCACTAATTATAATCACAAGAATCGATCCTAATACCATATTTCCTTGTATCATTACATATAATGATAACATTTTTGGTAAAAACCCCACTAAAGGCGGGATTCCTGCTATAGAAAAAAAACAGATTAAAATAGGTAAACTCCAAGTAAAATTAATTTGACACAATCTTACCAAATCAGTAATATATACAGTTTTTAATTCAGAAACAACAATTTCTTTAGAAAAATCAGCTGATGTACTTAAAATAGCTACATAAGACCACATTGCCATTGAAGTCAACAAATAAATAAACATGTAAAAAAATAAAAAGGTTAAACTTTCCAATGAATCAAGCATAAGACTTAAAAAAATAATTAAAAATCCTGTTTGAGAAATAGAACTGTAAATAATTAAACGTTTCAACTCTTTTTGGCCATATGCCCCAACAGTTCCTATAAGTATTGAAAGGACACCAAAAAATTGCAATACTGGTCCAAGTAATTTAAAATAAACACCAAAAGCAATTGAAATTTTTATAAAAAAATAAAAAATTGCACATTTTGGTAAAACTGAAAAAATAATTGTTGAACTTAAAGGTGCCCCGTCATAAACATCAGGAGCCCAAAAATGAAAAGGAGCACATGCAAGTTTAAATAACAATGTAAATACGATAATAGCAAAACAAACAATCAATATAATATTTAGAACATTATATCCACCTGAAAAAGTTACTGTTATTAATGCAGATATATCTTTTAATGCTAAAGTTCCTAAACATCCATATATTATTGAACATGCAAATAAATAAAACCCGGAAATAAAAGATCCTGAAATAAAGTACTTTAATCCAGCCTCAGCAGAAAAAACAGATCCTCTATTTATTGAAGCTAAAATATAAAAACAAATAGCTTGCATTTCCATAATTAAATAAAATGTCATAAGATGCTCACAACTAAACATGCACAATAATGAAAGAACTGATAATAAAAATATACTATAATATTCAATAAAATTTACTTTTTGAAGTTCAACAACTCTTTTAATAATAATAAGAAGAGCTATACTTATAAGAATAAAAATAAATTTAAATAAAAGTATACTTTTATCATTAGAAAAAAGATAATTCGTAACATAACCAGTAATTTTAACTTTTTGATATAAAATTGCTAAAGAGAGTAATATAAAAACTGTTTGGATATAGATTTCTTTTGTAATAATAGTAAAATTAATTTCCTTTACTTTATTAACAAGTCGAATATTAAAGATTAACTGAAATAAAATAGAAAAAGATAAAAAAATTTCAGGAATAAAGGATTTTATAATAAGATGATCCATAATAAAATTATAGTATTTTAAGCAATATATCCTCTATGGGAATTGAACCCATATTTTCTCTGTGAAAGAGAGACGTCCTAACCACTAGACGAAGAAGACATCTTGTTTACTTACAATATTTATGACATTAAATTATTTTTTTTATATATAATAATAAGCGTAAAAAATAATTAATATAGACAAGCAATTATAATCTTATAGAAAATACATGAAAATAAAGCAATTAAACCCAGTAAATAGCAGCTCACGCCATAGCATAAAACAATGTAAAAGTGCGTTAATAAAAAATAGTAAAATAACAAAAAAAACCAGAATTATAATAAAAAAATCATATGGGCGTTGTAAAAAAACAGGACATATAACAGCATGGCATAGACAAAAAGGAGCTAAAAAATTATATAAAATACAAATTACAAATAAGCCGGAGATTAAATCTTTATTAATAGGGGTTAATCATAATCCTAATGCAAATAGTTTATCATCTTTAAATTTCAATTTTGTAACAAAAAAATTTTTTAATGATTTACACATCAAAAATACGTATCCCGGCTCACTTATAACAAAAACAAATGAGGTAAACGAATTACGAAATGGTTACCGTTCAACAATAACCAATATACCTACAGGTACACTTATTTCAAATATAAATTTACCTTATAAAAAATACGGTCAATATTCCAAAGCTGCAGGAACCTTCAGTCAACTAATACAAAAAGACTACATCACAGCAAAACTAAAACTACCCTCAAATAAAATAATTGAAATACCGGCAACAAGTCAAGCAACAGTAGGTACGGTTTCTAATGAATTATACAGGAATATAAAGGCGGGTAAGGCCGGCAGAAACAGAAATTTGGGGCGGCGCCCTATTGTTAGAGGAATTGCAATGAATCCTGTAGATCATCCTCACGGAGGGCGAACTAATGGTGGACAACTTTCTTCAACACCTTGGGGATTGCCAACAAAAAACGGATTTAAACTAAAAAAACGAACATACAAAAATAAAAAAAACAAATAATATGTCAAGATCTAAATGGAAAGGGCTTTATATCGCCAAGCATTTAATAAAAAAAAATAATATATTAAGAAAACTTCCAATTAAAATCTGGAATCGAAATTCAGCTATACCTTTTTACTTACTAAACAAATCCGTAGAGGTATATAATGGAAAAGAGTTTACTAAAATAAATATTTCAAGAGAAAAAATTGGGTTTAAATTTGGAGAGTTTGTAGGAACTAGAAAAATCATAACCGTAGAATATTTAAAAAAAAAAAAGAAAAAAAAAAAGAAAAAGAAAAAATAATGAAAAGAAATCGATATTTTATCATAAATTGTACACATATGAATAGAGCACGAAGCAAAAATGTACAACAATATTTATTAACAGAAGCAATTATAAATTGCTTACGTAGAAAAAAAATAATTGTGGCTTCACTTTTAAACTCCTTAGACAATGCAAGCACAACAAAAATAACACTGCAACTTCTTTATCAATCTCAAAAACTCTATAGCTATAAGTCTGAAATAGAAAAAGAGGTTAAGAAACAAGCAAAAGCAAAAAAAAGAGCTATAAAAAAAAATGGTATTGAAAATTCTATACCGAAAAAAAATAATAGCCAAAACGATTTTTGCGAGTTAACAAAAGTTCTTGCACAAAAAAATATAAAACTTGAAGTAAAAACCCTTAACAAATATTTTCTAAAAAATAAAAAAAATCAAAATATTAAGTATCTTTATACAAAAATAAAAAATAAAGCTAAAAAAATTTTTCAAAAGCGAACCCCTTTACTTTCAGACTTTTTAAAAATACTAGCATTATCTTCTCAAAATAAAATAAACATATGGGCTATTCTAACAATATTAGGAACAATTTTTAGACCCTTAAGGAAAAGAAGACATGCAGCTTTTTTATATTTAATTAAAACGGCTTTCAGTACTATAGTCAATGATAAGTCTACCTTAATTAATGGGATAAAATTACAAATCGCAGGACGAGTAAAAGGAAAACCAAGAGCTAATTTAACAAAATTTAGTTTTGGAAAGGTATCATTAACAAAAGAAAAAAATAATATAAAAATGGCCCAAAAACATGTACACACAATATATGGGTGTTTTGGTTTCAAATTATGGATAAATTATAAATAACGAATAATATGTTTATACCAAAAAAAACAAAATATAAAAAACAACAAAAAGGAAGATGTTTTAAAAAAATTACACAAAATAATTTAAGTGTATATAAAAAATCCGGAACACTTTACCTTAAAGCAATGTCAGCAGGCCGCATAACATCAAAACATTTATTAACTTGTCGTCAAGCAATTAACAAAATTATAAAAAAACATGGTTTTTTACGAATTATGCTACTTGCAGATACACCTATAAGTAAAAAGCCGACAGAAATCAGAATGGGGAAAGGGAAGGGTGCTGTGAATCTTTGGGTCTGCCGAGTAAAACCTGGAACTACAATGTTTAAAATAAAAATGAAAAAAAAAAAAAAAAAAAAAAAAAACAAGGGCATAGATGCTCTTCAACGAATTCAAAATAAACTACCAATAGACACAAAAATAATAAGACGACTAAAAAAATAATATGCGTACAATAAAAACAAAAAAATTTCAGCCAGTATTAACACATAGCACATTTTTAGAAAAAAATTCAGCTACCAAAAAACAAAAAACGAGATCCTTTAATGATGGAGCATTTTCTTTTGAAGAAATTAATACAATAGTAATAGAAAAAGCTCAAAAAAAATCCAAATTAATAAATTTTTTGCGTCAGGTAAAAAACAATTTAGAGTCACCTAAACTACCTAAAATAAATTATTATTTAGAAGCACGTCAAACAAAAACATATCAAAAATTTCTTCAATCCATAAATAAAAAGATTAGAATTAACCCAATAGAAATAAAAAATAATTGGGAGAAAAAACTTTCTATAAAAAAAGCAGAAGTATTTGAATTAGAAGATGATGGTGATCAAATAATTATAACATCTTTTGGAAATTTAGAACAATATGAAGCTCTTCCAGATGAAATAGAACAACCAGAGGAACCAGAGACAGAGGCAGAAATAGAAGCGGAGGCAAATACTGAAGCAATTTTTAAAGTGCCAAGCGAAAACATTACCCATAAGCTTAAAACAAAAACAGAAATAAAAAGTATATATAATTATTACGAGGATCCAGTTGACTCACAAGGCCTAAATGATTCTACATATAGTAAAAGCATAACTGGAAGCGAAATGTGTTCTGAATTGATAATACAAAATCCTAAAAAAAAAGTACAACTAACTCAAAAATATTATTTTAAATAAAATTAAAAATGTCTAACATACAGCTAAAACGAAAAATAAGTTTTCAAATATCTGCATATCATTTAGCAAAAAAAGCTATTGTATTTAGATTAGGGAGAGAAAACCAATATCAACATCTTAAAATAGAAAAAACATTTTTAACACAATACTCCAAATATTTAAACACCACTCGCATAAAACACCCAAATTGTCTTAATTTCAATCAAACAAAAGATGATATGGAACACCTTTTACAAAAATATAAATTAAAATATAATATTATATTTTTTGATTACTACATGGCAAAAGGGTCCTCTGAAAAAAGCATATATCCAACATCAATTCAACTAATTTTTAATACAGAAAATAAATGTGTTGAGTATGATGAAGATGAAGAAAACATCGAACTAAGCGACGTTTAAAAACAATGTATTCTAATTCTATAGCTTAACTTAAAAGCTAACAAATGATATAGGGAAACGTAATTTTAATAAAATAATTTTAATATTATTGATTATTAAGTAAAACAATAATATTAAACAAATAAAATAAGAAACGCAACCATCAGAGCAAATAATGCAATTGCTTCTGTTAATGCAAACCCTAAAATCGCAAATCTAAAAAGGTCATCTTTTAAATTTGGATTTCTTGAAGTTCCAATTATTAAAGAACTAAATACTGCTCCAATACCAACACCGGCCCCTGCTAATCCAAAGGTAGATAATCCGGCTCCAATTTTTTGTGCTGCTTGTAACAACATAAAAAAACACTAAAAACGGTATTAATTCTTTTGCAGAGAAATTAATACCGTTAATAAAGATCAACAAAAAAACAAAAAAACGACAACCTTTTTAAATTTTTAAAAGTTATCATTTTAAATAATAAAAAAAAAAGGTTCATTCGCACTAAAAATGCTTGCTGCGCTATCAGCAAGCACGCAATACGTAGTATGCGAAAGAAGAGGGAGTCGAACCCCCAATGCTGGATTTGGAATCCCGTATTTTACCATTAAATTATTCTTCCGTACTAAGTATGCTCTCAAAATTTTGAGAGCATACCTAGCATTATTATATCTTCGTAAAAATAATTTGCTCTTTTATGGTTAAAAATAGTTATTAAAATAGAAAAGTAATAAGCTAATACAAAAAATTAATGATTATAAACATAAGTATAACTAAGAAATACGTGATCGGGTGTATTTCGCATTATTTTATCGATACTATTTAAAAATTTATTTGGAATGTCACAAGACAAATCTATTTGATATATTGCTGAATATTCTACAAGTTCATATTTAGCTTTAGATTTTTTTTGTACATGTGGCGAACGAAATAGAACAAGTTTCTTTGATTTAGATGGCAAGTATATGATATTACTCTTAAGGGTGACAAGATCCTCAGAAGCTTTAAGATAATTTACAAACCTCTTTAAGCTTAGTTGATCAAAACTTTTTAGATTAATTATAATTTTATTTACTTTTCCAGTTAAATTTAAATGCAGATTTATAGTTGGATAAGTCTCTATATTTTTATAACTTTTCATATATATTTTTTAAAAAGGTAACATATTAAAAACAACTAAAATAAACCAAGTAAAAATTAAATATCCAATTGAAACAGGTAAAAACACTTTCCAACCTATGTTCATTAATTGGTCATATCTATATCTTGGCAATGTAGCTCTTGCATATACAAAAAGTAAAACAAATAAATTAATTTTTAAAGCAAACCAAAAAGAGCTCGGTAATGCTAAAAAACAATAGGCGTCAATAAAATTGTCAATGCTGTTTATAAGGTTGCTTATAAATTTATCTGAAATATATTGTTTATCTAATAATTTATAATCGTGAAGCCCTGAAAGATGAATAATAGCATAGCAGGTTAGCACCGTAAAAAAGCCAAGAGCCGTATTAATATCGAGAATTTGTTCTGTACTACAAAAAATAGATTTAGTTGTTACACCAATCACACTAAATATTGAATTAATTATATAACAAATTAATTCTATAGTCTTCGTGTTAGGAAGCAGACTATTCCAACCCCCAAAAAATAAAACAGTATTTAAAGCCCCCATTAGTAGCATGTTAGAATACTCTCCTAAAGAAAATAAAGCAAATACCATGGCGGAATATTCTACGTTATATCCAGAAACAAGCTCAGCTTCAGACTCAGGTAAATCATAAGGATGACGACTTGTTTCAGCTAAAGTAGACATGAAAAAAATATAAAATAACGGTGAAAAAGCGAAAATATATGAAGCATAACGTTGTGCAAAAATAATATCTGCTAAACTAAACGATCCTGCACACGATGTGATAGTTAATATTACGAAGCCTATAGATACTTCATACGAAATCATTTGTGAAGTAGATCTTAATGCACCTAATGCAGCATACTTTGAATTACTAGCCCATCCGGATAAAATAATACCATAAACATTCAAAGAAGATATAGCAAAAAGGTACATGATTCCAACATGCATGTCTGCTAAAACAGCGTGTTTATCAAAAGGAATTATTACCCACCCCATTATACTGATGATAAAAAAATGTATAGGTGAAAAAACAAATATATTTTTGTTTGAACTGCTAGGAGTAACAGGTTCTTTAACAAAAAGTTTAAAACCGTCTGAAAAGGGTTGTAAAATCCCATAAACCCCAATAACATTAGGGCCACGGCGACGGTTAATCGAGGCTAAAATTTTACGCTCTACAAGGGTAAAATAAGCAACACAAATTAGTAACGGCACTACTAATACTAAAATCTTATATAACATAACTGGCGACATGTGATATTTTTTGTAATTGGAGGGAATGGGATTCGAACCCATGATACTTTTAAGTATGTTGAATTAGCAATCCAACGCTTTAAGCCACTCAGCCATCTCTCCGAATTATTTTAAGAAACGAATCGATTTTCGCTTTTTCCTTATTTTTTTTTTTGCTCTACATCCATTAAAAACTTTAAGTGGAGGTAGTTCCAGTATATGATCTCTTACGGAGAACATTTCTGTAAGCCAAGAAACGAGACTTTTTCTTAATTTAGTAGGAGCTATAATTTTTCCAATAATAAAGTCTGATAAGTCAATTTTCTTTTTAATTATATCATTATAAAAAGCATCTAAAGCAAATCTTAACTGTCGTTTTAAATGCTTTTTTGTTAGTTTCATACCATACTTTCCTGCTGGTGCATCAAGACGATCTTTTTCAAATGCTTTCAAGCTAAAATTATAAGTACTTAAGGAAAAAAAAATATTATTTGCTCTAATTTTAATAACTAAATAAGAAAATTGATCTGGACTAGTGTAGTCAGTTAGACATAGTCTTGTGTGATCAGATTCACCTTGTATATAAAAATGAACGCCTGGATTAGTTTTAAACGCAGTTATTTTGTAATTGCTATTATAAAGAGAGTCGTACAAAGAAAATAACATATATTTACTAATGTTATCTAAATTTTCTGGATATCCGTCTAATAAAGCTAAAATTTGGTCTTTAATTATTTGATGGCCGTTTTGTAGCTCTTGCTTTAGCTTTAGCTTTATCTTTTCCTCTAATAGTATTTGCATTTGTATGTGTTCTTTGACCTCTAACGGGTAATAAAAGTTTGTGACGGATGCCACGATAAGACTTATTTCTTTTTAAGAAATTAATGCAATTTTTGTTAAAATCTAACAAAGCTTTGCCTTGCAACTTATCTTTTAAAAAATCATCTAAAACATGCAATTTTTCACCAAGTAATGGATATTTTTTAATGTTAATTCGTGAGTTGTAACCTAATTTTTTTAAAATAAATATATTTTTAATTTTACTTATACCATAAATTTTTGTTCCTAATTGCATAAATTTTTACCTTTTTAAATTATGTCTATTAAAAGCAACATTATCAAATCTCTAAAATTATAACATAATTTTATCTTCTTTTAAACATTAAAAAATTTTGTCGCTTAAGAGCGAGGGTACCCCTTCCTAACTCTCAGCTTAAGTACTTATTAGTATGAAAAAAAGCTATTAATGTATATTAAATAAATCTTTTTCTTTAGTACAAGATTTTAAAGAAAAAGATTTATCCTATAGCTCCTGGCCGCATTGCACCATTACATCTTTTAGTCTCTGTTTGAATTAAAAGTCCAAAGCGTTTGGCACTGAGCTACACGATCTGTAAAAACAAATTGTAATTTTGTATCATTAAAAAGCTTCAATAATACAAGGCTAAAGCTTTGCATTTGCTGATCTACCAAATACCACTTCGATAATTTTTGTCGAAGTGGTATTTGGCGATTAGGTTTGGATTGTGTTTCAATATCCATGAAAAAGTCATTTAATTTTGTCGAAGTGGTGAAATGGTAGACACGTTAGGTTTAGGTTCTAATTTGGAAACAAGTAGGGGTTCAAGTCCCCTCTTCGACAAAAAGGTATTTGTGGGACGTGTAGCTCAGCGGTAGTAGCGTTGGACTTTTAATCCACAGGTCCTGGGTTCAATTCCCAGCACGTTCATATTTCTAGCCTATTTTTAACTTGTATGCATCTTTAGCTCAATTGGATAGAGCAATAACCTTCTAAGTTAAAGGCTAAAGGTTCAAGTCCTTTAAGATGTAATCAAGTGGCTTAAGTAGCTCAGTGGTAGAGCAGTGGACTGAAAATCCTCGTGTCAGTGGTTCAATTCCACTTTTGGGCAATACATACTTTTTATAAAAATAAAATTTTAATATGAATAAAACTTTAATTAATTTTTTAAGTATTTTAAAAAATGCTTCTATTGCGAAAAAAAGTGTAGTAAAAGCTCCTAAAACACACGCGGCTTCTATTTATCTTCCAATATTATACCGCGAAGGCGTTATTTTGTCGTATTCGTTTCATGAAATAAATTCTAGGAATCCTTATGTTTTGATCCATTTGAGGAAATTTCAACATAAAAATTTGGCTGAGGATTTAAAAAATTTATCACTTCCAAGTAGAACAAAAAATTTATCTCTTATTGAACTATCTCAAATATGTTTTAAAAACAAAATTCTTGTTTTATCTACTTCTAAAGGGATAATGTCTTCTTTTGATTGCCTAAAACATAAAGTCGGAGGCGTTGCAATGTTTTCATGTTAAAAAGTAAACGTTTAACTTTTAATTTGGCTATTACTGATTTTGAAAGCTGTTTTTTATCGCGCACAAATTCATTTGGTTCGATTTTTACAGTGAAACAAAAAAGTATGCTTTTTTTTTATAGAATTCCCTTTGAGGTTAATTATCAGTGTTTTTGTAATGAAAAAATTACTTTTTACGTAAGCGTAAGAAAATATTACCCTTTATTATCTGCTTTTATAAATTCTGTTTTAGAATTTATTAATAATGGAAATAAAATTTCACAAAAGCGACTTTCTTTATTTGGATTAGGATATAAAATTATAAATAAGAGATCGAGAGCATTAAAAAAATCTTATGCTTTAAAGTTTAAAATTGGTTATAGTAAATTTGTAAAAATAAGAGTGCCTTTGTCTATAAATAAAGTTCGTGCATTTAAACGAAGTATACGTTTGGAGTCTAATGATAAAATAACACTTGGCAATTTGGCATACAGGATTTATGCTATAAGAAGCGCAGATGTTTATAAAGGTAGAGGATTGTCTTTTAAAAGTTTTCTAAAGCCACGAAAAAAAAAAATAATTAAAAAAAAATAATTATGTTTAAAATTCCTTTTAAAGGTGTTATAAAATCACTTATTAGCCTTAAAATTTTAGCAATAAAAGTATCCACTAAATTAAATGCATATATTGAACCTGAATTTTTTTATGTTACTATTAAACATATGTCAAGGGTTGTTAAAAAAATACAAAGTAAATATGGCTCTGTAAGTTTTTGGATACTTGTTAACTCTTCTTCTGAAAAATTGTATATATCTCGTGTGATTTCTCGGCTAAGCATAAATAAATATGTTAAAGTTGAAAATAATTTTGATAAAATAAAGCCTGCTTCAAAAAAACCGAGAATTATTCTTATTTTTGATAATGATATGATAAAAGTATTAGATGTTTTTTTAAAAAGAATGGTCGAAAAACGAAATTTTTTTATATTTTTTGTTACATTACCAAAAAATCGAACTTTTCAAGGTGTGCAACCTATACCAAATTCTGTAGATTCTTTAGAAAAATTATTATTTTTTCTGGTTTTAATTTCAAAATATTAAATGCGTTTAACACATAAATATAAAATCTATGCAAAAATGTCTTTTTTGCATAGATATCCTAAAAGGATTTTAAAATTTAAACGGCCAAAATGGGAGTTTATTCAAATATTGATACGAAAAAAGCTTCCAAAATATTATTATACTAAAAGAGGTCGACGAAAAAAAAGAAAACAAAAACAAAAACTCATTTCTTTTGTTGCAGATAACACTAAATTACTAGTTAAACTTAGTTTTATGGCTGAAATGCGTAAAGCATACAAACAAAGACTGCTTCATAAGCGTTCTTTAATTGTATGGCATAATAATGATAAAAGGTTTTTAAAAAAATTTGCTCCTAGAAAATCAAATAAACTTATTAATGATTCTTTACAAGAGTATTTTAATAAATTTTATAATTTAAACCATTTTTTATTTGCATTACGATTTACAGCAAGTGTTTTTGAGGCGAACAAATTATTACAAAATAGAAAAATACTTTTAAATGGAAATATTGTTAAGCAAACAACTGCATTAAAAAAATTTGATCTTATAACATATACTGATTTAAACTTAAATTTTAAAATATTAAGAAATAAATACACACCTTATGATAGAAGTTATACTTTTATAGAGGTTGACTATTATAGCCAAGCTAGTATTCTTCTTAAAGATCGTAAAGGTTTAAATAATCTAGATATGTCATTTTCTCTTCTACGTTATTTAAACTTGTTAGAGTTGTAAAAGATGTTTATGTTGCGGATATAAATTAATGGTAGATTTTCTGCCTTCCAAGCAGACGGTATGGGTTCAAGTCCCATTGTCCGCAATATTTGCAATTAAAAAGGATAGGGGAAATAACTCAGTTGGTAGAGTATATGCTTTGCAAGCATAGAGTCATCGGTTCGAACCCGATTTTCTCCATTTGTATTGGCGATATAATTTAATAGGTAGAATGTTGGAATCATACTCCATTGGTTGCAGGTTCAAGTCCTGCTGTCGCTAATTATAATAAAATTTTCGGAAAGTGGCGCAGCTGGTAGCGTACTTGCTTTGGGAGTAAGATGTCATGCGTTCGAATCGCATCTTTCCGAGTAATTCATGATATATGTTTAATTTTATTCATTTCTTTTTTGTTATCTTATTGTTAATATGCGTGTTTTTTGTTGTAACATCTTCGAATCCTGTTGAATCGGTGTTGTTTTTAGTTTTAAGTTTTGTAAATGCTAGCATTATTTTAATTTTATTTAAATTAGAATTTTTTGGTATTCTTTTTTTAATGATTTATGTCGGAGCTATTGCTATCTTATTTTTATTTGTTGTTATGATGCTTAATATAAAAAGAGGTATTGCATTTTTTAACAATTTTAATTTTAAAAATATTTTGCTAATGTGTTGTATAATATTAATTTTTTATATTGTTATAGTAGAGGTTAAACTCTTTTTTTTATTTAGTTTGCCTACCACTAATTTAAGTTTAATAGAGTATGAATTAAAAGAAGAGTTATATCCTTTTTCTTCGTTAAATTCTATGAATATTTTTGGACAAGGACTTTATAATGGTTTCGCAGTAACTGTTATTTTATGTGGTATATTATTGTTAATTTCATTAATAGGTGCTGTTGTTTTAACTTTAAACTATAATAAAAAAAAAATTGATGCTTTTACTAAGAATGAAGCGTCATTTAGACAATTATCAAGATCAGACAAATTTATTAAAATTTCGAAACCATAAACTTTGGCTAAGTGGCTAGTTCAATGGTAGAGCATTTCGTTTACACCGAAAAAGTTGACGGTTCGAGTCCGTCGCTACTTAATTTTGAATGCGGAAGAAGTAGCTTAGTTGGTTAGAGTATTAGCTTGTCACGCTAAAGGTCGCGGGTTCAAATCCCGTTTTCTTCGTATCTTTATTTTAATAATAAAATATATTAAATAATTATGATTAGTCTATACTATATTTCGTTTTCTTATGTAGCGATTTTGCTTTTTTTTTCAATTTTTTTAGCATCTGCAATTGTTATATTGTCATATATTTTTAGCTCTAGTACTCCTGATGTAGAAAAAGTTTCTGCGTATGAGTGCGGGTTTGAACCTTATGAGGATGCTAGGCATGTTTTTGATATCCGTTTTTATTTAGTTTCGATGTTATTTATTCTTTTTGATTTGGAAGCTGCATTTTTTTTTCCATGGTGTGCATCTTATAGCTGTTTAACAGTGGATGGTGCTTGGATTATGCTGGATTTTGCTATTGAGTTGTTGGTTGGATATATATATGCTTGGGAAGTAGGGGCACTTGAATGGGATTAGTATGTTATCGTTAAAATATAAAGATATTAAAAAACGTTTTTTGTTTTGTAAGCGAGAATTAGATAAACATGCATTTAAAGCTTTTTTTATCAATGCGGCGCATAATAAATCATTAAGCGTATCTGAAAGAAAAAAATTAAATTTGTTTTACTCTATTAATCTTTCGCATAAACATTCAAAAACTAAAATTCAACGTAGGTGTTTGCTTACAAATAGAGGTCGTGTTTCTAACAGTAAATTTGGAATATCAAGAATAAAATTACGTGAATTATTAAAATTTAATATAATTCCTGGAAATAAAACAGCAATTTAATCGTGTTACTATTAAAATATTAAGCTATGATTCAAAAGGGTACTTATTTAAATGTTATTGACAATTCTGGCGTTAAAAAAATTTGTTGTATATACGTAGGGAAGGGATATCGTAAACGATATGCTAATATTGGGGATGTTATTGTTGCATCTGTAAAGTCTCTACGTTTTAAAGTAAATTTGAAATTAAAAAAGGGTAGTATTATAAAAGCTGTAGTTGTTCGAAATAAATTATTTTCTAGTTTAAAAAAAACAACATTGCCGATTAGATACACAGAAAATGCTGCCGTTATTTTAAATATTAAAAAAAAATTTTTAGGAACCAAAATTTTTGGTGCTATTTGTAAAGATATTAGATATACTAAGTATAGTAAGCTACTAAGTTTATCGTCAGGGTCTTTAAGTTAGATTATTTCTTTGATAGCTCAATGGTAGAGCAAATGGCTGTTAACCATTAGGTCGTGGGTTCGATCCCCATTCAAAGATGTTTTTTAATGATACATATAAATCAAAAATTATGGCTACAATTAATCAATTAACAATTAAGAATAAACGACGAAGAAAAAAAAGAAAAAATAAGACACCAGCATTGCGAGGTAATCCACAACTTCGTGGTGTTTGCGTTAAAGTTTTTACCCGAAAACCTAAAAAACCAAATTCTGCTTTAAGAAAAGTAGCTAAAGTACGTTTATCTACAAGACAAAAAGTTGAAGCTTATATACCTGGAGAAGGACATAACTTACACGAGTATTCTATCGTATTAATTCGTGGAGGTAGGGTTCCGGATCTTCCTGGAGTAAGATATCATATAATTCGAGGTAAACTTGATTTTAAGGGGGTAAAAGGTAGAAAACAATCTCGTTCTAAATATGGTGTAAAAATAAAAAATGCGTATTAAAAAAAACAATTGTCTTTATTACAGTGCTATTGGACTATTAACTAAGCGAGGAGAAAAATTAAAAGCAAAACGTATTTTGCATAATTCTATAGATATTCTTTCAAAAGAGTATGGAATTCATTCAAGTAATATTTTATTAGATATAAGTAAAAAATTAAGTAGAGCTGTTGAAATTCGAAAATTAACAGTAAAAAAATCAACGTATTTCGTTCCATTTCCTTTAAAATCTAGCCGACGTCGATTTTTATTTTCTAAAGAATTGTATTTTGGAATTAAATCAAACTCTGAAAGAGTAAGCGCATCAAATAAATTAACTGATTATATGCTTTCATATTTGCTTAAAAAAGGTGTAAATTTTAATAAAAAAACTGAAACTGTAGCTGAAATCTTGAAATATAGATCAAATACACATTATCGCTGGTAAGAGGCATGAAAAAAAATTTAAGAATTTTGTTAAGAAAGAAAATTTTATTTAATAGCTTTGGACAAATTATGTTTTTTAAAAAATTTGTTACAGATAGATATAAAAAATATTCTGAATTATCTCAAAAAATGAGCTTGTAACTCAGCGGTAGAGTATACGCCTGATAAGCGTAACGCCAGTAGTTCAATTCTACTCAAGCTCATTATTGTAATATATATGTTAAATTTAAAAAATAATCAAAAACACGGTTTTCATCTAGTGGATCCAAGTCCATGGCCATTAATATCCGCAATGTCTGCATTAATGTTTACTTTCGGTGCTGTTATGTATATGCATGGGTATAATGGAGGTGGGTTCTTATGGACTTTAGGGTTGCTAATGATCTTTTTTGTTATGTTTTGTTGGTGGAGAGATGTTATTAGAGAGGCTGTTTACGAAGGACAACATACAAAAGCTGTTCAAAAAGGATTGAAAATGGGGGTATTATTATTTATTTTATCAGAAGCAATGTTTTTTGTTGCTTTTTTTTGGGCTTTTTTTCATTCTAGTTTAAATCCTTCACCTTCTATTGGAGGAGTTTGGCCACCAGCATTTCTTGATACTTTAGACCCTTGGGGAATACCATTATTAAATACAGTGTTACTTTTATCCTCTGGTGCTACTGTGACTTGGGCTCATCATGCTATCGTATACGGCTCTAAATCTGAAGCAGATATTGCCTTAAAATTTACAATTGGTTTAGCAGTAATATTTACAGCTTTACAGGGATATGAGTATATAACAGCTCCTTTTACTATTGCTGATGGTGTTTATGGTAGTACTTTTTATATTGCTACTGGATTTCATGGTTTCCATGTTATTATAGGAACTACTTTTTTAACTGTATGTCTTGTAAGGTTACAATATAATCATTTTAGCAGAGAACATCATTTAGGATTTGAAGTTGCTGCATGGTATTGGCATTTTGTGGATTTAGTTTGGATTTTTTTATTTATCTCTATTTATTGGTGGGGATCATAATATTTTAATAATTTAATGAACAACATTTTTATTTTTACAAGTCCGTTAGAGCAATTTTTAGTACTACCTTTGTTTACTTTTTTCGGTGTAGCCATTACTAATGGTTTTATTATATCTTTAATGATGTTTTATTTTTCTTATCATTTAATTTATGCCATTTTTCAGAGATGTTTTTTGATCACTGTGGAAGTAATTAATTATTTTTCAATTGTTCCAAACAAGATTCAATCTTTTATTGAAATGACTTACAAAATGATAGCCTCTTTAATAAATGACAACATAAAACATACTGAAAGAGCAAGCTTCTTCCCTCTTGTGTTTTTTATATATTTATTTATATTGGGCGCTAATCTGATTGGATTAGTGCCATTTAGTGTAACAATAACAAGTCAATTACTAGTTACCGTTTCTTTTAGTGTAGCAACATTTATAGGTATTAATATAATTGCTGCTAGAAAACACGGTAAGCATTTTTTTGCATTGTTTGTTCCGGCAGGTACATCTCCGTTATTAGCCTTAATTTTAGTTCCAATTGAACTTATATCATATATCTGTAAGCCTGTTAGTTTATCTATTCGGTTATTTGCAAATATGATGGCAGGACATACATTACTTAAAGTTATAGCAGGGTTCGGTGTTGTTATGGCGGGATTTGTTGGATTATTTGCTTTTGCATGTTTAGTGCCGGTTATGATTTTAATACCATTATTTGCACTAGAATTAGCAGTAGCTGTTATTCAAGCTTTTGTTTTTAGTACTTTAATTTGTATCTATTTAAACGACGCATTAAATTTGCATTAAGAATTTTCTTATTCTTAGAGCTTGCGCTTTAGCTATAAACATGTAAGCATTTTATATCCAATGGTTATCCTCTAAGAGGTTATTAGATACTGTGTTATACGGGAAACATAACTTTAATAAAATAATTTTAACGCATTAGAAGACTGCCTTGATATTAAAATTTTTTAGTTGTGAACTGCAAAAAATAAAGTTGATTTACATATGAACTTTATTCACTATAAGGAAAAAATTCCTTTTTAGTTAAAAAAAAACCATGCAAAGTAAAACATTTTATTAGCCTGGATGAAAAACAACCGAGAATTCGTTAGTAGTGGCGAGCGAATGCGAATAAGATATAAAAAATTTTATGCTTTATGAATATATGCCTAAGAAGGAAAGAAGTCCTGTAGTTAAGCTTAAAATTTTTTAGAAAAATGGTGTATTATGTTAAATATGCTTTTTTTAGGGGATCTACCCTCTTATCTAAAATTTTTAATAATCGATAGCAAATAGTACCGTAAGGGAAAGGTGAAATAGAACTTTGTAGATTGAAATGACTCTAAAATTTTATGCGTATAATCTGTTGAAGCTTTAAAAAAAAGTAACAACGTACCTTTTGCATAATGGGCCAGTAAGTTTATATTTGGAGCAAGCTTAATTTTAAATAAAAAGGCGTAAACAAGTTGAATATTAAAAGTTGTTTGAGTTTTAAATATAAGACCCGAAGCTGGGTGATCTAACCATGAGCAGGCTGAAAATTAAATGGTAACATTTGTTGGAGGGCCGAACTCGTATCTGTTGCAATAGATTGGGATGACTTGTGGTTAGGGGTGAAAGGCTAATCAAACTCAGTTATAGCCGGTTTTCTGCGAAATATATTTAAGTATAGTCTGTAAAAAAATTTTATGGGGTAGAGCTCTTTTTTAGTGTGGGGGATTTTAAATCTTACTTAGCTTGGGAAAACTTCGAATACGTAGATGTTCTTTTATGGAATCAGACATTAGGCGCTAAGGTTTATTGTCGAGAGGGAGACAGCCCTCATTAATAAATAAGGTCCTAAATTTTATGTTAAGTGATAAGGTAGTGGAAAAATTATGACAGTTTTCACGTAGGCTTGGAAGCAGCCATCGTTTAAAGAAAGCGTAATAGCTCATTAATCTAGAGTTTTTGCATCAAAAATTTATAGGGACTCAAACATAAAACCGAATTTTTAAATGTGTTTAATTTAAATAGATTAACATATGGTAGCAGAATATCCAATATGTTTGTGAAGATCTTTTGATAAAAAGGATTGGAGATATTTGGAGAAAGCATACTGGCATTAGTAGAACAAAACAATGTTGAATCATTGTCGCCGTAATTCTAAGGTTTTCGATTCAACGTTGTGTGGAATTGATTTAATCGGGCTCTAAGGTAGAATACAAATGTTAATACTAATGAGATTATAAATGTGACAAATGTAAAATAAAGTTTATTTTTAGATAAATTATAAAAGTAAAGAAGCTTTATATATGTTTCTGGAAACAGCATTTATTTAATATAGCCGTACTATAAACCGACACAGGTGGAATAGTAGAATATACTAAGGCGTTCAAGATAACTATGTTGAAGGAACTCGGCAAATTTGCTCTGTAACTTCGGGATAAGGAGTGACATCTAGTAGGAAACTATTATATGTTATCATTAAAGAGAGAGAAGCGACTGTTTAACAAAAACACAGGTCTCTGCTAATTTGAAAAAAGACGTATAGAGACTGACGCCTGCCCGGTGCTGTAAAGTTAGATTGAGATGTTTAGACATTAAGATTAAGCTCCAGTAAACGGCGGCTGTAACCTTGACGGTCCTAAGGTAGCAAAATTCATTGTCGGGTAAGTTCCGTCCTGCATGAATGGCGTAACGACTTCTCTACTGTCTCCAGCATAGGCTTGGTGAATTTGAAATATCCGTGAAGATGCGGATTTCTCGCGGTTAGACGGTAAGACCCCGTGCACCTTTACTATGATTTTAGGTTGTAGAGCTGTATATTTTGTGTAGAATAAATGGGAGCGAAAGCATCAATGAAATACCATTCTTAATATATAGCTGTACTTAATTCTAATAGAAGACAGCCTATGAAAGGTAGTTTGACTGGGGCGGTCGCCTCCTAAAAAGTAACGGAGGTGTGCAAAGGCGGTTTCAAGTATATAAAACTGAGGAGTATAATGACATATAATCGCTTAACTGTAAGATTGGCAAATCAAGCAGAGATGAATAGTCGGCCATAGTGATCCGGTGACTCTTTGTGGAAAGGTCATCGCTCAACGAATAAAAGGTACGCCGGGGATAACAGGCTGATAGTTTCTGAGAGTCCATATCGACGAGACTGTTTGGCACCTCGATGTCGGCTCATCACATCCTGAAGCTGAAGTAGGTTTCAAGGGTTCGGCTGTTCGCCGATTAAAGTGGTACGTGAGCTGGGTTCAGAACGTCGTGAGACAGTTCGGTCCCTATCTGCCGTGAGTTTTGAAAATTGAGAGAATTAAGCTTTAGTACGAGAGGACCGGGCTAGGTAAACCTATGGTGAATTGGTTGTTAAATTAATAGCATAGCCAGTTAGCTAAGTTTATAGAAGATAACCGCTGAAAGCATATAAGCGGGAAACTTTTCTCAAAACAAATTTTCTAGGCTCGTAGAAGATTACTACGCAAATAGGTTTTAAATGTAAAGACTTTAAAGTCTTTAGTTAAAAAATACTAATAGCCAAAATTGTTTAATTTGTTCATATAAATAAATATTTATGTTTCTTAACCAATTAATAACAAATTTTTTACTTTTTATTTGTGGTATTGTAGGTATTATATATAACAGACGTAGCATTATTATTGTATTAATGTGTATTGAAATAATCTTGTTAGCTGTTAATTTAAATTTTTTAATAATATCTGCGTACCTTGATGATATTACAGGTCAAATTTTTTCTTTAATTATATTAACAGTAGCTGCTGCTGAGTCAGCAATCGGATTAGCGATTTTAATACTATATTATCGTTCAAGAGGTAATATAATATTAAATGAAATATCGGCTTTAAAAGGATAGTCTTTAAAAAACAACATCTAAAAATTAAAATAATTATTATGCCTCAATTTGATTTTCATTCATATTTTATACAATTTATTTGCTTGATTATTGTAGTTTTTGCTTCTTATTTTTTTTATGTTCGCTATATTTTAACTGGTGCTTATCAAGTTATTAAATTGCGAGAAAAATTAAAGGAGGCTTCTTTATTATTTTCCAAAAAGGTAAAAACTAATTGTAATTATTTCTCTATCGCAATTAAATACTTCAGAAACAAAAAATTTTAGGGAGGAATAAAAATTTTTTGATCCGAATTAAAGTTAATTCATAATTTATTAATTAATACTATTGTTTACAATTCGAGTTTGATCCTGGCTCAGGGTGAACGCTTGCAATATACCTAACACATGCTAGTTGGATGTTATAACTTTTATGACATGGCGTACGGGTGCGTATAACATAAGAATCTGCTTTAAGGTCTAGGTTAATTGTTTAGTTTATAGGTTTTGCATAGTTTAAACTCAACAGAAATGCCAGATGTTATAAAGATTAAATTCGCCTTAAAATGAGCTTATGCAGGATTAGGTAGTTGGTGAGGTAAAGGCTCACCAAGCCGACGATCCTTAGTTGGTCTGAGAGGACGATCAGCCACATTGGGACTGAGATAAGGCCCAAGCTTGGCCAGCAGTGAGGAGTATTGGACAATGGGCGAAAGCTTGATCCAGTAATATTGCGTGAATGAGGAATGCACAAAAGATTTAGGTTGGCCCCTAAATTGGTTGTAAAATTCTTTCGTTAGTGAAGATTATGACCTTAGCTAAAGGAGAAACCCCGGCTAACTTCGTGCCAGCAGCCGCGGTAATACGAAGGGGGTGAGCGTTATCCGTAATGATTGGGCGTAAAGCGTTCGTAGATTGTAAACTTAGTCTTTTGTCAAAGGTTGATTAAAAAGTCAAAACGGCATTAGATACATTTTTACTTGGGTGTATTATGGGGTAATAGAATTTTATCGGAAGGAGTGAAATCCCGAGACTGATAAAGGAATGCCAGAGGCGAAAGCGATTACCTAGAATATTACCGACATTGAGGAACGAAAGCGTGGGGAGCAAACAGGATTAGATACCCTGGTAGTCCACGCTGTCAATTCTGAATGCTTACATTAGGGTGATTCTAATGTTTAGTTAACACGTCAAGCATTCCGCCTGGGGAGTACGATCGCAAGATTGGAACTCAAAGGAATTGACGGGAGTCTATACAAGTGGTGGAGCATGTGGTTTAATGCGATAATACGCGCGAAATCTTACCAGTTCTTGCATATGGTGTAAAATTTTATAATATAAAATTTGATTTAGAATATATAAATATATTCTTAAAAATGCTATACAGGTGTTGCATGGCTGTCGTCAGCTCGTGCTGTGAAGTGTTTGGTTAAGTCCTTTAACGAGCGCAACTCTTTTTTTATGTTGGTACCATTAATCTGAAATAAAGGTTATACATCTCATAAAATACTGCCAGTGATAAATTGGAGGAAGGTGAGAATGACGTCAAGCCCTTATGGCCCTTACGGACTGGGCTACCTATGTGCTACAATGGTTATAACAGAGAGTTATACGAAAAAGTGATTTTGAGTAAATCTTAAAAAATTGCCGTGTACGGATTGAAGACTGCAACTCGTCTTCATAAAGCTGGAATCACTAGTAATCGTAAATTAGCACGTTACGGTGAATTTGTACCTAGACTTTGCACACACCGCCCGTCACATGCCAGGAGTTGATTTTGTTTGAAATATTTCGTTGGTTTTAAAAATTTTGTATTGTGTAGTGCTTTCAAAATGTTTTAAGATTTGGCGCAATATTATTATAAGTTGGTAACTGGGATGAAGTCGTAACAAGGTAGTCGTATGGGAACATGTGGCTGGAATAAAATTATTGTAATACTGTTATCTTTAATATTTAAAAATAAAGATGATGGGTTTGCTCGCATTATGTTGATGGTCATAAGCTTTACCTATGCCCATCCTTCTATTTTAGTTTTAATATTAATATTAAAGCTTTTTTTTAGTTTTTTACGAAAAAAAAAGCTTTTTGCTATTTTTTATTAAAAGTTTAATATTATTGTTGTTCGTTATGCTTAAATTATTAAGTAAACAACAATATGACTTTGTTACTCATTTGTGTAATAGTAATACGCTTACATTAAATGAGCAACAATATAATTTTGTGACGCGTTGGTTTTTTTCAACAAATCACAAAGATATAGGTGTCTTGTATCTTCTTTTCGGAGCTTTTTCTGGTGTTTTAGGTACTGCGATGTCTATGTTAATACGAATGGAGTTATCGTCTCCTGGAAGTTTGATATTAAATGGTAATTATCAACTTTATAATGTTTTAATTACAGGACATGCGTTTGTAATGGTATTTTTTTTAGTGATGCCGGTATTAATCGGTGGTTTTGGTAACTTTTTTGTTCCAATTATGATAGGAGCCCCTGATATGGCTTTTCCACGTTTAAATAATATCTCTTTTTGGTTATTACCACCATCTATGCTTTTATTATTATCTTCTGCACTTGTAGAAGCAGGTGCCGGAACTGGTTGGACAGTATACCCTCCACTTGCTGGTATTCAAGCTCATTCTGGACCTTCTGTTGACTTAGCTATTTTTAGTTTACATTTGGCAGGTGCTGCTTCTATACTAGGTTCTGTTAATTTTATTACTACAATATTTAATATGAGAGCTCCTGGATTATATATGCATCGAGTTCCTTTATTTGTTTGGTCTGTATTAATTACCTCATTTTTATTAATTATTTCTTTACCTGTATTTGGGGGCGCAATTACAATGTTATTAACTGATAGAAATTTTAATACCTCTTTTTATGATCCAGCAGGTGGTGGAGATCCAATTTTATATCAACATTTATTTTGGTTTTTTGGTCATCCAGAAGTTTATATACTTATATTACCTGCTTTTGGTATAATTAGTCAAATAATTTCTACTTATTCACAAAAACCTATTTTTGGATATTTAGGTATGGTTTACGCCATGATGTCTATTGGGTTTTTAGGTTTTATTGTATGGGCTCATCATATGTTTACTGTTGGATTAGATGTTGATACAAGAGCATATTTTACCGCAGCTACTATGATTATTGCTGTACCAACAGGAATTAAAATTTTTAGTTGGATAGCAACTATGTGGGGGGGTTCAATAAAATTAGATACTCCAATGCTTTTTGCTATTGGATTTTTATTCTTATTTACAATAGGTGGACTAACAGGTATACTGTTATCTAATTCTGGGATTAATATGATGGTTCATGATACTTATTATGTTGTAGGTCATTTTCATTATGTATTATCTATGGGTGCAGTTTTTGGTGTATTTGCTGGTTGGTATTATTGGATTGAAAAAATTGCTGGTAAAACATATACTGAATCAAAAGGTAAAGCGCACTTTTGGACATTCTTTGTTGGTGTAAATGTTACATTTTTTCCAATGCATTTTCTAGGATTAGCAGGCATGCCTAGAAGAATCCCTGATTATCCGGATGCTTTTTGGGTATGGAACGCCTTATCTTCATTTGGTTCGTATATTTCTTTATACTCTGTATTGCTTTTTTTTAATATTGTGTGGGAAGCTTTTACAACAACTCAATCTAAAAACTAGGTTTGATTTATACCTGTTGTGCTCTTATATCACGTATTTTAAAAAGTGATACAATAGCCAAATGGTTAAGGCATTCGTTTTTGATGCGAACATTTACAGGTTCAAATCCTGTTTGTATTAATTTGTCTTTATACAAGGTGTTGGCCTGATAGAGTAATTGGTAACTCGTGAAGTTCATGCCTTTGAGATTGTAGGTTCGAGTCCTATTCAGTGCTATGTTTATTTTTTTCCCTGTAGATTATTATAAATACGGCTCATTTGTAACAAGCTCAACTAAATTTTATTTAAAAACTATGTAAAGATTTTAAAGATTTGTTATATAGCAATAAACTTATCAACCAAATATATAGAGTATATATGCAGACGTATATAAATAAAGGGGGAGTATTATCGGTATAGATGAGCATGATTGGCTGAACGGTAAAGCACCAGATTGTAAATTTGGCGGAAAATCCATTAGGAGTTCGAATCTCTTATCATGCATACTCTATTACCAAGGCCAAGGCCAAGGCCGGAGTCGAACCGGTGACTTTTTAAGCTTTGCAAACTTATGTATTTACCAAAATACTAACTATGGCCTATGCTTTTATTAAATAGCATATTAGTATGAACAAAATGTTATCATCTATTACCTATTAAAATAGATTTTGGAACTTTGTTCATATTAAGAATCTCCATTTTATTATAGAAGCTCATTTTTAGCTTGGTAGCTAGGTCCTAATGTATGGGGTTCAAATCTCCTTGAGCTTATGTTGTTTTTTATGTTAATCAAAGCATTAATATTTTCGTGGTATTTAGCCTGTACCATAAATTTTGGATTTTGCGACGGTGAAATTCCGCAAAATCCTAGTAGTAATATTGAAGATAAACTAGAAGGTTTATGCTATTTTCTGTTGAGCATAGCATTCACACTTGTATTTCAGGATTATATTCGAGAAAATAGATCAGTTGAAGTCTTAAGCAGAAAATTAGCTGATGCGACAATCTCTCCAATTTTAGATGTAAACAAAAATACTGATTTAGATAAAGTTTTAGCTATTTTAAAGGGAATACCACCACGAACGGAGGAGGCCTTACCTGATCTTATCAAATGGGCGTCAAATTTGCCCGAGTCGGATTTCGAACTCTTGCGACAATATTATACTAAAAATGAGAACAATTCGCTATTTGATGCAAGCCTGTTAGATTTTATCTGGGAAATAAAAAAAGATTCTAGTACCTATTACAGTATAATGGAAGGGAGCATATCGAATGATGCCATTTTGTTATGTTTTTTATTGCTGTGCTTATTTTATTATCTCATCTATTTATTGTTAAAAAAAAACTATAAAAACAGTGATTAATTATTTAGTATTTTAGAAACAGGAACTTTTACACATCAGTTGTTTATTTTTTTTAACAAATAACAACGGCCTTAAAGGCATCACGCAGGACGTGCGACAGTTAATGGTTAAAATCAAATTTCTACATAGAATTAAGTATTTCATTGTTAATCTGTATACCTACAAAATGCGGGTAGCATTTTGTAATGATAACACAAGGAATACTGAAAGAGCAAGCTTTTTACCACTGGCATTTTATATACACTTTTTGTTATATAATACAGGTCCATATCTTAATTGGTAGAGATAAGTGCTCATAATACTTGCTGTATGGGTTCAAGTCCCATTGGGCTTAAGTTATTTTTTATGTTAATCAAAGTATTTTTTTTTTTGTTGTGCTTAGCTACACATTTTTTTTTTTATACTTGCATTTGCGAGTCCTCTGAAAAAAATTCACCTGAAGGCCCTAGCTCTAGTATGGAGGGTCTTTTTTACTTTTTCGTTGTTATTTTTATTACGCTTGTTGCGCAAGATTATGTTCATAGCAGCAACAGCTCTTGTAATAGGCCAGAAGGGTTTTTCGGTCGATTATTACCTCTTTTTTTTAGCGATAAGACAAAACCAAAAATTGGGTCTAATCCAGATGTCGATTTTTTAAATATCAAAAAGATCGACCGAATAGTTGATATAATAAACAGTTGTCCACCAAAAGACCCCAAAAATATGAGGCCGTTATACGAATGGGCAAAAGCCTTACCTATTGAAGATTTACGTCTGCTTCAAAAAACCTATTTACAAAACCCCAATAATCCATATTTTGATAAGGGGCTACTTAGTCTTGTGAAAGAAGCGAAAGGAATAAAAGAGCCTTCTTCAAATTCTTATGTGCATGAGCTTTCTCTCTCCTTGAAAGAAACTGGTAAATTCCAAATTAATGACCAACTGAACACTGTTTTGCGTATCATTAAATCAAAACCTAAGGATGAGTTGGAATTTCAACTTTGGGCCAAAAATTTACCTGAATTTGAATTCGAAACATTAAAACTGTTTTATATATTAGAGCCTAAACAACGTATTATCGACGGACACTTGCTTGACTATATTGCTCAATGTAAACAAACTAGTCCTTACCCTACTACGGGGTCGTCTGACAATGGGATTGCATGTCAATTTGAAACTGTAGAACATAATTACGAGCTTATATGTTTAATAGTGATACTTTTGGCTTTTTGTTTGTTTTATTCGATAATTAAATATTTATTATCAATTAAAAGTTCTAATTAATTTCGTAATTTTCTCGCGACTGTGTAGTTTAATTGGCAGAACTACCCAACTTAGTGGTGGTAAAGGTTCGACTCCTTTCATGGTCCCAATATCCATTCGTATATAAACAAGCATTAAGTATATCCTTGTTAATCTGTATATACCTACAAAATGATACCCGCATTTTGTAATGATAACACAAGGAATACTGAAAGAGCAAGCTTTTTACCACTTGCATTTTATATACATTTTTTTATATAAATACTCAGACATGTTTCAAAAAGTTTGCTTTTTATTATTGTGCATAGCCCTGCACACTGCCTTTTATTATTGTAGTTGCGAACCAGTAGATGGCAACAAAGATCCCAGCAATGCCTCAGTTGTTGGGGGTATTATTATCGTGATGTTTATTGTAATTGCATTTTTTATAATGGATGACTCTGCTAATAAATCACAGACATTTATCAATAGGATCTCACCCTCGTTTCTGAACGGCCCGAAGATTGTTCAGCATACGGAGAACAATATTCCAAAAATACAAGACCTAGCTCGCGTAGTTGAAATTATTAAAAGTGCGCCAAAAAACAACCCAGAGAATATGCGACCGATTTACCAATGGATCAGATCCTTATCTATTGAAGATTTGCGTGTGTTACAGCGTTTTTATAAAAATAATTCTAACAATCAATTTTTCGATAAATCGTTACTTCTTTTTGTAAAAGAAGTAAAGGATATCAAAGAAATTTTTTTAAATTGTTATGAGCGAGAAGCTGCTCTAGCGTCAAACAAAACCGACAAATCCAAAATTAACGATAAATTGGAGATTGTTTTTAAACTCATCGATGTAAAACCAGTAGCGTCCTCAGAGAAATTTCAAGTTTGGGCTAAAAACATAACTGAAGAAGAGTTAAAAGCGCTAAAGGAATTTAATTTTAGGCATCCTGGACAACGTCTCTTCAAAGCCGATTTAATTCAAGATATTATAAAATGCAAGGAGGCAGACACACTGTCGATCAATATTGATGACCTAGCATGCTCATTAGAAGAATTTAATTTTAATCATAATTTAATCTTTATAGTGGCTTTAATTGCAATTTTTTGTTTTTATTGGGCATTTGCACATCTATTCTATAAATATATCGTAAAAAAATAATTTGTTTAATATCATATAAAAACAAATAGAATAACAGGTGTTGAGATGTTTTATAGATTTCAGCAACCAAGCACATAATTTAAATGGTAAAGTATCTGACTGTAAATCAGAAGGAATAGCAGTTCGAATCTGCTTGTGCTTTAATAATTCCACTCTATCTACAGACATACAGCACAATTGTTTGTAAAAAAGAAATCGTTTAATGCATAAAAACAATAGCAAATTCAAAAATATAATGTTTATTTTAGATAACATAAATAAAATGCAAAATTTAGCGGCAAAGTCTGCTCCAATAATTACACTTTGCCGCATCAATGGTGGCTAAAATAAATTACAATGCACTATATTAAGACATATAAAAATCCTTCAAATTCTAGAAATAAAAAAATATATTTTGCTGATTTCGAAGCGCTAATACATAAGGATATACACTATCCGTGCGTCTATGATTTATATAATCAAGAAACAAATTTCCATAAGTCATTAGCAATCACTGGTGTATGTGAATTAAATTTAGAAAAAAAATCTCGCGAATTAATTGAGAATTTTATAGAAGAGTGTTTTGATCAAGCTAAAATGTGGAAAAACAGCGACGTATATGTATACTTTCACAATCTTGGGCGCTATGACTCATTCTTTATTATAAAATACGCTAATTTAAATAAATATACATTAAAAACTATAGTTAGAGATAACGTTTTTTATCAGTTAAAAGTAAGTGACGGGGAATATTCAGTTATATTTAGAGACAGTTATTTATTGTTTCCAGCACCTTTACAAAAAATGACATTAACCTTTTTTAAAGAAAGTGATGAAATTGAAAAAAATGAATTTGACTTTTCACAAAATTTAATATCAAACTATAAAACAATGGCAGACGTTTTAAAATTGGGCATTCTTCAGTATTGTCAAAATGATACATATATTTTATCAAAATCCTTTAATAAGTATAGAGAGTATATAAATAGCGTATTTGATATTGATATAACAAATACCTTAACACTATCAGCATTATCCTTTAATATATTTAGAAAAAATTATTATGACGTCAAGAATACGCCCATAGCACATGCTGATGGAAATTGTGACTCCTTCATCAGAAAGTCATATCGAGGTGGAGTCGTAGATATTTATAAGCCGGTTTTAAATTCGGGTTATCATTATGACGTAAATAGTCTTTACCCGTATGTAATGTCTAAATACGAAATGCCAACAGGACTACCAAAATACGGAATTGCTGACGACAAATTTAATATAAGTTCCTTTTTCGGTTTTATTGAGGTTGATGTATATTGCCCGAATGATATTAGCATACCATTCCTAACATATAATGACCCTCAAAAGGGGCTAATATCGCCTACTGGCATATGGACTGATACTTATTTCTCAAAAGAAATAGAATACGCACTGAGTCTGGGTTATACTTTTAAGTATAAAAAATTTTATAAATTTGATAAAGGAGTTGTTTTCAATAAATTCGTAAATAACTTATATCAAATTAGAGTTAATAATAAGGAAAATGCTTTAAATCAAATAGCTAAACTAATTTTAAATTCCCTATATGGACGATTTGGTATGAAAAATGAGACTGAGACATGTAGTATCTTAAGTAACAAAGATCTTAATGGCATTAATCACATACTAAAAACATACAGAATAAATTCTTACTTTACATTTGATGACAAAGTTGTAATACGAAATTCTAATAACCCTCTTATTAAAAACATAGATATAAACGAAATTGATCCCGCATATAAAAAATCTAATGCAACACAAAAAAACCTAAATACAGCAGTACAAATAGCAAGTGCTGTAACAGCATATGCACGCATAGAAATGCATAATTATAAAGTAAGATACAATACATACTACTCCGACACAGACAGTTTATTCACCGATATTGAAATATCAAAATCAGAAGTTGGTGATAGTTTAGGGCTTATGAAGCTAGTAGGGAATGTTTCTAAAGCCCTATTTCTAGCACCTAAATTATATTATTGTATTTATGATAATGGTACACAAATTATACGAGGAAAAGGTTTGGAAAATAGTATATTAGATATTAAATCATTTGACGAATTGTACAAAAACAAAGATGTTTCATTTTCTATTAATAGAAATTTTATTAGAAATTTTAAAACTTATTTAATAGGAAAAATTAATCGTGTAATAAAAATTACAGGTAAATTCGACAAACGTGTAAAAATATTCACATATATCAATAATGAATTAATTTGGTCTAACACCGAACCATTGAATATAAAGATAGATAAAACGCAAATACCCGAACAAGCAAAAAAAAATATAAAGCATAAATAAAATTTTATTAGATCTTTTTAAAAACTAAAAGAAAACAACAGGAAATTGATGTCAATATTTAAGAGCCAATTAATGTTATTAACAAAAATTTAATTTTTTAAAATAATATGAAAGATTTAAAACTTTTGTTCATATAAACATAAAAAAATATGAAAACAATAATCAAAATTTACACGTATATAAAAGATTGTATTATAAATATACTTAGTACTATTTTCAAAAAAAAAAAAAATGGTAACGAAAAAAACATCCATTTTGAGATAAAAGAAACAAAACAAAACGAAATCTATTTAATACTCAAATATATAGATGACGTCTATCAAATAAAAACTCTGATTCTTAATGAATTAAAAAATAATATGCAATTTAAGGTCATTTATAGATTACATTCATTACTAGACAACGATAACTCAGTAGTATTACATGGTAGTGTAGATCCATTATTAAAAAGAGATAATATTAATGATATTTTAAATATTTTAGAAGTATCTCTATATGATCAATTTAAGAAATATAATATTAAACATATTAATATGATCGAAATTATCATAAAAAAAGTAATATAATAACATATGGGTTCAATTCCCACAATTATATGATAAGATATATTTATAATAACATCGGTATATCACCCC
>Ga0208754_100125_pt1 | contig 47295 bp, 37 predicted proteins | sample LakWasMet55_HOW8_2_FD_183889 | JGI IMG/M metagenome (GOLD analysis project Ga0208754, IMG submission 183889) | Freshwater sediment methanotrophic microbial communities from Lake Washington under simulated oxygen tension - Sediment Metagenome... | ecosystem: Environmental > Aquatic > Freshwater >... | reverse complement strand
CTTTACCAGATCAGGAAGAATTTGTTTTGCAGATACCTAAAAGCTGAACTGGATAACCCTAGGATTACGGCTTATTCTGGGATATAGCGAAAGTCCTATATTTAAAGCTTGAGGTTTTTCCCAGCTTCTTTGGCATTAGTTTATTAACACTGCTTACGAGTTTTTGGGTACATGAAAAAGTGGTTTTAAGAAATCGTGTTTTTGCTTTGTTTTTGAACGGTATTATCAAATAAAGCTATCATACTAATGTACGAATTTACTTCAGAAAGGCGGGGTTTTGTAACCCAGCCTCAAACGTTTTAATGATGTTTGACAACAAGATAAACATTGTGGTCAGATTGAAGCCGCCCGTATCGAATTTCAATTGTAGTGCAAATAAAAGCAAAGCAAGTCAGTTCCAAGGCCGCTAATCGCCGCTATAAGCAACAAAATTTTGCACTTTTCTCCATTTCTACCATCAACCAAAATGGCAAACGTAATCAAGCAACTCCAAAGTTTCGATATCGAAGGCGCTATTGGCTGCTATGCTGAAAGACTCGCCAGTGGAGTAAGTTTTCCATTCCGTTTCCTTATCTAAACGAACTTTACAAACACCCCCTATGATTTCCATTATTTCCGGGGCGGTTGTGTTGAAGGTCAACGTGGAAGGAAAAATCACGCCAACGGATTTGCGGGTGCCGTCTGAAAACAGCACGGTATGGCTGACGCATTTGCCGTCAAAATAAACATTCGCTTTCTTGATGACGCTGACTTGGTCGAATTGGGACATTGGCTACCTTAAGCTTAGATTAGAAAGAGCATTATTATAACTCACAGGCGTTCCATACCAACCAAAGGCGGGCACAAAACATCAGCTATTTGCACCCGGTTAACAGGATGGTTAAAGAGTAAGGTCAGCAATTGTAGGTGGGATGCTGTTCACCTGGACTGAATCACCCTGGGCATCGCCTCAAAAGAAATCAAAACGTGACACCCCTTAGAATGGTTCTTACAGCAACGCTTTCTTTTTGGCTATGTTACCGTTAATTGTTGAAAATTTATTATGTTCGGCAAAAAGCCTTATTTAATGCGGATTGTGGCTTTCGCACAAAGCAGCGTCATTTAACGCTTCCACAATTAACGGTGATTTTGAACTTATCAGTCTGACAAACAGCGGCGACAACTATATAGGGTGAACCCAACATTCTCAAGAATTTGCTGCTTATGCAACACATCTTGCTGATGTGCTGCATAAAAAGCTACAAGTCTAGCCGCCATTAACTGCCATTTATTCAGGTCAATCAGTGCGCAGCCGGAACACGAAACTTGCTTAACTCTGGCGGAACTACCGCTTGTTCCGAATGCGGCGTTCCTGCAGGCACCCATTCATAAGGCACAGGTTGTCCACGATAAACCGAATTGCTCGCTGTTTGTATGCCGGTAACTGAATCCTTGCCGATACGGAAATACGGATTTACATATTCCCAGACAATTTCGCCCGCTGGTGTCACCTGAAAAAAACGACCGCTTTGCCCTTCATCAATAAAAGTATTGCCATTGGGCAAACGCCTTGCCGCACTGATATTGGTGCTGCGGAACGACCAGCCAGGGCCACCTGAACTTTCGCCCGTGTATTGCCAGACGATTTCTTTTTTAATCGGATCGATTTCAAGTACCCGCGACCCGCCAGTTCTGGGCACGGTTGCGGGTGGATAGCCAGCGATACCTTGGTTATCGAACACCAGCAAATTACCCGCGCCTGGAAGCCCGGCAGGAATGATATGAGCGTCATGCTGTCCGCTGATCTGGTCTACAGGGCGGGGTACTTTGCGCGAAAGCTGGTCATCTGAAGACGCGACAGGATAATGCGGGCCTAAAGTCCAAACGACTTTGCCGGATTTTTTATCGATAATAGCGATGAAATTGCCATTGCGGGCATCAATCAGCAGGTTTTCGGGGTTAAAGCGTTTGTCGCCCGCATCAAACCAGCGGTTAGGGCCGACAACCTTAAGATTATTGGTATGAAAATAATCGGCAATTTCCGAATTACGAACCAGCTTCAGCTCATTCTTGGTAAAGCCGAATTCGTCCAGATGTTCGGAAGCAACCCACTTCCAGACGACTTCACCCGCTGGATTCGCTTCATAAATGACATCATCGAATACCTGTTTTTGCTTGAAGCCTTTCACCGGATGGATCAGGTTTGCCAGCACGACAGTATTGCCATTTGCCAGACGCGCCCAGTCATGATGTTGTTGGGCCGCACCGCCAGGGGCTTTTTCGCCAAACTCCCATACGGTCTTGCCGTCCCAATCCACTTCGCCGATAGTCTTGGTTATTTTGCGGTTGACTTGTCCGGGTAAGAGATCGGTACCTTTACCTTCACCCGTGCTGAGCGTTACCAACACATGCCCCAGCTTGCCGCCAATCAACGCCGGATCAATCAGCGTGCTGTGGCCTGCGGCATCCTTCCACTCATGTACCGGATTTCCATTCAGGTCAATCAATCGTGCAATATTGTCGCCACCGGTGAACAGCACGAAGGAGTTGTAGGCTTTGGCAGGATCGTAGCGCGTTGTTCCGGTTGGATAAATGCTCGGTCCGGCTAAAACCGGCAACACCATGCCTGCGAACACGACGCCAAATGTGGCATGCCTCAATAACCTCGAAGGCCTTGGTGTGGTTCCGTATAGCCCCGTAAAAAAATTTCTCAATGTCATATCGTTATCTCCATGTAATACCATAAAGTGAGTGGCAATAAGTTTGCCGTCTGACGAAACACAGCAAGCAATGTGCCAGTAATACTGGAGCGGACAGGTCTACCCGGAATATTCAAAATAGCCTCTCTGGACCCTTGACCATTGATTTCAGCGGCTTGTTTAAAAATTTCGTGCAATCAAACGAGTAATTTACTAAGGTAATGGACATTTATCCTATTGCAAATGTAGAGATCCAGGTATGTCAGACCATAACATTTATAACGTAAAGCCAGAAATAGCCGTCAGGGCACATATTACAGTCGAAACTTATAAATCCCTGTACCAGCAATCGATTGACGAACCGGAAATATTCTGGGCAGAACAGGCAAAATTATTCCTGGATTGGGACGAAACCTGGCACAAGGTCATGGATTGTGATTACTCAACGGCTTATATACGCTGGTTTGAAGGCGGAAAGCTTAATGTTAGCGTCAATTGCATAGACCGGCATCTTGCTACACGCGGCGATCAGGTTGCAATCATCTGGGAAGGCGATAATCCGGCTCACGACAAAAAAATCACTTACCGGCAATTGCACGAACAGGTCTGTAAATTTGCTAATGTCCTGAAAGCGCAGGGCGTTAAAAAAGGCGAACATGTGTGCATTTACCTGCCGATGATTAGCGAAGCCGCCGTAGCCATGTTGGCCTGCACCCGTATCGGTGCCGTCCATTCGATTGTGTTCGGTGGATTTTCCGCAGAATCGCTGAAAGACCGCATACTGGATGCAGATTGCAAGTACTTGGTCTGCGCGGATGAAGGCTACCGTGGCGGCAAAACGATTGCACTTAAGGCCAATGTAGATAAAGCGGCAGCCGGTTGCCCGAAACTGGAAAAAGTCATCGTCGTCAAAAACACCGGTAATGCGATTAACTGGAATAATAACCGTGACTTATGGTACCACGAAGCCATGAATGCTGTTTCTGCCGATTGCCCGCCGGAAGCTATGGATGCAGAAGACCCACTGTTCATCCTTTATACCTCCGGCTCCACCGGCAAGCCTAAAGGTGTACAGCACACCACCGGTGGTTATTTGTTGTACACAGCGATGACGCACAAATATATTTTTGATTACCACGATGGCGATGTTTACTGGTGTACTGCCGATATTGGCTGGATAACCGGCCATTCCTATGTCATGTATGGACCGCTATGTAACGGCGCAACAACGCTGATGTTCGAAGGCGTGCCCACTTATCCCGAAGCTGATCGTTTCTGGCGAGTTATTGACAAGCATCAGGTGAATATCTTTTACACTGCGCCGACGGCAATCCGCGCATTAATGGCGCAAGGCAATGATTTTGTCACCCGTACTGACCGCAGCAGCTTAAGAATACTCGGCAGTGTTGGCGAACCGATCAACTCGGAAGCCTGGGAATGGTATTATCATTTTGTCGGTGATGCCCGTTGTCCTATCGTCGATACCTGGTGGCAAACTGAAACCGGCGGTATCTTAATCACGCCGTTGCCGGGTGCGACTGACCTAAAACCCGGCTCCGCCACCCTGCCCTTTTTCGGTATCAAACCTGAAATTGTCGATAACCAAGGCAATCTTCTGGAAGGCGAAGCTGAAGGCGTACTTGTGTTAAGTCGTTCATGGCCCTCGCAAATGCGCACCGTTTACGGCGACCATCAGCGCTTTATCGATACCTATTTTAAAAACTATCCTAGTTATTATTTTTCAGGGGACGGTGCCAGGCGTGATAAAGACGGCTATTTCTGGATTACCGGACGGGTCGATGACGTGATTAACGTATCCGGACACAGAATGGGGACGGCAGAAATTGAAAGCGCTCTTAACCTGCACGAGCATGTCGCTGAATCGGCGGTAGTCGGTTTTCCTCATGACATTAAAGGCCAAGGCATTTATGCCTACGTCACCTTAATTGCCGGAACAGAACCTTCAGAGCAGATAAAAAAACAACTGGTAAGCCTGGTCAGGGATGAAATCGGCGCTATTGCCACCGTTGATGCGATCCAGTGGGTACAAGGATTACCCAAAACCCGTTCTGGAAAAATCATGCGCCGTATTCTGCGCAAGGTTGCCGCGAATGAGCTAGATAACCTGGGCGATATTTCCACGCTGGCTGATCCGGCGGTAGTTGAGGATATTATTGCTAGTCGGGTTAATAAATAAGCGCCAAAGCTAAAGTAATTACACAGGACTGTAAACCTAATACGCAGTCGAGGTAAACATAAGGAAAGGTTGAGTTGTATGTGGTGAACTTGTCGAGCCATGAGTGACTTCGACAAGCTCTGAAGCGGAACATAGAAGCCCATTATCCCGCGACCTGACTGGAAGCTTTTGGTGTTCATCAAGTGGTTGCAAGAACCAAATTGACGGCGTATCTCAGCCTGATACTCATAGAAGTCCGTCCACATCATCCGTGCCGTGTTGTACATAGTTGCTATTGCCGCAACAAGACATAAGCCTCAGAGCAAACATTGTTGCGGCGGTTACAGGAACACGGTAAATCACATTTGGCACGGTCATGCGTAAATTCGTGCATTTGTGCTTTGGCTTGCTCAAATCACGCCAACCCCATCAGGCCAATTATGCCTTTAAGATGGACTTTCAATGTGGTATCTACCCACACACTTTTTAACCATCCTCGAACATTGCACTGCTTGAGCCGTAAGCCAATACGGAGAAACTTCAATCATATCCCCGTCTTGCTGGCATTTTGTACCTGATAAAAATAAGTCGCTATAAACAACGAACTTAAAGTCATTATCAAACTCCATATATGTACCGAAACATAACTATGAGGTCTGTCAAAATCCAATGAAATAATTATAGATATAATCAATCAATATTATAAAAACAATCGATTATACATAGCGTAGCTTTTTCTTTATAGTTTTCACCAAGCCGAGAAACAAGCCTTTAACACGATTTTGAAACGATTTAAAGGCACGGTGGAATTAGCTATTTTTAGGAGAAAAATCATGAAAACACAAAATAAAAAACACATTGCCGCCATTATTGCCGTATTGACGATAGGAGCTTTAGATACTTCTGTCGTACAAGCTGAATCGACAGCAGAGAATAGTGGATTAATTTATAACAACAGGGCATATACGCCCGCTATCCAAAGTTATCCCAATACTGTAGCTGATCATAAAGCGGAGAGTGCGGAAATAATTTATGTCAGTAACGCATCTGGGCCTGCGATTTATAGCTATCCCAGTAGTATTCCTTTTCAAACGACCAGTTTCAATGTTGAATACGTCAGCACCGCTTACGGCCCGGCCATTTACAGTTATTACCCTAACAATAATGTCCAGCATCAACATCGCCTGAATCTGGTAAAGAACGAGAATACTTCAGATAACCGGTTTATTACTCCGGTTGCATTGAAGTTGAACGACAACCCGGTCAAAGCCGCCGGATCAGGTGTAGCAGGCAATGGATTGTGATTGGATTTTAAGAGCATAAACTGGAAATTCAGTAACAAGTGAAGCTCATCGCTCATGAGTGATGAGCTTCACCTACCCGGTATGCTTCTTTCATTTCAGGCTGTTATGTCTTTAATCGTTCCGGTCAGTCTAACGACCAAGCATCTTTATCTCTCGCCTGTTTGGACTGAGAGGGTGGTTACATCTGTGATTGCAAATAATTCTGCAAGCCGACTTTTTCAATCAACTCAAGCTGGGTTTCCAGCCAATCAATATGCTCTTCTTCGGATTCCAGGATATGGGCAAAAACTTCGCGGGTCACAAAATCACTGGCAGTCTCGCAATAGGCAATCGCTTCCCTGAGCAGAGGCGCTGCAATAAGCTCAAGTTTTAAATCACAACTGAGCATTTCCTGCGGATTTTCTCCAATCATCAATTTACCGAGATTTTGCAGGTTAGGCAGGCCTTCAAGAAACAGAATGCGCTCGATAATCTGGTCAGCGTGTTTCATTTCATCAATAGATTCGTGATATTCCTTCTCGTTGAGCTTCTTAAAGCCCCAATTCTTGTACATTCTGGCATGCAGAAAATACTGGTTGATGGCGGTCAACTCGTTTTCCAGCGCTTTGTTGAGGTATTCAATAATTTTGGTGTCGCCTTTCATAGTGATCTCTCTGTGGTAATCGTTAATTTATTGTAGCAACCAGGGGTTGCATAGGTGCCAGGGTTTGCTCAAGTAAAGCGATGACGTCTTTGTTACATTTCCCGCAATCTTTGCCCATACCGAAACATTGTGTCAACTGTTTCCGTGAACAGGCACCGTTTTCAATAGCCGTTAAAATCTGCGAGTCGGTAACGGCTTTACAAACGCATATATACATTAATCCCCCCTCAGCGCCTGCGCCGTTGTACGGTTTGCGGATCAACGGTAATCTGCCGATAGATTTCTACCCTGTCGCCATCTTTTACCGGCGTATCCAGCGTAGCTATTTTGCCGAATATACCGACCTTCTGGTTGTCCAGATTGATTTCAGGATAGAGTTTTAACACCCCTGACAACCTGATTGCTTCTTCTATCGTGCTGTTATCGGGCACTTCCAGACGCATCCATAATTGCCTGTCCACTTCTGCATAGCATACTCCGACATTCATGATAAACCTCCATCGTTTATTCGGTTATCGCTTCGGTTAATGATACTGCGGGTGATTTTTTCAGCGCGAGTTTTTGGTCTATCAGGCGCTTACCGACAATCAAAAAAGCCAGCATGATAAATCCACCCGGCGGTAATGCCATCAACAAAAAGCCCTTGTAACCGGGAATAACGGTGACTTCCAGAAACCGGAACGACTCGCCCAACAATAATGACGCATTCGCGAACAGCGTACCTGCCGAACTGATTTCCCGCGCTGCACCGAGTGCAACCAGCACCAGCAGAAATCCAAACCCCATCATCAAGCCATCCCATAAGGCTTCCTTAACCGGTTGTTTGGAAGCAAAAGCTTCAGCTCGGCCTAACAAGGCACAGTTGGTGACTATCAGAGCGATAAAAAGTCCTAACACTTTATAGAGCTCATGCGCCCAGGCATTCATTAAGATATCGACCAGCGTCACCAGTGCGGCTATCAGCAGCACGAAGACCGGGATACGAATCTCGCCTGGAATCAAATGACGAGCTGCAGAAATAAGGCCGTTGGATGCAGTGATGACCACCAGCGTTGCCAGACCCATGCCCAAACCGTTGGTGGCCGTTCCGGTAACGGCCAGTAGAGGGCACAAAGCCAGATTTTGCCCGAACACAATGTTGTTGTTCCAGATGCCGTCAGCGGCGATTTTACGGTAGCTTTCTGATAAAAACATGGCAGTGTCCTCAAGGATTAATGAGTTCGGCTTGATGAGCTTTAAAAAATTGCAAGCCACGATAAATGGCCTGGACGGATTTACGCGGCGTGATCGTGGCACCGGCAAATTGGTCGAATTCGCCCCCATCTTTTTTTACTGCCCATTGCGTTGGCGTCAAATTATCCAGAGAGCGACCGACAAAATTTAATATCCAGTTGGATTTGGCAACTTCGATCTTATCACCCAAGCCGGGCGTTTCTTTATGGCTGAGTACCCGCACACCCAGAATATTGCCGTCGCGGTCTATGCCCATAATCATATTGATAGCGCCGGAATAACCGTCGGGGGCGGTGAATTTGAAACACACGGCAGTAACTGTGCCTGATTTTTTGGCGATATACACTGTGGTTTCATCAGCCGCTATATTGTATTCAGCCGATGGAATGACGCGTGTGTCTTGCAGCATGTCATTGTCATGCAAGGCGGCGGGCACGACCTCTTCCAGCGAATATTTTAAATCTTCATCCAGGCGTTGCCGGATAGTGCCTTCGGTACTGCAATTGGTCACACCCAGCAACACGCTGGCAAGCAACGCGAAACCCGCCAGGACGCCGGTCTGGAATTCCAGCTTGGGACGCAGTTGGGTCAGATTGGATGGTTCTAACCAGCGCTGTAGCCAATCCAGATACTGGATAGCTTGGGCTTTTAGTCGTTCGATAGCTGCAGGGTCGAGTTTCATGGCTTGCATTCTAATTCTGATCGATCCCCACGCTCCAGTCAGAGAATCATCGTTCCCACGCTCCGGCGTACCAGTAGAGCACAAATGGGAATGTCGCTTGTGACGTTCTAGTGTCACGCAACGCCGGAGCGTTGCCGGATGAACTCCCACGCTGGAGCGCGGGAGCTATAAAAAACTTACGATTTCGGTATCTCCAGAGGCTTGCCTTTACGGTCACGTCCGTAAATCCTGGGCCGGATATAATGATCTATCAACGGCGTCGCGGAATTCATCAGCAACACGGCAAAACCCGCACCTTCGGGATACGCACCCCAGGTACGGATGACAAAAATCAGCAAGCCGCAACCTGCGCCGAACACCAGTTGCCCTGTGGCTGTATTGGGCGAAGTAACATAATCGGTGGCGATAAAAAATGCCACGCACATCATCGCGCCGGAATTCAAATGCAGGAACGGGCTGACATAATGCTCGCTGTCAATAACATGGAAAACACTGGCTAATATCGCCACAGTCAATAACAAGGATACCGGAATCTGCCACTGGATAATCTTTTGCCGGATCAGCCACACGCCACCTAAGCCCAGCAACACAGTGGAGGTTTCGCCCAGACTGCCGCGTGTCCAACCGATAAAATTAAGGATGCCGGAATAATCTTTCAGTATGTCAGTCAATACATGGTTTTGCGAAAACTCGGTTTTAATATAGCCCAGCGTGGTCGCCCCGGTGTAAGCATCAAGATTTTCGAGACCGAAAAAGGTTATGCGCCAGCTCTCGGCAAATCCAGGCGACTGTGAAAAAAACAAGGGGGACACATTCGCCCAAGTGGTCATCTCGATAGGAAAGGAAATCAGCAAGGCAACGCGGGCCAGCATGGCAGGATTAAACAGGTTCTGCCCCAAACCGCCGTAAACCTGTTTGCCCAACACAATCGCTAATCCCGAACCAACCACGCCTATCCACCACGGTGCCCACGGTGGCAAAGTCATAGCCAACAGCCAGCCGGTCAACACGGCAGAACCATCCATAATCACCGGCTTTGCCGCCTTCCCTTTCAACCGGATACAGAAAGCTTCAAAAATAACCGCAGATGACACGGTGATAATAAACAGGAACAATGCGGGCCAGCCGAAACACCAAAGCCCGAACACTGTTGCAGGCAATAAGGCCAACATGACTTGCCACATGATCTGGCTGACGCTTTTATTGGCGCCGACATGTGCGCCGCTGCTGGGTTTGCTGTGCACTATCATACGGCGGCCTCTTGCTCTGCTTTCAATCGTTCACGCTCTTTTTTTGCGGCAATCCGCGCTTCCTCTTCTTCACGCTGCTGCTGGGCGATGCGCTCCAGACGAGCTTGTCGAGCTTCCATCAGGCGTTTGGTTTGTTCGGACTTGTGCTGCGCCTGTTGCCTGGCGGCGACTTCTCCCGAAGCGTATTTAAAATACTGCACCAGAGGGATATTCGATGGACAGATATACGAACAGCAACCGCAACTGATGCAATCCTTCAGGCCTATATCGACAGCCGCATCCAGCTGGTTGACGCGAATATTGTTCGCCATATCCAAAGGCCTGAGACCTGCCGGGCAAACACTGACGCAACTGGCGCAACGGATACAGGGCTGCTCATCGGTATTTTTAAGTTCTCCGGCGGTTAAAGCCAGAATTCCGCTGGTTGCTTTAACTGTTGGCAAGCCTGTATGCGGCAGGGAGTCACCCATCATCGGCCCACCCATAACAATGCGGGCAGTTTGCCCGGCATTGACCTCACAAAAATCAAACAACTCGGAAATTAACGTACCCAACGGCACTTCCACATTCATAGGCCGACCGACTGCACCGCCCGATACGGTAATCACCCGGCTGACCAGCGGCTGCCCGTGCCGTATCGCCTTGTGTGTAGCGTAAGCCGTGCCGACATTGTGGATGGTTACACCGATTTCTGATGAACGGCAACCCACCGGCACTTCCCTTCCCGTCACATAACGGATCAATTGCCTGTCCCAACCCATCGGGTAACGGGTAGGAATCTGAATGACATTAATACTGGGAAAAGAATGTGCCGCCGCCTGCATGGCAAAAAACGCCTGCGGCTTGTTATCTTCAATCGCCACGACTGCATTGCCGGTTTCCATGCCGTGCAGCATCAAGCGCACGCCATCAATAATCTGTTCGCTGCGTTCCTGCATCTGCCGATCATCACAGCTTAAATACGGCTCACATTCCGCACCGTTGATAATCAGCGTATCAATATGATTCTCGCGTCCCATATTCAGTTTGACGGCAGTCGGAAAAGTCGCACCACCCAGGCCGACAATGCCCGCCGCGCCGACACGCAAACTGATGTCTTCGGGACTTAACTGGAACGGGTCGCCAATGTAGGGCGTTTTGATCCATTCATCTTTACCGTCCGTTTCCAGCACAATCATGCGGATAGGCAAGGCGGAAGGATGCGGAGCGGGATAATCGTTAACATCGAGAATAATGCCGGAACTGGGCGCATGAACAGGTGCTGAAATAAGCCCCTGACTGTAGGCCAGCAATTGGCCTTTCAAGACTTCATCGCCGACACGGATCAGCGGTTCGGCGGGTTTGCCGACATGCTGCTGTAAAGGGATATAAAGTTTTTTCGGCAACGGGAAATTGTTGACTATTGCCTGTGTCGCGGTAACGGCTTTGTGTTCTTCAGCATGGACGCCGCCGCGAATACGAGGTTTGGTAAAAAAACTTAACATACGGCGTTACTCGTTACAGTGGGTTTGTTCCAGCGCCAGTTTCGTAATGTGATTTCAATCGGGTGCATTTGCAGGCATTCAGTCGGACAGACCTCAACACATTTCTTACAGCCTATGCAGGCGTCGGCAACAACAGCATGAATTTGCTTGGGTGCACCGACAATCGCATCGGTGGGACATACTTTAAAACAGCGGGTACAACCTGTGCAGGTTGCTTCGCTGACTCTGGCAACCAATAATTCCGGCTCCTGCACATCCTTTAAATCCAGATCCAGGCCTAATAAAGCAGCAATTTGTTCCGCCAACGTGCTGCCACCGGGAGGACAAATAGTTGCCGGTGCTTTACCTTCCGCTAATGCCTCGGCGGCTGGTCGACATCCCGGAAATCCGCATTGGCCGCACTGAGAACCCGGTAGCATAGCTTCCAGCTCATCAACAATCGGGCTGCTTTCCACTTTCAAATACTTGCCGGCAATACCCAGCAACAGACCTAACAACAAGCCCAATCCGGTCAAACTGACAATAGCGTAGAAAACGTACATGTTTTTTCCTGTGCCTTGGTAATGACCGATAACTCCGTTGAAGGCATGTCATCGGTAGCTGCTTATTTCGTGTAAAGACCCGCAAACCCCATAAACGCCAGCGATAAAATCCCGGCAGTAATAAACGCAATTGGCGTACCGGCAAACAGCACCGGAACTGCCATTAACGCCAGCCGCTCACGCAAACCCGCAAACAGCACCATCACCAGCGTAAAACCCAGCGCCGAACCGAATCCGAAAATCAGGCTTTGCATAAAACCATATTTCTCCTGCACATTCAGCAAAGCCACGCCCAACACTGCGCAATTGGTGGTAATCAGCGGTAGGAAAATGCCCAGAATCTGGTACAGCACCGGGGACGTTTTATGCACGACCATTTCAGTAAACTGCACGACGGCTGCAATTACCAGAATAAAGGCAAGGATGCGCAAAAATTCGATATGCAGCGGTGCCAGGATAAAATGCTCCAGTAGCCAACTGGTCATCGCCGCCAAAGTCAATACAAAGGTGGTCGCCAAGCCCATGCTCAAAGCCGAATCGAGCTTTTTCGACACGCCCATAAACGGACACAGGCCGAGAAATTTAACCAGCACCACGTTATTGACCAGAGCCGTGCCTAATAAAAGCAGAAGGTATTCACTCACTGTTGTTTCCAGACGATTGATGGGGCTTTACAAGCTCAAAGCAGCAATTATGCCAAGCCAATAAATGCCGTCATGCCCGCTAAACGCTTGGGGAAAGCACGAACATTAACGTATATAGACTGTGGTATCTAATACATAGCGACAGAGTTAAAATGATTTTGTCGCAAACCTTACAAAATTATAACGATGGCTTTGTAAGGTTTTAGCCAATAACGTCCGCTATCCATAATACAGAGGCAACCATACCCCGGCCTGCGAGACGAGTACATTAACCACTGGCGTCAAAATTGCTAAATAAACATTAAAGCTCCCACACTTCAGGCCGTAATATGAAAAAAACTTCGTTACAATTTTTACAGGCGCATAGCAATCTGGCGAGCGTCATTGACGAACTCAGCCCTGATTTATTTGGTCAGGTGCAGCAAAATAACGACGAACGAATGCCTTATGAACTGTTTGTCGAAACCGTTGAGCAGGTGCCGATAGCAATTTCCATCACTGATAAAAAAGCCAAAATTCTTTACGTCAATGACGAGTTTTCCAGGGTTACCGGCTACCAGCCGGAGGATATACTGGGTAAAAATGAATCGGTATTATCAGACAAGCGCACGCCCAGAGCTGTGTATTACGAGTTGTGGCATACCATACGCAGTAAGAAAGTATGGCGCGGAACTTTGTGTAACCGGCATAAATCCGGGCAGCGCTATATCGCCGACCTGACTATCGCGCCGATGCTGAACGAGCAAGGCGCTATTACCCATTACATTGGCATGCACCGCGATATTACCCAGGCGCATGAATCGGAAAAGCAGGTCATCAACCAGAAATTATTAATTGAATCGGTGATTAATTCCTCACCGATGGCGATGGTGGTCATTGACGATCAGGATAAACTGATTCTGGATAATCATAACTACAAAGCCCTGGTTAGCGATCTTGATAAGGGCGAGCCTGCGACTTACTTCTTAAGATTGCTGCGTGACGAAATGGGCGATCTATGGACGCAGTTACAAACCCATGAACAAGGCTTCAATAACCGCGAGTTCAGGATAGAAGGCAAGGCCGGACGCCGGGCTCGCTGGTTTTCCTGTGCCGGTAACTGGTTTAAGGAAAATGAGGTACATGCCGATACATTTTTTGAAAATATATCCAAGCAATACCTGATATTGACCATCACCGACATCACCCGGCAACGTCGGCAGATGGAAGAATTGCATATCCAGACTTTAAAAACCGTCATGGCTGAAGACGAACGGGTGCGCAGCATCCGCGAAACCTTGTTTGGCGCAATTCACCAGATTCACATGCCCATGAATCAGATCAGGGCAGCCGAGCAGATTTTAAGGCACAAAAGCAATGAACAAAACGCAGGGCTGTTGCAAATCCTGCAGCAAATCCAGCAATCCGGTGAAGAAGCCATTGCCACGATGCAAAAATGTATCCCTGACATTCTGCAAACCACACTGATTTCCGTCAATCTCAACCAGATCCTGCATGAAGTATTGTTACTCAGCGACCAACGCATCTGGAGCAAAGGCATAGATGTACAATGGCAACCATTGACTGAACTGCCCACTATGCCGGGCTCGGAAAATCGTCTGCGTATTTTATTCAAGCAACTGGTTGATAACGCCATTGATGCCCTGTGTGCGTTAGAAACCGGCGAACAGCGCATCAAGATAAGCACCGATACCGACGATGAATTGATTTATGTCATTATTGAAGACACCGGCCCCGGCATTCCTGTGGAAAAGCGCAGTAAAGTATTCGAACCTTTCTATACCACGCGTCCCGCCGGTGGAAGCCAGGCAGGCATGGGTCTGGTAATGGCCAAGGAAATTGTTACCCAGCACCAGGGATTTATTGATATAGATCCCAGCTATGACCAAGGCTGCCGGTTTAAAGTCAGCTTTCCCTTGCACAGACAGGAGCCCAGGAGATTAAGCTGATGTCCGAGCGCACCAAACTGATAGAAGCCGAGCTGGATACCTTGTACCTGATCAGTCAGGTGCTGAACAGCACCCATGATTTACATGCAAAATTGCGCGCCGTACTGGAAATACTGCATAAACGTTCGGGAATGCGTTCAGGGATGATAACGCTACGCGAAATTGAAAGTAAAAGCATGATCGTCAGTGTTGTCCATACCAGCAATGCAGGCAAGCTTAATGAGCCGGTCCGCTACAACCCGGGTGAAGGCTTGATGGGCGCGATACTTGATGCCGGCAGTACCATCGTCGTGGACAAAGTATCGGAAGAACCGCGTTTTTTGGGGCGTCTGGGCTTGTATGACCCCGAACTGCCGTTTATCGGCTCACCGATTTATATCGAAGAGGGCGACACCATCGGCGTACTCGCAGCCCAGCCGGATAACAACCTGTTTCTCGGCGAACGCGCCCGCTTTATGGAAATGATTGCCAACCTGATTGCCCAAAGCGTCAAAATGTTGCGCGGTATCGAACGTAAACAACGCAATCTGCTCAGTGAGCGCGACCAGCTCAAACAGGCTTTGATTAAAAACTACAGCTTTGAAAACATCATCGGCCATTCGCCGCCGATGTTAAAAGTATTCGATGTCATCCGTCAGGTTGCCAAATGGAATACCACCGTACTGATTCGCGGTGAGTCCGGCACCGGCAAGGAAGTCGTCGCCAATGCGATACATTTTAATTCCGGCTGCGCCAGCGGACCGTTCTTGAAACTCAATTGCGCCGCCCTGCCCGACACCTTGCTGGAATCGGAACTGTTCGGTCATGAAAAAGGCGCATTCAGCGGCGCAATCAGCCAGCGCAAAGGCCGTTTTGAACTGGCCGACCACGGCACTTTATTCCTGGATGAAATCGGCGAAATCTCCGCATCATTCCAGGCCAAATTGTTGCGCGTTTTGCAGGAAGGCGAGTTTGAACGCGTCGGCGGAACCCAAACTATCAAGGTCAATGTCCGTATCATTGCCGCCACCAACCGCAACCTGGAAGAACAAGTCACCGAAGGCAAATTCCGGGAAGACCTGTATTATCGCCTGAACGTGATGCCCATCCAGATGCCTGCCTTACGCGACAGAACCGAAGACATACCCGAATTATCGGAATTCCTGCTCGACAGAATTTCCGCCCAGCAAGGCGGGCGGCCCCTGGAAATCAAGGAAAGCGCCATCCGCATCCTGATGAAACACGACTGGCCCGGCAATGTCCGCGAACTCGCGAACCGCCTGGAGCGCGCCGCCATCATGAGCCAGCACGGCATTATCGACCGTGATGTCATGGTCAACACCGGCCTGGAAGATGAAATCGGCAGCGGTATCAGCAGTAAAGTACAAAAAATGCCCGCCATTGATTTTAACGATGAAAACATGGACGACCGCGAACGTGTGATTGCCGCGCTTGAACAAAGCGGTTGGGTACAAGCCAAAGCCGCACGTTTATTGAACATGACGCCAAGACAAATCGCTTACCGGATTTTGACTCTGGATATTACTATGAAGCAGATTTAAGGAATCTCGCATAAATCACTCTCTTTTGCTTTCGGCAAAAATTTGTTAGTGCAATTAAATAAGCCCATCTCCTGCTGAAGCATAAGTATCTACACAACATTTCCAAAAAATGCCGTGCAGTAATTTTTAAAGCCTCCAGATCCTCTTGGGAGTAGGCAACCATGATTTTGGACATTCCAAGAAAAACCCATAAGCCTGCCAGCAATGCGGGATTGCTAAACACCTGTTTATGACGCATTTGCCTGCCACTGAGTTTGATGATGAATGTCCGCAATTCGGCGGCTTCCGGGCTGTTGTACCCGCAGGGCATAAATCGGAGGTGATTTCCCAGACCGTGACACAAGCCATACTGGCGACGAGCAGGCGTTTGGCGATAGCCAAGACGGATTTATGCCCTGCGGGTATTCCTGTTGCCACGCTTCCAACTGGTAGCCCGCCGCTTTGACCCGTTTGAAAAAGCATTCGATTTGCCTTTGTGCCCTGCGGGTAAGCACCAGTAACGCCAGAGGGCAAAGGTGGCGGCATCCGTGTCCTTGACGTTTAATCCAGCACTTAGGAGTTAGCTTGAATTCATATGTTCAAGCACCAATTGCTGATGGCGCTTGATGAGGCGTGGGTCTACCCAGCTAGTGTTTTTTAAAATCATTCCCCATCATGCCATTTCTTTTGGAAGCTTGTGTGGATAATTATGCCTTGCAAGTCGATGGTAATTAAGAATCTATAAGCCAGGGCCGAATCAGGTCATCAAGCTAATCGTTTTGCGGAAGCGAGTCAGTGCCATTACAAAAAAAACACTGCCAATCACAAACAGGCTCAAAAATTGCGGCCACACGATGCCGGCACCGGCACCACGATAAAGAATCGCCTGCGCGAGTGAAACAAAATGTGTGGTCGGTGCCAGCAACATAATATCCTGCACCAGTTCAGGCATACTCTCGCGTGGCGTCAGGCCGCCGGACAGCATTTGTAACGGCAGCAAGATAATCAGCATCAGCAATCCCATTTGCGGCATCGAACGAGCTATGGTACCGAGAAAAATGCCTATTGAAGTAGTGGCGAACAAATGCAGCAGCATCCCGACAACAAACAGTCCGAGCGAACCTTGAATCGGCACCTCCAGCAAGTCATGCACGACAAACTCAATTGACGCAGTCGCCACAATCACTACGACCAATCCCATCGACCATACTTTAGCTACCATAATTTCGAACGGCGTCAACGGCATGACCAGCAAATGCTCAATGGTTCCGTGTTCACGTTCACGGATAAGCGCCGCGCCGGTGAGGATAATCGACAGCGTAGTGACACTGTTGATGAGTTCCATTACTGAACCGAACCACACCGAACTCAGGTTCGGATTGAAAAGTGCGCGCAACTCAAGCTCGGCAGGCAATGTAACGGACGCATGATAACCTTGCGCAAATGCCGTCACTTCGCCATTAACGATGCTCTGAATATAGTTGTTGCCGATGAAAGCCTGGGAGATGCGCGTGGCATCCACATTCAGCTGGATTGCCGGCTGGCGGCCGGCCAGCACATCCCGCTGGAAATCGGGAGGAATATCGATGATAAAAGTATACAGGCCTATATCCATGCCGGGGTCGGTGGCGTATTGCTCAATGATTTCCGGCGGCATAAAGTGCGGAGGATAAAAAGCATTGATAATGCGCATGGACAATTGTGAACGGTCTTCATCAACGATAGCGATCGGTGCCTTATGCAGGGACTGGGGAACTCCGGTAGCAATAATGTAGATTTGGCCGGTAAACACGAACACAATCATCACCAGCATCATCGTATCGTGCCAGAGACAGCGCAATTCCTTGACCCCGAGATAAAAAATATTAAGCAGGGTGTGTATCGCTATATTTTGAGTCTTCTGCAAAATCAACGCTCCTGTTTCTTCAGCAGCGCCACGCTCACTCCGACAATCACTGGAATTGCGATGGCTAGCGGCAACAGCGACTGGCCAAGATCAGCGAAACCCAAGGCTTTGGAAAAAGTACCACGGCAAATCGTCAAGAAATACGCGCCCGGAAAAATTTCACCGATGAAGCGGCCGCCGCCCTCCAATGACGATACCGGGTCTATCATGCCGGAAAAACGCGTGGATGGTATAAAAGTGACAAGAAATGTGGCGAAAATAGCCGCGATTTGGCTGTGGGTAAAGGCTGAAACCAGCAAACCGATGCCGGTGGATGCCGTCACATAGAGCAGCGCAGCCAGCGTCAGCAACAGGAAGTCACCCTTGAAGGGGACGCCGAAAACAGACACGGCCAACAGATACAGCAGGAAGAAATTAACCATGCCGATAGCGATGTAGGGTAGTTGCTTGCCGACCAGAAATTCCAGCTTGGTTACCGGCGTTACGTACAGGTTAAGGATAGAACCCAGTTCCTTTTCACGCACCACGCTGAGAGCGCTGAGCATGGCCGGTATCAGCATCAGCAGGATCGGGATTACTGCCGGCACCATCGCCGGCAGGCTTTTTACGTCAGGATTGTAGCGAAATCGCGTTTCAATCGACATCAGCCCGGCGGGCAGACGGCCAGGTGTCCGGCTGCGCGCCTGCTCCAGCAACCAGCCCTGATGCATGGCCTGCACATAGCCGATAATGTTCTCGCCACGGGTCGGCATCGCACCGTCGATCCAGGCACCGATCTTGACCTGATCGCCGCGCCGTAGATCACGCGCGAAATTTGGCGGTATCTCCAACGCCAGGCTCAACTCGCCGTTGCGCATACGGCGATCAAGTTCGGCATAATCGGCAATCGGCGGCTGTGCGATAAAGTAGCGTGAGCCGCCCAGATCGAGTGCGTAATTATTGCTGAGTGTGGTTTGGTCACGGTCGAGCACAGCAAAGCGCAGGTTCTCGACATCCATAGTGATGCCGTAACCGAAGGTAAACATCAGAAACAGCGTACCAAAAACGGCAATCGAGCCACGAATAGGATCACGACGCAGTTCCAGCGCTTCCCGCAATGTATAGCTGAACAGGCGCAACAAGCTGAAGCGATTATTTTCCGGAGCGGTGTTAAACAGCACCAAAGGCTGATCGCCTGCAACCTCTCCTGCCGGTTTGTCGTCGATGCCACCGGCTGCTTTAAGGTAGCCGATGAAAGCTTCTTCCAGCGTAGCGTAACCACTATTCCTGACCAGTACGCCGGGAGCATCGCTGGCAAGCACCTTGCCCGCATGCATCAGCGAAATACGGTCGCAGCGTTCAGCCTCGTTCATGAAATGCGTGGAAATAAAAATAGTCACCCGATCGTTACGCGCAAGCCCGATCATCAGCTCCCAGAAACTGTCACGCTCCACAGGATCAACCCCGGAAGTCGGCTCATCCAGAATCAGCAGGTCCGGCCTGTGCAGCACCGCTACAGCCAGCGATAAGCGTTGGCGGATACCCAACGGCAAGGCATCAGGCAAGCTATCCATGACTGTTTCGAGCTGGAATCGCTTCATCATCTCGATGATGCGGACAGGAATATCGGCAGCGGGCACGTGAAACAGCTTGGCGTGCAGCATCAGGTTTTGCCGTACTGTCAGTTCGGAATACAGCGAGAATGCCTGCGACATATAACCGACGCGTTTACGTGTGGTCAGGTTGCCCGCATCAATAACCTGTCCGAACAGCAGCGCCTCGCCTTCGGTCGGCTGTAACAAACCGGTGAGCATTTTCATCGTAGTGGATTTGCCGCAACCGTTCGAGCCCAGAAAGCCGAAGATTTCCCCGCGTTCGATGCGTAGACTGACGTTGTCAACGGCGACAAAATCACCAAAACGCATGCTCAAGCCATGAGCCTCAATGGCTATTTCCTGGCTTCCACTGCTTTTATTGCGCGGCGGGATCACAATCGCCTGATGACCCTGGCGTTTTTCCTCCGGCAGCAGCAGGATAAATGCTGCTTCCAGGCTGGCACCACCGGTCCGCTCACGCAATTCAGATGCGCTGCCGGTGGCAAGTATCTTGCCGCCATCCATCGCTACCAGCCAGTCGAAACGCTCAGCTTCGTCCATATAGGCGGTAGAGACGACTACGCTCATACCGCTGCGGCGCGCGCGCAAACAGGCAATCAGCTCCCAGAACTGGGCCCGTGACAGCGGATCGACGCCGGTAGTCGGTTCGTCCAGCACCAACAGATCGGGATCGTGGATCAATGCACAACACAGACCGAGCTTTTGTTTCATACCGCCCGACAGTTGGCCTGCCGGGCGATCCCGGAAAGCTTCCAGACCGGTGCTTGCCAATAATTCGGTGATGCGCTGGTGGCGTTCGGCCTGTTTCTGGCCGAACAGGCGGCCAAAAAAATCAACGTTCTCGAACACCGATAATGTAAGGTAGAGATTCTTGCCCAAGCCCTGCGGCATATAAGCAATGCGTGGACAAATAGCGCGGCGGTGCCCGGTATTGGCAATATCGCCGCCCAGCACCGTGATACGCCCGCCCTGCACTGCTCGTGCGCCAGTGAGTAGCGATAGCAGGCTGGACTTGCCGACGCCATCGGGTCCAATCAGTCCAACCATGCAATTCGCTGGAATATCCAGGTTGAGATTATCAAGGGCAAGATTGTCGCGATAACGTAGCGTCACATTCTGTATGCTTGCAACCGGTGCGACAGTGGGCGGGGTGTTCATTTGGGTAGCCTGATCGCAAGTTTGGCAGGCCACTCGGCGTTCCGGTCAAGCTTGACATAAGCCACACCGGGTACGCCGGTTTTGACCTGTTCGAGATGTTGTTTTAATAATCCGGGGTCAATCCGCGCCCGCACCCGGAACATCAGCTTAAGACGTTCGCTCTCGGTCTCCACCGTTTTGGGCGTAAATTGGGCAACACTGGCAACAAAGCTGGCTTTGGCCGGGATCACATAATCCGGTACAGCATCAAGTACCAGACGAATATCACTGCCGAGAGCGACCTTCCCGGCAGCCTCGGTGGGCAGGAAGAAAGTCATATAAACATCGGCAAGATCAACCATATTTAAAACACGACCGCCGGCACTCAAGACTTCGCCGGGTTCGGCGACGCGGTATTGCACACGACCATCGTTCGGTGCTTTCAGAACACTGTCATCAATATCCGCCTGCAAACGCGCAACGCTGGCCTTGGCGGCCTCAATCAGCGATTGCGATTCCACCACCTGCGATTTAGCCGCCTCGATACCGGCCAGAGCTGCCGCAACCTGAGCCTGCGCGACACTGATCGCAGCCTCCATGCCCAGTACGCGGGCACGATTGTCATCGACTTCCTGTTGCGGAGTGGCGCCTTCGCCAACCAGTCGCTGGGAACGTTTCAGGCGTTTGACGGCGGCATCAAGTTCGGCACGGCGCTGGGCGACAACGGCCTGCGCGGCATTACGTTCGCTCTCACGTTGGGTGACAATGGCTTTTGCCGTCAGGCGAACACTTTCGGCATGACGTACCTGAGCCTGCATTTCAGCTCGTTGTGCGACCAGTACATCGGTATCCATACGCGCCAGCACCTGCCCGGATTGCACAAAGTCACCTTCCCTGGTCAGAATTTCGACGATACGACCGGGCGACTTGGTGGCGATATCGATTTCAGTCGCCTCAATACGACCGTTGCCGGTGACGATACTCGCGGGCAAATCACCTGGGCGCATGATCCACCAAACTGTAGCAGCGGCTGCAATGAAAATACTGATAATGGTCAGTGTTAATTTTGCGTTGTTGCTCATCTTTTCTCCTGGGACATTCAAGGATGCACGGGTATGGCGTTCGTGCCACCGCCCAACGCCTTAAAAACGGCGATCAGATTTGTCGAAGCTACCGCTTCGGAACGTGCCAGATCAATTTCGGCAACATAGAGGGCACGCTGAGCGTCCAGCACATCCAAAAAGGAGATGACACCCTCCTGATAACGCAGTTGCGACAAGCGCACCGATTCGCGTAAATCTGCTGCTGAACGAGCCAATATCTGCCGACGTATGACTTCATTCAGGTATCTGGTCAAAGCGGTTTCAGTTTCCTGCAAGGCTTCAAGCACGGCTTTCTCGTATGCCAAATAAGCCTCTTTTTGCCGGGCATCGGCCAGATCGATACCGGCACGAATACGACCGAAGTTGAGCAGCGGTTGCAACAGGTTGCCGGCAGTACTGTAAGAAAAAGCCGCCGATTTGAACAAGGTTTCCATATCGGTATTGCGCAGGCCCAAAAAAGCGGATATCGATATTTTAGGAAACAACTCTGCAACCGCCGCGCCTTGCATTGCTGTTGCTGCCGCGAGACGGCGTTCGGCAATGCGCAGATCCGGGCGCCGACGTATAGTCTCCGCCGGCGTCATGATAATTTCGATTCCCGGCGCTGTCGGCACGTCTGCAAGCGGATTCAATTCGCTTTTTAGCGTACCGGGCCGTTGTCCCAGCAGATATTCCAGTTGTCGCAATGCAGCAACCAGACTGGCTTCCAATGCCGGAATCTGGGCTTCTGTCGTTTCGCTCTGAGCTCGCGCCCGAATAACATCGTGGCGGGTTCCAACGCCTTCAAAATTGAGTTTTTCGGTCAGTTTCAATGTATGTTGTTGCGATTCCAGGTTCGAACGCGTTATGCGCAGCTGATTCTGAAGATTACGGTAGTCAATATAACTGCGTGCCAGTTCTGCCGTCAGTAGTACCAGCGATTGCTGATATTGTTCCGTCACCCCTTCCAGGTCGGCCGAAGCAGCCTCCAATCGGCGCTGCACACGTCCGAACAAATCGATTTCCCACAGTGCGTCGAAACCCAGTTCAAACATATTGTAACGGATGCCGGGAGCAAGACCGGGAAACGGGTTGTTCTGGCGCTGCGCGCCGGCCGCAACATTAACGCTCGGAAACAGTTCCGCACGCGTACCGCGGCGTTCGGCACGCGCCTGGTCAATGCGGGTCAGTGCTATTTTGATATCAAGATTGCCTGCCAGCGCCTGATCCATCAGGTGATTCAGTTGCGCATCACCAAAACTTTTCCACCAGCTTTTTAAAGCCTCCGCACTAGCTATATGTTGAACAGAAACCAGGGTAGGTTTACCTGCTTCCTGCACCTGTTCGGCTTGCCAATGGTCGGGAGTCGCAGGCTCAACTTTTTGGTAATCCGGCCCCATCGTGCAGCTGGCTAAACTGATCAGGATGAACAACCACGCAGCCTTAGGCTTCATGAGCGTGTCCTTTAATGAACAGGGTAACAGCTGAGCCGATGAGATGCTGTTTTTCCGCTTCATTCAAGCCTGTCTGCAAACCCAACAGACAGCGAAAATGCTGGTCGCCTTGCAACATCCCCAGCAGCAGTCGGCTCGAAGTTTCCACATCAGGAATGCGCAAGGCACTACAGTCATGCAGCTTGCCGAGATAGGACGACAGTTGTTTCAACACAGGCTTCGGTGCGGAACGGTAGACCAGTTCGCCCAGTTGCGGGAAATGCTGTTGTTCGGCAATAATCAGGCGGTAAAGCTGCAAGGCATCGTCGGTATAAATGAGATCGACAAAAGCACCGGCAATGGCTTTCAAGCCTGCAACCGGATCACGTAGTTCAGTCTGGACCTCGGAAAGCGTACCCAGCAGAGCATCGCACTGATCGGCGATCACGGCACCGAACAATTCCTGTTTACTTTTAAAGTAGTTATAAAGCGTCGGCTTCGATACCGGTGCCGCTTCAGCGATCCCTTCCACGCTCGCACCGCTATAGCCGTGGGCTATAAACGCATATCTGGCTGCATTGAGAATGGCCTGTCGTTTCGGGTTATAAAGTTTGTTCATCGCTTTGCCGGATAAATTCGCTGCATTGAATGACATTAAAGAACAGACTAAACTGTAGCGTTTAGTTACGCAAATAAAAATCTTCCCGGTCACACTTTACCCAAATAAGCGTATGTACCGTTTTTACCTGCCCAGGAACAAAGATTTTATTTTAAAGACGCAATAGTTATCGGTTTGATTTTGCCGCAATTGGTAAGTGTTACGAACACTTTAGTGCGAACAGGTATTTTCAAGTGACGTTTGGTTTTCGCAGACTCAATTGAATACCATAAATTATGAATGGTTTAAATCAGTATAATAGCCGCTATAAAAAGCAGCTAATCCGGTTTTATAACCGTTATAACCGAGGTTTCTGCATTTTCGCGAGACATCAATCTATTTTCTCTAATTTGATTTGACTATTTAAAACAAATCCATGTTAGAGTTATTTTAAGGAAGGCAAATATTCTGTTAATCCGCTTTTCAGCCAATAAAAACAATAACAAAGACATTATAATAACCGGAGGCCTCATGTCGCAGGTAAGCATGCAAACCATATTGATCGTTGACGATTCCCCTGAGAATCTCACCGTTCTCAGCGAATTGCTACAACCGCTTTACCGGGTGCGCGTAGCCACCTCAGGCCAGAAAGCATTGCGTGTTGCTGTTACCGAGCCACGTCCTGACCTGATTTTACTGGATGTCATGATGCCGGAAATGGATGGTTACCAGGTCTTCGAGCGACTGCGTGCTGATTCTGCAACCCGTGATATTCCGGTGATATTTGTAACGGCAATCGACACACAGGACGCTGAACTGCGTGGGCTGGAAGCAGGAGCTGTTGATTATATAACCAAGCCGATCATCGCGCCGATCGTATTGGCACGCGTCCGCACCCAACTGGAACTGAAGCAGGCCCATGATTGGCTATGTGACCAGAATAGCTACCTCGAAGCCGAAATTGCCAAACGCATGGCCGAAAATGAATTAGTCCAGGAAGTCAGCATCCGTGCCTTGGCACATCTGGCTGAAATTCGTGACCCCGAAACCGGCAACCACTTATTGCGTACCCAGGGTTATGTGCGCTTGCTTGCCACTCTGCTTAAGGAACACCCGCGCTTTAAAGCTATCCTTAATGATCTTTATATTAAGGTACTCGCCCGTTCCGCGCCCTTGCACGATATCGGCAAGGTAGGCATACCCGATGCCATTTTGCGGAAACCCGGCAAACTGACAGCGGATGAATGGGAAATTATGAAAACGCATGCCAAGTTCGGTAGCGATGCCATTGAAATGGCTGAGCGTGATGCGGTAGGTCCGGTAGAGTTTCTCACTTTAGCCAAGGAAATTGCCCACTGGCATCACGAAAAATGGGATGGCTCTGGCTATCCAGACGGCCTTGCCGGTGATGCCATACCGGTTTCTGCACGTATCATGGCGCTGGCGGATGTCTTTGATGCGCTGATTTCACGCCGTGTTTACAAAGAACCTATGTCTTTCGATGAAATACGCAAAATCTTCATTGCCGGACGCGGTCAACATTTCGACCCCGACATGGTTGACGCATTTTTCGCCAATTTCAATGATTTCTGCGCTATTGCCGACCAGTATCGTGATCCCGACTAACTGCTATGCCTCCCGAAACAGCACGCCAACAAGAACCTGTCAGCCGTAGTGCAATTTTAGCCGTCGTCCTGATCTACGCAGTGTTCGCCGCCTGTTGGATATTGCTATCCGACAAATTGATGCAAATAATCTTCAGTGATCCTGGCCAGATTATCCTGGTTAGTGTCATCAAAGGCTGGTTATTTGTTGTCGTAACGTCATTATTGCTCTACGAGCTAATGCTGCGCAGAGTCGGCAGCAACGCAGCTACCAAAGTTTTTCCGGCGGATTCCCATCTACAGGGCTGGCCTTTCATCTTGCTGGCAATTGTTATTCTCGCACTCACCGGCACAGGTATTTTCACCCATATCAGCCAGCATAAGGAAACCGAGGTCATCCGTCTTCAGGCCATTGCGGACATGAAGACTCAACAAATTGTCGATTGGTTAAAAGAACGACAAAGCGATACAGAAATTATTCAGACCAGCCATTTTTTTGCCGAACTTTATCGCAATTGGCAAGGGTCGGGAGACTTGCACAGCGGCAAACAATTACAGACAAGGCTGGAACAATTGCTCAAAAATCGCGGCCTCAGTGCCGTTACGCTACTCAGCCCGGAAAGCAAGCGACTTTGGGGCTCAAGCGCAGCTCCGCTTAAGCTTGACGATAATGAACTAGCGGTTGCCCGCTCAGTTGCAACTGACGGCAAAACGCAACTAGTGGAACCCTACCTTGACGCAACAGGTAAAGTACGCATGGATTTTGTTGTGCCTTTATCAGCTATACCGGGCTTAACGCCGCTTGTCATAATCAACATCGACTTATCCGCCAACCTTATCCCTATACTAAAAAGCTGGCCGATACCCAGCATCAGTGGCGAGAGCCAGTTATTCAGGCAACAGGACGATCAGGTATTCATTATTAACGAAACGCAGCATAAAAATATTAAAGCCGCCAAACCACCCCTAGCCGCATCCGCAGAAAAACTGCTCACCACCCGAGTATTGCAAGGCCTGACTTCACCCGATGGTCTGCTTGAAGGCGATGATTACCGCGGCATTCCTTCTATTGGCGTGGTGCGCGCCATTGCCGGAACCGACTGGTACCTGATAGTCAAGCTGGACCGGGACGAACTTTATGCCGAAGCCGTCAGGGATGTCGCCTGGATCAGTTTGGTCAGCCTGCTGGTTGTGTTCCTGGTCGGTGCGACTTTTTACCTGTTAAAGCAAGGGCAACAATTAGCGCTGGCAGAAGCTGTACAAAAATCCCAGGCAGAGCGCCTGAATACGCTGAACTTGCTTAATGCCGTTGCTAATAGCTCGGGTGATGCTATTTTTGCCAAAGACCTGGAAGGCCGCTTTATCCTGTTCAACCGCGCCGCCAGCCATTTTGTCGGCAAACCGGTTGAGGAAGTGCTGGGCTTTGATGAGCGAAGCATTTTCCCGGCAGAACAAGCCGATATGCTTATCGATACTGATCACAAAATAGTTACTGAAAGAACAACCCATACCCAGGAAGAAACGCTGGACACCCCGCATGGAAAAAAGACTTTCTTTACCACCAAAGGCCCGTTATATGATGGACACGGCAATATTATCGGCATCTTTGGTATTGCGCGCGACATAACCGAACGCAAGCAGATTGAACTAAGCCTAAATGCAAGCGAGTTAAGTTATCGCTCGCTGTTCGATAACATGATACACGGCTACGCCCATTGTCTCGTCCTGTACGAACAAGGCGAACCCTGTGATTTTGTTTATCTGCAAGTTAACAAAGCTTTTGAGACGCTAACCGGACTTAAAAATGTAGTCGGCTACAAGGTCAGCGAGGTCATTCCAGGCATCCGTGAAACCGATTCTGAGTTATTCGATATCTATGCTCGGGTTGCCTTGGGCGGCCAGCCGGAACAATTTGAAACCTATGTCAACGCCTTGCAAATGTGGTTCTTAATTTCAGTCTATTGTCCGAAAAAGGAACACTTTGTAGCTTTGTTCGATGTCATTACCGAACGCAAGCAGACGGAACTGGCACTGCTTAAGAGCGAGGAACTCAAACATGCTATCCTGGATTCAATCAATGCTCATATCGCTGTGCTTGACCATCACGGCGTTATTATCACTGTCAATCAGCCCTGGCAGCACTTTGCCGAAGAGAATGCGCTTTATCCAGATGCGTCAGGCACAAATGTCGGTGTTGGTGCTAATTACCTGGATATTTGCCGGCAAAGCTCCGGCTTCTCCTCGGAAGGCGCGCTGGCTGCGTATAACGGTATCCAGGCTGTTATAGACAGGCAGCTTCCCGATTTTAATCTCGAATATCCTTGTCACTCGCCGACACAGAAACGCTGGTTCAGCATGACCGTCAATCCGCTGAGAGACGGAGAGCGAGGCGTCGTTATTGTCCATATTGACATCACCGGGCGTAAACTCCAGGAACTGGCTCTGGGTGCCAGCGAAAGCCGCTTCCGTGCTTTGGTGGAACAGTCTCTGGCGGGCATTTACATCATTCAGGACGGCTTTTTCAAGTACGTTAATCCCGGTTTTGTTGCCATTTTCGGCTATGGCTCGCCGGAAGACATGGTTAACTGTATGCCTATCGCCGACCTGGTCTGCCCGGAAGACCGTAAGCAGGTAGCGGAAAATATCAGCCTTCGGGTCGCAGGCACAGTGGTGGATACAAATTACACCTTTGCCGGTTTGCACCGCAACGGTAGCCGTATTTTTGTCGAGGTACAAGGCCGTGCCCTGGACTACCAGGGACGTCCCGGCATTATTGGCTTCGCTATTGATGTCACCGCCCGTAAAGCCGCAGAAGAATCCTTGCTGCGGCAAACCGAAGAGTTGGCTAAGCGTAATGCAGAACTGGAACGTTTTAATAATGCCATGGTCGGGCGTGAGCTGAAAATGGTTGAACTGAAGCAGGAAATTAACACACTGAGCTGCCGACTCGGTCAGGAGCCTCCTTACCCGCTGGCTTTTCTCGATGTTGACCCAGCGCAAGACCAGGGGAACTGAGATGAATTGGCATCTGGCGTTAGCTGTTCTGTTACCTTTTCTGGCTTTACTGTTGCAATGGCTGCTTTGGCCCTGGCTTTATCCCTTTGTCTGGTTCCTGTTCTATCCGGCGGTATTTTTAAGCGCACGCCTGGCTGCACTGAAAGGCGGGTTGATAAGCACTGTACTAAGCGCTGCCATTGTCTGGTATTTTTTTATGCAGCCACAGTTAAGCTGGACCTTGGACAGTCCCTATCGGCTGTATTCGATAGGCCTGTTCCTGATAATGGGTTATTTATTCAGTGCAACCCATGAACGACTGCGACTTGCACAACAACAGATAGAAGCCAACCTGATTAATGTGCGTCAAGCCAGCCAGACTGAATTGCAACGTTATGAACAAATTGTCGCCACTTCGAGTGACATGCTGGCTTTTGTGGATAAAGAACAACGCTATCATGTGGTCAATCCGGCTTACGCCGGATTATTCGGCAAGACACCGGATGATTTACGGCAACGACACGTTGCTGATATGCTTGACCCTGATCTATATTCATTCATTACACCCTATCTTAACCGCGCCCTGACAGGCGAAATCCAGCGTTTTACCGTAAAACTGACATTAAATGGCAAACTTCAGATAATGGATGTGGAATACCGTCCATTCCGGCAAAGCGGGGAAGTGCAAGGCGTGGTTGTAAACCTTCGTGACGTCACCGAACGTAAGCAAGCCGAGGAGGAGCTGCAGGAAAGCAAGCTGAAATTGGAAACTGCTTTGGCAAACATGACCGATGCTGTATTCATTTCCGACTCAGAAGGTCACTTCACTCACGTTAACGATGCTTTTTCAAGCTTCCACAAATTCAGCAATAAAAATGAAGGTGCGAAAAATTTCGCCGAATACGCTGATCTTTTCGATGTATTTCTGGACGACGGCACACCGGCACCGCTCGAGCAATGGGCAATTCCCAGGGCGTTACGGGGCGAAACAGCCGCCAGTACCGAGTATACGCTACGCCGTAAAGACACCAACGAAATATGGATGGGCAGTTATAGCTTCGCACCTATCCGTAACCTGGACGCCACAATCGTCGGCTCAGTTGTCACCGCGCGCGACATCACCGCACGCAAACAAGCTGATGAGATTTTACGCAAAACCCAGGAACGTCTGTTATTGGCCCTTGACGCCAGTCGTGATGGTCTTTGGGATTGGGATTTGCGTACCGGCGTTGTTTTTCGTTCGCATCGCTACTATGAAATAGTGGGTCGCGACTCTGAAGAAGACAAATCTGATTTTGATTTTTTCAAATCGACGGTACATCCTGACGACCTGGGCCATGCATTGGCAACGATTGAAGCGCACAAACAAGGTAAAACGCCTGCGATTGAATTCGACTATCGCTTGTTCAATCCCTCAGGCAAGACAACGTGGTTGATGGCGAAAGGCCGGGTAGTTGAACGGGATGCCAACGGTACAGCGCTTAGAATAGTCGGCACAATCTCAGACATTACCGAGCGCAAGCAAACCGAAGAGGAAATCCGTCACCTCAATGCCGACCTGGAGCGGCGCGTGAATGAACGCACCGCTGAGCTGACCAGCGCCAATCTTGAGCTTGATGCCTTTGCTTATGCCGTTTCCCATGACCTGCGTGCGCCCTTGCGTGCTATGAGCGGATTCAGCCAGGCTCTGCTTGAAGACTGCGGCGAGCAGCTACAGGGAGAAGCCGGTGTTTACCTGGACCAGATCAATCTCGCGAGCCGTAAGATGAGTGAATTGATCGACGGCTTACTCGTACTGTCGCGCAGCACGCGCGGTGAATTACAACGCGACACTATCGACCTGTCCCTGCTGGCGCAAAATCTGGCAGCAGAGTTGGAGCGTAGCGACCCTGAACGCCGGGTGGCAGTGCAAGTCGAGTCCGGGCTGCAAGCACAGGGTGATGCGCGAATGATTGAAGCGGTGTTACGCAATTTGCTGGAAAATGCCTGGAAATATACGGCACATACGACAGCCCCGTACATCCACGTTTACGGAGAAAAACGCGACGGGCTACACTATTTTTGCGTAGCCGATAACGGGGCGGGCTTTGATATGGCGCACAGTAACCGTCTGTTCCGCCCTTTTCAGCGTTTGCACCGTCAGGATGAATTTCCCGGCATCGGCATCGGCCTGGCTACCGTGCAGCGCATCGTCAACCGTCATGGGGGCGTCATCGAAGCGCATGGCGAAACAGGTAAAGGTGCCGTGTTTTGTTTTACTTTAGGATCGTAGACACTGACATGAGTTATTGGCTAACCCGGCATCATTCAACACCACAACGCTGCCAGATAAATGTCTGTGCCGGAGCGCGGAAGCTGTAAAAACCAAAGAGGCTTGACAATGAATATAAAGACTATCCTGCTGGTTGAAGATAACCCCCAGGACGAACTACTAACCCTGCGCGCTTTACGCAAAGCCAAGGTAGCAAACCGGATCGATGTGGCGAGGGACGGCCAGCAAGCGCTGGACTACCTGTTCAAGGCAGGTGAATTTGCCAACCGCGAAGGTCCTGACATGCCGACGGTAGTGCTGCTTGATATTAACTTGCCGCGCCTGTCCGGCCTGGAAGTACTGGCCAGACTGCGCGCCGATAACCGCACCCTGCTATTACCGGTCGTTATCCTCACCTCTTCGGACGAGGAACGCGACCGACTGAAAGGTTATGAGATCGGTGCCAACAGCTTTGTACAAAAACCCGTGGATTTCGCCGAATTTGCTGAAACCGTAGCCCGCTTGGGTGTTTATTGGCTGGCGACGAATGAGCCGCCGCTGAAATAATACCGCAATGGAACTATCATGAATAGCCAGCTAAGGCTCCTCGTTATCGAGGATCAGCTTGCCGATTTCCTGTTACTCGAACGCTATTTGCGTCAATATGACCTGGAAGCGGAATGCCTGCGCGTCGACACAACTGCTGAGCTGGATGCCGCTTTGCAAGGCGAGTGGGATGTAGTGCTCTCGGATTATAATGTACCGGGCATGGATTTTCGGACAACCTTGTTACGCATTCAGACACCCTACCCCGATTTGCCGGTGATCCTGATATCTGGCAGTGTCGGTGAAGAAGCCGCAGTAGAACTACTGCATTTGGGCATGAGCGACTTTGTCCTCAAAAGCAATCTGGCCCGCCTGCCGCAAGCGATTCGACGAGCCGTCAATGATGCTGACGAACGCCGTACCCGCCGCGCCACTGAAACAGCATTGCGCCAATCCCAGGCTGTTCATATCGAACAGCAACGCCAGGCCAGGCTGGCAGCGCTAAACCTGATGGAAGATGCCCTTGCCGCGCAGTCCCGTGCCGAAGCCGCCAATGCCGCGCTACGCGAAAGCGAGCAGCGCTATCGCATTTTATTTGAAGCCAATCCACACCCGATGTGGGTTTATGATCTGGAAACCCTCGCCTTTCTTGCCGTCAATGATGCGGCTGTCAGCCACTACGGCTACAGCAAAGAAGAATTCCTTGCCATGACGATCGAGGACATTCGTCCTCCCGAAGACATAGCCAGAATTCTCACCAATATCGGGCAAATTACCGACAGCTTTGATAAAGTCGGTCCCTGGCGGCATCGACGCAAGGACGGCAGTTTGATTCTGGTGGAAGTCAGCTCCCATGTTATCGATTTTGCAGGCCGTCGCGGCGAAGTTGTACTTGCTTACGATGTCACTGAACGTAAGCGAATGGAACAAGACCTGCTCAATAGTGAAAAGCGTTTTCGGGTGGCCACCGATAACCTCCGTGATGCCTTTATCCTCATTGATGATAAAAGTAAAATCTTATTATGGAATGCTGCTTCCGAGAAAATTTTCGGCTACACCATGGACGAGGCAATAGGCCAACCGCTACATCAGCTCATTTCTCCGACTCGTTTCCACCCGTCAGCATCAGCCGGAATGGCACATTTCGCCTACACCGGCGAAGGAGCTGTGGTGGGTCATACACTGGAACTAATTGCACTACGCCGGAACGGCGAAGAATTCCCCATTGAGCTCTCGCTGTCTGCGCTACAGCTCAACGACAGGTGGCATGCCGCCGGCGTCATTCGCGACATCACCCAACGCAAACAAACCGAAGACCAATTGCGCAGTCTTGTCCAAGCGGTGGAGCAAAGCCCTGAAAGTATTATCATCTCCAATATCAATGCTGAAATCGAATACGTCAATGAAGCCTTCCTGCGTACCACGGGCTACAGCCGTGAAGAAATTATCGGCCAAAATCCGCGTCTCTTGCGCTCAGGAAAAACCCCCAAAGAAACCTACGCCGACTTATGGAACACGATGGAGCGGGGTGAAATCTGGAAAGGCGAATTTATTAATAAACGCAAGGATGGCAGCGAATTTGTAGAATCAGCCATCATTTCTCCGATCCGCCAACCGGATGGCAACATCACTCACTATGTGGGCGTAAAAGAAGACATCACTGAAAAGAAAAATATCGAATCGGAACTGGAACTTCATCGGCATCACCTGGAAAAACTGGTGGCAGAGCGCACCACCGAACTGCGCCGGCAGAGCCATTCCTTGCAGGCTTTGATCGATAATCTGCCACACATGGCCTGGCTGAAGGATAAAAGCGGCCACTTCATTGCCGTCAATCGAGCCATTGCCAAAGCTAATAACTGCACGACCAACGAATTGCTTGGCAAAACTGATTTTGATTTCTGGCCGCAAGAAATGGCGAAACGTTACCGGGCCGACGATGAGCAAGTGATACTTACGCGCCTGCCCATGACCACAGAAGAACAGATCACTAATTTGCCGGGCAGTCTCTATGAGATCTTCATAGCCCCGATTTTCGATGCGGATGGCACTACGCTCGGCACCGTGGGTTTTGCCAGGGACATCAGGCTGCAACGGGAAATGGAAGCTGAATTGGCTCGTCGAGCCAAAGCCGCAGAAGATGCAAACCTTGCCAAAAGTGCCTTTTTGGCGAATATGAGCCATGAAATCCGCACACCGATGAACGCCATTATCGGCTTGACTTATCTGTTGCGCCAAAGCACAACGACTCCCGAGCAAAGCACGCGCCTGGATAAAATCGACTCTGCGGCTCAACATCTGCTGTCGATTATTAACGATATTCTGGATCTGTCAAAGATCGAAGCCGAACGCCTGGAACTGGAGCAAACCGATTTTGCCCTGGGCGCGGTGCTGGATCACATTCACTCATTGATTGCCGAACAGGCCAAGGCTAAAGGGCTGACTATCGAAGTTGATGGTGACGCCGTACCACTGTGGTTACGCGGTGACCCCACCCGTTTGCGTCAGGCCATGCTCAACTACGCCGGAAATGCCATCAAGTTCACTGACCGCGGCACTATCTGGCTACGTGCCAAATTGCTGGAAGAAAACAGCGAGGGCTTGCTGGTACGTTTCGAGGTCGAGGATTCCGGTATCGGTATCGAAAAAGAAAAACAGCCGATGCTGTTTGAAGCCTTCACCCAAGCGGATGTTTCCACCACTCGCAAATATGGCGGTACAGGCTTGGGATTGACCATTACTCGACGCCTGGCAACTTTAATGGGCGGCGAGGCAGGCGTGAAAAGCACGCCGGGTCAAGGCAGCATCTTCTGGTTTACAGTCAGACTTCAACACGGACATGGCGTAATGCCGAGTGAACCAAAACAAAAATCAGGAGATGCTGAGGCTCTGTTGCGGCGTAATCATGCCGGTGCCCGTATCCTGCTCGCAGAAGATAATCCAATAAACCGGGAAGTAGCGCTGGAATTGCTGCATGGTGTCGGTTTATCGGTAGATACGGCTGAAAATGGCCGTGTTGCCGTGGAGAAAATCCAGGCGAATGGTTATGAATTGATATTGATGGATGTGCAAATGCCGGAGATGGATGGTCTTGAAGCAACGCGAACGATTCGCGCCCAACCGTGCTTCGCGCCATTGCCTATTCTGGCAATGACCGCAAACGCTTTTGAGGAAGACCGGCAGGCCTGTCTGGCCGCAGGCATGAACGACTTTATCGCCAAACCTGTTATTCCTTCTGCACTTTATGCTACGCTGCTACGGTGGTTGTCCGATCAGGATTGCCCGCTGACAACGTCTGACGACAGCACGAATGCGATTATTCCTGGCCTCCTGGCGTCTATTCGAGGCCTGGATGCCAGGCTGGGACTTGCTGTCGTCAGGAACGACAGCACAAAATACCGTAAGCTTTTGCAGATGTTTGCCGGTGCCCACAGCGATGATATGAAACGTGTGCAGGAACATCTTATCAGTGGCGATAGTCTGGCGGCACAACGTCTGATACACGACCTGAAAGGTGTCGCTGCTACCCTGGGTGCGCGCGAAATTTCAGCTTCGGCGGCTAAAGTCGAGCAGGCTTTACTCAAAAATGCCACGTTAGATGTCTGCATAACCTTGTGCAAACTGTGTGACGGCCAATTGACTCAATTGGTAGAGGATATTCTGGGCCTGCCGATAGAACTTGCCGAAATTAAGACGGCTGACATCAACATTGATCCTGACGTTCTAAACCAGGTAATAACAGAATTGGAAAACCTGCTTGCCGAAGATAATACCCTTGCCAGCCGCTTGGCCCAGGATTCAGCCAGCCTGTTGCAGGCCAAACTGGGGAACCGCTACGCCAATTTTAGCCACCAAATGGATGTGTTCGACTACGAAGGCGCATTGGAGACACTACGGGGATAAAATCTGGCAGTTTCTTAATCCGACCAACCTTACTCCTGGTCGCCACTAGCCAGCTTTCTTGAAACCAGGCCGGAGGATTTAATAAAACCGGTATAGCATTGTTTTATATATATATTTAAATAGCGAACGAGAAGTGCAGAAGAGCTTGCAATGAACCCCAAAAAACGCCTGGCAATATTTGACCGGCTGGCGCTGGCGATACCTGAACCCACCACCGAGCTGCAATACCGCACGCCTTTTGAATTATTGGTTGCCGTGGTTTTATCGGCGCAAGCCACCGATAAAGGCGTCAACAAAGCCACTGCCAAACTGTTTCCTGTAGCCAATACACCGGAGACTATTTTGGCTCTGGGTGAAGAGGGCTTGAAAACTTACATAAAGACGATCGGTTTATTCAATACCAAGGGTGCAAACATCATTAAGCTGTGCCAGCAATTACTGGATAATCACGACGGACAAGTCCCGGACACACGAGAACAACTGGAAGCATTGGCAGGCGTAGGCAGAAAAACCGCTAATGTCATTCTTAACACGGCTTTCGGGCAACATACGATTGCGGTGGATACGCATATATTCAGGGTTGCTAACCGTACCGGCCTCGCTCCGGGTAAAAATGTCCTTGAAGTCGAGCGTAACCTGGAAAAATGGGTACCTAAAAAGCATAAAAAAGATGCACACCATTTGCTTATCCTGCATGGCAGGTATACTTGCATAGCCAGGAAGCCCCGATGTCAAAGCTGCGTTATTGAGGATTTATGTGAGTTTAGCCTGAAAACAGGCAATTAACAGCGTCAGACGCTTGCATCTGAGGTCTTGACAATGAACTGCTACAAGTTGAAACAGTCGCAAAACTGCTATTATTCCTCAATAAAGCAAATTCATCATCGATCTGGCAGGTTTGCCATTATAATTACTGCTCTAAACAATGTTCTGTATAGACGTTACACATTACTATAATCAGGGGTCAACATGAAAAGAATCAATAAAACACCATTAGCTGCTGCCATGGGCGTAGCTTTTATTTCGACTTTTTCTACAACTGCAAGCAATGCTGAAGCCAACCCGTTTGGCATGAGCGAGTTATCTACCGGTTATATGCAAGTTGCTGAAGCCAGCAAAGCCGCAGAAATGAAATGTGGCGCGTCCATGGCTATGCCAAAAACACCCGAAGGCGCTTGTGCGGGCAGCAAAACATCCGGCGGCAAAACGACTGAAGCCAAATGCGGAAGCATGATGGATGGCGATAAAATGAAAAAAGGCATGGAAAACGTCTGCGGTGCCATGATGAAAGGCAAAGAAGGCGCTTGCGGTGCCGGCATGAAAGGTGCGGAAGGTAAATGCGGCAGCCAGTGCGGTGACGCGATGAAAACCTGCGAATCATTGAAAACCAAAGAAGGTGCCTGTGGTGCCGCAATGAAGGGCTGCGGCGAAGCAATGCAAGGCTGCAGCGAAATGATGAAGGGCAAAGAAGGTGCTTGTGCCTCCAGCAAAGCAACTCCTGCTGTCCCGGCAGCACCTGCAAAAAAATAGGCATAACGGGCGTTATGCCCTGATGTTAAAAAAAAGAGGGCATGTTTTCATGCCCTCTCACTTACAGAAAATCACTTAAGGGTGTTCTTATGAGCACAATTCAACAGTTCGTTAGCGGTGCCGGCTTGGGTTTACGGCGATCATTTTTAAGTCAGATTGTCGATGTACCGCCAACAGATGTCGATTTTTACGAAGTTGCACCGGAAAACTGGATTACCATCGGCGGAAAATACGGCAAACAATTTCGTGCTATGACTGAACGTTTTGATTTTATTTGTCACGGTTTATCGTTATCAATAGGCAGCACCGATCCGCTGGATGAAAAATTCGTCCGCGAAGTCAAGCAGTTCATGCACGATCACCAGATCAAACTATACAGTGAACACCTGAGCTATTGCAGCAAAAACGGGCACTTATATGATTTGATGCCGATCCCCTTTACCTCAGAAGCCGTCAGCCATGTCGCGGGGCGTATCAAACGTGTTCAGGATATTCTGGAACAAAAAATAGCTATAGAAAATGTCTCCTATTACGCCGCGCCAAGTCCGGAAATGGCAGAAATTGACTTCTTCAATGCTGTTGTCCAGGAAGCCGACTGTAATATTTTGATTGATATTAATAACATTTATGTCAACAGCGTCAATCACGGCTATGACGCCGAGGCTTTTTTAAAAGCTATCCCGGCACAGCGGATTGCTTACGCGCATATTGCCGGACATTATGTGGAAGCAGAAGATTTTCTGGTTGATACCCACGGTGCTGAAATTATTGACCCAGTCTGGAAATTATTGGGCAAAGCCTATGAACTTTACGGCGTCTTCCCTACCCTGTTGGAGCGCGATTTTAATCTTCCCGAAATGTCCGAACTGATCCTGGAAGTTAATATCATTAAAGATATACAAAACGCCTGGGGCAATGAACATGGAAAACAGTCTGCCTGAAGCCATGAAAACAGACTTTAACGTTAAACAACTTGAATTTGCTGCATACATCAGAGACCCTGAAAACAGCCCTATTCCTGCCGGAATTAAAAAACAGCGGATGGATATGTACAGGGAACTGTTTTTTAATAATATCAATGGGTTTTTATCCAGCAATTTTCCGGTATTAAGGGCGATACTAAACGACAGCGAATGGAACGAATTGGCTCATGATTTTTTTGCCAAGCATCCTTGCAAATCGCCGTACTTTACTGAAATCCCGGAAGAGTTCCTGGATTATTTACAAAATGAACGAGTCAATTCCAGTGATTTTCCGTTTATACTGGAACTTGCACATTACGAATGGGTGGAAATGGCTTTATCAATTTCCAGGGAACACCATGCTATCAATAATCAAAACCCGGAAAACCTGCTTAAAGCCAACATCCGGTTATCCCCTTTAGCATGGTCGCTGGCTTATCAATACCCTGTCCATAAAATTGCCCCTGATTTTTTGCCGCTCACCGCACCGGAACAGGCGACGTTTATTATTGTTTACCGCAACGACAACGATGATGTGAATTTTATTGAAATTACGCCAATGACTTATCGGCTGCTGGAAATTATTCAGGAAAACGAAAATGTCGTAACGGAAGCTTGCCTGCAGCAAGTGGCTAAAGAATCCAATCATCCCAATCCTGAAACCATTATTTCCGGCGGCTTGCAGATTATCCACGAGCTGATTGGCAAATCGATTATTGTGCCTGTTGCTTGATTTTTATAAGCATCAGAAAAAAGCTTTCAAAACCAACGATAATACACCAGCAAGTAATACGCCCATCATCCATTTAGTAACTGCTAATTCAGTTAAAATAGGGGCGACGGCTTTATCAAGCCGATAATCAAGATAGTCACGGGTAACCAGTGTTTCCTGCGCTTCGGCAATGACTCGTACCACGGCTTCAGCCTGCTCTTGAGGTATACCTGCAGACTTAAGCCTATCGACAAGCTCCAAGGTATCAAAGGTTATAGTTGCCATGCTCAAATATCCGTCTCACATCGTTATATTATGTTTGTGAGTATAACACCACATAAATTTAAAATCTTTCCTGATTCTTTCAGCTTAATTAAGCATTTATTGTTATGCAAACCCCTATCAAACATTTACTGACGCGAGCCGTCTGGGTCAAAGCCCATCTTTATCTGGCCTTGGGTGCAGGCCTGTTTTTTAGTTTGATCGGACTGACCGGCAGCATCAGCATTTATCGGGAAGCAATCGATACCTTTTTAAATCCGCAATTGTTTATCGAAACACCACAAGGCAAATACCAATCTCTGGACCGGATCATGGCTTCAGTACATGCGGCGCATCCCAAACGCCTCGGTTCCTGGACGCTGGAAATGCCGGCATCGCCCAACGCGATGATAACCGTATGGTACGATAAACCCGATGAAACCTTCGACGAGCTTTATGCGCCGTTGATGGTGTCTGTCAACCCCTACACCGCCGAAGTTGTCGCCAGCCGTTTCTGGGGTCAAACAGCCGTAACCTGGCTGCTTGACCTGCATACTCAGCTTCGGCTTGATCGCTGGGGCTGGAATGCGGTAGGTGTACTCGGGCTATTACTGGCATTATCCGTTATCAGCGGGCTGTATTTGTGGTGGCCGGGTATTGGCAAATTCTGGCAAGCATTTAGAGTGCGGACAAATGCCGGAATGATACTAATGCTCTTCGATTTGCACCGTATAACCGGCTTATTGAGTGCAGGTATCCTGTTGTTGCTGGCACTCACCGGCTTTAACCTGAGCTATCCTTCCGTACTGGAAAAACTGGCAGGCGCAACCGGCATGGCACACGGTGAAACAGGTCGTAACATTATCAGTACCGCCAACCCCAACAACCACCCTGTTGGCCTGGAGTCGGCAGAGTTTATCGCCCGCGGCTTGTTTCCCCGCGCCCAACTCCGACGCGTGACGACGCCTGCGGGCAACGCCGGTATCTATCGCATTAACTTGCGCCAAAGCAGCGAGATCAACCAAAAGCACCCTTTCACAACGGTATGGGTGGATCGCTGGAGCGGCCAGATTAAAGAAGTCCGCAATCCCGGTAAGTTTTCCAGCGGAGAAGCATTCACCGCATGGATCTGGCCTTTGCATACCGGCGAAGCGGTCGGAGCTACCGGTCGCTTCCTCTGGTTTGTTGCCGGTCTGACTCCCCTTTTCCTGTATATCAGCGGTCTGTTGCGGTGGCTGCATCGGCTCGGCAAGGTGCAGGATACAGAAGTGAATTTTGCACCGCTACGTGCGCTTTGTTATCAATGGCTAAAAGCAACTTATCATTTTAGCTTGCAAGCTTTTATTTTACTGCTTGAAAAAGCAAAACCCGTGATTATTGCAGGCTATAAGAGACTGTTTCAATGGCTGCAACACATAAGCTCGAACCTGAAGTAACAGTCGCTGTTTGCCCGCTATAGTTTGATATGCTCCGCGTGCTTAAAACTGATGCAGCTTTTTAAGCCATGTTGTTGTGATGCTTGAATATATTTGGGCAAGATGATTTAAAGTGCGGGCTGGTTTACAGATGTTGGTTTTTTTAAATCAGGTTGCTTTGAGCAGAAAGATTAGGGTTGTTAGTGTGACCTTTGTCGTATGTTCGACTATACTCAGAATTAACACAGATTGGAGTTAAAGAAATATGCGAAGAACAATAAAACCATCACTTTGTCTTTTATGGCTTTTTAACCAAGCCCACCCAGCTAATCCGGCTATAAAATCATTCAATAATCTTTATAAGCATGCCCTGCTACTCAGTTTAACGATACTGCCGAACGTAACTTTAGCCGACGTATCCGCAAGAACGGTTACCGCCAGCCCGTCTTTGCTTAAGCAGCTCAAAATAGTCGCCCTTGAACAGGCTGAAATGCATGACTCCCTGCGTATCCCGGCGCGGGTCGAACTGGACCAGCAACGCGTGGCACGGATAGGCGCTACCGTAACCGGACGTATTACCGAAACCAAGGCCGTTCTGGGCCAGGATGTGCACAAAGGTGAGCCATTAGCGGTTCTCAATAGCACCGAACTGGGTATGGCGCAATCGGCTTATCTGAAAGCCAGTTCTCAGGTCAACCTACTGCACATGAAAGTCAACCGTGCCCGACGACTGTTGGAAAGCTCCGTTATAGCCCCCGCCCAGCTTCAGGAACGGGAAAGTGAGTTAGCCGAAGCGGAAGTTGATCTTCGCGCTGCCGCCGACCAGCTTCATGTCCTGGGCATGAATGAAAGCGATTTCAAGCGTTTTTCGATACAACGGAGAATACATTCATATACCCCTATTACATCCAGTATTAGTGGCAGTGTAATCGAGCGTAACATCACCATTGGTCAAGTGGTGCAACCGTCAGACGCGCTTTTTACCGTTGCTGATTTATCCCATGTCTGGCTGGTAGCGGCGGTGCCTGAACAACAAGCACATTGGGTGCACGAAGGCGATGAGGCCTACGCTGACATTGCCGCCCTGCCAGATGAGGTTATCAGGGGAAAACTGATTTATGTCGCCGATATTGTTAACTCGGAAACCCGCACGGTGATGGTGCGCATGGATATTCCTAATCCCAAATTTATTATCAAGCCGCAAATGCTGGCTACCCTGATGATTCGCAAGGAAGGCATGCAGGAACTGGTATTACCGGATTCTGCCGTATTGCGCGATGCCGATCACGATAATGTTTTCGTGGAAACCGCGCCTGGGCAATTCGAACTGCGCCCGGTAGAACTGGGTATACGCGATGATCAGGTCAGACGTGTTATTAACGGTTTGAAAGTCGGCGAACGAGTCGTAGTAGATGGCGTGTTCCATCTGAATACCGAACGACTGCGCAAAGAACTGGAGTAAGCCATGATCGAAGCATTGATTCGTAGCGGCTTAAATAACCGCATCATCATTCTTGCGATAGCGTTGGGGCTAATGGCTTTCGGTGTACGCGCATTACAATCGCTGTCTGTTGATGCTTTCCCCGATGTCACCAACATCCAGGTACAAATCGCCGCGGAGGCAACCGGGCGTTCACCGGAAGAAGTCGAGCGCTTTATTACCGTGCCGCTGGAAATCGCCATGACCGGCCTGCCCGGTCTTACCGAAATGCGTTCTTTAAACAAAAACGGTTTATCGATTATCACACTGGTATTCACCGAAGACACCGAAGTCTATTTTGCCCGTCAACTGGTCATGGAAAGGCTGATTGAAGTATCCAACCGGATGCCCGAAGGCGTTATGCCGGTGCTGGGGCCGGTGTCGACAGGTTTGGGTGAAGTTTATCAATACACGCTGGATCGGGTTGACGACGGTCAACGCTCCCTGACCCAGGAAGAATTGATGCGGCGCCGCGAAGTACAGGACTGGGTTGTCCGTCCTTTGCTGCGCGGTATTCCCGGCGTCGCAGAAATCAACTCGCAGGGCGGCTATAACAAGCAATACCAGGTGCTGGTCAATCCTGATCGTATGCGCCACTATCGTATCTCACTGAAAGAGGTGTTCGATGCCTTAACCCGCAATAATGCCAATAGTGGTGGCGGCGTACTGCCTCATTATGCCGAGCAATACCTGATTCGCGGCGTCGGCCTGATTCGGGATGTCGCCGACATCGGCAATATCGTGCTGAAGGAAGAGAACAGTGTGCCAGTGCACATCCATGATGTCGCTGAAGTTAAAATCGGCCATGAAGTGCGGGTCGGTGCAGTGATTAAAAACGGCTATACCGAATCGGTTGGCGGCATTGTTATGATGCTGCGCGGCGGTAACGCCAAGGAAGTGGTTAGCCGGATCAAGGAGCGCGTGCAGGAAATCAACGACAAAAACATGCTGCCGGAAGAACTCAAAATTATTCCTTATTACGACCGTAGCGTACTGGTTGATGCCGCACTGCATACCGTCACCAAGGTGTTGCTCGAAGGTATTGCGCTGGTGGTCGTTATCCTGTTCCTGTTCCTGGGCGACATCCGTTCCAGCCTGATCGTTGTCAGTACGCTGGTAGCCACACCGCTAGCCACTTTTATCGTGATGAACCAGTTAGGCATTTCCGCCAACCTGATGTCGTTAGGCGGCCTGGCTATTGCGATTGGCTTGATTGTTGATGGTTCCGTCGTCGTCGTTGAAAACGCTTTTACCTTGCTTACCCAGCGCAAAGGCGGCACTACCAGCCGGATTCGCGTGGTAATGGCGGCCGCCGAAGAAGTGGCAACGCCGGTTTTGTTTGGGGTAGGCATTATCATTCTGGTCTTTTTACCGCTGATGACCCTGCAAGGCATGGAAGGCAAGATGTTCGCGCCGCTGGCTTACACTATTGCCATTGCCTTGCTGATTTCACTGATCCTGTCGCTTACGCTGACCCCGGTTTTATGCTCATACTTGCTAAGAGGCCAACATGGCGATGAGCACGACACGCGGATTATTGCCTTTATGAAGCGCCCTTATCTCAAGCTTCTGGACTATTCCATGCGCAAGGGAAAAACGGTTGTCCTGCTGGCGACCGCATTGTTTGTCGGCGCTCTGGCGCTGTTACCTTTCCTGGGCAGTGCTTTCATTCCTGAAATGCGTGAAGGCTCCATCGTGCCCGCTATTAACAGGGCGCCGAATATCTCGCTGGAAGAAAGCATCAAGATGGAAATGGCGGCCATGCGTATGCTGATGGAAATTCCCGGCGTCAGTCTGGTCGTTACCAACGTCGGGCGCGGTGAAAGCCCGGCTGATACCCAGGGACAAAACGAATCGACACCTATCGCCAGCCTGACACCCCGCGATCAATGGCCGCATGGCTGGAACCAGGATAATATCGCCGATGCGATGCGCGAAAAGCTCTACGCCAACCTGCCCGGCGTTCAGCTGGTAATGGCACAGCCGATTTCCGACCGCGTCGATGAAATGATAACCGGTGTGCGCTCTGATGTGGCGGTGAAAGTATTCGGCGATGATCTTGAGGCATTGAGAACTACTGCAAACGAAATAGCCCGTGTCGCCGGCACCATTCAAGGTGCTCAGGACATTCGCGTGGAACGTGTTACCGGACAGCAGTACCTGTCCATTACCGTAAACCGCGAGTCTATTGCCAGACACGGACTTAACGCATCGGAGATCAACGATGTCATTGAAACCGCTATTGGCGGCAAGATTGCTACCGAGATTTATGAAGGCGAAAGAAGATTTACCGCTGCTGTGCGCTTGCCTGAGAAGTTTCGCAACAGCATTGAAGCCATTGATGCCATCATGTTGACCTCGCCCAACGGCGCACGTGTACCCTTGGGTGATCTGGCTGACATCAGCCTGGGTGACGGACCTTCGCAAATCAGCCGGGAAATGGGCAAACGCCGTATCGTTATCGGCATTAACGTAAGGGATCGCGACCTGGGCGGCTTTGTAGCGGAATTGCAGAAAACCGTAGCCGATAAGGTTAAATTGCCCGAAAGCTATTACCTGGAATGGGGCGGACAATTCCAGAATATGGAACGTGCTCTGGGACATTTAAAAATCATCATTCCCATCACTATCGGAGCCATTTTCTTCCTGCTGTTCATGCTGTTTAATTCGGTACGTTTCGCCGCGCTTATCATCCTGGTATTGCCGTTTGCGTCGATAGGCGGCGTGGTCTCGTTATTTATCAGCGGCGAATACCTGTCTGTTCCTGCCTCGGTAGGTTTTATCGCACTCTGGGGCATTGCGGTGCTGAACGGCGTGGTGCTGGTATCTTATATACGCACCTTGCGTGACAGCGGCTTAAGCCAGGTGGAAGCCATCCGCCGTGGCTGCGAACAACGCTTCCGTCCGGTGATGATGACCGCCACAGTCGCCCTGCTCGGCCTCGTACCGTTCCTGTTCGCTACCGGTCCGGGTTCCGAGGTTCAACGCCCCTTGGCTATCGTTGTAATCGGCGGATTGATAACATCAACGCTATTGACACTGGTCATGCTGCCTACGCTTTACCGCTGGTTTGAAGAAAAGCGCGGCCCAGCTTAATCATCACAAATCAGTCGTCATTGCTGTTTAAATGTCGAGGAGTACAAACCTTAACCTTATGGGACATAAAAGGTTTGTACTCCAGCTCCTGATGGAGGGGCATTTAAAAAACCCTGTTGATGTGACAACACATATCGTATAAATTTGCTACCCTTACCGAACCCCAACCGACCACGCCTTTGTCATTATCTTCACTACTGCGAACCACTCTGCTAGGCTTTACCTTTACGTCCGTGGCAGTCGTTATCATGCTGCGCTGGATGCCCCCGGCAACAACCGTGTTCATGCTCTACCGTCATGTTGAAGATTTGATCGATACGCAAACCTTCCAGGCTATTGACTATCGCTGGGTAAGTGCAGACAAAATTTCCCCTTACGTCTATTCAGCGGTTATTGCCTCGGAAGATCAGCTGTTTTACCAGCATTTCGGTTTTGACATCAACTCCATACAAGCCTCCATCAACGACTACAGCGATGGTGGACGTTTACGGGGTGCCAGCACGATTTCCCAACAGGTCGCCAAGAACATATTCCTGACGCCATCAAAGAGTTTCCTCCGTAAAGGGCTGGAAGTCTGGTTTACAATCCTGATTGAAACCTTGTGGAGTAAAGAACGGATACTGGAGGTTTACCTGAACATTGCTGAATACGGCGAACATATCTTCGGCATAGAAGCCGCAAGCCAGCGCCATTTCGGTATTCCCGCAAAGCAACTCAACAAATCCCAGGCCGCCATCCTCGCCGCCACCTTGCCTAACCCGATCAGGTTGCACGTCGTACATCCCTCCCGTTACTTATTTAAAAGACAGCTTTGGATACTCAGGCAAATGCGGTCTTATAGCCAAAAGCAATAGTATCGGCTGTTACATCCCGACTGGGATGTATAGCGCTTCGCTTATACACCCTACTCGCTGGGTAGCCGTAACGTCGTGGCATCGGCGGCCACTAAGCGAAGCCCGCGCCAGCGGGATTCCGGCCAATGGGCGTCGAGCGATGCCAGTAGCTGGTCGTTGAGGGCTTCGAAAGCGGAAGCTTTTAATTTTCGCCGGGCTTGGGTCACGGCGCTTTTGGTGACCATACGCCCAGCCTGACCGGTGAGCGCCTCAAACAATTCATCTAGCAAGGTTTGAAGGCCGCCTTTCCACGCACAGAGCAGGAAAGACACAAGGACTGGGAAGGTGAGCACACGTTGACGGGAGAAATCCTTGGCATCGGTGCGATGGGCCGCGATAAAAGCGGGGTCGTGCAGTGTGGCAGCAAGCCTGGATAGAATATTGGCATGCACATTGCTAAGTCGGTTTCATAGGTTTCCTATATAAATTAATAACTTACTGCAGTAAGTATAACATATTTCAAGATATTGGGCTTAACTTAACGGCATTGGGTACATACCCCGTCACGCGGAAGAATCCGTCTTACGGGTTACTCAATGTTCCATCGCATAAGTTTTTGCACTATCCCATCAATGTCAAATATTGTTTTTTTCGCGATAACTTCACTTTTCTGCATAACAACCATTTCTCCTTCATCGAGTTTATGGCCTTTCGAATTAAGGAATCCGTGATTTGCGTAAGATTCCGCATCTTGAAAATACAAATAACCTTCTTCGGTTGGTAGCTTGTTTTTTAATTCGGAAGCATTGCCAAGATACACGACAGTATCCACTTTTGGGTAAAGGAAATCATAATCGAAATATGAAAGCTGAAAGTAACATTTTCTTGGAACGTAAGTAGTTGTATTACTAACAGTAGCCATTACATTTTCCTCATAAGGTTTAATTTTATATCTTTACGTCTAATAAACATCACTAATCCATTTTTTGGAGATTAAACAGGCTTACTATGATATTCAAAACTTACGGAATTATTGGTATTGGTGCTGGTAACCTTGGAAGCAGTAAAGGCTTTATTGGATTAATGATGGGATTTGGTTCATTCTCAAGAGGGTCAACATCATCACCCTTACATTCGCACAATGTTTCCACCTTGTCTTCAGTCAGTTGCGTTCCGTCAGATGTTATGCATTTGATCTTAGGCGTTATGCGTACTGCGCAACGCTCTACGTTGTTGGCACTACCACATTTTTTTGCACATTGCTCCAAGTCGGCCGCGTCGCAGTTAAAATACGATGGCTGTGGAAGCTTTTTATTTTTCTTAGCGAGTCCTAATGGATCAATGTCGTTGAGAGGATTCCCCCCAACATACCCATAAGTATTCAACCCCCCCGCCAACCCAATCGGATCACTCTGCGTATACCCGCCGCCTTTCGGGTCATAGCTGCGGTAGTAATTATAGAACAAGCCTGTCTCGGCGTCGGCATATTGTCCCGGAAAGCGCAGGTTGTAGGTGAAGCCGCCGAGGCCTGCGGGGTTGGTGTTGGGCGCGTTGGCGCCGAACGGGTCGAGGTTGTCCCAGCGCCAGCGCAGTTGCGCGCTGCTGTCGATGAGCTGGCGCGGGGTGTTAAGTTGATCGCTGAGCACGTAGTAAACGCCGCTATTGGCGATGACGGCAACCGGCTGGTCGCCGAGCCAGACGTGTTCGGCCCTGTGCCCTTGGGTAAATGCGCGTGCCGGTGGTGTTGTATTCGCCGAGCAGGTGCCCCGCTGGGTCATAAACAAAGACGCTGCCGCCGGTGGAGAGGGTGGTGCCGCTCTTGCTGACCCGCTGGCCCAAGGCGTTGATGCCG
>Ga0208754_100123_pt1 | contig 48015 bp, 44 predicted proteins | sample LakWasMet55_HOW8_2_FD_183889 | JGI IMG/M metagenome (GOLD analysis project Ga0208754, IMG submission 183889) | Freshwater sediment methanotrophic microbial communities from Lake Washington under simulated oxygen tension - Sediment Metagenome... | ecosystem: Environmental > Aquatic > Freshwater >... | reverse complement strand
CTTTAGGCGGTTCACAGATTGGGACACTCTCGATGATTCCCGGAATTGTCAAACTTTGGGAGTCCCCCGGCAGAGCCGGGGGTTTACCCTTGATTAATAAGCGGTAACAATTGCTATAGGACTAACCGTTTCGTTATAAATTACGCGCAACGTTCGAAAACCACGTTCCGCAATAGGCCGAAGGACATGAAGCAAAGCGGGGTCTTCTTGATCAAATTCAATTCTTGCCGGATAGAGCAGTGTTTCTTCTATCCATTCGGAGCGGATTTGCCGTTTTAGTATTCGCCTTTTTGCATGGTCGGTTAGTACATATTCCATAGCCAAACTATAACATAGCCATAAATTGACGATAAAAAAACTTGCCCGAAAAATGCTCAAGTTTGGTCGCTGCTTATAGAGTACTTTAACGCAGTAAACCGCTATGCCGCCCGACTCGCAAATCCAATTGGACTCCTGACGCTTTGCAAACATTTCATGACTTCTGATTACACTCCGCCCCAATCACACAACCCCGCTCAATATAAACAACATGCTCGGTCAGATAATGAATTTCCTCCAGCGAGTGGCTGACGTACAGCATGGGTAAGCACAACTCGTCGCGTGTCCTCAGTAGAAAAGGCAGGATTTGTTGTTTGAGGCGTTGATCCAGGGAAGCCAGCGGCTCGTCAAGCAAAAGCAGGCGCGGACTGGAAAGTAATGCCCTTCCCAAGCCGACGCGCTGTTTTTCGCCGCCTGACAAAAGGTTGGGCTTTTTATCCAGTAAGTGAGCTATTTCCAGTAAATCCACTACGGTATCCAGATGAATCTTCTGCTGCCCAACTTTAAGCCGCCGGAAGCCGTACAAGAGATTGTTACGCACCGATAAGTGGGGAAACAATTGGTCATCCTGAAAAACCAGGCCGATACGTCGTTTGTGCGGAGGCACATTTATATGCCTGGTTGAGCAGTAAAGCAATTCGCCATCAACAACGATACGCCCCTGTTCCGGCGTCACTAATCCGGCAATGACCTGGAGCAAACTCGATTTACCAGCTCCCGACGGGCCGAACAGGCCGGTCACCAATACCTCGCTATGCAGTTTGGTATCCAGATGAAAATTGCCTTGTTGCAAACTGACTTGAATATCCAGCACGTTACCGTCCCGGTTTAGGGTGCAGCTTGCGGCTGAGCATTTCGCTAAGCGCCAATGCCGTCAGCGCCAGCACTATGGACAACATCACCATACGCGCCGCCTGGTCATCGCCGCCGGGTGATTGCGTCGCGGTATAAATCGCCAGCGGCAAGGTGCGGGTTTCGCTCTGGATATTGCCGACAAAAGTGATGGTCGCTCCGAATTCGCCCAGGCTGCGACTGAAGCCCAGTACCGCACCTGCGAGTATGCCGGGCGCAGCCAGCGGCAGGGTAATCGATAAAAACACCCATAAGGAATCAGCACCCAGTGTACGGGCGGCATTTTCCAAGCCCTTATCAATCGCCGACACCGACAGACGCACTGAACGCACGATTAATGGAAAGGCCATGACCATTGACGCCAGCACCGCACCTTTCCAGTTAAACGCAAAGCTGATGCCGAATTGCTGATGCAGCCAGTGTCCAATCAGACCATTATTGCCAAAGCACAGCAGCAGCAAATACCCCGGAACGATAGGCGGTAATACCAGCGGCAGATGAATCAAGCCATCAATCAGCGCTTTGCCGGTAAAATCCCAGCGCGCCAGAAACCAGCCAACCAGTATCGCGGGCGGGCAGCTTAACAAAGTGCTCCACCCGGCAATTTTTAACGACAACAGAATGGCGGATAGTTCTTGATCACTGAGTTCGAACATCATGGCCTCGCGTTTGATTATTGACCTGTTTTGGTACGGCTTGTGATTCGCTTAAACCCATATTTATCAAATACAGCCGCGGCTTCTGGCTGAGTTAAATAATCCAGGAAAGCCTTGGCTTCATCGCTCTGGCTGACCAAGGCCATTGGATAAACAATAGGCGCATGACTGTTTTCAGGAAAAACACCAATGAGCGTTACCTTGTTGCTGACGCGGGCATCCGTTCCATAAACAATACCTGCGGCACATTCGCCACGCTCCACGAAAGCCAGTGCGGAACGTACGTCTTCAGCTCCGACAATGCGGGCTTTAAGCGCATCCCACATCGCCAGTTTCTGCAATGCTTCCTTCGCGTATTTACCCACCGGAACAGTTTCGGTTTCACCCGTACAAAGCATTCCTTCAAACGCACCAGCCAGATTAAACCCCTGCTCCAGTTTGGCAGCAAAGCCTTTATCTTTAGGCGCAACAAGCACTAAGGTATTACCCAGGAACTCACGGCGAGAATTACCGTCAATCTTGCCTTTATCGTAGAGATAATCCATCCATTTCAAATCAGCCGAAATAAATAGATCGGCAGGAATACCGTTCTCGACCTGCTTTGCCAAAACGGAAGACGATGCGAATGAGGATTTTATTTTTACACCTTTGCTAATTTCATAAGCCTTGGCAATATCGTTGATAGCATTGGTTAGGCTGGCAGCAGCTAAAACAAGGATGTCAGCCTGGGCAATGCCTGAGCAAACAAGAAATAACACAAATAATAGCGAACGAAATGTATTGCCGGGCATAGCGCCTCCTGAATCAGGTAAGAAAGTTAAATTCATTATAACCTTAAGCACACTGCGGTTTAGCAAATTCCTCGCATTTTATGTTTCACCGAAGCGACATAGGCTATAAATTCGTTCTTTTAGCGATGCAGCAATGCCCATGCCAATCATTTTCTCTATAGCCATAACTATATAGCGCAAACACTTATGATTATCACAGAACGCCACAGATTGTGGCAAACACGACATATAAAGCCCTCTGTGGTAACTTTAGCTAACAAATAACAATCATTACGAATATACCTTTTTAGCGGCAATTTTATGATGCAAAAACAAACAGTAATGCTGGCGGCCCTGTTAGCGGCACTTCCCGACAGCATTATGGCGATAACCATGGAAGAAAGAATGGATGCAATGGAACGCAAAATGAACGAACTGCAATCCAGACTGGAACACTCCGAAGCAGAAAACCGGCAACTTAAAAGCCAGTTAAAGATAAACACTTTACCGGCACAAAATCCCAGTCATAGCAGTATTAAAGCTATCGATAACAAACTGGCGGTACTGGAAAAGCGCATCGATCTCGATAAAAATACCGCCACAGAAACCGCCAAAAAATCACCTAAAATCGAAGTATCCAACAAAGGCCTGACTTTAAAATCTGCCGACGACAATTACAAACTCACTCTGCGCGGTTACGCCCAGGCCGATGGCAACTTTTTCCTGGATGACTCGCCCGATAATGCCATCGTTGACAAATTTACGATGAGACGCGCTCGTTTATCCCTGGACGGCAGCTTGTTCAAACACGTGGATTTCCGAATAGCACCCGATTTTGCAGGCAGTCAATTGCGCCTGTTCGATGCTTTTGTTGATTTACATTATTTTTCGGCTGCCAGCCTGATGGCAGGCAAGTTTCGGCAACCCGTCAGTCTGGAACGGATGCAGACGGCGATCAATCTGACTTTTGTTGAGCGCTCTTATCCGGCTCAAATGGCTCCTAACCGCGACATCGGCGTCATGATGCATGGTGCAATCGCTTACCCAGGTTATAAAGTACAGTACACGCCACAACCGCAATTCAGGGAATTTCTTGGCTACGAACTCGGCGTATTCAACGGCATTCGTGACAATCAACCCGTGCAAAACGCCGATAGCGAAAAGGACAATAACAAAGAGCTGGCCGCGCGGTTGTTCGCTCATCCCTTCATGCATAGCGGTTCAGCACTGGAGGGGTTGGGTTTAGGTGTTGCCGGTACCTGGGGGCAACCCAAAGACAACACACTTTTCAGTTTGCTCAGCCCTGGTCAGCAAAGCGTCGTCAGCTACAATGCGGCAACTACTTCAAGCGGCAATGCTTACCGCATCTATCCGCAAATGTACTGGTATTGGAAATCCTTCGGCATGATGGCTGAATATCTGCTGTCATCACAGCAATTGCATGGTGTTAGCGGCAATAATATTAATGTCCTGGCCCGTCAGGACAACACCGCCTGGCACATTAATGCGTCTTATGTCCTGACCGGGGAAAACAACACATTTTTTAATATCAAACCGGAACGTGTTTTTGATCCTGTTACCGACTCTTGGGGTGCATTCCAGGTTGCCGCACGCTGGTCGGAAATGGATATTGATAAATCCACCTTCCAGAATTACGGTACTAACGCTAACGCTTTCTACCTGTCTGATTCTTCAAAATCGATCAACAGGGCGCAATCCTGGGCATTGGGCTTTAACTGGATTTTAAATGAAAACATCAAAATTATGACCCAATATGAGCAAACCCATTTTTCCGGCGGCGCAATCAATAATACCAATCGCCCGACTGAAAATGTATTTTTATCCCGGTTCCAGTTTGTTTTCTAAAATCAAAAACGGGGCTAGAAATAATTCATCATTGCTGAGGCTCGATAGTTGTAAAGTCGGGACTCTAAAAAGCAAAACTCATCAGGGTTTTTCCAGAAGGTTATTATGTATTTCGGTGGGTTACCCAAATGCTGAAGCTTGTATCTCCATAAAAGAAGGATAATCACTTTCCTGAAGTTCAGATGAACACGATGGAAGGCTTTTGTTCACTATTAGAACTGATTCCCCCGGAATCCGGTATGAACCCAATTATTAATTGTTGGTGCATAGCTTACAAAATCTCCGGCAAAAAAAACTCACACACCAGCATCTGCTGGTGTGCTATCGCATAAACAGTCCTTCTTCCCCACAGCGACTGCTCAATACTCGCCTTCACCAATGCGTGTTTTGTCATTATTGATGGTTTTACCAAGGTCACATCCATAGCGATACGTTCCAATTTGGGGTAGGAAAAAATAATTTCTCCCAGCGGACGGCTGCCGAGGTGGGATAAGTTACCATGCGACATTTTTACGGTACTGGCTGGAATGATGGTTCGGGCCAGAATCAGCGGTTTGCCGTCAGCATGAATTAAAACCTCACGCGTTAAGCTGTAATGATGCTCAGGTAGTTTTAGCAAGCGCCGTTCACTTAAAAACGGTGTCCGCCACTGTTGAAACAGGACGCTGACTTTAACACTATTGCCGTAAAAACTGCGTAACCGCTGTGTCAGCGAACCCGACTCATAAGTCCATGACTGGACACTTTCGGGCAGACCGTGACGAAGGCCTGGACGATTTTCCAGCCACAAGGGTTCTTGTTTGAATATGACGCTTTTAGTCACCAAGGGTTAAACCTCGGAATATTGGGTAGCAACACCCAGCCAACGTTCGCACAGAGGCTGGATGGCGTGAGGTGCTTCGATGAAAATTTTATCCCCTGCACGCTGGATATTATCCAGCAAATCGGCATCCCGGGTTAAATCGGCAATTTTAAACTGCATCTGTCCGGTTTGCCGTGTACCCATAACCTCTCCTGGGCCGCGTAATTCCAGGTCTTTTTCGGCAATAACAAAGCCATCGTTACTATCCCGCAAAATACCCAGGCGCTGACGGGCTGAATCCGACAATGGCCCCTGATACATCAGCAAACAGTAACTGTCGCCATCGCCGCGCCCTACCCGTCCGCGTAATTGATGCAATTGAGAAAGACCCAGACGCTCAGGATTTTCGATAATCATTAAACCGGCATTGGGTACATCAACCCCTACTTCTATGACGGTCGTGGCAACCAGCAAATCAATCTGGTGATTTTTAAACGCCTGCATGACAGCATCTTTATCGGCGGCTTTCATGCGTCCATGAATCAGCGCGACGCGCACATCAGGCAGTGCTTCAACCAACCTTTCAGCGGTCTTTTCTGCTGCTTCGCATTCCAACACTTCAGATTCTTCAATCAGGGTACATACCCAGTAGGCTTGTCTGGCTTTGTCCACCCAGCTGTTAATCCTGGCGATAACATCGGCGCGCCGCTCGGCAGGGATTACACTGGTGACGATAGGTTTTCTGCCGGGCGGCAGCTCATCAATAATCGACACATCCAGGTCGGAGTATTGCAACATTGCCAGAGTACGCGGTATTGGCGTGGCAGTCATAACCAATTGGTGTGGCCTGAGGCCTGCCATCTGGCCTTTTTCTCTCAATGCCAAACGCTGATGTACACCGAAACGGTGTTGTTCATCAATAATAATTAAACCAAGCTTATGAAACTGCACGGCATCCTGGAACAAGGCATGGGTGCCGATGATAATACCCGCAGTCCCGTCCTCAATTTGCCGCAAAGTTTCTTTGCGCGGCTTGCCTTTGAGTTGTCCAGTCAAGAAAACCACCGGTGTTTGCAAACCTGCAAACCACACGGTGAAATTACGAAAATGCTGTTCTGCCAACAATTCTGTTGGTGCCATCACCGCAACCTGATAACCCGCTGTCAAAGCCAATAATGCTGCATAGGCGGCAACGATAGTTTTCCCCGAGCCGACATCGCCTTGAACCAGCCGCATCATCGGCTGCGGTAGTTTGCAGTCAGTTTCGATTTCTGCAATAACCCGTTGTTGTGCGCCAGTCAATTTAAAAGGTAGTGAACGCAGGAAATACTCAGTGCTGATTTTATCACCGTGAAACAGTGGTGCTTGCGAGCGCCTGGATTTTTCCTTTATTGTGCGGAGGCTCAAATGATGCGCCAGCAGCTCTTCAAATGCCAGTCGCTTTAATGCTGGCACACAGCCGCTTTGTAACGTGATTATCGAAACGGATTCATCAGGCGAGTGCAAAGTTTGTATCGCTGCTGCCAGATTCGGATAATCGTATTGCTTTAAAAGGCAATCGGGAATCCAGTCTACCAACGCTTCATTGCAAAGGCTTAAGGCCTGTTTTACGGCTTTTCTTATAACGTTTTGGGTTAGCCCTTCAGTGAGCGGATAAACCGGGGTTAATCGATTTTCTGTAATATAAGTGTCTGAGTTGGTAATTACACTGTATTCCGGGTGCACCATTTCCAGTTCGGCAAAGCCATGTCGTACTTCCCCGAAACAACTTAGCAGAGCGCCCGGCTTCAATGCATTATGCTGCTTGGCAGTGAAATGAAAGAATTTTAGTGAAATAGAACCTGTACCATCACCAATCCTGCAAATTAGGCTTTTGCGGCCTCTGGGTAAAATTTCGGCATATTCAACTTTGCCACAAACTAATGCTGTTGTTCCTGCCATCACAGAACCAATCGGGTAAACGCGGGTTCGGTCTTCATATCGGATAGGTAGATGAAAAACAAGATCCTGAATACTGCGAATACCAATTTTTTCCAATCGACTGGCTGTCTGAGCACCTATCCCCGCTAAAATGGCAACTGACTGGCTAAGGTGATTCATTTACGGATGTTTTAGGTCGTAAATCAGAAATCCTGCGCCGCATCTTTCGCTACGAAGGCATCATGTTTTGTATTTTTCTGATACGCCGCCAAAGGCGGCAAATAGATGATCCATTCGCCAGAACTTAAATGGGATACTCTTGGGTTTTCAGAACCATAATCGCATCCATTTCTACCTCTGCTCCTTTAGGCAAAGCCGCAACACCAATTGCAGCGCGTGCCGGATAAGACGCTTGAAAATAGTTGCTCATAATCTCATTCACAACAGGAAAATGCGCTAAATCTGTTAAGAAAACGTTCAATTTAACAATATCTGAAAAATCGCCGCCTGCAGCTTCTGCAACTGCTTTTAAGTTTTCAAATACCTGGATAATTTGAGCAGCAATATCACCCTCCACAAGCAGCATTGTTTCCGGTAATAAGGGAATTTGTCCTGAAAGATACACCGTATGGCCAATTTTAACCGCTTGGGAATAAGTGCCTATAGCCTGTGGCGCTTTGTCGGTCTGAATGATTTCTTTGGTCATTATTATCTCCTTTATTTACAAGGGCTAGTCCGTCATTGTTTCTTGGCAATTACATTCCAGGCAGCGAGCCAGGTTTGTGACTGGTAAGCATCAGCCTTTTTATCCAAATCACCTGCCAATAACAAACGCAAGGTATTATTTATAATCCCGAAGAAATACGCATTGGCAATTAATGGATCAATATTGCGTATTTCTCCCCCTTTAATACCTGCTTGAATTATCTTAATAATTTTACTAAACGCTGCTGTTTCTAAAACGGGCTTTTCTTCCGGCAAAAACTCATCGATTTTTAATATCAGCAGAAAACGAATCACATTAGGAGCATCCTCGGTAAGTTTGAATAGTAAATCGACAATCCCGTGCAGCTGTTCTGATGATTTCTGATTTCTCCGCCTTATATCATCGACCGATACATTTAAGCTATCGAAAATATTCTCATACAATTTCGCGGCTATTGTTTGTTTGTTTTTAAAATATTGATAAAGCCCACTTACCGTGTTTAAGCCGGCAGCCTCCGCAATATCAAGCATGGACGTGTTGAAGTAACCCTTCTCGGCAAATAGCTTAAGAGCCGCTTGCAATATTTCATCCTGCACGTCTACTTTCGTTTGAATAATTTCTTTTTCTTGATCCATTTTCTTATTTCGCAGCCAATTCAATATGCTGTTTATCGTGATGTTGTTGAACTCAAATACTTTTATTCCATAACTGAGAACTTGAATTTATATTATTTTTCTGAAATGGCTGTCAGAGCCGCATTTAGGTAATTAATCATAGACCATAAAGTTAATACTGCTGCAATATACAAAAGAGCGTAACCGCAATAAGTTATGGGGATACCAAACAAATCCTCTCGGTATAACAGCATTCCGATTGCCACCATTTGCGCAGTAGTTTTCCATTTGCCTAATTCAGAAACCTTGACCTTCGCTCGCTGACCGATTTCTGCCATCCATTCCCTCAGCGAGGCGATTGTTATTTCCCTGCCAATAATTATGGCTGCAGGGATTGCCAGATAAGGCGATGATTGTTGCTGGACAATTAAAACCAAAACCATCGCAACCATCAGTTTATCGGCTACAGGATCTAAAAATGCGCCAAAAGATGTTTCTAATTTCATTTTTCTGGCAAGGTATCCATCTAACCAGTCGGTGAAACCTGCAACAATAAAAATCAGAGTGCAAACAAGATTGGAATACTTCCAGGGCAGGTAAAAAATCACAATTAACAAAGGAATCAATGCGATTCTTAGCAAGGTGATATTTATAGGTAAGTTAAATTCAATTGTCATCTTGGTGAAATAGCTCGTAAATACGTTGTGCCAATTGTCGACTTATACCATCTACACTGCAAAGTGCATCTACACCGGCAGATGAAATGCCTTGCAGTCCTCCAAACTGTTTCAATAAAATTTGCCGCCGCTTTGGCCCTAGCCCCGATATGTTCTGCAAAATCGATTCTTTTGTTGCCTTAGCCCGACGCAACCTATGTCCTGTTATTGCAAAGCGGTGTGCTTCGTCACGAATATGCTGAATCAGCAATAATCCACTGGCCCCGGGCTTTATATCAATGGGTCGCTCCTGTTCAACCAAGATTAGTTTTTCCATTCCTGGCTTTCTGTCGGGACCCTTGGAAACGCCGACTATCATAACATTGTTTATCTCTAATTCCTCAAGCGCCTTTTGCGCTTCACGTACTTGACCTTTTCCTCCATCAATAAACAATATATCCGGTGCCTCATGTTCACATTGTTTTAGGCGTTTGTAGCGCCTGAAAACGGCTTGATGAATCGCTGCATAATCATCTCCTGCTGTTATGCCTTCTATATTAAAACGGCGATATGCAGATTTTACCGGCCCTTCTTTATCAAAAACTACACAAGAAGCAACAGTATGACCTCCTTGAGTATGGCTAATATCGAAGCATTCCAAGCGTTTAGGGAGTTCTTTACACGCTAACTCCTGCTGTAAACTCAAAAAACGGGTATACATCCCCTGTTTATCTGATAGCTTGTTTAATAAAGAGTTTTCGGCATTTGTGAGCGCCATTTGTAGCCACTTTAGACGTTCGCCTCTAACTCTGGCTGAAATGATCACTGTGTGCTTTGCCTGATTGCTTAATACATCTGTTAACAATTCGGCTTCTTCTAGTTCATGACTGACTATCAGTTCATGGGGTGTTTGTTTGTCCAGATAGTATTGCGGAATAAACGCTTGCAAGATGGCAGAAGGATCGTGTTCATCTGTCATTTTTGGGTAAAATATTTTATTGCCTAGATGTTGTCCTTGGCGAATGAAAAACAACTGAATGCAGGCAATATTTAATTTAGTCGCGCACGCAATAATATCAACATCGCCTTTCTCGCCATGAACAAAGTTTTTTTCCAGCACCGAACGTAATTTTACTATCTGATCACGGTAACTTGCCGCCTGCTCATATTCATGCTCAACAGCGACTTTTTCCATTCTGGAAATTAGTTGTTCTACAAGAAGACCGCTCTTTCCTTCCAAAAACATCAAACTGCTATCAACGTCCTGCGCATAACTGGCCTTATCAATTAAACCTACGCATGGAGCAGTACAGCGTTTTATTTGATATTGCAAACAAGGACGGGTTCGATTGTTATAAATGGAATCATCACACTGCCTGACAGGAAATAACTTTTGTAAAATTCTTAAACTTTCTCTAGCAGCACTGGCACTGGGATAAGGCCCAAAATATTTACCTCGGTTTTTTTTTGCTCCCCGATGCAAGGTTATTTGAGGGAAATCTTGTTCGCTAGATAAAAAGATAAAAGGAAAGGATTTGTCATCACGTAAACAAATGTTATAGCGTGGTTTATAGCGTTTGATCTGCTGGCATTCCAGCAACAACGCTTCACCTTCAGTATGTGTGACAGTTACTTCAATATTTGTAACTTTTGCCAGCATAACTTGCTGTTTAACTGACACTGTCGGTGTTTTGAAATAACTGGAAACTCGCTTTTTAAGATTTTTAGCTTTACCGACATAAATAATCTCTCCCTGATTATTGAACATTTTATAAATACCCGGACGAGTGGTCAGGTTTTTTAAAAACGAACTGATGTCAAATAGATTTTCGGCAATATCAGCAGCATTCACGCTTTCTCTATATCCTCTACATTGGCTGAATTATTACTCTATATTATCGATTTACGTTTTTATTTTTGGCTTTTTTACAATCAGCCTTTTTCAAAATTTAAACTAGATTTGTATGATAAAAATAAAAATGTAAAAGATAAATTTTCATTTTGGCAATCTCAACTGTATTTGCCTTGGGAGCCAATTTTTTAATTTTATCCGGCTTACCTTTTGTATTTTGATAATTTTCATACATAAAAAACCCCCATTATCTTTCGATAATGAGGGTTTCAATCCCTATAACAACCCGGAAGTTGTTATTTCATTTATTAGATAAATGTTGGAATTAATGGAGCATCAATAGTAACCAATTGACGGTCACCTGATTCATCAGTGAAGAATAACAATCCCGCAAAACGGCTGTCTGGATCATAGATCAAGTCAGCTAAACGGTAAACTTCCCATGCTGCATCAGAAGCAGTAACCTGAACAGTTCTTGATTGACCTGGAGCCAGTGGGCTGTTATCGCTAACAGTCAAACCATCTTCAGCCAATAAGTCATCAGGGTAACCAGTTTCATCAACATGTACTGCAGAAGCTAAGAATCTTACTCCAGCTGTGTTGAATTCGCCCAAACGAACTGATTTGTCACCATTGTTAGTGATAGTCAGTGTCATTTGCATTGCACGGCCAGGAACACGATAAGTAGCATCTTCAACTTTCACAGCAACAGTAGGAGCTGGAAGATCGATAGATTTAATACCACGCAACAAACCAGCTTGCAGAGGTACTGTTACAGGATACTTTTCGTTTGTTGTTCCCATTGTGAAAGCAACAATACCGATTGCTGCTACAGCAAAGCCTAAAGAGACTTTTTTATCTGTAGGAGTAATCAATGAATCACCTTTACCTGCTTCAACAGCAATGTAACGTGGAATGAACATTGGTTTGCGAGCCCAATAAGCTAACCAAGCCAAACCGAATGCATACCAGAAGGCATGCCAGAAGTAAGTATTGTCCAGATTGTAGTGTTCCAGATCAATAGTTTCACCTGTTAAGGTTGTAATTGGGTTAACGAAGTCTTTCATTGAGCCAGTAACAGTTACCCATTTACCTGGTCCGATGATTGGGCCACCGCCTTTTACGTTCAACATAGTGTGAACGTGCCAGTCACCTGGACGACGTGCTTTCAACAAAACCTTAAAATCATAAGTTTCACCCAGTTCCAAAGAAACTGAACGTGGAACCAATTGACCGCCAATCCATGATCCTGCGCGAATAAATACAGGACCAGGAATACCGATATTTAAGAATGATATTTCGGGCTTATCAACAGTTTCAGGCCATCCGCTAAATACAAAGAACTTGCCAGAAATCGTCATTGTATCATTAACGGGAACAATTTCTTTTGACCAGTTCAGATCGAACCAGTGAATAGTACGCATACGCATGAAAGCGGCTTGCGACTTTTCACCATGAGCAGATGCAGTTGGTGCATAAAACATCGCTGCTGTAATAGTAACCAGCAGTGCGACAAAGGATAATTTAGCAACCTTGTCTTTTATTAATTTCATATATCCTCCTCTATAATAGAGAATCTATAGTTTTTTGAGTATCTAGTGGCAATAATCTTTATCAATTATTACCGCCAGCCTTTAATGTTATTATTTGCAAGTAAAATTGCAGGTCTTAGGTAGACTGAACGAATGCAGTGCTGCCGAACCATTTACCAAAGAAATGCCACAAGAAATATATGATGATACTCACGAAACCAGAGAAGAACGCTGATACTGGAGCAACGTCTTTACCGAAAGTTCTTAATGTACCTTTTTCAACCATTCTGATGTACTCAGGTGTGCCGGTTCTTACATAGTGGTAACCTTGTAAATCAGCCAAAGTCATTACCATACCGTTATATTCAACTGGCACGTGTAATGGAGCAATGATTGGCCAGTTTCCTGGATAGAACAACAAACCGTAAGCCAAACCACCGATTACTGCTGTTACAACCATGCTGTTTGACAACAACAGGATAACATCAAGAACGATAGCACCAGGGAAGAAGTTTGACGGAAATACAAAATTTACTGGGAAATATGTCCATCCCCAGAAGTTCAGGTATCTATTTACCCACTCACCGAAAAGCAGGCCTAGAACTGCAACGACCGCACCAAAAGGCAGGCGATAGCGATACCATAAAACTGACTGAACAGCAGCTGGGAAAGTAATACCAACTATTGGAAGAACAGTTACCCAAAGACGTCTATCTTTCCAGTCAGTCCAGAAATCCCAGTCTCCACCAGTTAACATGAAATGAACATGATAACCACCCAGTACAACGAAAAACACTGTAAACAGAATTAGCCAATCGAACGCGCGTGAAACTTTAACTGCTTCAGCGCGTGAACGTACAGCTGATTGAGATGCGCTCATTAGCTTACCTCCAAAAGGATTTAAAATTATTTTTATTAATATTGCCCAGCGAATTCTGGCTTGTAAAAACCATCTACGAGACAATAATTATCTTATAGGACTTAGTTAAAGAATTAAGCCAAGTCTTTTTTCAGAAGCTTAGCAATTGCACCAGCTTCTATGTTTACAACACCTAACAAACCTAAAGCAGCCCATCCGAAGAATACGAAGCCGTAGTGTAAAGGAGCAACAAACAATTCTTCCATAAACCAGAAGGTATGACCCCATTCATTCAAACCAACATTCGGAAGAATCATGAAAGGACCTACTACTGCAACCAAATATTGCAAAGACAGACCTTGGTTATAGGTAGGCAATCTTGTTTTTGCATAAAGCAGTGAAGCACCGCCAGTAATGATATAGATAGGATAGCTCAAGTAGAATTCGATAATGTGACTTGGAGTAAAGTCAGTATCACGAACGATTGTTTGATGCCATGTGCCATCTTGCTCTGTAAAGTAGCTAGCGCCATAATAAATAGCAACGCCGTATGCAACCAACCATGTCCAATGAGTAAAATGTCTTCTCAATTCTTCTCTTGGTGTAATTGAAAGAACTTTACGGTCACGAGTTTTCCAGATATAGCCCCACAGGATACCTGCAGTTGAAACTTCTAAAACGAATTCTATATACAGGAAGTTCATCCAGTATGTTTCGAATTCTGGTGCGAATGAATCTAAGCCAGCTGACCAGCCATAAACACCTTCATACCAACGAACCCAACCGTAGAAAACTACATATAGTAGAACTCCCAAGATTAGATTTCTTTTATTTAACAGCGGTGCTTCCGCAGCATCAGTTTTCACTGATTCAGTTGTAGCTGCCATTTCTATCTCCTAAAAAGTTATTAAATTCCTGATTTATAACCAGGATCAGAGTAACAATTCCCTTTTCCCATCACGCCCTAAAATTGCTGGGCTTTATGACGACACCAAGTCTATTTAGTGAGCGGTCAGTCTACCAGCTCATTCAACCTTGTCAAGTCAAAAAACCATACAACTTCATTTTTTCCCTTTACTGGAGAAACCAAATATTCCTGTTCTTATTCTGCTGATACCTGCTAGAATTTGAAGATCGTTTATCAACACGCAATCAAATTAACGCAGACTTAATTCCATGAAAAAATATAGCTTTTTATTGTTAATAATCGGACTTGGCGTTCTCGTCTACGTTACAGACAAGATCATTATCCCCTTGTCACTTGATGTTGCCCGATCTGATTTGTTTTTAGTCGGCAGCAAAGATAAAGCAAGCCCATTGCCCATATCAACCCCGTTAACTGACATTGCTTTTATGCATTGCAATAACTACATAAAATCAAAACTTGACCCTGAAACATCTATAACTTTTCCTAAGAAGCCGATAAACGCATGGAGCTTCGGAAATCACCAATACCTTGTTAATGCAGAGATAACCATAAGCACTGAAAAATCCAGCACACAAGCGAAAAAATATGCCTGTCGTATAACATATAATAATGGTGACACAGAAGAGGGGACTGAGGATTTCAATAACTGGACTATTGAGGGCTTATCAGGACTTGATAACTTGTAGCACAAACACCCTTATTTTTACAGCCACTATTTTCAACTATAGGATAGTCGTTAAGCAGACCCTTAAATCCGGCACAAGTTGCCGGAATTTGGCAACAAAACTACAAAACGATACCCACTGCAATAAGACTAAACAACAACTCACCTAGAACGAGTCCACACTAGATGCTTTACTTGCAGCACTGCTGTGAGCTGAAGATTGTGGCAAAAAATGCGCGTTGATACTGGTGCTCTCATAGTAAATACCCTGTACTAAATCGAAACCCGTATTTCGAGCCAAAAGATCAGCTTTTTTTTGATCGACATACTGAAGGATACTTTGACCTCCAATTGAAGCTACCAATAATTTCAATTGATGCAGTTTCCTCAACATCGCGCTGTCACGCACACTTTCAAAATGCCGCGCTGACAAACTGACAAAATCGGGTGATATTTTTTCTATCAATTCGAATGCATCACCTTCCTGAACAAGATGCTCGAACTTTAAAGCTATTTGATAACCGCGACGACGATAATTGTTCAACCCCCCTGCCAGCTCTTCATAATAACGGGCGTACTGACTATTAACTGTCATTACTATAACGACATTTTTAGTTTCTAAGCCGCATTGAGTAATCACCTCTTCAAAATAAGCACCATGATCTTTTTTGATGCCCAGTATGTGCCTGGAATCCACATCCAGAAACAACACTCTTTGTAAATGAGCCAAAGGTAAATAATTTAGCATGTGTACCGTTCGGCACAATCGATCAAAATTAATAATTGATTCAAAATCAATCTCTTGAACTGGATTATTTGCCAACAAATTTTCAACTTCATTTACATAAAGATGTTGGGATTCATAAACAGATACCTTAATTTGCGCAGTATGACCAACAACAGCTGCGGGATTTAGAGCTTTCCTAAGCGGCACGAAATCACCACTAATTTGTATAGGCCCAAATATTCCACTCGCTCGCCCGCTCTCCAGAATGAATGGACGGAAACTGGATCGATGCTCCCGACCAAACCTGTCATTAAAATATTCAACCAAATGTTGTAGCGGCATAAATTTTTTCCACTTTAAAAATATCGCTGATGCTTAATATCGAGCCTTGCCGACTTATCCATAGCATGCATGCTTTAAACTGCAAGCGAAAAAAAGGCGGGTATATCCCGCCCCAAAAACATCCCTGTACTCAGGAGGACAACATAAAAAACAGCGGATAACTGAAATTATCACCAACAAAACCAACTCTTATGCTTTTATTGATGTTAAAAACATGTTAATTTTGTTAGGACATTTAATAAAGCGATATAATTAGAACTTTATATTAAAAAAAAAGATATAACAGATATTTAATTAATTCAGCATATAGCCTCGATAAAAGATTCATCGAACTTTTCGGATCGCGCCACAGAGTCTTTATACATTACTTTTTATCCTAAAAACCATCTGATTACTTTTCTAACTCTATGAATTTAAGTCAAATAGAATTACTCCGGGTATTGCATGAAACCAATTTCAACCTTTCAAAAGCGGCTGAAAAGATGCACATTGTGCAATCAGCTGTAAGTCGGCAATTACAGCTCTTTGAAATAGAAATAGGTTCGCCATTATTTGAACGCAGAGGTAAAAAACTAATTGGCATGACAGCTTTAGGTGTACGCATAATGGAAGAAGTAGGCACTATAAATAGAGCAAAGAAAAATATTCAGACCATCGCATCAGATTATCTTGATAGTAATCAAGGTGTTTTACGCATTGCGACTACGCATACTCAAGCCAAATATTTTTTGCCTAAACCCATTCAGCGGTTCAGAGAAAAATACCCGGGAGTCAGTATATACATGGTACAAGCATCACCTGAACAGTTGATTGACCAGCTTCATGCTCGCAAAGCCGATATTGCTATCTGTACAGAGAGAGTCGATGAAGACAGCAACCTTGTCATCAAGCATTGTTACGAGTGGCACCATTCTGCTGTAGTTCAGCAGCACCATCCATTGAGCGCAGATAAAATTACGCTCGAACGACTTGCTAAGTTTCCGATACTAACCTACAGCTTCGGCTACACTGGCCGATCAAATATTGAAAATGCCCTAAAAGATACCGGCTTGGAACTGGATGTTATTTTGTCGGCTGCCGATACTGACGTAATCAAAACTTATGTTCGCTTAGGCATGGGAGTTGGCCTTATTGCTGGAATGGCTTACGATGCTTTAACCGACCAAGACCTGACTGTGCGGGATTTGTCGCATATCATTCCAAGCTCAATCACCAAGATTGCTTACCTAAAACATAATTACTTACCTCTGTATAGTCAGCACTTTATTGAAGAGCTGTTGATTGCTGCTAAAGAATTCAATTGTATTCAATAAGTTCAGTCGTCATTGCGTCCACAGCTTGATTGAAACCTGCTCCAGACTGTGCCCAGATCTTTTATATACATGAGCTTTTCATTGTTACCGCAACCGCTGCCTCTAAAAACTAAAACAGCGCTAAAAGCTGAAGCTCATAAGTTACATTATTAGATATACATATCATACATTTAGATATACACCCTATTTAAAGGCCTTCACTGACAATTCCGGTTGCTTGACAATCAAGAACCCATTAAAGTAATTTAGTCACCATTAAAAGCCGACCGGACCACCGGAAGCCAGTAAGCCATTGAGGCTACTGGCTTTTTTTAGGCCTAAATTTGGTGACATCAACAATTTAAAAAATCCGTCATACAACTTTAGTAACTAAATCACAGGAAATCATCATGTCACATTGGTACGAAGACAATTCCCATGCTATCGGAAATACCCCGCTAGTTAGACTCAACCGCATCACTGATGGCGCAGCCGCTACTGTACTGGCAAAAATTGAAGGCCGAAATCCGGCATACTCAGTTAAATGCCGAATTGGCGCAGCCATGATTTGGGATGCCGAGCACCGAGGACTGCTGGGGCCGGGTAAGGAACTCGTAGAACCTACAAGCGGTAACACAGGCATAGCTCTTGCGTTTGTTGCTGCAGCGAGGGGTACCCCTTTAACATTGACAATGCCGGAAACAATGAGCCTGGAAAGACGCAAATTGCTTATTGCCTATGGAGCTAAACTGGTATTGACAGAAGGGGCCAAAGGCATGAGCGGAGCTATCGCTAAAGCTGAGGAAATCGCGGCCTCTGATCCTGAACGCTATGTTTTGCTGCAACAATTTAAAAATCCGGCCAATCCTGCCATCCATGAACAGACAACAGGGCCGGAAATCTGGAATGACACAGATGGGGCAATTGATATTCTGGTATCGGGTGTCGGCACCGGCGGCACAATTACGGGAGTTTCGCGTTATATCAAACAGACCCAAGGTAAGTCTATCATTTCGATCGCTGTAGAACCTACTGCGAGCCCAGTACTTAGTCAGCGTCGCGCAGGCGAACCGTTGAAGCCGGGACCCCATAAAATCCAAGGTATTGGAGCAGGATTTGTCCCTGACATTCTTGATCTTTCCCTAGTCGATCAAATAGAGCAAGTCAGCAACGAAGAAGCTATTGATTTTGCAAGGCGCTTAGCCAGGGAGGAAGGCATTCTTTCAGGTATTTCCTGTGGAGCCGCTGCTGCGGTTGCCATCCGTGTTGCAAAACGCCCTGAAAATGCAGACAAAACCATTGTGGTGGTATTGCCTGATTCCGGTGAGCGCTATTTAAGCTCGGCGTTATTTGAAGGTATTTTCGACGCAAGTGGTTTTGCCGCATGAATGAAATAAGTCATCTGCAAACCAAACAAGATTGGGGAATTGATGAACTGGTAAAAAAATTGCGTGATCTTCGCGTCCAGTCACTGGAAGTCAGGCGTAGACTTGACAAACCGCCCAAGCTACCATCACGGAAGGAATTGCAAATTATCCTGGACGGCCTGAGTGCTGTGCTATTTCCCAATCGCCTGGGATTACCGGATTTGAATGATGAAGGCATCGATTACTTTGTTGGGCATACCCTTGACACTTTATTGCGCGAGCTTTTCAAGCAAATCAGGCGCGAGCTGCAATTTATCTCAGGGCATGGCGGCATTGACAATGTGGTTTACGAACAAGCCATAGGCATTACCCGCGAATTTGCTACCCATTTGCCTGATATAAGAGCCATACTGGACAGCGATATTCAAGCCGCTTATGAGGGTGATCCGGCCGCAAGAAGCTCGGATGAAGTGCTCGTTTGTTATCCGGGTATCACTGCGATCATCCATCACCGGATCGCCCATGTACTTTACCACCTGGGTACACCTTTGATTGCACGGATTATCGCAGAGATAGCTCACTCAACCACCGGAATTGATATTCATCCAGGCGCACAAATCGGCGAGAGTTTTTTTATCGATCACGGCACTGGTGTGGTAATAGGTGAGACCGCAATCATAGGCCGCCGCGTCCGTCTTTACCAAGCGGTTACATTGGGTGCCAAGCGCTTCCCCAAAGATGATAACGGCGCACTGGTAAAAGGCAATGCTCGGCATCCCATCGTCGAAGATGATGTGGTGGTTTATGCAGGGGCAACTATTTTAGGCAGGGTAACGATTGGGCGCGGCTCAACCATAGGCGGCAATGTCTGGTTAACGCATAGCGTTCCGCCTGACAGCAATATTACGCAAGCGCATGTGCGCAGTGAATTATTTGAAGGTGGTGCCGGGATATAGACAGCCCTTTATCCCGACTGGCAGTTCGGCAAACTAACCTATATTGGAATGGTAATTAGCTGAGCAATACCGGAAGCTCGATTTTTTTGGTACCGGAAGCTGAAGAGCTTCCAATATGCCGTTATCTACATAAAAAATGGTTAACGGCTAATTTTTTTAACACTCAACACAGGAATAATATTATGTCAGATATACACCAAGCTCATACTGCGTTAGGCGATGTCGCCGCGCGTACCTTATCAAACGCCACGAAAACGGTACCCATGCTGTCAACCATCACACCAAGATGGTTGGTTCATTTGATTCAATGGGTACCTGTAGAAGCTGGTATTTACCGCGTTAACAAAGTTAAAAACGAAACCAGCGTTGCTGTAGATTGTTCCAGCCTTGATGAAAAAGTATTGCCGCAAACCTTTGTGGATTATGAAGAATGGGGTCGTGAATACCGTTTGAACGCGGTGAATACCGTTCTTGACGTACATACCCGCGTTTCCGATTTGTACAGCAGCCCACATAACCAGATTCACGAACAACTTCGTTTAACTATCGAAACCATTAAAGAACGCCAAGAAAGCGAGCTGATTAACAATGCTGAATATGGCTTGTTAAACAATGTCGCACCCAGCCAAAAAGTCCAACCTCGCAATGGCGCACCCACACCGGATGACCTGGACGAGCTAATTGCCAGAGTCTGGAAAGAGCCTGCGTTTTTCCTGGCACACCCACGCGCAATTGCTGCTTTCGGGCGTGAAGCAACACGTCGTGGCACACCACCACCAACAGTCACCTTGTTTGGCTCACAATTCCTGACCTGGCGTGGCATTCCTTTAATCCCGACTGACAAGCTGCAAATTGTCGACGGCAAAACCAATATTCTGTTGATCCGTACCGGCGAAAGTCGTCAAGGTGTTGTCGGCCTGTACCAGCCCAATCTGACGGGTGAATTAAGCATGGGCCTTTCCGTTCGGTTTATGGGTATCAACCATAAAGCTATCGCCTCTTACCTGGTTTCATTATATTGTTCACTGGCTGTGTTGACTGAAGATGCTCTTGGAGTACTCGAGAACGTCGAGATAGGCAAATATTATGACTACAAGTGATTTTAACGGAATTACAGCGCCTACCGATTTCACCGGAAACCTGGATATTCCTGCGTCCCTCCCTGATGTAGCACAACTGGAAAAGATCGCAAACGAGCTATTTTCAGCTTTGCCATGCGATGGTTCTGGCTCAGGACTTGGCCTTTTGTCTTCTGCGGCAGCCAACGTATTTAATGCGCAGTTATCCAGTATAGACAAAGACTTTGTGCCCAATCCTTCGCCCAGTCACTATGGTTTGCCGGGGGAAGCTGAACTGCAAAAACTGCTGTCACCGCGTTCAGCGTCGGTCGGCAGCTTTCCAAGTAGTAAGCTGGCGGGATCACATCCTGATGAAGCCGCACAACAAAGCCTGTCCTCTCTTTCGAGTGGCATAAGCAAGAATCCGCTCGCCAGTGTTTCGACACAAGGCTTCGACTTGCCTAGCGATTCCAGCATACAAAAAACGGCAGCCCCGGGATTTACGCCAATTGGAACTGTGCCTGCCAACGCAGGTGCAGGGTTTTATCCAGATACTGCATCTGCACAAAAACTATCATCGCTACATACAGGTCTGGATAAATCGCAGTTTACCGGCATTTCAACTCAAGGCTTAGGGCTGCCCGGAGAAGCGGAATTGCAAAAACTTCTGTCTCCCCGTCCAGTCTCGGCAGGCAGCTTCACTGATAGTAGCCGTCTGCAGACATCTCATCCCGATACTGCAGCTATACAGGAATGGCCAGTATCTTCTGGGAGTAGAGACAAATCGCCGCTAGCAGGAATTTCTACCCAGGGATTTGATTTACCTGGGGAAACTGAACTGCAAAAACTGCTGGACCTGCATTTGCTTGCGCCAAAAGATAGCGCTAAAACTTACGGTACACCAGGATCATCTTTTTACTTTCTTGATGAAAGGACAGCCAAAGGCACTAATGAACAAGCGGCTGCTTTGGCTTCTGCGCACCCTGCATTTGATGTCCATGCCGTTCGCCGTGATTTTCCGATTCTCAAAGAGCAGGTTAACGGTCATCAGCTAATCTGGTTTGACAATGCGGCAACCACACAGAAACCGCAGGCTGTCATCGATCGCCTTGCCTATTTCTATCAGCACGAAAACTCCAATATCCACCGTGCCGCCCATGAACTGGCAGCACGGGCGACGGACGCTTATGAACATGCGCGTGATACAGTAGCACGCTTTCTGAATGCCTCGTCTTCACAGGAAATCGTTTTTGCACGCGGCACCACTGAAGCCATCAATCTGGTTGCCCAAAGCTGGGGTCGGAAAAATATAGGCGAAGGTGACGAAATTGTCATAACCTGGCTTGAACATCACGCTAATATCGTACCTTGGCAATTGCTGTGCTCAGAAACAGGTGCAAAATTGCGTGTTGCCCCCGTGGATGACAATGGTCAAGTGCTGCTGGATGAATATCAAAAGCTGCTGACTTCAAAAACCAAACTGGTGTCATTCACACAAGTCTCAAATGCGCTGGGTACAGTTACTCCCGCCCAGCAAATGATAGAAATGGCCCATCGGGTTGGCGCGCGTGTTTTGCTTGACGGCGCACAATCTGTCTCGCATTTACGTGCGGATGTGCAGGCACTGGATTGTGACTGGTTTGTGTTTTCCGGCCATAAAATATTCGGCCCGACCGGTATTGGCGCGCTCTATGGCAAGCCGGAATTGCTCGAATCCATGCCTCCCTGGCAAGGCGGCGGCAATATGATTGAAGATGTAACCTTTGAAAAAACCATCTTCCAACCGGCACCTGCCCGTTTTGAAGCAGGTACCGGCAATATCGCGGACGCCGTTGGTTTGGGTGCGGCGCTTGATTATGTATCGAAACTGGGTATCGACAATATTGCGCGCTATGAACATGAACTGTTGGTTTATGCAATGGCGGAGCTGAGAACTATCCCCGGCCTGCGCCTGATCGGCACCGCGCCGGAAAAAACCAGTGTGCTGTCATTTGTGCTGGCTGGTTACAATAATCAGGACATTGGCGTTGCTTTAAATCGCAAAGGCATCGCCGTGCGCACAGGTCACCATTGCGCCCAACCGATTTTGCGTCGTTTTGGCCTGGAAAGCACAGTCCGTCCGTCCCTGGCGTTCTATAACACTTACGAGGAAATTGACCGTTTGGTCAGTGCCGTTCGAAGCATTCAAGGCGGTAAAGAGTTTCTTCAGCGGTAAAGCCAGAATCCCGCCCTTGTCAATTTCGACCAGGGCGGGGTGAAAATACTTCCCTTCCAGCCGGTATCAGTATCTCGTTACCGGCTATCCCAGACAAGTTAAATCCGTGATGGCATTCACAGAGGCGTATTAAGCTTATTTTCGCCAACTTGTAGCCATCACACTATATTCTGGAAGCCATGAATCTTAACCAAATTGAATTGCTTCGCATCCTGCAGGAAACCAATTTCAGCCTGTCAAAAGCAGCAGAAAAAATGCATATTGTGCAGTCAGCCGTTAGTCGGCAACTGCAACTGTTTGAAATTGAAATCGGCTCTCCACTTTTTGAGAGACATGGCAAAAAATTAACCGGCCTTACGCCTCTTGGGGCCCGCATCATGGAAGAAGTCGCAACAATTAACAACGCCAAAAAAAACATACAATCCATGGCAGCGGATTACCTCGATAGCAACCGCGGCACGCTCTTGATAGCGACCACCCATACCCAGGCCAAGTATTTTTTACCTACCCCTATTCAACGGTTTAGAGAGAAATATCCCAGCGTCAGCATCTATATGATCCAGGCCTCGCCGGAACAACTGATCGACCAACTACACAGCCGAAAAGCCGATATTGCGATCTGTACCGAGAAGGTTGATGAAGTTGCTGATCTTGTTTTTAAAAAATGCTACGACTGGCACCATGCCGCCGTGATACCACAAACTCATCCGCTGAGCGAAGGTGAAATTACGCTGGAACGCCTCGCTAAATTCCCTATCCTCACTTACAGCCGGGGTTACACCGGACGGTCAAATATCGAAAATGCTTTTAAAAATACAGGACTGGAACTGGATATTATTCTATCGGCATCAGATACTGACATTATCAAAACTTATGTTCGCTTGGGTATGGGAGTAGGCCTTATTGCCGGCATGACCTATGATCCACTAAGCGACCAGGATCTGGTTATGCGCGACTTATCCCACCTGATCCCCAGCTCCAGCACCAAGATTGCCTACTTAAAGCACAACTATTTACCCTTGTACAGCCAACACTTTATTGATGAATTACTGGTTGCCGCCAAAGAAAAAGCACTTTAGATTACTAATCTGCCTCGCGTATCTTATATCGGATAAAATCCTGAAAAAAGACCGACTCATTAATTCCGGCAAACACATGAATCCAGCCTCCGTATCTTTCAAAGAAGCCTTCCGTTTCTGGCTTAAACTAGGGTTTATCAGCTTTGGCGGCCCGGCCGGACAAATTGCCATCATGCATCAGGAACTGGTGGAACGTAGGCGCTGGATTTCAGAAAGGCGCTTTTTACACGCACTTAATTACTGCATGTTATTACCGGGGCCGGAAGCCCAGCAATTGGCAATTTACCTTGGCTGGCTGCTGCACCGCACCTGGGGTGGCGTAGTCGCCGGCTTATTATTCATTTTGCCCTCTTTATTTCTGTTGATCCTGTTAGGCTGGATTTATCTGCGCTTCGGCCAGGTGCCGGAAATTGCCGCCATACTTTATGGCGTAAAACCCGCTGTTACCGCGATAGTGCTGTTTTCGGCTTATCGTATCGGATCGCGTGCATTGAAAAACGGACTATTGTGGTCTCTGGCAGTTTTGGCATTCCTTGCCATCTTTGCCTTACATGCGCCCTTCCCTTTGATTATCCTGATCGCCGCCGTGCTTGGCACTATCGGCGAACGTATCGTTCCGCAGGCATTCGTCATCGGCGGTGGGTACGGATTATCAAAACCAAACTTCGGCTCAGCTTTGATAGATGATCACACACCAGTACCTGAGCATGCCCGGTTCTGTAGGTTGCATCTCATTAAACTCGTAATAACGGGACTGATTTTGTGGGCTGGTGTGATGGGATTGTTGTGCTGGCAATATGGCTGGCATGGGATGTTAACCCAAATGGGCTGGTTCTTCACCAAAGCCGCATTCCTGACGTTCGGCGGCGCTTATGCGGTATTACCTTATGTTTACCAGGGCGCGGTGGAACACTACCACTGGCTGAGCGCCACGCAAATGATTGATGGACTGGCGCTGGGAGAAACCACACCCGGCCCGCTGATTATGATTGTCGCCTTTGTCGGATTTCTGGGCGGCTGGAACCAGATGCCATTAGGCACTGACGCCTCATTACTCTCCGCAATAACAGCTGCAACAGTGGTTACCTACTTTACCTTTCTACCCAGTTTTCTGTTTATTCTCGCGGGTGGGCCATTTGTCGAATCAACCCGCGGTAATTTAAAATTTACCGCACCGCTGTCAGCGATTACTGCGGCTGTTGTTGGCGTTATTGTTAATCTCGCCGTATTTTTTGCCTTGCATGTATTCTGGCCTAAGGGCTTCAACGACACGTTCGACAGTATCGCCGCATTAATAGGCGCGATTGCCTTGCTGGCGCTGTTCCGTTACAAAGCAAGTATCATTTCAGTCATCGCCGCTTGCGGCGCAAGCGGTTTTTTGTTGTTATTTATCAGAGATTGGCTTTTAAACGCGCAATAAGCCAAATAAAGCCAACCTAAGTTGCTTAAATCAGCCCGTTTTCAATCACAGGCAAAACCCAATATTGAATACCTGAGCCGGAAAATTCTTGTCTTAACTGTGCTAAAAATTCGGCTAGATCCTGTTCGTCAACATACATCTGGAAGCGGATTTTTTTCTGCCTGCCGGTGACTTGTTCCGCCAGTGATAAGCCCTTGTTTTCATGATGATGGGCATTCACCGGAAAACTGCTGAAACCGTGCTCTGACTCCAGCATCAACAAGCTGTCAACGAGCTCTTCTTCAAGCGCCGGCGGAACGTTAAGAGTGACCAGATATTCTTTGCTCATAGTTCAGATTCCTTTGCCTGTCCGAATAATCTGAACAAAATCGGCAGTAAAAATAATGTCAAAAACGTGGACGAAACCAGACCGCCGATAACTACGATAGCAAGAGGCCGTTGAATCTCGGAACCCGGGCCGGTGGCAAATAATAAAGGTATCAGGCCGAATGCGGCGATACTGGCGGTCATTAACACCGGACGCAAACGCCGTGAAGAACCGATAACAACCACTTTAGTCAACTCCATGCCGGTGGCGAGTAGCTGGTTAAAATAACTCACCATAACCACGCCATTCAGTACAGCAATACCTAATAAGGCAATAAATCCTACCGATGCCGGAACCGATAAATACTCGCCCGAAATCCACAACGCAAAAACGCCCCCGATCATAGCCAGCGGAATATTAGACAAAACTAGAGTTGCCTGACGTACCGAGCTGAAAGCGGAAAACAAGATCAAAAAAATCAACCCCAGAGATACAGGGATAACCACGGATAAGGTCGCCGCCGCACGCTGCTGGTTTTCAAACTGCCCGCCGAATTCAACCGTGTAATTTGCTGGCAGTTTGACTTGTTCGGCAACCGCTTTGCGGGCTTCATCGACAAAGCCTACCAAATCACGATCCTGCACATTACTACGCACAACTACAAAACGTTGACCATGCTCCCTGCCCACAGAGACGACGCCTTCCACTTTCTCCAGTTTGGCAACCGCCGTTACTGGAACATGGCCGCCATTGGGCAGAGCGATTTGCAAATTATCGAAATTTGAGGTGTCGCTATTACCGCGCAAAAGTAACGGTGTGCGCTTGATGCCTTCCTGCACAATACCCAGATTTAAGCCTTCAATCTGCGCGCGTAACAAGGTCTCTATGCCGTCACTGTCCAGTCCCAAACGTCCGGCCGCCAATTTATTGATGGTCAGCTGCAAAAACTGCATACCACTATTCTGTTTGGCGAATACGTCGCTGGAACCTTCTATATGTTTCAGTATTTCAGAGATTTGAATGGCTTTTTCATTGAGCACGGCAAGGTCTGCGCCGAATAATTTAACCGCCACATCGCCCCGCGTTCCGGTGAGCATCTCTGACACACGCATTTCAATCGGCTGGGTAAACCCGAAAGCAATGCCGGGAGTTTGCGCCATGACTTTGCGGATTTCCTCAATCAGTTGCTCCTTGCTGTGCATTCGCCACTGATCTTTAGGCTTCAGCACCAGAAAAGTATCCGTTTCATTTAAGCCCATCGGGTCCAGGCCAAGTTCATCCGAACCGACACGGGAGACAATCGTTGCGATTTCGGGTACATTTTTAAGCAGGTTTTTTTGCACCTGACCATCGAGTGCAACCGATTGATCGAGGGTAATAGACGGCAATTTTTCCAGCTGGATGATAATATCCCCTTCGTCCATCGTCGGCATAAAAGTACTGCCTATCCGGGTAAACACCAGTGCCGTAATCACTAATAACGCACCCGCAGCGACAAATACTTTTTTACTGTTGCCCAAACACCATAACAAAGCCGGCTGGTAGAGTTTTTGTAACTGCCGGGGCAACCAGGGTTCTTCATGGGAAACTTCTTTTAGTAAATAAGATGCGATAACAGGAATAACAGTGAGCGACAACACTAACGAACCGCTGAGGGCAAATACGATAGTCAAGGCAACCGGGGTAAACAATTTACCTTCCAGTCCCTGCAACGTCAGTAATGGCAGGAATACGATGATAATAATCAAAATACCCGAAGTGACTGATCCTGCAACTTCACAAGTGGCCCGGTAAATCACATGCAGACGCGGCAAGCGTTGGGCTTTTTCGACATGCGCCAGATGGGTAATCAGATTTTCAACCACAACCACAGCCGCATCAACCAGCATACCGATAGCAATTGCCAAGCCGCCCAAGCTCATCAGGTTTGCCGACATGCCCATGTAATGCATCAGGATGAAGGTAAATAATGCCGCCAGCGGCAAAGCCAGGGCAACAACCACAGCTGCACGTAAATTGCCGAGGAATAAAAGCAGCAACACAATAACCAGGGCAATGGCTTCCAGCAATGCGTGCAAAACTGTATCAACCGCCTTATCGACCAAATCGCCGCGATTATAAAAAACCTTGGCTTGTACGCCTTCAGGAAATCCTTTGCTAATGTCTGCAAGCTTTTTCTCGATCCCGACTATGGTCTGCCTGGCGTTAGCTCCGCGCAAGCTGAGCACCAATCCGGTAACCGATTCGCCCTGGCCGTTTTTACTGACAGCTCCATAGCGGGTTAATGCACCGATTTTTATCTCGGCAATATCGCCGACTGTAACCGGGATGCCATTTTTGTTATCGACCACAATAGACCTGACATCATCAAGGGTTTTAATGCGCCCTTCAGCACGAACAATCAAGGCTTCTTCGCCATCGGTCAAGCGACCGGCGCCGTCATTGCGGTTATTCGTTTGCAAAGCCGTTATCAATTTATCGATACTGATATTCCTGGCCGTCATCCGAGTATTATTGGGAATAACCTCAAAGCTTCTGACCAAGCCACCCAGTGAATTGACGTCGGCAACACCTGAAACCGTGCGTAGCGCCGGACGGATAACCCAGTCCAGTAAACTCCTGCGCTCCATCAGGCTTAAGCCGCCGCCTTCAATCGAAAACATGAACATTTCACCCAAAGGCGTGGTCATTGGCGCGATACCGCCGGTAACACCGGCAGGCAAGTTACCCCATAGGGTATTCAGGCGTTCGGCAATTTGCTGGCGGGCCCAGTAAATATCGGTACCCTCAGTGAAATCGACGGTAATATCGGTAAGCGCATACTTGGCAATTGACCGCAGCATGGTTTGATGCGGAATACCCAGCAACTCGACTTCAATAGGCGCGGTAATTCTGGCTTCAACCTCTTCAGGCGTCATGCCCGGTGCTTTAATGATAATTTTTACTTGCGTCGGCGACACCTCAGGAAAGGCATCGATGGGAATATTTTTAAACGCATAATAGCCGCCGGCTGCCAGCAGCGCGACCAGAATCATCATCAGCAAGCGCTGACCTAAGGCAAAGCGAATCAAATGGGCCATTTATTCAACACTCCCCAAGCCCAGCCAATTAGCTTTGAGCGCGACCGCCCCCTTGATAGCGATTTCTTCATTACCGGTCAGCTCGCCGCTGATTATGGAGTCTTCCTCTTGCTTGCCAATAATATTTACCGGGACGACCTGAAATCCGGTTTGATTGCGGACAAAAATAAACGATTTGCCTTCGTTCTGGGCAATCGCCACATTAGGAATCGTATAGATAGCCTTGTCGCTCAACTGGATAATCTGAATATTGATCTTTTGCCCGGGCCGCACAGCTGATTGCGCGCCCTTAATAACCGCTCTTGCCAGCAGGGTCTGGTTTTCAGGGTTGACACTTTGCCCCAGTAAACTGATTTGTGCGCTGACAGGTAGCGGCGATACCTCCTTGCGCTGTTCCAGGTCCTGCCCGGATGTGCTGTTTTCAATCAAAACCTTGTCACCGATTTTAATATTGGCCATGCGTTCCTGGGGAATATTGATCTCCAGCCAAAGCTCATCCAGATTGGCAATACGGTAGATCGGCGTCAGGCTATCGATGCGCGTGCCCGCCACCGCCATGCGTTCGATAACCACCCCTGAAATCGGTGCAAGCACATTCAGCATACTGTTTAAGCGATGCGAATTGCCAAGACTGTTAATATCGTTGGCAGACATGCCGGCAATTTCCAGGAGCTGCCTCGCTTCATTCGCATCCAGCAAGGCGGCGTTATATTGACTCAGCGTTTCCTGTTCGCGCCGGTCTGAAATAACCCCATCCTTGAGCAGTTTTTTATCGCGGTTGTAAGTTGCGGTCGCCAGATGCAATACACTACCCGCCTTAAGATATTGTCCCTGCAAGGCCAGCAACGCAGGGCTGTTGATCTGCGCCAATACATCGCCTTTTTTTACTTTATCGCCGACTGCCGCATTCAATTTGGCAACCAAACCGGGTTGCGATGCACTGACAATAAATTCTTGGGCTGGCGGAATCACTACTTTGGCAGGCGCATACAATACGGGAATCTGGGATGCCGCCGTAAGTTTGCCTAGGCTCACGCCCAGATTATTAAAGTGCTCCCCGGATATTTTGATCGTATTTTCAGTTGCGCCAGCAGTAAAGCCGAACAAACCGGATAATAGCAGCGTTAATGCCACACCCCGGATAACAGTATTATTTTTGGCAACAACTGCTTTGAATCTTAATGATTCAATTATTCTCATGGGGTTACGCCTACTGCCTGATTATAAAAAGCCTTATCGCGCTGCAACATCACCGAGCGTTCTTTGGCATTAAGGATCGCTTGTTGTGTCCTGGACTGGATTCTCAATAAATCCATCAGGTTAATTTCTCCAACAGAGAAACTCAGTTGGGTCATTTTTAAATGTTCTTCGGCGACTTGTTTTAACTCGTCGGCAATACCCAGCTCCACTTCATTCACTTCCATATTATGTTCCGCTTCATGGTGCATCTGCTCCAAATCCCTGTGCAGCTGTAAGCGTTGGGCAATTAGCCTGTTTAATTCGACATTAATAGCAGCAATATGTGGGTTGATATGATCGCTACCACCGAAAGGGACGGTAACACCGATATTAAAGCTGGCAGTTCTATTACTGCGCACATCGTTGGTAAACTGGTCACTATTGACACCCACAGTAAGATTGGTCTGTCCTGAACCTGTCAACTTCAATGCCTCAAGTTCAGCCTGTTTCCGTTCAATCTGTTTATTGACCGCCACTAATGCCGGATGGTTTTGCTGGATTTCTTTTAACGGGACCAGTGTTTCCTGGTAGGAGGCAGGGATTTTAGCCATTTGGGTAATTGATGAATAGCGTTTCCGTGAGTGCATCAACTCGGCTTCCGCCAAGGTCAGCACTGAACGCTTTTGCAGCAATTCAGTTTGCGCCAGCAATAAATCGGCGCGCGGCAGGTCACCTAGCTCGACTCGTCGTCCAACCTTGGCATATAGTTGCTCAAAAATAACAACTTCGGATTGCGCCTGCTCATAGCGGATTTTTTGCAGCTCCATATCCCAAAGCGCCGCTCTTACCAAACCCGCCACACGCAATTTAGTCGCCTCCGCCTGCGATCTGCCGCTCATCTCTGCCTGCTCGGCAAGGTTCTTTTCAGCGTCACGCTGGCCTATATTCCATAGCGGCACTTGCACAGTGGCATCAATATAATGCAGCGTACCGCTGGTCGCTTCCTGATAACGTAACCCAGCCTGGGAAGCACCCGCTGTCCAGCTTTTACTACGCTGTGCAATAGCTGCCGCTTCTTCTTCCAGCGCATTAAGCCAAGCTGCGTCAGGGTATTTTTCCAGGGTTAACTCAATAACTTTAGCCAAATTCAAGGTGGTATCCGTTTCCATTGGATCTTCATGCTGGACTGTCTTTTTTATCTCCGCTTCGCATGGAATAACAGCGAAGCCCAAGGACGATGCCAGCCAGAACAACAGCAAGTATTTATTGCCACGCTGCAGGTATAGTCGCGGATTCAAGTAAATCATAAGATAAGCTCAATGCGGTTTTGCCCGCGGTATATAAGTTAAGAAAACCGTATCTATCCAGCACATTTAAAACATACCCCACCCTAGTCAGGCTTAAACTGACAATCCGGCAAATAAGTTTTGTACTGAGCAGTTACAACAAATAGAGGCCAAAGATATTGCCAGGCAAAATCTTTAACATAGTGAACTATGATTATAGTGCAGGAGGTGCGCGTGGGGAGTTGAATGAGGCAAATAACCGGCAAATAATCAGCGGCACTAGCGGAGAAAAATGACTGGCAAGCGAGAATATCGAAGTTTTGAATAAAACAGATTGTTGGGCTAAAAAATAGCTGTTATCTGAACTTGCCGGGAAATCAAACAGATTTATGCCCGATTGGTTAATTCCGGCATTTACACTGACAACCATGCCTTCAGCATCTGCTGAATAACCCGTTGTCCCGGCAAGAACTTCATCTTGAACGGTACCATAGACTTCCAAACCGGGAATATGCAGCCCTTGTGTTAATGTTTTCTCACTCGCATGCGCATGTACTAACGGTGCAATTAATTGCAGCATTACCAAGGCAATGACAAGAGCTATACGCAATGTTAAAAACATTAAACCATTTGGAAAAATTAAAAGTTCTGGCAGCGATTATACGCCCTTAACTTAAGCTAACCTGAATTTTCTGTATTAGCACCGGCAACAGATTGGTAGAGGCATTCGTATTTTAAGGCAGTTCTGCTTTATCTCTTTATTAACCCGACTTCAAAGCTTCTTTATCCTAAACAATGCTAAACTAGCGAATATTTCAAACTAAATCCTTAAAATCCCCTTGTCCCCTCTTAGTCTTTACATCCATATTCCGTGGTGCATTAAAAAATGTCCTTATTGCGATTTTAATTCCCATGCTGTTAAAACTTCAATCCCTGAAACTCAATATATTGAAGCATTGCTGAATGATTTGGCCAGGGACCTGCAAATCTATAATGTTAATAGAACCATCAGCAGTATATTTATCGGCGGCGGTACACCCAGCCTGTTTTCCCCCGAGTCGATCAATCGCTTATTAGAAGGGATAAAACAACAAATGGCTCTTAAACAGGAGCTGGAAATAACTCTTGAAGCCAACCCGGGGACTTTTGAAAGCCATAAATTTGCAGAATTCAGGGCTTTGGGCATTAACCGCTTGTCAATAGGCATACAAAGCTTTAACAACACCTTATTAAACAATCTTGGCCGTGTCCATTCTGCACAAGAAGCTATCGTTGCTGCTGAAATAGCCCATCAAGCCGGCTTTGAAAACTTTAATCTGGATTTGATGTTCGGCTTACCCGGTGCCAGCCCCGAACAGAGCAGAACAGATATAAAAACCGCTATCAGCCTTAAACCGAAGCACATTTCTTTTTACCAGTTAACCCTGGAACCTAACACCTGGTTTCATAAATTCCCACCGAAACTACCCAATGATGACGTGATTTTCCGCACCCAAAAAGACTGCCAGGAAATATTGGCGGCCCATGACTATCAGCAATATGAAATTTCAGCCTACAGCCAAGCGGACGCTCAATGCCGGCATAATGTTAACTATTGGCAGTTTGGCGATTATTTAGGCATAGGTGCGGGGGCTCACGGAAAACTCAGCCAAAGCCTGCCCGATCAGCTTATCCGTACTTTTAAACCGAAAAAACCGGAACAATACTTAAGTGATAGCCATAAAAACGGCGGCACAACTATCATTTCCAAAGCAGATTTGCCTTTAGAATTCGTTATGAATCATTTACGCCTGAAACGGGGCTTCACTCTCGAAACTTACCAATCGACAACCGGCCTTCCTGTCGAAAGCCTGGAACCCGCCTTGTCCGAGTGTCTTAAGCAAAAGCTGCTTGTTTACTCTGATAACCGTTATCTTTGCTCAGAGAAAGGCTGGATTTTCCTGGACAGCATTTTGGAAAAATTCCTGCCTACGGAAGCAAGAAACCATTGACCTGTTAAGCTATTAACCTGAATGTCAGGGGGCCGGCAAAAGTAACCGCTGACATTTTTTGTCACTACATTATCGATTTAGTCACTTTCATTAAATTTAGCACTGGTTTTAACAGACCGTAAATTTAATAATTAACTAATGTTATTCAATAATGGTCTGCTGTTGTTTAAACTAACCACCTGCACAACTTCCACAATTACTTAAAAATATGTTCGATTATCAAAGAGACTTTATTTCCTACGCACTGGATTGCGGTGTATTAAAATTCGGCAACTTCCTGCTAAAATCAGGCCGTAACAGTCCTTATTTCTTCAATACAGGCTTATTTAACACCGGTACCCAACTGGGTAAACTGGGACAATTTTATGCTCAGGCCCTGATTCAATCGAACCTTAAACCGGACATTCTTTATGGACCCGCCTATAAAGGAATTCCCTTGGTCAGCACCACAGCTATCGCCTATGCGCACTTAAACAGCAGCGACATTCCTTTTGTATTCAATCGGAAAGAAGCAAAAGATCATGGCGAAGGCGGCTTACTGGTGGGCGCTCCACTTCAAGGCAACGTTATTATCCTTGATGATGTGATTACTGCGGGTACCTCGGTAAGGGAATCTGTTGAAATCATCAGGAACGCCAATGCCACACCCATTGGCGTACTTATTGCATTGGATAGGCAAGAAAAAGGACAAAATAATATTTCGGCTATACAGGAAGTCAGCGACCACTTTGGTATACCCGTTATTTCTATCATCACATTAGCTAACATTATTGAGTATCTATCGATTGAAGATAGCCAGCAACTTAATGCGATAAACGAATATCGACGCGCTTACGGTATTTAATTCCTCACAAAACAGAAAAATAAAGCTGTCTTCAACTAACAGTTATTACGATATGAACTACAATTGTTAAAAAAATACGATTAGTTTTATATTTTGAATCAATTATAAAAATCGCGTTAGCAACAAAAGGCCCGCCATGAGGAATCTGGAATTTAAAGATAAAATGTATGAATATTCGCTGTGGCGCGCGAAATTGATACAGTCTATAGAAATGTATCATCAATGGCGTCACCGGTATGGGATGCACGATGCACACACGACTAATACTATTTTAAATACCCTCGCCACCTTGAACTCAGACCGCATTACCCTGGCCTTTGTTGCGGAGTTTTCGCGCGGCAAAACGGAATTGATTAATGCCCTGTTTTTTGCCGAGTCCGGCGTAAGGTTGTTGCCATCCTCACCTGGCCGCACCACCATGTCGCCAACCGAGCTGTTTTATGATGAAGAAGGCGGCAGCTATATCCGTTTGCTCAACATTGAAAGCCGCCTCGAAGACATTTCACTGGCTGAACTTAAACAAACCCCTGAGCGATGGATTCAGATTGATCTCGACCCTAGTTCGCCAAGCCAGATGCAAAAAGCCTTTAAAGAGCTTATTGCCACCAAACTGGTTAATCGCGAGATTGCCGATAAGCTGGGTTTATGGAATGAGCGCGAAGCGGCTTCGCAAGGCATAGTTAATCCTGAAAAAGTAGAGGTCCCCTGCTGGCGTCACGCCTTAATCAGTTTTCCTCATCCGTTGCTGAAAGAAGGCTTGTCTATTCTTGATACGCCTGGCTTGAACGCATTGGGAACCGAACCCGAACTGACGTTAAACATGTTGCCCAACGTTCAAGCCATTATTTTCGTGCTTGCCGCCGATGCAGGCGTAACCAAAAGCGACATGGAGATATGGCTCACGCACATCAACCGCGCCCGTAGCGGAAAACGCCAGGGCTTGGCCGTTGTCTTGAATAAAATCGACACAATGTGGGATGACCTTGCAGGAGAAAACGAATACAACAACTCTATTAAGTCACAAATCAAGGTCTCTTCGGCGACGCTAAAAATTGACGAAAACAGTATTTTTCCTGTTTCAGCCAAACAGGCCTTGCTAGCCAAGGTCAAGGGTGACAATACCCTTCTGGAGAGAAGCCGGGTAGCTGCCTTGGAGAGTTATCTTGCTACCGACATATTGCAACAAAAACGTAACATCCTGACAGAAACGGTGGTGCGCGACATCGGCTTCCTGATTAATGAATCCATTAATCTAACCAACACTTCTCTGGCAAATGCTTCAAGCCAACTCGAAGAATTTAAAAAAGTTGACTTCCGCAACCAGGATATTACCGGCAAATTGATGGCCGAAACCCGCGACAAGCAAAATCTCTACATGGCCAATATTGAAAACTTTCAGGCCAGCCGCCGGGTTTTTATGATTCAAGCTAAAATGCTGATTGACTCGTTCGCCAGTGACAGAGTGGATGCTATCTTCAACGGTGCCAAATATGAAATGTCCAAGAGCCTGACAACTTACGGCATGAAACAAAATATCCGCAAACTGTTTGATGACTTACGTGATCTGCTACAAGACTCTATTGATGTCACTAATGAAACCCGCCGACTGGTTCAGGCCATACATAAAAAATTCAAAGACGAATACGGCTTTAAAGAAATAGAACCCAAGCTGTTTTCTATCAAGCAATACCAAATTGAACTTGAACAGGTTTTTGAGGAAGGCGAGGCTTTCCGTACCAGCGCCAAGGTAACGATGACTGAACAAAGTATTGTTATCAACAAGCTTTACAGCACACTGGTTAATATTGCCAGGGAGATTCTCAGACAGGCACACGAGGATGCAACAACCTGGAGCAAAGGCGCATTGACACCTTTAGTCTACCAGATTAAAGAACATAAAAAGCAAATTGAAAACCGCCTGCAAATGCTGAGAAAAATCAATGAAGCCAAGGGTAGCGTAGCCGAAAACATTGCCAATCTTGAGGCTGAACTGGAACCGTTAATACGGCAACGGGATGAACTCTCTATGATGATAAAGTCAATGCAACTGGATGCCAATGCAGTAAAGTAGAAGACTGAGAAAGCATCCGCAAGGCTTGGGAGCAGGGTTGCCGTTTAGCGTTTTCTAAAAATCAAATCCCAGACGCCATGACCCAAACGGATGCCGCGTTGCTCAAACTTTGTTAATGGACGGTACTCGGGGCGTTCGCAATAGTCGTCAGTAGAACTGGTATTGTATAAGGCCGGTTCTACTGACAAAACCGTTAGCATAGACTCGGCATAATTCTGCCAATCCGTAGCCGCATGGAAATAACCATCGGGTTCCAGCTTCCTAACCAATAGTTCCACAAAACTTTGTCTTACTATCCGCCTCTTGTGATGCTTCTTTTTCGGCCAGGGGTCTGGGAAAAACAAATGCACTCCTGCCAAACTGGCATCGGCAATTTTTTGTTCGATAATTTCGATGGCATCGTGGCAAAAAATCCGCACATTACTTATACCCTGCTGATCAAGCAGCATCATTAAATGCCCCACGCCCGGCCGATGTACTTCTATGCCAATATAATCGCTATCAGGATTAGCCGCCGCCATTTTTGCCAAACTCTCGCCATTGCCAAAACCTATTTCAACAATCAAAGGCGCAACGCGTCCAAAAACTTGGGTAAAGACATAATCTGCTTTTGGATCAAGGCAATATTTGTCCCAATGCTGATCCAAAGCCTGCTGCTGCCCTTGGGTTACACGGCCTTGGCGACGAATAAAACTACGGATTCTTTGTGGTATAAGGCTATTTTGAGAAGACGACATAGGATAAAACAAGACAGGGACAGCGTAACTGCCCCACTAATGCAAGAAAAATATTAGGGATTAAAAACTACCGTTCCCTAAATATTAGCCAAAAAACAACCCTTCGATAGGTGATGATGCTGAAGCAAAGCGTTTTCTCGGCATGCGTCCCGCTAAAAAAGCTTCCCTGCCCGCCTCAATACCTTTGCGCATGGCTGACGCCATCAGCACAGGATTGTTAGCTGCCGCAATCGCCGTGTTCATCAATACCCCGGCACAACCCAATTCCATAGCCATTGCCGCATCGGAAGCCGTACCAACACCTGCGTCCACTAAAATAGGCACTTTGGCATTTTCAACAATAGTCAGGATATTATAAGGATTACGGATACCCAAACCTGAACCTATTGGCGCAGCCAGAGGCATAACCGCAACACAACCAATATCTTCAAGACGCTTGGCGGCAATCGGATCATCATTGGTGTAAACCATCACATCAAAGCCTTCTTTGACCAATAGCTCAGCCGCTTTATAAGTCTCCACCAAATCAGGAAACAAGGTAAGCTGATCGGCCAAAACTTCCAGCTTGACGAGTTTGTGCCCACCGAGCAATTCCCTACCCAAACGGCAAGTCCTTACTGCATCTTCGGCGCTATAACAGCCCGCCGTATTAGGCAAAATCGTATATTTATCGGGTGAAATCACATCCAGCAAGTTAGGCTCTCCAGGGTTCTGGCCAATATTGGTACGCCGGATCGCTACCGTCACAATCTGCGCGCCGCTCGCTTCAATCGCCAGACGGGTTTCTTCCAGATCCTTGTATTTGCCGGTACCCACCAGCAATCTGGACTGATAAGCTACGCCGGCAACAACAAAAGAATCCTCCTGACCGCCGCCGATGGCATGAACAATCTCCAGACGGTCTTCAGCCTGTAACTGCTGGGATTGATAACGGTCAAAAGGCAAAATTTCCTTATTCAGCTCAACCGCAATTTTTCTTCCGGTTAAATCCAGATCGGCAATAACATCAGCAACACTTGCGCTTTCAGCATATTGACGGGCTTCGCCGTTAACATAAACCATCATGTATTCAAGCTCCGGTTGGGATCTACAGTTCTACGCTTCTGCACGGCCTCGGCAAGATTTTTCAACAGCGGCACAGTATCTTCCCAGGACAAACAGGCGTCGGTAATGCTTTGTCCATAAACCAACGGCTGCCCTTCAACCACTTTCTGGTTACCCGCTTTAAGATGACTTTCGATCATTGCCCCCATAATCCTGCGATCACCGGTAGCTATTTGCCTGCCCACATCCTCGCCGACAATTAATTGCCGCTGGCATTGCTTCAAGCTATTGGCATGACTGAAATCGATCATGATATTAGGCCTCAGGTGCGCTTTTTTGAGACCCACTGCAACCTGCTCGACACTGACCGCATCATAATTAGGCCGGTCATTGCCGCCCCTTAAAATAATATGCACATCTTCATTGCCGGTCGTTGAAAAAATAGCTGAATGACCAGCTTTAGTCAGTGATAAAAAATGGTGCGGACTCATCGCTGCGCCTATCGCATCAATCGCAATTTTGATTGTGCCGTCAGTCGAATTCTTAAACCCAATCGGGCAAGATACACCTGAAGCCAATTCACGGTGGCCCTGACTTTCAGTCGTCCTGGCACCAATAGCGCCCCACGCGATCAGATCGGAAATGTATTGCGGTGTAATTAAATCCAGGTATTCCGTTGCTGCGGGCATACCCAAGGTATTCAAGTCCAGCAATAAGCGTCTGGCAACACGCAAACCTTTGTTGATATTAAAACTGGAATCAAGGTCAGGGTCGTTAATCAAACCTTTCCAGCCCACAGTAGTACGCGGTTTCTCAAAATAAACGCGCATAACAATCAACAAATCATCCTGGGTTTCGTCTTTTATCGCTTTCAAACGCCGCGCATAATCGACAGCCGCTGCCGGATCATGGATGGAACAAGGCCCAACAACAACCAGCAATCTGTCATCCTCGCCCGTTAGAATATTATGAATCTCCGCCCTAGCCTTTAGCGTAGTTTCTGCTGCGGGCTCGCTCATCGGCAGCTCGTCATGAACCTGAGCAGGGGCGATGACTTCTTTGGTCGCGCAGATTCTCAAATCGTCAGTGTTATATTTTGTTTGCATGATAGCTACCAAGCTGTTGCTTCCCCACAAGATTATCGTAAAATCCTGCCATTTTAACCGTTTTCATCCGCTTTTTGTTAGTTTTTGAGCAGCTCTAACAGACTTATTATTTATAGGTTGGTTTGTGCACCTTTTCAAACTTCAAAAAACTATAGCCGAACTCCACCGTTGGATCGTCATTTACATCTTCCTGCTGCACTTGATCCCAAGCTTCTGGATCAATTTTTGGAAAAACTGTATCACCTGGAAACTCCGCTTTTATTTCAGTAACATACAACGTATCTGCAAGCGGCAGTGTGGCCTGATAAAGAGCCGAGCCGCCAATAACGAAAACCTCTTCGGCGATTTGGCAAGCCTGCTTTAATGCGGTATTAATATCATTAAATACTAGACAACCGGCTTGCCGATAGTCAGGATTCCTGCTGATAATAATATTCGTCCGACCGGGCAATACCTTGCCGATGGATTCGAAAGTTTTTCTTCCCATCAAAATAGGCGAACCCAGGGTGATTTTTTTAAATTTTTTAAGATCGGCAGATAAATGCCATGGCATTTGATTGTTAAGACCGATAACCCGGTTGCTCGCCATCGCAACGATAATTGATATTTTCATTATTACGGACTGGTGTTAATAAATTAGTGACTTTAGTATGCTTAGGTAATGTTAAGCATCATACTATGTTAACTCCTAACGGTTTTTAACCGGCAAGAAGGTAAATAGCCGCTGCAACGTACTATTATCAATAAGCCAGGTTGCCTCTTTAGGATAACAATGCTGATTAATAGAAAGAATTTAGTCAAAGGTTATCAACCATCCGAATTAAACAACGCCAGGAAAAAACATGCTGTCAACCACCCTAAAAACCCTTGTGCTCGCATTTATCGCTGTCACCTTTTCAGGCTGCTTGGCGGCAAAAAACACTGGCGAATATAAAGTACCTCCTCTATCTGGCCTGTATGCAGGCGGAGTAGCTGGAGTGAGCGATTTGGCAAACCCCGCCAACTCGGAAAGCTATCGCGCTGCAGGCGGCCTGTATCTGCACAATAATGGCTGGACATCATTAAGTGAAACCGAGAAGGAGCGCGTATTACAAACCTTCCAGGGCGCGCCCATTGCCCTCGAACTTGGCTTCAATCCTGGCTGGGGGGAAGTATACAAGAACAGATACCTCAGCCACGGCATCCGCCCGGTCTTTATTGCCGCCAACGCATTTGAAGGCAATAAGCATCCAACAGCCGAGCAATGGCGTAGTTACATGGAAATACTGCGCGCTAATGGTGTCCCCCAGTCGACGCTTATTCTGCCGACCTTCGAATACCAAAACTTCAAACCAAATCTCAGCACACTGAGTGAAAATACCTTTAGCCTGTCACCGACTTTTCAGGAAATAGCCATGCTTGCCGGTGGTATAGTCCTCGATACGCCATCCGGTTACACTATGCGCCGGGAACAGGCTTACCGCGATTGGGTAACCGACGCCATCCAGTGGACAAAAAACCATGGCTTGACAAGTATAGTCATACTATCGCCACATGTTTCCGGGATACACTGGAATGAGGATACGCATCAATATATAAACTATCTTCAAAGCCATAATGCCATGCCTAATGTGTTTGTCTGCGAGAATTACACTGCAAGTCCGCCACCCAACTATCCAAATCGCGTAGGCAATGAGCATGACCCTAATACAGCTATTGGCCTATGTTCAGAGCTTAGTCAAAAGCACTAACGCTTATCGGCAGCCCTCTGTGACATATAGATAATCAAGCCATTTGCCGCCTTAATAACTGTATCCGTGGGGTGCTGCTGACAATATACATGCACCCATTCCATTAACTCATGAACGTCAGCAGCGTGGGCGACAAAATCACCGTTCCTGGAATTGAACACATTGTAGGCGGTAAAATAACCGGACATCCACTCCTGATAAGTATCGGACATGTTGTTATATCTGCGTCCTTTATGCACCATAAAACCGCGTGGACCGTTTGTTCTAAATTCCTGAACCAGCTTGGCACAGGAATCACTCCCGACCCCATAATAAGCAATAGTTCTTGCCTCTGCATCAGCTCGGGTATTCAGAGGAACGGCTATCAGCATGAATATACATAAAACTTGAGTTGCCTTGAACATGAACGCCTCCGCAAGAAATATCTCTTGAGTAAATTGCAAAAACCCAATAACGGGCAAAAATACTGATGTCGATCCGTAAGATAGTACGGGAACGTACCGACCTGATGCAATCGTTAAATAAGGTTGTTGCCCGCAGAACAATCTAGGGAAGCCAGTTACCAGGAACAAAATAGGTTTTGATATTTAAATGCTTGTAGTAAATTTGTCGATTTCCGGCTATGTTTTAATTGAAGTTAAATGTAACGTGCCTTACCCTAAAAAACCCAAGCAATTGATTATTAAAATATACTATGACTAACATCCTGCTTGTATTTACCGGCGGTACTATCGGCTCTTCCGCGAATGAAGGAACAATCAATACATCGGACACTGCGCCATTCAAGCTGATCCAGCAATTTCAACGGTATTACAGCCAGTATCAGGATGTTAATTTTAAAACACTCCAGCCGATCCAGCTTTTGAGTGAAAACCTTGCTCCCGCCGCCTGGAAAATTATTTTTGCCGCCATAGAGACAGAACACCCCGCCCAATATGACGGCATTATCATTACCCACGGCACCGATACATTGGCCTATACAGCCGCCGCCTTGAGCTTCTATTTCCATACCGTCAACGCGCCGATACTGCTGGTTTCCAGCGACTATCCCCTGGATGATGTCAGGGCGAACGGGCTTGATAATTTTATTTGTGCTGTGGAATTTATCCGGCAGAAAATTGCCACCGGCGTTTTTGTTCCTTACCGGAATCAGGGACAAATCATGCAATTGCATAGAGGAACGCATCTGGCTTGCTCCCTGCAATTAAGCGGCGATTTTTTCAGTGTCCAGAACAAAAGCTTTATGCAATTTGAAAACCAGAAATTTTCGCAGCCGTATTTAGCCAACACTGAGACAGGCCTTCTACCTGAAAGAATGGACAAGCCCAGATTAAAAGCCGAATTTTCCGAACAAGTTTTGATGATAAAGCCCTATCCAGGTCTCGATTATTCCTGCTTTAACCTGAAAAATATCCGTGCCGTTATCCACGACTTATATCACTCGGGCACTGCATGCGCTTCAAGCCAATGGGGCGAAAACCATTCCCTGCTGGCATTTGTAAAAACTTGCACCCAACAGGGCATCAAGGTTTATCTTGCCCCGGCAGTCAAGTCAGACAGCGCCTATCAAAGCACCCGGGCATTAATCGACCAAGGCGCGGAAATGATCTGGAATATATCCATTGAAGCTGCTTACATAAAACTGCTGCTGGCTTATGGTAATTTCAGTGATGAGCGGCAAATAACTGACTTCATAAACAGGAACATCGCTGGTGAACATGTTTAAATGGAAAAACATTTCTTCGGTTATAATCAACCACTAAAAACCATCTTACAATTATAAACATTTCAAGCCTGCATCAGGCTTTGGAAAGATAACACGTTGCCATAAATAATGACTCCAGAACAATTCCAGCAGTTGGCTCAACAGGGCTACAACCGTATTCCTGTCAGCAGGGAAGTACTGGCTGATCTCGATACGCCTTTAAGCGCCTATCTGAAATTAGCCAACGGCCCTTATTCCTATTTATTTGAGTCTGTCCACGGCGGCGAGCAGTGGGGCCGTTACTCCATCATCGGTTTGCCATGCAAAACCGTTGTTAAAATTTATGGCCCGCAAATCAGCCTGGAGCAAGACGGCGAGCTGATCGAATCTATCGTATCCGACAACCCGCTTATCTGGATCGAACAGTTCAAACAACGTTACAGAGTGCCCGATATTGCCGAATTACCCCGCTTTAGTGGTGGCTTGGTCGGTTATTTTGGTTATGAGACCATTCGCTATATCGAACCACATCTGCAAGACGTTGATAAACCTGATGCTATAGGTACGCCGGACATCTTGCTGATGGTGTCGGAAGAAATACTGGTGTTTGATAACCTGTCCGGCAAAATGCTGCTGTTAACCCATGCCAATCCCGAAGAATCGGACGCTTATAACCGTGCGCTAACGCGGTTAAATGACCTAGCCGTCAAATTACGCGAAACCCAGGCCAAAACGGAAAAACATGCCGCGCCAAGAAAAATAAAGGAGTCCGATTTTGTTTCCGGCTTTACCCAGCAAGGCTTTGAAGCCGCCGTCCGTAAGGCCAAAGAATACATTACCGATGGCGATATTATGCAGGTCGTATTATCGCAACGCCTGTCTATTCCCTATACCGCATCGCCGCTGAACTGCTACCGCGCCTTGCGCTGCCTGAACCCTTCCCCTTATATGTATTACCTGCATCTGGGTGATTTCCATATTGCCGGTTCATCACCGGAAATATTGGTACGACTGGAAGATGATACCGTTACCGTGCGCCCGATAGCCGGTACAAGGCGTCGCGGAGTAACGCCAGAACAGGATTTGGCGCTGGAACAGGATTTACTGGCAGATCCCAAGGAACTGGCAGAACACTTGATGTTGATCGACCTCGGACGTAACGATACCGGACGCGTCGCCGAAATCGGCACCGTCCAGTTAACCGATAAAATGATTATCGAGCGCTATTCACATGTCATGCACATCGTTTCCAATGTCAACGGCACGTTACAACAAGGTAAAAATGCTTTTGACGTACTGGCTGCGACTTTTCCGGCCGGCACCGTCAGCGGCGCGCCCAAAATACGCGCAATGGAAATTATCGATGAGCTGGAACCGGTTAAACGTGGCGTTTATTCCGGTGCGGTTGGCTATATTTCCTGGTCAGGCAACCTGGATACCGCGATTGCCATCAGAACCGCAGTTATCAAAGACGGCCTGTTACATATACAAGCCGGTGCCGGCATCGTTTACGATTCGATACCAACAAGCGAATGGGATGAAACCATGAATAAAGCCCGCGCCGTATTCCGTGCGGCTGCTATGGCAGAAGCCGGACTGGAAGGAGAGCAGCTATGAGTGCAGTAAAAATCCCCTCTAGCTCCCCTTTACCAAAGGGGAGTGTTAACGTGGTTATGATCGATAATTACGATTCCTTCACCTACAATCTGGTGCAATATTTTGGCGAGTTGGGCGCTAACGTCACCGTCGTGCGAAATGACCAGATCAGCGTTGAAGATATAGCCGCTCTATCGGCGGATAAAATTGTCATCTCTCCTGGCCCTTGCACACCCAAAGAAGCGGGGGTTTCGGTTGCAACCATCTTGAAGTTTGCCGGACAGATACCGATTCTCGGCGTATGCCTCGGTCATCAAAGCATTGGTTATGCCTTTGGCGGCGATATTATCCATGCTAAAAGTATCATGCACGGTAAAACCTCGTTGATTTATCATCATAATCTCGGCGTCTTTAAAGGTCTTTCCAATCCGTTTACCGCCACCCGCTATCATTCTTTGGTCATCGACCAGACCAGCCTGCCCGACTGCCTGGAAATCACCGCATGGACACAGGATGAATCAGGCAATATCGATGAAATCATGGGCGTCAGGCATAAAAACCTGGATATTGAAGGCGTACAGTTTCATCCCGAATCGATCTTGACGGAACACGGGCATGATATGTTGCGGAATTTTTTGGAAAGGTAATGTTATCGTGTCCAGGATTAACGCCTGGACACAGGCATTGCCGCTTGAGTGGCGCTATTCATGCCAACGAAAGCGAGTGCATTATTGGCTAAACCCTCTAAGCCCCTGCAAACCCCCAGTATGGATGGCAACAATTCGCTGCCCAGGTTTGAATGTGTGTTTTTTGATTAAATCATAAATGGCATAAAGCAATTTTCCGGTATAGATTGGTTCAAGGTGAATTGCATTTGTCTGTTCAAAATCCTCAATAAATCCGAAAAGTTCAGCTGTGGTTTTTGCGAAGCCGCCAAAATGATAATCCATGTTTATCTGCCAGTTATCGCGGGGTTGTTGCAGCAAGGTTTCAACGTCATTTATTAAAAAACCGGCATTTTTCAACGCCGCAAAACCTGTTATCTGCACAGATTCCGGGACAGCGGCGATAATACCCGCCAACGTTGTTCCGGTACCGCAGGCCACACAGATTCTGTCATAAGGCATCGTTATCTCGCTGACCATTTCCGCAACACCTTGCAGCGCCAAGTCCTGCGCCCCGCCTTCCGGTAGCCAATATTGCCCAGGCTTGATTCCGGGCAGATCGTGCCAGTTTTTGTATTGCCGGAGCATCCTGTAGTCGGAGCGGGAAACATATTTCAGCTCCATCCCCCAGTCCTGCATATCAATCAAAGTCGGCGTCAATGTTTGCGGCTGTTCACCACGAATGATGCCTACGGTTTTTAAGCCCAAAGCCTTGCTCGCATAGGCAAGGGCATGCAAGTGATTGGAATAGGCACCACCCATACTGATGATGGTATCCGAACCCAAAGACAGTGCATGATCCAGGATATATTTTAGCTTGCGCCATTTATTGCCGGAAATGATGGGATGCAGTAAATCATCCCGTTTCAGCCACAGCTCAATTCCGTATTGGTCGAGAACTGGGTCTGTGATTCTGGTTAGTTCTGATTTATTGAATTGGTTTTCCAGTTTAATCAATTCGGGGTGCATTTTGGGGCGGTAATGTTTGTGGAGTTTATCTTCAGCAGGAAGAATACGAAGCCTTGTAATTTTCTTCGCGCCCTTCGTGGTGAGAAATGGAAGCAAACCCGATAGGTGCAATAGCGACAGAGGCTGTGAAAGTATTCAGAATAATTCACTCGTGTGTCAATATATCGTGTCAATTGCTATTTTAGATACAACATATTGTGTTGAAAATTTCAAAAACCGAATACTTTCACAGCCTCTGTCTCTATTAACGCCCTACGCTGATTGCGGCTTACGCGTTAAGAGAATTATTCAGATTTTTCAAGGACAACAGTTTCCGAATTTTCCAATAAATTAAGTGATGTATATAAAACACTCTTAATTTTCGAATATACTTGTGTTATCGGCGGATATTTAATATCTTGGATTCCAAGATAATCGGTACTATGCTCGCCATTTAAACGAATTAAAGCTTCTCCCGTTTGATTTAACTTACATATGTAGGATTTTCTTTCATATGTTATTGGCACATTTGTGCTTACATAACGGTTTAATTCTACAAGCGTGTTAACCGTTGGTTCCTGTGCAATGGACTCAATCCCAAAAAGATCACATTCTTCAAGGAAAGACATTTTGTCGTATAAATCGTAACGTTCGTAGTTTTTTCTAGCATCTTTTATAACACGCCACTCATCATTACCATATGTTGATGACTGCATATTAGGGAGAGAAAGTTGTAAAGGTTGAAAATAATAAATTTTTTTCAATAGCGCCAAATGGGTATTATAAATACCTATGGAATTTATAATATCCTTCCATTTGTACCTGCTTTTAAGAATTGTCATCGCAGCATCAATATCTGGTAGCGCGTTATACGCGCTTTCAACAAGTTCAATCTCTAAGCGAATAGCGTCATCCTTTTCACGCTTGGCCTCTAGTTTTCTATTTAGTTCTATATCATCATATAGTCGTTCTTGCTTCAAAGCCCATGCAAAAAATTTATAAATTAACCAAAAAAACAAACCCCATTTGATATATTCCATAAAATCTCCTCATCGTTTAGCTTGTTCCCAAGCTCCAGCTTGGGAATGCCGTTTCGGAAGCTCTAGCTTCCTGTATTCTCGAAGCTAGAGCTTCGCGGACTTGAGTTCCCAAGCTGGAGCTTGGGAACTAGCGAAATAATCGATATATCAATGTAGGGTGGGCAAACAGCTTTATCGTTTGCCCACCTTTTGCCGTTATCAATGGTGGGCAGAACAGCGTTGCCCACCCTACCCGGCTTAGTCGTGCGATGAAGAAATGTTGAGTTAAATTCCTTCAATTATTGCTTTAGTCCATCCATCTGGAAATTTACAGTTTGCAAGGTCGTTTTGTATTTTGTGATGCATCATATCTATGAATGTTAAAGATTCGGTGGCTTTATCTGTCACAGAGTCAAATTTAAAGTATTTTCCGAGTGCTACATGGTCTCAAGAAAATAACGCATACCCCACAAACAAATAAAAATGCTAAAGCAATGTTTTTCGGCTTTTGCCCGTTTTTCTAAATCCATATCATCTGTTAACGAGTACAACAGACTATTAATTAAATCTTCTGGATTTTGATGAGATTGTCCGCACATGGCTCGAAATACCGTTTGGTATTCAATTTCACGATCAAGTTTTTTATAAACATCTGAAATAGATACTTCTTTTGGTTTATCTGGCCAACGGCCACCAACTGATTCAATGAATGCTTTGCATATGGATTTTGCATCATCCTCAAATTTATTTTTATTATCGATGAGACTATTATAAAAATCAGAATCAGTCTTGGTATCCGTAGATTTCCAATGTCCATTTCTACGTACAGAGTCAGAATAGTAACAGGCTAAATAATTAGCGATATTGTCAACAATATTTCCAACTAACAACGATTGTATTTTTAATGTTGATTCAGAAAGAGTACGTGCGCTAATTTCAGCATCTTGCAAATGTCCGTTGGCTATGAGTGCTACCATGCTTCCAAAGGTATTTGACGATCTATGTACCATATTGATAAAAAAACCATCTAACGAGTTATTTCTATCTTGAAATGATTTAGTATCAAGGCATTCCTGAAATAACAAAAATGGTGCATAGGTTTCAGTTGTCGCCCACTTAAGACCATATTCTAGTAGTCAGCCAAAGTTATATTGACGGATATAAAGATTTTAATTTCACTCTGGCATCCTGAGTAGTAAAACGCCAGTTCACACAAGCGCCTTCTTGATTTCGTTTATCCTGCCAAGCCTTTATCT
>Ga0208754_100120_pt1 | contig 50638 bp, 49 predicted proteins | sample LakWasMet55_HOW8_2_FD_183889 | JGI IMG/M metagenome (GOLD analysis project Ga0208754, IMG submission 183889) | Freshwater sediment methanotrophic microbial communities from Lake Washington under simulated oxygen tension - Sediment Metagenome... | ecosystem: Environmental > Aquatic > Freshwater >... | reverse complement strand
AACGAAATCAAGAAGGCGCTTGTGTGAACTGGCGTTTTACTACTCAGGATGCCAGAGTGAAATTAAAATCTTTATATCCGTCAATATAACTTTGGCTGACTACTAGATAGTAAACACTCTTCGGTTAAGTGCGGTCGGGGATGCTGCAACCAATGCCCGTCTTTTCTAGTCTGAAATTTTGGCCACTTGGCGTGTTGAGATGATGGCGTTATGCAACTTTTTTAAAGCAGCCTCCAGCTCATCAATATTTTCCGGCGAATAATCAGCAAATATTAGGTTAATAAATAACAAATGTTCGGAAAAAGTACGCTCGAACAAAGTATTGCCCGCTTCCGTCAAGCGGATAATCTGGCTGCGTCCATCTGTTTCTGAAGCGACACGCTGAACCAGGCATTTATCCTCTAAACGATTGATAACGCCCGTTAACGTGCCCTTGGTAATGAGGGTTTTTTCGCCTAATTTTTTATAAGTCATACCATGCGTGTTACCCAGGGTGATGATAATGTCAAATTGCGGTAACGTCAGGTCAAGTTTATGTACATGGGTGGCGGCATAGGCCAAAAAAGCTTGATGTGTCCGTAACAATTCACGCAGCACAGTTGGAAATGTGGTTGTAGTCATATTTATTATCGTTATTTGTTTTAATTAGAACAAAACAATACCGTTATTTTTAATGGTTGGCTATCAGAAATATGCAATAAAGCATCGATTCGGCACTGTCTGCAGGATACTAAATTACCTGCAACGTTATCGGAATACGCCGACAGAAATTCTTAATTAATTGATAAACTTAGATTAGCTAAATAAAAACAAACAAAAATACCAACAGAGATAATCAGGAAATAGAAATTTGTTCTAATTAAAACTAAATTAGTTTTAATTAGAACTAAATATGCTAGAATTTACCGCATCCAAGCAATGTGGCTTGAAGAATTTTTGGCTAAAAGACGCATGTTGGATTGTTGTCCTCCACTCTATTTTATTTATCTACTCTCAGGTTTATTTCCATGAATACATTCAAAAAAATTTTAGTTTCTTCTGTTATGGCCTTATCTTTGGCTGTAGTGTCGGCAAATGCCTTTGCTGTTGCCAATCCTTCGTACGAAGATGTTAAAGCGGCAATCACGAATACACTGGCTAAAGTCCAAGAAGCGCAAACTGCCATGAACAACGGCATTAATAGTGAAACATTGATTGATATGATCAGTGATGCTCGCCAGTTGCAGAAAGACATTGCCAATAACGTACTAGATGTAAAACGTAATCAAGCCAGTAATGTGTTGAAACAAGCGCGTTCTGCTTTGCAAAAAAATGATTTGGAAGCTGCTAAAATTGCTTTAGCTGATGCCGTTAATCGCTATAAAGAAATTCAACAGCTTTATGCTGCCAACCATTAATTTAAGTAACGGCTAAATTCAGCTAAGCTGTTTTAGATAATATCAAACCCTTACCCGGTATTTACGGGTAAGGGTTTTTTTATGCGTGTAAATAATGACTGGCGTTAAATCAAAATAATTATTCCTGTTTTATCAAATTGGAAGCCAACCCGGCTTTTTCGCACTAAGCTGGCCGCTACTTTCATCATGATTGTAGAGGAGCGACAAAGTGCAAACACAAACCTGCCCACCCAACATTAAGCCTGATGACAAAGTGGTGCTATTCGATGGCGAATGCAAACTTTGTCATGCTTGGGCGACTTTCTTAATCCGCTTTGACACGAAGCGTGTTTTTAAATTGGCATCCGTCCAGTCCGATGCAGGCCATACCATTTTGCAATGGTATGGTTTACCGACGGATGTTTACGAAACTATGTTGCTGGTTGAAGGCGCGCAGATGTATCAAAAATCCCTGGCATTTATCCGCGTCATGCTGGCGTTACCCTGGCCTTGGAAAATCGCCGCGAGTCTCTGGCTGATCCCCAAACCTTTGCGTGATTGGCTGTACGACCGCATTGCCCGCAACCGTTACGCATTATTCGGCAGGTATAAGACTTGTCTGTTGCCCACCCCCGATCACTTAAGCAGGTATCTCAATGGCGGCTAATACGCTGGTCTTACAAATTTGCCGCTTTTCGGTGGCGTTCGTGTGGTTTTATCAAGGGCTAGTGCCAAAGCTATTGGGGCCGCATCGAGATGAGCTGGTAATGAATAGGAGTCTGGGTATGGCGGAGGCTTCAGCGGTTAATCTGGCTTATGTGGGCGGTAGTCTGGAAATTTTATTGGAAATAGCGGTGTTGATGTTTTATCAACAGCATTGGCCTTTTCTGGTGACTATCACCGTCATGTTGGGTTTGTGGCTATGCGTCGCTGTTTACTCGCCGTCGTTTTTGTTGGCTGCGTTTAACCCGACCACTATCAATCTGACGGTCGTGGCATTGTCGGCTGTTGCGTTGATTACGCTCAACCCGGAGCAATTCACAACTTTAAACGAGTATGGAAATAATTTGCTTAAGAGAGGTATCAAATGAATAGTGTTATCTGGCTTTTAATTATCCAAGGCGTATTAGGGGCTTATGACGTACTTTGGAATCATGAATACAAAGAAAAGCTGCCACTGAAACCGAGTGCCGCACTTGAACAAAAAATACACGGCATCCGTGAGATATTGTATGCCATTTTATTTATTGGACTGGCGTGGTGGGCATGGCATGGAGTCTGGGCAGGGTTATTATCCGCTTTGATTGTTATCGAGATACTGCTAACTGCCTGGGATTTTGTTATCGAAGACAAAACCAGATTATTGGGGGCAACGGAACGGATTACGCATTTAGTGTTAAGCATGGTAGGTGGTGCTTATGTGGCTTTGCTAATCCCTATACTATTTGAATGGTCGTTTTTGCCAACTGGTTTCGTAGAAGTTGTATATGGATTGCGTTCGTGGCTATTGACCGCTTTTGGCATTGGCGTGTTGGCATGGGGGATAAGGGATTTTTGGAGCGGCCTTGTTTTGTCAAAACAAAGTTGCTCAAAAAAAGCAAATTTCCTTGTTAGAAATCACGAGGAGGCGTAATGAACATCCTCATCACCGGCGCCACAGGCTTCATCGGCAACACCATCTTGCTCGCTTTATTGCAACAAGGCCATAAAGTCACCGCTTGTAGCCGCTATCGAGAAAGTCTATTAAGCCAATCCGAACACCTGACACGGCTAACGATAGATTTCGAAATCGCCGATCAAACGGAACATTGGCTACCGCATCTTAAAAACATCGACACGGTCATCAATTGCGTAGGGATTATCAGTGAAACGAAATACCAATCCTTCGCGCAATTGCACACGAATGCTCCGATTGCCTTGTTTACCGCCGCCGTACAAGCGGGTGTACAGAAAATCATCCAAATTTCTGCAGTGGGTGCAGATGAGGATGCTCAATCGGCTTATCACTTGAGTAAACGCGCAGCGGACGATTTTTTGCGCGGCTTGGATGTGGAGTGGTTTGTGTTGCAGCCCTCGCTGGTTTATGGCGAACGCGCCCAAAGCATGGCCTTGTTCCATGCCTTAGCCGCCTTGCCTGTGCAAGTGTTGCCGGATGGCGGCGGGCAATTATTGCAGCCCATCCATATTGGTGATCTGGTGGCGGTGGTTTGCCGTTGTTTGGATGCTTCTGCAAACACGCGGCAAACCTTGGCTTTAGTCGGCCCAGAACCGATTCGCTATGCCGATTTGTTATTGAAATTACGCTTACGATTAGGCAAAGCACCTGCAAAAACGGTCAATTTGCCCAAAAAATGGCTTTTGCGCTTGGCAAGCCTAGGCAAATTCTTGGATACACCTATTTTGGCTAAAGACAACATCCCCATGCTCTACCGGAACAACATCGGCGATCCTGCCCCCATCACCGCCGTTTTGGGTCGCCCGCCGCTGGGCATCCATCTGCAATTATTTGCCAAACCCGCATCAAACGCCGAACGCTGGCATGCGCACTTGTATTTCCTCAAACCGTTACTGCCTTTGCTGATTGCTTTTGTGTGGTTGTGGAGCGGCATCACCTCGCTATTTTTCTATCCGCATCAGGCTAGCTATGAATTATTGGCGGCGACAGGCGTGACGGGCTTTGCCGCACCGTTCATGCTCTATGGTTTGGCGTTAATGGACATCGGCTTAGGGTTGGCGACTTTAACGCGGTATCGCTTGCAAGCCTTACTGAACTTTCAGATAGCGATAGTGTTGGTATACACCCTGGTCATCAGCGTGGCCTTGCCGGAGTTTTGGCTGCATCCGTTCGGGCCAATTTTGAAGAATCTGCCGTTTTTAATAGTGTTGTGGATTTGCATCCAACTTGATTGACCTTAAAAAGCCGTCATTCCGGCAGGGATTGCCGGAATCCAGTTCACAAGGATGTGAAACGATCAAAAATAGTGGGCAGGCGCATTAGGCGACCTGACCATCAGGAGAAACATCATGATTTACCTCGCCCTAAAACTCATCCACATCCTCAGCGCCATCATCCTGTTCGGTCTCGGCTTAGGCACGGTGTTCTACAAAATCATGGCGGACAACAGCGGCAACCACGCCGCAATAGCCGTCACCAGCCGCCATGTCGTGTTGGCGGATTGGTGGTTCACCACGCCGACCGTCCTTATCCAACCCATCACGGGCTATTTGCTCGCCCAACAATTATCGGCTTCCTTTAGCGATAGCTGGTTGTTTTGGACGCTCGCGCTCTACGCGCTGACGGGTTTGTGCTGGTTGCCGGTGGTCTGGCTGCAAATCCGAATGCGCGACCTTGCTGCCTATTCCTTATCCCAAGGCCAAACCTTACCAGAACGCTATTTTTACTATTCCAAACTGTGGATGTGGCTAGGCGTTCCGGCTTTTTTCGGCATGATCACCATCACCACGCTGATGGTGTTCCACAATTCCCTTTGGAGCTAAGCCATGACGACTTTTTTATTGCAACAAGCGGTAGGCGCTGATTGGCACAGCTTGCCACGCGTCATCCAACGCCATTACGAAGTGCCAAACGGACAAAGCACTTGCCTGCAAGGCACGATGACCATCCATTACCCGAACTTTATGCTACCGATGGTGGGCATCATCCACCTGTTCGGTGGCCTGATTTTCCGGCGCGGACAAGCGGTGCAAACGCGAGTCGAAAAAACCGCCAGCGAGACGGGCAGTTTGCTGCATTGGCAACGTACCATGAGCTATCCCGACGGCAAAACCCATTTTTTCCGCTCGCGCATGGCCTGTCTGGCAGAACACGAACTTATAGAAAGTATAGGCTACGGCTTTGGCATCCGCCTGCAAGTCCAGGTTGAAAATGGCGATTTGGTTTACCGCAGTAATGGGCATGTCTGGCAAGGCTGCGGTATCCGCTTGGTTATTCCCGATTGTTTGCTGCTAGGCACTGCGACGATTAGCGAACATGCTGTTAGTGATGACAGGTTTTACCTGGACTTTAGCATCCGTCATCCGTGGTGGGGGGAGACCTATAGTTATCGGGGAGAGTTTGGTTATTGTTGACCTGGTTTTAATGCGGCGACATTAATTACTGGAAGTTAAGAGAAAATTAGGCTTACGCCATCGAACGAGTAATAGACAGCAGCATAATAGCTTTGAGTTTGAAGTTATAGTCGGCTTAATCCAAGCAACGCTTTACCAAAACAAGCAGTTTTGAGACCATAACAGCCGGTCAACGATTAAGAATGGAATCAATAAAAGCGATTTCGCCACTTATTAACTTTAATAACAACTATTTACCGTGCAGAATTCTAACCTACGTTACTTGGTCGGTATCGACCTGGGTACAACACATACTGTTGTTGCTTATGCCAACGCCGATAACACCCAGCAGGAAATACAGCTTTTTCATATCGAGCAGTTGATTGCGCCGGGTCAGGTGGCGGCAAGGGCTTTGTTGCCTTCTGTGCGTTATCATCCGGCGGAAGGCGAGTTGTCAGCAGCGGACAGCGTATTTTCACCATCAGGTAAACCAGCGGTTATCGGTGAAGCGGCGCGAGTGCTGGGTGCAAAAACCAAAGGGCGGTTTGTCACCAGCGCGAAGAGTTGGCTGTCGCATCCTTCGGTCGATCATAGTGCTGAGATTTTGCCCTGGGGTAGTAGCGATGATATTAGTAAAGTCTCACCTATTGATGCCAGTGCCAGTTATTTGGCACATGTGCGCACGGTCTGGAGCCACAAGTTTCCTGATGCACCTCTGGAGCAACAGGATATTGTTATTACCGTTCCCGCTTCGTTTGATGAAGCGGCCCGGTCGCTGACACTGGAAGCCGCCAGAATCGCAGGGCTTGGCAACATACGCTTGCTGGAAGAGCCGCAAGCCGTCTGTTACGACTGGCTGCGACGCAATGCCGGAAATACCGGACAGGCTTTGGCCGATGTTCATTTGTTACTGGTTTGTGACGTAGGCGGTGGCACGACCGATTTAACGCTGATTAAAGTGGAAGCGGGCAGTTCATCCGCAGCAGAGCCGAAATTGACCCGCATCGGTGTTGGCGACCATTTAATGCTGGGCGGCGATAATATCGATCTGGCCTTGGCGCATTTGGTTGAAAGCCGTCTGGGCAGCGGCGAAAAACGCTTGTCCGCTGCGGACTTATCGCAATTGATTGAGCAATGCCGAATCGCCAAGGAACGCTTGCTGGCTGAAGATGCCTCGGCACAGATTACGGTCACTTTACTGGGCGGCGGCGCCAAATTGATCGGCAGTTCACGTTCCGTGACTTTATCAATAGAAGAAGTCAGGGCCATCGCCCTGGATGGGTTTTTCCCCTTGTCGGGACTGGATGATTTGCCGGACAGAAAACGCAGCGGTGTGGTTGAGTTCGGTTTGCCTTACACCGCCGAACCCGCTATCAGCAAGCATATTGCCGCATTTTTAAAACTGCATGGCAGCGCAGCGCGTGACGCATTGAAAGGCGAGAGTACCGTACCCGATGCCATTCTGTTAAATGGCGGCGTTTTTCGCAGCCAAATTATCAGCCGGAGAATCGTCGATTTAATCCATTCATGGCGTTCCAGGCCACCGGTTCTGCTTGAAAATAATCATCCCGAACTTTCTGTCGCATTCGGCGCTGTCAGTTATGCGATTGCCCGGCGCGATAAGAAACTCAAAATTGGTGGTGGTGCCGCGCGTAGTTATTTTTTGCTGGTCGACAGCGAGGATTCATCCGGGCAACAGGGTATTTGCATCCTGCCCAAAGGCAGCGAGGAAGGTGATGAAGTTATCTTGAAAGACCGGCGTTTTGCCTTGCGTCTGGGTATGCCGGTGCGCTTTCATCTGGTGTCGATGTCCGGAGACAGCGAATTTAAGCCTGGCGATATGACTGAAATTAATGACTTGTTCCATTCCTTGCCGCCACTGGCGGTCGCTTTTGAAAGTGACGAAAGGAGACCGGTTGCAGAAACCATCGTTCAATTGGCCGTAACGCAGACCGAAGTCGGTACGCTGAAAATCCAGTGTATTTCCGTTGCCGACAGTACACAACGCTGGGATGTTGAATTTCAAATCAGGAAAAAGAGTCGCGCGGTCTTATCTACCGACACTGTGTTACCTGCCCAAAAAATGCTGTTGGTCGAAGAGAAGATACAAGCCATCTTCGGTTCCAAATCAAAGCAGGTTGATCCCAAAGCGGTAAAAAACCTGCGTGCCGAACTTGAAAAGCTGATCGGTTTCGATCGTATCGAATGGCCTACATCATTACTAAGAACGATGTTTACCACCCTGCTGGAAGGGGCTAAATATCATCGCCGTTCGGACAATCATGAAAGGGTCTGGTTGAGTCTGATCGGTTTTTGCTTACGCCCCGGTTTTGGTTATCCGCTGGACGACTGGCGCGTTGAGCAGCTGTGGAAAATCTATCCTCAGAGCTTACAGTTTGTTAACGAAACCCAGAACTGGAGCGAGTGGTGGACGTTATGGCGACGTATTGCCGGTGGTCTGGATGCAGCCGCACAGGAACTGATTTTTGCCGACATAGCCAAGTTTATAAATCCGGCAGCAGCCCGGCAACCCGGCGTTGCCAAGCAGATCAAAACCCGCGCTTATGACGATATGGTGCGGTTGGCGGCAGTGCTGGAGCGCTTGCCTGCCGCGAAAAAAATACAACTGGGCGAATGGCTGTTAAAACGTCTGCAAAAACCCGGCGAATCTGCTCAAACCTGGTGGGCTGTCGGACGTATCGGCGCGCGGATACCGTTTCATGGCAGCGGTCATAATGTCATTCCTGCCGGCGTTATCGGTAACTGGTTGCAAGAGATTTTGGCTGAAGACTGGAAAAAAACACCGCAAGCCGGTTTTGCCGCAACGCTTATTTCCCGCATGAGCGGTGACCGGGCGCGTGATATTGATGAAGCTACACGCAAGCAGGTTATCGAAAAACTGAAACTCAGCAAAGCTCCGGCTTCCTGGGCTGGTTTGGTTGAAGAGTTTAAGGAACTCGATGAAAAAGAAGAGAAGCAGATTTTTGGCGAGGCTTTGCCGCCGGGGTTGAAGTTAATCAATGCGGATTAATTAAACCAGGGCTGTTGTACCCGAAATCTCAGCGTTGAATTGGTAGTCTTTTTTTAGACAGTGATCCAGCCATTTTTGCAAAAAGTAATTTAAGCGCCATTTGTAATTCATAATTTCGCCGCTTAATCCCGGATCTTTAAAAACCCTTGATACACCCGCGCGGGCATGGTCGCTCAACACTTCTGCCAGATGGGCATCCAGATAAAGCCTTATCTTGACGGCGGGTTCAAGAAATTCGTCGAGGTTTTTGTTGAAGCAATGGCTGAGTTCAACCGTCATGGTATACGGTGTATGCTCCAGGATTTTAAGGTGCAGGGCACAGTTTTGCTTGGAAACGCCAACAGCTGATTCAGTAAAAGTAAGCAGATTGGGAATTAGCTTAAAAATTTTTTGGTAATTAGAGTCACAAATTTGTTCCAGACAAAAAGATTTGTTGACCGGATTTAGAAAGCTCATGGCAGCAGTCAACTTTCCTGGTAACAGGCATGTGCGCTGGCTGTTTCCCAAAGTGTAACCTGTGTAACATTAAAACCGGCTTGTTTGATGTATTGATAAATCATTTTGCTCAGCACTTCGGCAGTGGGGTGTTCATCAAGTGCTAGGAAGCGCTCATTGTTTTCAATGAGCATCGGAATAATAGGATCTTCTTTATATAACAGAAAATTGTGATCTAGATATTGGTCGATGTAGCTTTCTACGCAGTCCCTGATATCGGCAAAATCACAAACCATGCCTTGCTCGTTCAGTTGCTCTTGCTGTATTGAAATTGAAGCCTTGACACTATGACCGTGCAAGTTACGGCACTTGCCCGCATGATTCATCAAGCGGTGTCCGTAGCAAAAATAAACTTCTTTGGTAATCGTATACATGACAGGTAAAATGTGTCCGGTTGTTTGGGCGCTTAACGGATATGTCTGTTTCGTAAGCGTTTTTATCATGATTAGGCGTGCTTAAAAACTCAATTTGCTAATATAACCTGCTCATTTCAGCGGCGAAGTGTACTATAAAAACTACAACTGCGAATCATGATTTACCAACAGCTTATTTAATCTTGAATTTATTTAGAATTAATTACTGAATTTCTATAAAATCTTCCGTTTACCCTCAATTTGTGACCTCTAGTTTCCATGGATTTAAAATTTCTCGATTTCGAACAACCTATCGCTGAACTGGAAGCGAAAATTACAGAACTCCGCAATGTGGAGTTTGATAACAAGATTAATATTTCAGATGCTCTTAAACAATTGGAAGAGAGAAGTCAGGCGCTGACGGAATCCATTTTTTCCAGTCTTTCCGACTGGCAGATTTCCCAGTTGTCGCGCCATCCGGGACGCCCTTATACGCTGGATTATGTTGATCTTATCTTTACCGACTTCCATGAGTTGCACGGTGATCGCGCCTATGCGGATGACCCTGCGATAGTTTGCGGTCTGGCCCGTCTTGACGGACAACCGGTGATGGTTATCGGCCACCAAAAAGGTCGGGATACCAAGGAAAAGATTTATCGCAACTTTGGTATGCCACGTCCAGAAGGTTATCGTAAGGCCTTGCGTGTTATGAAAATGGCCGAACGTTTTAACGTTCCGGTCATTTGCCTGATTGATACGCCGGGTGCCTATCCTGGGATAGGTGCCGAAGAGCGCGGACAAAGCGAAGCCATCGCCAGAAACCTGTTTGAAATGGCCAAGCTGAAAACGCCGATTATTTGTACGATTATCGGTGAAGGCGGCTCCGGTGGTGCTTTGGCTATTGGCGTCGGAGATCGTTTAATCATGCTGGAGTACAGCACTTATTCAGTAATATCACCTGAAGGCTGTGCATCTATTCTTTGGAAAAGCGCTGATAAATCGCAATTGGCTGCCGAGGCTATGGGCATTACTTCTGACCGCATTCGTGAGCAGGGTTTTCTGGATGAAGTGGTCAGGGAGCCTTTAGGCGGTGGCCATAGAAACTTCAAAGCTATTGCTGAAAACTTAAAGGAAACTTTACTTCGTCATTTAGCAGAGCTTAAGTCACAGGATCTGGATGTAGTGCTGGAAAAACGCTATCAGAGAATCATGGACTTTGGTGTTTTTACTGAAGAAGTAGTCAAGAAGAAATAGGACAGTTGCAGGTTCGGGCCAGAGAAGTTACCTAACCCGAACCTGTGTTGCTCTAAGCAGCCGCTTTGCCTATATAGCCAACATAGGCTTGATTACCGGCAAAAAATGATAATATCAAAAAAATAGTCCCACTGATTTTATGCAGCAACGTTAACGGGACTTTCTGTAAAATAGTTCGCCCCGCCCAAATTCCCAAAACTGAGGTTGTCGCTAAAGCAACTGTTGAACCCAGCCAAACCGCGACAGGTACAGCGGTACTGCTTAACGCGACTACAGCCAATTGTGTCTTATCGCCAAACTCAGCTACCGTAATCAATAAAAAAGTACTGAAGAAAATATTGTGCCCGCTTTTTTCCGTGATTTCCTCATTGTCATCGTCTTCTACAACGCGTAAAGCATGGATGCCAAAGGCGGCAAACAAAACCGCTACCGTTGCGGCAACGACATAGCCAGGCAGCCAACTGGCAATAGCGACGCCAAAAACAACAGCTAATGTATTTAAAAATGCAAAGGCGGCTATAGCACCCAATAAAACCGGCAATGCTCTGTGCCTGGAAGCCAGTGTCATACAAACCAGTTGGCTTTTATCGCCGATTTCCGCCGCCGCTATCAGGGTAAAGCTGGTGACCGCAGTTGCTGATATTTCAGTAAAGTTGCCGGTGCTCAGCAACAATAAAAGTTTTGCAAGATAAGCGTGGAAAACTCCATAAATATCAATTACCTGTAACCCTAGTAAAAAATTTTGGAATTTGTCCATTAGCCCAACATGTTGTCTAAAATCATCATAATGATAAAACCTATCATTAGAGCAAAGGTGGCGAAGCGGGAGCGGCCTTTGGCGTGAGTTTCAGGGATAATTTCCTCACTGATGACAAACAGCATCGCTCCGGCGGCAAAACCCATCGCCACAGGCAGGATAGGTTGAAAGACCGTGACCATCGTAATGCCCAACAAGCCGCCTACGGGTTCAACCAGTCCAGTTAGGGTCGCGATGCCGACAGCTCGCCACTTATTATAGCCCAACCCGACTAAGGGCAACGCAACGGCCAAGCCTTCAGGAATATTTTGCAGGGCAATGGCAATTGCCAAAACGACACCATTTTTCATTTCTCCTGAGCCGAAACTCACACCCACGGACATGCCTTCAGGAAAGTTGTGGATAGTAATTGCAATAATGAATAGCCAGACTTTCTTTAAAGAACTCAGGTGGGTGTCGGAGATTGAATCGAAATGCACATGCGGCAACTGGCGGTCGGCGAAATGCAGGAAGGCCGCGCCGAGCAACATACCGACAGAAACAATATAAATACCTTTGCCCGGCCATATTACATTGCCGTAGCCCATGCCCGGAACCAGCAGCGAAAATGCGGTTGCAGCCAGCATAACACCGGCCGCAGCACCCAACATGCTATTGAACAGGTTGCTGGAAATGTTTTTGAAAAACAGGGCAGGCAAAGCACCGACACCGGTTGCCAGCCCGGCCAGGATGCTGGCAAAAAAACCGATCACAACCAGCTTGCCGAAAATCAGGTACAAACCGCCAAAAACTGCCAGCTGCGAAAGCAGGAACAAACCCGCCACAGTAGCCCAGCGTTTGGTTGGCGGCATCGCTAGTAATTGTTGATAATACCCACTGGATTTTATGCGTATGACTTGATTTTCAAAATAGCCCTGCAAACGGCTATATATATTGGTTGTTAGTGTCATAAAGTCTACTCTGGTCAGTTCGCTGTGAAAATTAATCGTGACATTATAACTAAATACGTATGTTTAATGCGGTTATTAAAACCAGAGATTGCCAGGATTCTGTGCGGGCGGCAGCTATAATTATTAAAGCTGCCTGTGTAAAACCCGATAAATGCCTTATAATTTTCGCGTAAGCCGGTGTAGCTCAGTCGGTAGAGCAACACATTCGTAATGTGTGGGTCAACGGTTCGATTCCGTTCATCGGCTCCATGAAAATAAAGGCTTGTAGCGATTGTTACAGGCCTTTTTTATTGCTATTGTCTCAAAAATTTATTTGGAATCTATAAGTTCACTAAAAAATGCGGTTCCGGCATCACTCAACACATAATGTCCGCGACTGTTTTTAAACATGATGCCCCGTGTAATTAAATGGCTATACATTTCATCTTCAATACTCCGCGACGTGCATAATTTACAAGTATGCAGAATATCTGTGTAACGCTCTTCCGACATCGCCGAGGAAAGGTCTTCAATTTTTATTCCGGCGCGGTAATCGGTCAGTACGTCAAACAAATAACCTTTTTCGGTGACTATGCGTCCGATGACAATCAATAAAGCCTGGATTTTAATTGTCGCTTCGTTAGCATCCCCTCCATTGAGTTCTCGGATAAAGAAAAAACGGCTGTTTTTATGCACTAAATCGAAATTGATCCGCTGATACAATTGCCGATATTCATCAAAGTACATAAACATTTCTGTGTACAACTGATCGTCATCCAGCTCATTTGTTTTGATGTTATAGCTGTGTTTGTTAATGGCTTTGCCGTTAATCAGCTGGTTATAAATTTTTTGGCTGAGTTCATTGCTAATCATGAGATAAATTCGCGTTTGTTGTATTCCAGAACTTGGTTTCGATAACGAATAATTTTCTGCGGGTAGCTAAAACTAATTCGTGTCTTAAACTTGCTACCTTGTTGTTGCTTAAAGCAACTGACTCCGTATAACAAATAATGCAGTTGATAGTCTGCTTGTAGGTTGTCTATTAGCAGATTGTGGATTTCTAAATAAAGATCATCAGCTGGCGGCTTAATATCACAAGCTTTGATTATTTTTTCTATTCGCCGCTTGATTGCATTATGACGATCATTCTTTGGCCTATTGTCAAAGGTCTTAATTTCCGATGGGCTTTCACTACGTTTACGGGCATTCTGCTGTATCAGAAATTCTTCAAAATACATCAAATGATTGCGGTCGTGCCATTCGATACGCGCTTCCTGTCCGGCAGCATGGTTTTTAAGACCCTTAAAATACAAGGTTTCCTGATCAAATAATTTGAAAATGTACTTGTCTTTCAAGCTCTCAGTAAAAGTGCTCTGCGCTTTGGCCTGTAAATCTAAATAAGCTTGCTCAATCGCGTTATAGGTTAACCTATGCCGCCGTTCCTGATGCAAATAACGTTGCAGGGCTTGTTTAACTTTTTCCAGTGTTTTGTAGTGGCTGAGGATAGATAACTTATATTGGCCTATGTAATAACTGTCATCTTCATAGCCCCGAATATCATAAAGCCTGATAATGTCGTCGATTATAGTCAGTGGTGCTTTGGTTTTACTGTATTCCCTGGTATTAAGGAATTCCAAGGTGGGGATGATTTCACGGTCATAAATCCTTTTTACCTGCACCAGCATTTCCTTGTGCTGGTGCGATTCTTGTAGCGACAAAACAGCCGTATCATGATCCAAACGCTTGGACAAACGGTCTGCCTCGTGCTGCAAATGATCGGTATTGTTCTGAATCTGGCTGTTAATTGCCCGCAGTAAATTAAACAGATGATCGCGCTGCTCAAGGAAAGCGATATTGTCGTCGTCGAAACTTAAGGCCTCATGCTGTTGATAGGCGTTCTCCATTTGTACGCGGATATTTTCCAGTTCGGCACTACGCAAGCCCCGCACCCGCTCTTTATCAAACATGCGAAATATGTCAAGGATGGCGGGTTGAAACGCAATCGTACCACGAGATTGGTTGAATTCGGTGACAACTCCAGTCTTTATAAGATTTTCCAGTGCAAAAGCATCTCTAAGTCGTTCTGTATCCGACTTACTGTCGATGTTTTCAAATTTCTTTAGGCAAGCATTGTAAAACGCTTGGGTAGGTAAATCCTTGCGTTGGTTCTCATCCATGTAATCAATCAATTGAAACATCAAGTCCTTGTTTCTAATTAGCAAAATCAAGGTACGGTCTAAAGAAACATTCATGCAGTGTGTAGCTCCGAGGCCTCATAAAGCCGCTCTGCGAAATGATGGAACACCACATCCCGCTCTCCGCCAGCATCATAAATAGTGCTGGCATGGAAATCATCCAACGAAATGTAGAAATCCACCGCAGCAACAACTTCCGCCGATTGTGTAGGGGAAGCACAAAACAACGCAAAACCATGTTCGCTTGCCGCCTTAATGGCAGTACGTTGATTGTATTCATCCAGTGCGGTGAATTCGTCAAAAATAATTGGCAGCATGAGTTTGCTGTCTTGCGCCAGCAAGTCGCCCAATAAAATAGTCAATAAGGTGCAATTGATGAGTGCATTGGTGCCGTTACTTTGGCCTTTTTCTTCGCGTTTGTCTTGATGCGTTTTTTTGTAGCTATATTTAACGTTAGTAATGATTTTGCCCATTTCCAGAATGCGGTTGCCTCGCGCACTGATGAAAAAATCGCCGCAGAACTGGTTCAACCGCTGATATAACTTATCGTCGTGAATGTCAGTCGTATTTAAATTGGTTTTATCTAGTTCATTGACCAGTGCTTCAAAACGATGATCCAATTCAATTTCCACTCTAATTTCGTTGAGGTTGGAAATGCTGTAGCCTTCGAATTGTTTATTGATTTTATTGATAAAAGAACGGATATGGTCGCGGTTACCAGTTAGCTCACTAATCTTGGTTCCGGTCATTTTGTTGTGCTCAATGATGCGGCTTTGCAGAGTTTCCTGTTGCTGTGGCAAAGCCGCAAAGGTGTTGTTTAATGCGTCCAAAATGGCTTTTTGTTGTTCAGTGCTGTAGCTACTATGAGGCATTTCAACAGGCAGTTGGAAATGGCCGCAGCGGACAAATTCATTGATGTTGTTATCAAGATTTTCTTTGAGGCTTTTGATTTTAGCTTGCTCACTTTTAAGCGCCGTCAGATCGCTGGCGGACACGCTAGTAACGTCTTGGACGTTTGAAGTTTCCAAATCATCAGGTTTTAGGTTTTGTAAGAGTTGTGAAAGATAAGTCGCTTCTTTTAGACGTTTACTCAATGATTCGAGGTTTTCTTTAGCAGCCGCATGGTCATTGCGGTTTTGATCTAATGAATCTTGAGTTTCTTCAAAGGCTTTAAGTAGTTGCCGTTGCGCGTTCTCAATATCTTCAATTTCGGATGTTTTAATTTGCATTTGCTCTTGAGTAGTTTCAATGGCATTGACAACCTTTAGTTCCTTTTGGATTTTCTCCCTTTCTTTTTGTGCTTCCTGATGTTGTTGCTTTTGGTATTCTCCAGAAGCAGAGGCGATTTTTTGCAGATCAACAATCTGATGATCTAATTGTTGGATAGCTTGATCCAAATCAACCAATTCCTTCTGTGACTGGTCTTTGAGTTGTTGTGGCGATTTTATCAGCTCTTTGCCAAACGACTCGCCAAGAAAGCTTAACTCCGTTTGTTCGATACTGAACAGATGGGTGAAATGTTCAATAATGGCGGTTTGTTTGTCATCGACAGCAACCGTAATCTCCGCAAAATGCTTATTGAGCGTTCCCAATACGGTGGCGCTGTGTCCGTCAATCCGGCTAATCAGCAGTTTTTCGTAATTCTCCAACGCTTGTTTCTTCTTATTTCGCTCAGTAATCTTGTTGTTACGCAAAGCACTTTTGGTTTCCATGTCAGCAATTGCTTTTTGGCGGTTTTCAAGCTGGCTGATTTTTTCTTCCAACGCATCTTGTTTCTCTTTTAAGGTGTTTCTGAGTCCAGCAATCGTTGCTTCAGGATATTGATTCTGAATTTTTTGGAACTGCTCGAATTGTTCTTTAAACTTTTCAATATCTTTGTATAAAGCTTTCAATTGACCTGTGTATTCGCTGTTCTTGATTTGCTGTTGATTTGCTAATTGTTCGAGTTGTTGTTGCGTTTCCGATAAACGCTTGAACTCAGGTTCGACATTTCCAATTTGTTGCCTGATCTGCTTTTCAGTTTTGTTCAAATAGTCAAAATAAGCCTGAAAAGTTCTGGCAAAACTTTGTTGTAGCAGGTTTTGATTCTGATATAAGTTTTTCAATTGCTCAAAATCGTCACAATAATTTTCTATGGCTTTGAGCTTATCCTGGGTTTGGCGTAGTTCATTGTATTCATCCATGATTACCTGCAAGTCCTGATGCAATTTGTCTTGTGAATTGATTTTGCCGCTTTCAATGATAGTGGCGAAGGTGTCGGTTAGTCCTTTCGTGTCGGTTTTGGCTATCTCAAAAGTAAAATTCATCAGTTGCCGGAAAGCTTTCAACTCACGCTCCATGCCGCCTTCTTTTAATGGCACTAAACAATAACGCCCCTTAACGCGTTGCATGGGATTATGGCTGAACAATTTTTCTTTAATTTCTTTAGTGGATTTTAGTATCTCCGCGCCATCCCCTTTAAAACGCTGATATAAGGCGTGAATTTTAGGTATCCCTAGATCTGATACTGGGCTGCCCAAGCCATTGTTGACTGCAATATTATCAGCATCCCAAAACTGCCCACGAATAGCATCATAAGCACAAGGCAAGGCCAAACGTTGGTAACCGAAACTGCTATTGGATTTAAACAGAATCAAGCAAAAAGGGCCGTGGATATTTTCCGCTTCCAGAATCAGAAAGCTGTTGTCAGTAGGAAAATAGTAGCTGTAGCTGTCTTCGCTAGAGTACAGATCACCTTTGGAAGATTTAAAAGCAAAAGTGTTTTTGCATTTATCAAAGCTGGTCTCTGGAAAAAAAAACAGTTTCAAGGCATTTAACAGTGAGGTTTTGCCCAGATTATTCCGTCCAAACAAAGCACAATGTTGGTTGATAGGCAATTCGGTATAGCAATAACTGATTGAGTTAACCGCAACCAGTTTTTTTACTGCGTAAGGGATTTTTTTATCCAATAATTCCAAGTTTTCCATAATTAATCCTGTAAGTACATTTCTTGTTCCAGCATTTTTTTGTGGCGGACTATTAGTTCAATGGCTGGATGTAAAAGCGGATAAGCTTCCTTAAATTTGCGTAATTCCTTTAAATGTTTGTCTTGCAAATCAATCCTTGACTGTTTCATAAGGTCGGCAACACAGGGTGGCAATAGAAAATTAAGGCGCGAATGATTGGTTAGTTGGCACAAATTTGCAAAAATTGTCAGCCCACCAATATCCAAATCAAGCAGGCAATCAATTTGCTGATAATGATTAAAAAACATTTGATTGAGGCCATTGGTGATAGCGTTACCGGAAGCGTGTGCGATATCCAGCATTTCATCATTAAAATTTGGAAACTGATGTTTTAAAAATGCCAAAGTCTGATCTTTTTGTACGAAGTTTTCCTGGTTTTCGATGATCAATAAGCGTTGGCCTAAAGTGACCGGCGTACATATCTTAATAGCATTATTTAAAACAACGATAGGATGATTGTGCTGATTCGCCCAAATAATCACCATCGCTTGGCTGACAGGATGTTTATGGCTGTTGCCAGACAACGTAGCCGATACTCTGCTATTTATTGTAAAAACAGGGAAACTTTTTTGTAGCCTTGCGAAACCGTTTTCATCAAGAATATCGACCTGATATTTTTTCTTGGAAATTTTCTGTGTCGAAAAAATACTTAAAATGGCTCGGTCATCATAACCTTGTTGATGTAATTCTTTACAAAAACTATCAAAATTGATTGGCTTTCCAGATTTTATGTTATCGAGATATTTGGAAATTAGCATGTGCGAATAAGGACGGAAAAATTTAATAGTTGGCTAATTCTTGGATTCAGATTTAAAAGTCTGGTCTATTTTAATTTTTAAGTATAGATAGTTAAGCTCAGAATGGCCCAAAAAGTGCGCCGCAAATAACTATCTTTAATGATATAAGCGAGTTTTAGCAGCGGATTACAACCATTTTATGTAACTTCACTTATTATCCTAAAACTTGTTTATCATATCTGCAGTGTTTATACTTAAGTTTAAACATAGTAGTGATGGAGTTTCGCCATGACCGAAGTAACGCTGGACATAAAACAATGGGGCAATAACTTAGGCGTACGCTTACCTTTAGCAATTGCGCGTGAAGCCCACTTACACGCCCATCAAAGGGTACGGATAGCCGTAGTTGACGGGCAAATCATCATTACCCCCATGCCGGATAAGCCGTTAACTTTGGAGGAAAGATTGAGCGCGTTTGACCCTGAACGGCACGGCGGCGAGGCGATGACCACCACGCAACGCTTAGGCGCTGAACAATGGTAAAAGCCAGCCTTAAATGGCTACCTGACCGCCAAGATATTATCTGGATAGATTGCAATCCCCAAGTCGGGCAGGAAATGCGCGACATTCACCCCTTTTTGGTGTTATCCCCCGCCATTTTTAACGATAAAACCTCATTGGTGATTGGCTTACCGATGACCACCGCCGACTATAACGCTGACAATCCTTTTGCAGTCGCCGTGGGCAAGGCATCAGGGCGTAAAGCTGATAAAACCAGTTATGTACTATGCCATCAGCCCAAATCGTTTGATTGGCGTTTGCGCGGTGCAAAGCCCCATCCTTTAGCCAAGCTGGATGATGCGCTCTTTGGGCAAGTATGCGAGCGGCTGAACCAAATTATCCAGTTGGCTTGAAATTTTATTATCGATTTTTGATCAATAATAGATTGTAAAATAAGTTAGCAGTTTATTGTTATGACACTCAAAAGCCACACATTCGGGCATGTTGAGCTTAGCGGCAAAGCTAAAATTCAAAATGCACCCTTGCTCCATAAATATCTACAGGGCCGCGATCTGCGTTATAAGCGGGATTTGCTAGGTGCTGGTAATCAAGGGATAGCCAGGCAGAGCTGACAACGTGGCATTGGTAGTAAATATCCATTACTTGTTCCGGTTCGTATTTAAGCTTGCCGTCACCAATAAAGCCGTCGATTCCGCCCATGTTTAAATAGTCAGCGTGTGCTTTTGAAATCCAGCTCTGGGCATAGCCAAGTCCCAGTGTGTCTTTTTCCCTTCCCCAACGCATACCTTTTATCGATGTACCAAAAGATATTGATCGATCAGAGGAGGTATACGAAAACACTTCGGTTTTGCCGTCTGAATACATGCCCCTGAAAAACAGGCCTATATCGGGTGTAATGCTTTGCTCAATGTTTATGCCAATACCCATTTTTACATTCGGTTTTCTAACCCAGCAAAGATCAGGTGCAGAAGCGTTTTCAGAGGCGTAATTGAAGCTGGTACAGGTCGTCGCATTCTTGGCAGGGTCTGCCTGATAGGCGGCAATGGCATCACTGAAACGCCCCATGTTTTCACGGTTTCTGTAAACCAGTAATCGCAATGCGCCAGGTTGACCCTTGATGATATGTTTATGCTCAAGCTCTGCCTGGTCACCATAAAAATTGAATATATCAGCATTTAAAGGTAAAGCATTGGGGTCTTTAGGACCCGCAAATCGGCCTAATCGAAGTGCCCAATCATCAAAGTACATTTCACCGACAACGCCCCAGGAATAACCCCGGGCATCTGCGGCGAAGTCATAGGCGGCATTCGTCATAAAGGCCATGTTTAAAAATTGATGACGAAGATCACCGGCATAGGTATTTTTATCAAAAATATCAATAACGCTAAAATTACCGGCGGTAATGACAAAGCGGCGGCTGTCTGCCAGCCCGGCTATCTGTAGCGGGCCAGAGTTAACGATGCTGCTGGTGCCGCCCAGTTCTATGGTTTGCCTGTAATAGGCTCTTGATCTGTACCAGGTGGCACTGGTTGTGCCATTTTTTTGGAGCTCGAAATTTTGAATGCTTCCGCCGATGCCTTTTAGTCCGGAAAGCGGCTGTTCAGAAATCATTTCCGGGGCAACATAGAATTCACCACCTTTCCAGGCTTTTAACCCAAGATAAGCAGTAAATGTTGCCGTGAAGCTATATTCCGCTTTGTTGGATAATGAGTTAGGCGTACCGTTTAAATTAGTGTAGGCGGCAGGAAAGGCATCTTTAAAGTTGGAAATATAAGTTGCCTGTGCGTAGGCATTCCATCGTTCATCCTGGAAAGCATGCAGGTCGTTATCAGATAACGCGCGCATCAGTGAAAACTCGGCTTGATTATTTGACGCCGGTTTGCTGGTTTGATCGGCCTGGACTGTTGTAGTTAGCAATAGCAAACACGACAATACGATTCTTGAAATGCCCATTTTGCTTGAAGGATGCGCCTGTTTATTAAATTAAGGACAATTGTTTTGTAGGAGCAGGCCATGCCTGCGAACAACACTTATGCCGCCCAATTAGATACCCCTGTTCGCGGGCATGGCCCGCTCCTACAACGCTTAACTTAGCGGCATTGCCTGTTTAGCCCAGATCGAAGTGCCTTTGACCGCTGCTGATACGCCCACCTTCAAGTGCATCGACAATATAGACCTTGCCGTCGCCGTGTTGTCCGCTGTAAGCCACACGCATGATGGTTTCAAAGACAGTTTCCACCAGATGCTCAGGCGCAAAAATTTCAATTCTTTTTTTAGGCATGAATGGTCGGTAATCCTGGGTATGTTGGGTACGTTCGCGTCCAAAACCGTCGCAATCCATGACTGACATGCCCGGGAAACCGGGGATTTCCATCAATGCCATTGTGACCTGGTTAAGCTTGTTGGGTTGGATAAACGCTCTTATTTCTTTCATGATGTCTCTTTAAGGCTCATCGGCCTCGGCGAAATAGCGGTAAAGGGCAGGTAACAAGGTTAGGGTCAAAACTGTTGCGGTCAGCAGACCGCCGATAATAACTACAGCAAACGGTTTTGCCGTTTCTGAGCCGACGCTGGTTGAAAGGGCAGCCGGAAACAGGCCCAGCATTGCCATCATTGCCGTCATGACAACCGGTCTCAGGCGGCTGACAGAGCCATTGACAATGGCATCATGCAGCGACTGGCCTTCCCGGCGGAGTTTATTCAATTGCGAGACCAAAATCACGCCATTTTGTACAGCTATACCGAACAGGGCAATAAAGCCGACTGCTGCGGAAACGCTGAGATTGATACCTGTCGCCAATAAAATCAGTATGCCGCCGATCATTGCAAAGGGTACATTCATGACAATTAACAGAGCATTCTTAACGGACATAAAGGCCCAGAACAAAAGAATAAAAATTAATCCCAAACTGATTGGCACAATAATAGACAGACGTTTCATAGCCCGTTGCTGGTTTTCAAACTGTCCACTCCAGACGATACGGTAACCCAGCGGCAAATCGACCTGGGCTGCGACTTTCTGCTGGGCTTCGGCGACAAAGCTGCCTTGGTCGCGGTCGATCAGGTTACACTTGATCGCAATCCTGCGCATATTATCTTCGCGGCTAATCCTTGACGCACCTTGATTAACCCTGATCGTAGCCAATTCGGATAAAGGAATGTGTTGTCCAGTGGGTGTCTGAACGGTTAAGGCTTCCAGACCAGCTACCGAATTACGGACGCTTTCTTCGTAGCGCAGGGATATGTCAAAGCGCCGCTCACCTTCCAGAAACTGTGAAGCCGCTTTGCCGCCCATGCCGACTTCCATGACTCGTTCAACATCGGCGATATTGATGCCGTAACGCGATACCTTGGCCCGGTCTATATCCACGATGACTTGCGCCAGGCCTGCCTGCTGTTCTGCGGCAACATCAGTGGCACCTTTAATGCCGGCCAGAATATGGGTTACCTGATCTGCGCGGTCCTGGAGCGTGGCCAGGTCAGTCCCGAAAATTTTAACCGCAATTTCGCCTTTGACCCCGGAAATAGCTTCCTCAACATTATCCTGGATTACCTGCGAGAAGTTGGTCAGGATGCCTGGAAATATGGTTAATTCCTTATCCATAGCCTGTACGAGGGCATCTTTTGTTTTATAACGCCAGGTATCTTTAGGGTTGAGGTCAATCAACACTTCAAGATTATTGAAGCCTTTGGGGTCGGTGCCGTCTTCCGGGCGACCAAGCTGGGTTAATATGGTTTTAGCCTCGGAAAATGTTTCCAGTTTGCCTCTTATTTTTTGCTCAAATTCTTTGGCTGTTGTCAGGGATACCGGGGTCGGCAGCGTAACGGTAAGCCAGATATTGCCTTCATCCAGTTTGGGCATAAATTCGGTACCGATAAAACGTACTGACATAAAGCTCAGCACTAATGCGGCAACCGCAGAGAAAAATACGAGTTTTGAATGCCTGAGCACGGCTTCAAGGATGCGCCGGTAATGATGTTCCATTGCATGGACCAGAGGATTATGGTTTTCGGCAAGTTTTGGACCCAATAGATAGGTCAGCATGGCGGGTACGAATGTCAAACTGAACAGCATGGATGCTACCAGCGCGAAACTGAGCGTGTAGGCCATAGGCGAGAAAATTTTCGCTTCCACTTGCTGGAAGGTAAAAATGGGTAAAAAAGCGATGATGATGATGGCTTTGGAAAATAAAATCGGCCGACCCATTTCCGTCGCTGTATTCAATAAGGTTTGTCGCAGGTGGCGGATGTCGGCCTTGCGATGTAAATCCAGGGTAACCTGCACCATGACTGCTTCGACCAGGACGACGGCACTGTCAACAATGATGCCGAAGTCGATTGCACCCAGTGAAATCAGGTTGGCGGAAATGCCGCCGAGATCAACCAGGATAAAAGCAAACAGCAGTGATATTGGGATAATTAACGTGACCAGGAACGCCGCCAGAAAACGGCGCAGGAACACTAACAAGATAATCAGGATGAGTGCAGCACCCTCAATCATATTGTGCATGACTGTATGCACGGTATGGTTGACCAACTCGGTACGATCATAAATCGGAGTGATTTTGACACCGGGCGGCAGGCCAAAGTTGTTAAGTTCCCTGATTTTCTCTTTGACGCCGCCGACTACATTGACGGCATCCCGCCCCTTGATAAGCAGCACGGTGCCTTCAACCACGTCGTCACGCTGGTTCATACCGACGATGCCGGTGCGTGGTTGCGGGCCAACGCTAACCTCGGCAACATCCTTGATGCGCACCGGCACGCCATCATGCGTCGCAATGACGATTTCGCCGATCTCTTCAGCGGACTTTAGCAGCCCGATTCCTCTTACTACCAGCGCTTCGTCGCCATGTTCAATATAACCGCCGCCGGTATTGGTGTTATTGGCGGCGATGGCAGTAAACAGCTGGTTAAGGTCAATACGGTAATTTTTCAGGCGATCCGGTTTGGCGGAGACTTTATACTCTTTAACTCCGCCGCCATAGGAAATGACATCGGCAACGCCTTGCACAGTGCGTATGTGCGGCTCGATGACCCAATCCTGGAGCGCGCGCTGTTCGATTAACGGCAGGTGCTTGGCATCGATAACATAACGGTAGATTTCACCGACGCCGGTCGATAAAGGTCCGAGTTGCGGGCTGGTATCGCCGGGAATATCAGCGTTTTGCAAGTGTTCCAAAACCTGTTGCCTGGAGAAATAATCTTCGGCTTTGTCGTCAAAAGTCAGCGTTACCACTGATAAACCGAAAATAGATACTGAACGCATGTTCATCAGGTGTGGCAAGCCGTTCATCACCCGTTCAATCGGCAAGGAAATTTGTTTTTCCACTTCTTCGGGCGCCTGGCCCGGATATTGTGTCACTACTTGTACAAACACATTTTGTACATCTGGAAAAGCCTGTACCGGCAGGTTCTCGAAAGCGAAAACGCCGGAAATGACAACCGCTAACGTAGTCCCTATGACCATCAGACGCTGCTGCAAGCAAAACGCGATGATTTGTTCAATCATGTCAATATTCCCTTTACAGTGCTATGGAGTGTTGCCGTCAGTGGCAATTTCTTCTTCAGCACTGAGCATAAGTGCACCTTCCGTTACTAACAGTTCGCCAGCTTGTAAGCCTTGGCTAATAACGGCTTTGTCTTTTAACCGTAAACCAATTTTAACCTGACGCCGTTGATAGTGGTCCTGATCGAGGGCAATAAAAACGTAATCGGCGTCGCCTTCGGTAAAAACCGCTGTCAATGGAATCATGATAGCCTTGTCATCGGGATTACTTTCTACGGTTATATTGGCATACATGCCGGGTAATAAACGACCATCAGGGTTGGGCAGGTCGCAACGTACCTGTATTGTGCGCGTATTTTCGTCGAGCACTTGGCTAATGTATTGCACAGTGGCAGGAAACCATTCCCCCGGATAAGCGGGTACTGAAACAGACAGCTTTTGCCCCAACCTGATTTTGCCAAGATTGACTTCAAAAACCTCCATTAACACCGTCAGCTTTTTAATATCGGAAACCACGAATAAAGGTGCATCAAGATCAGGGCGCACTTCCGAGCCTGGATTGACGTTCCTTTCCACCACTATACCCGGAACCGTAGAACGCAAGGCAAAGCGTCCGTCGGTTTGGTGTGTCGTTATATGCAAATTTTTCAGGCGTTCCTGGGCACGTTGCGCTTCACTGCGGGCACGGCTTAAATCATCCTGGGTTTGTTCCAGCTCCTTGCGGGATACGGCTTTTCCGGCATAAAGCTCTTGCTGGCGGCTAAAAGCATGGCTGGCGAACATTAAATCCGCTTGCGCCTTGGCAAAATCCGCTTCGGCATCGGCAACATCGGGACTGTTCAGTTCCAACAGCACCGAACCCGTTTGAACCGTTGTGCCGAGTGCAACCGGTGTGGAAATGACTCGCCCCGCAACCGGGGAGCTGACCCGTGAGGTCAGGCTTTCATTATAGGTGATTTTGCCTGCCAGCGGCTCCAGCAAGGGATGCCGGGACAAGGACAGGCTTGCCGTTTTGATATAGGCTTTCTTTGGCGAGTCCGGGGTCAGATAGACTTCTCCAGGCACCTTAGGTGTTTGCAGTGAGATTTCTGGCTGATCAGCGGGAGAGGAACAAGCGCTCAATATCACTGTTAGCAGTAAGCCGGTTAGAAATAATAATAATTTTCTTTGAAAATGCTTTTGGTTAATCATGATTTGATTTATACAAACTTATCGGTGGCCCAGGGCGGGTAAGTCAATGTTATTGCCCGCTTTCTCAAGGTAAGGTTCTGTGTGCCCAACAACGGCCTGACTATTGGCGGGTTCAATACCCAGAACTTTTGCCAAATCATAATAAGCATTTGCCCTGTTAATCAGTGCTGAATAATAATCGCGCATAACATTTTTGTAACTGCGTTGTGCGTCAATAAAATCCAGCACACTGGTTGCACCCCGGCTATAAGCCAGTTCGGCGCTGTCCCTTACTGCCACGGCATCATTCATTAAGCCATCCTCAAAACGGTGCACTATCTTGTCGGTGCTATTCCAGGTTGCCAAGGCACTGACAACATCATTGCGGATGCCAAGCTCGGTTTGTTCCATTGCCAAACGGCTCTGATTTAAATTAACTGCGGCCTTATCTGATTCGCCTTTATATTGATAAAACAGCGGTAACGGCACACTGACGCCGACAAATGCAGAGTTAAGGGCATTGTTGCTGGGATCGCGTGCATAACCGGCGGTGACGGTGACGTCAGGGTATTTGAGTCGGTGCGCCAATGCCAGTTCCTTGTCGGCTTGTTCGGCCCGTTGCCGGTCGGCCTGTAAATCAGGGCGATGTTCCAGGGCTTTGCCAATCAATTGTTCTTTTGCGAGGTGTTGCCCAATGTCTTTAATCTCCGGCCATTGTTCTTTAGCTTCGAATTGCAGGCTTTTGTCAGGCCAACGCAAGACCACCGCTAAATTCGCTTTGGCTTGTTCCAGTGCTGTTTGTGCATTATCCAGGTCGGATTCAGCACGTAATGCTTCCATTTTGACGCGCAAAAAGTCGGACTCGGAAATGTCCCCGCTTTTCAAACGCAAACTATTTGCCTTACCGATCACTTGATAATGATCGACTATTTCCTGTGCTAGCCAGTGGTTTTTTTGTGCCTGCAACAACTCATAATAAGTATCCCTGACCAGATTGGAAAAAATACGAACGGCATCGCGAAAATCGCTTTCTGCCGCTTGCGTTGCAAATCCGCTGCTTTGTATTCGCAAGCCGCGTTTGCCTGCGACTTCAATTAATTGGCTGAACGAGAAATACTCCGCAGGGCCGCAAGAAACGCCGGGGTTATGATTGCAGCCCGTTGCAGTGGAGCCGTTATTAATATTTCGGCTCAGCTCGGAAAGCTGGAAACTGAATGTCGGGTTTGGAATTGCCGAGGCAATGACGGCATCGGCTTGAGATTGGTCGATATTGTATTGTGCGGCGATCAGATCAAGGTTGCGCTCGTAGAAAATTGCCAAAACTTCATCTATAGAAAGTACCTGTCCTTGGCCTTGCGCGTTAAAAGAGATAAACAAGCATAACATCAATAAAGATGCTGCTAATTTCAAGCGAATATTTTTCATCAATTTTAGTTATAAGAAACTGTTTAAAACCTGGTAAATTCTGGATAAAAATCGGTGCCTCGAACACCTTGGCAAATAATCCGGTTGTATTGCCTGGCGTCCATTTGGACAGTGCATAAGTATAACCGCACTGCTATAGCTAACCATCGCAAACAACCGGATATTTATATCCACAGCTGCTTAAACCTTCTGTTCGTAATGTGTTTTTTCAAATAAACCTATTTTCAAGTTCTTTAAAGAATAGAAAATCTCCGCTATCAGTTACTATTTTTGGGGATGAAGCACCTTATCCTTTAATTTTGAAAATGCCTGCTTGATGCTATTCCAGGTTGCGGCTGATTTTTCAGAATGGATAGTTTCCTTGATTTCATCAATAGCCGTGAATAATATTTTATAGTCACTTTTACTGCCATAGCCCAGCAATATAGCAAGCTTCAGTTTATCTTTTGCCGCATCGGCAAATTTTAACACTTCAGCCCTGCTGCTTTCTTTGGACAAGTCGGTTTTATGTTCCAGTTCTGAGGCTTCGGTGAGCAATGCTTCCGCTCTAAGCAGCGGTAAAGGTATGACTTCGGTGACTTCGACCAGCGTGTTCAAGACATTATTTAAAACATTCGCAGCCTCATCGATTTTTCCTGCATCAATAAGTTTGATTGCTTCCTTGATTGCAACAGGAAAGGTTCCGACCGGAATATTGATTGTGGTGATGCGTATTTCACTGGCTAACCCGGACATGATTTCCCGGGCACTTTGAATTTTACCGCTATCAAGTAAATCATCGGCTTTATCGATAGCCTTGCTAACAGATTTTGCATCCCCTTCAAAGTCGAGAATGTCGGTTTCGACGTTAGCTGGAACCAGAGCCAACGCCGGGCTTTTAGCCAAAACAATGTCCAGTTTAGAGGACACTGTCTGCAAAATTGAAACAGCATTTTTGCTGTCCTTTTTTTCCAGGGCATTGAGTGCCTGTTCAGTCCCGGATATTGCCTCCTGGGCTTCATCAACGACTTGCTGCTGCTTTTCTGCGAGAATTTTGCGCTGTGTTAATGCTGTGTTTTTATCCGTACTGGACAAGATTGACGACGGCTGCTTTTTTTCGTCATCAGCCAGAACGTCAATCGACAAAGGTAATGATGAAACCAGGATTAACGCGGTATATGTTGCAATTTTATGGATATGTTTTTTCATGTTTTTTCTCTTAGCCTAGTTAAAAAATTTGTATTAAAAATGTAACAACTACGTCCTAAGTAGAGTTAGCAAAAAATGATTGCCGGAATATCGTAAGCCTTCTTTAAAATCAAGACTTGCGAGCTGATAAGCTATTTCCATGCCATAATTAAGAGCCAGAAAGAATGTGAGGAAAATCAAGCTTAACAAGCCTGTGATCGTCAAGTGAGATAAGGGAAGATTCAGATTAAAGGTTTAAATAACCCTTTTTGATAGGGTTCTTTACAACCGTGTAATTTTGATAGTTGCAAGCTCATGTTGGGCATGATGCCTCAGTGAGATTACAGTCCTTGCCTGGAAGTGTCTGTCTAGGAATTTCGAAGCGACTTGCTTTTTGCACCGCTAGTCAAATACGTAACATCGGTTGTAAGGCATAAAAAAAGCTGCAATGGTTAATTCAGAGCAGCTTTTTAGCGTTGGTGTGACAGTAGGTTAAGCACAAATGCGCTTTACCGGAAAATGGCAGCTAAAACAACTGCCTTTACCTAACTCACTGGCGATGTTTAATTTTGCATCATGGCGCATCAGTACATGCTTGACGATAGCCAGTCCCAGTCCCGTACCACTTACTTTTTTGCGGCGCTTGGCTTCGACCCGGTAAAACCGTTCGGTGACGCGAAGAATATCACTGGCAGCAATGCCTTCACCCTGATCTTCTACAGCCAGGACTATTTCATCCTTGTCCTGATACCAGCGTACCTTTACCGGAGAGTCGTCAGGAGAATACTTAAGCGCATTACCCAGCAGGTTAGTGAAAGCACTGCGCAACTCCTGTTCATCACCGTAGATATGTGCAGGGCTTTCCAGGGTTAATTGAATGCGTCTTGAAGCATTTTCAAGCGTATCACCTTCTTTACAAATCTGGCTCAGCAGCGCGGGGATATTAATGCAATGTATCTTGTTCTGCTTGGTTTCCAGACGGGTCAGCATAAGCAGATCATCCACAAGATGATGCATACGCTCAGTCTGGTTCCACATCTCCTTGAATGAACTGGTCAACAGCGGCGAATGCCCGTCATCCATGTCCAGCATCGTTTCCAGATAACCTTTTAAAACCGTTAGCGGCGTCCTGAGTTCGTGCGAAACATTAGCGACGAAATCCTTGCGCATGGTTTCCATTTTTTTCAGTTGCGTGACATCCTGGGCTAACAGTAAACGCAGGCCTGCGCCGTAAGTCACGATCCGTACCGCCAGAATAATGCGGTTATTGACCGGGGAGGGCAGGATGACGGCATCGGAGTAGTCGCCGGATTTGAGATAACGGATAAACTCAGGGAAACGGATGAGATTGGGAATGCGTTGGCCTTTATCGGATTGCTGCAAGCCTAAAACCTGTCTTGCCGCCTTGTTTGCCCACTCAATCTCATCTTCCGAGTTTAAAACCACCGCCGCATCAGGCAAGGCTTCGGTGGATTCGCGAAACTGGTTGATAACTTTGCCGAGCTTCTTTTTGCGGCGTTTTTCGCTTTTTTTAATGCGGTAAACATGGTAATAAATTTCTTCCCAAATGCCTGTCGTTTTGGGGTATTGGCCCCTTCCGCCCCGGCTTATCCATCTTTCAAAACGGCTGATTTGAAATAATTGATGGATTAAGAGCACCAGCGCCACTAACAACATCAGCAACAAAAAATGTCCCGCTATTGCTCCCGCTATTGCCGCTGTTATAAACAGCAGCAGTATTTGAATGATCTCTTTTTGCAATACGCCCATAAAACCTAATCAATCAACGAGAATCTGTAGCCGAAGCCGCGAACGGTCTGGACCAGATCTTCCCGGCCATATTCACCCAGAATTTTTCTCAAGCGCCGGATATGGACATCAATAGTACGCTCTTCAATATAAACACTGCGTCCCCATACCTGATCCAGCAATTGAGTACGGCTGTAAACTTTATCGGGATGGGTCATAAAAAACTGCATTAAACGGAATTCTGTAGGGCTGACTTCCAGTTGCTTGTTACCGATACTGAGCCGGTGCTGTTCGGTATCCAGCACCAGATCACCCAGCGTGATTTGCGCCAGACCCTGTATTTTGCCGCTTCTGCGCAATACCGCGCGGACTCTCGCCACCAATTCCTTGGGTGAAAAAGGCTTGGTGATATAGTCATCGGCACCTATCTCCAGGCCCCTGACTTTATCCTCTTCTTCGCCGCGGGCGGTGAGGAGGATAATCGGCAGATCCCTGTACATAGGCTCTTTCTTCAAGCGTCGCGCCCATTCCACACCACTGATGCCGGGCAGCATCCAGTCCAGCAGGATCAAATCCGGCGAAATATTGCCCAAGGCCCGCTGTGCTTCTTCCGCATCGGCTGTGGCAGTAGACTTAAAGCCGGCCTGTTCGAGTACCATCATTAACATGCCTCTAATAGCATCTTCATCTTCAACAACAAGAATATTAAGTCTGGACATAATTTAGTAAAGGGAATATTAAAAAATGACATTGTAACAAAGCCCATATTACCCTTTTATGACAACTCAAAATAAGACCATTTTTACTTTTGATTATAAATCCTTGCAGTACGGGTCATGTGGCGCATTCTCGAACAAGGCGTTGCATTCGGTTTCAAGGATGCCGCCGATAATCTTGCTGTTGCGGAAAGCTGTTTGCGCACTGATTTCGGATGCCCGAATATTAATTTGCGGCCAGTAGTGTTCCTGTAAATAAGGAATGGATGTCCCGTAGTAAACGTAATCTATACCAGTCCATTCAATCGCACCTTGACACATAGGGCAAGGCTCTGCGGTCGTGTACAGGTCAAATTCGCTCCAATCCTTCGGGTGCAGAAGTTCCGCGCAACGGTTAATCGCCACTATCTCTCCATGAAAAACCGGATTAACTCGTGATTGATTATAGCCTTCAGCAACAATTTCGCCGGTTACCCGTTTTACAATTACCGCACCAAAAGGAAATTCAGGTGCTTTTAATGCCAGTGTAATGGCTCGGCGCATAAAAAATTCGTGGTTCACTTGACTCCTTCTATAAAAAGCTGAGCTTGATAATTGTTTTTAGAAACCGGGTTTTCATTGCTATTATAAAATCCAGTCCGTAACGCCATCTATGCAAATAGATGCGCTGATTATTAATATCCACATAACTTAAGGAGAAAAACAAATATGAGCATCCTGCAAGAATTTAAAGACTTTGCAATCAAGGGCAATGCCATTGATATGGCTGTCGGTATTATTATCGGTGCTGCTTTCGGGAAAATCATTTCATCACTGGTCGCCGATATATTCATGCCGCCATTAGGTGTATTAATCGGAGGCGTCGACTTCACCAATCTTGCCGTCGTTATAAAAGAAGCGGCGGGAGATGCGCCTGCGGTAACGCTTAAATATGGTAAATTTATCCAGTCGACAGTGGACTTCACCATCATTGCTTTTGCAATTTTTTTGGCAGTAAAACTGCTGAACAAATTGAAGAGAAAAGAAGCCGAAACACCAGTCGTGGTTCCAGAACCGACTAAAGAAGAACTGTTGTTGACCGAAATTCGCGATTTACTTAAAGAAAAGAATAAAATCGACTCAAAATAATATTGCTGTTGCCCAATTAGCTGGTTTGAATTTGTACTTGCTAAGTATATTAGCCGCCTAACACAAACTCCTTCTTGATCGATGAGTTAGGCGGCTATTAAAATCTACGAATTACCTGATTCCGGTGTCTATTTCTATTAAGAATTGCCTCAATCAGCGACTTCTTCCTGTTTTGTATTTTCGGTTTTTAGCAGTTCGGCAACAAGCTCAATATGGGCTGCCAGTTGCGGTATCACAGGAATTTTCCAGGCTTTTCCTACGACATGTGATAGTAAATTAGTCAGCCAGGGTTTGTTTGATTCTGCCTGCTGAATGATAAATTTGTAGGACTCCTCCTCGCTAATAATAGCAAAGCCCTCCAGCCAAACTTCAATGTGGTCGGTTTCACCGAAAAGCTGTATTTGACCGTAGGCTTTGCGCGTATCAAGGTCAAAACTAAAATCTGTTAACTCGGCAATACCTTTAAGTATTATATTCGCCACCCATACAACCATCATTTTGGGTGTCCATTTTATTGCTGTTTTTATTAAACTGGTTTTAAAACTCATTTTCAGGCCTTGGTCAGTTACACGGTATGAGCTTTAAGCTTAACCGTTGTTTGTTTTGGTGGTAAGGATAACTTCCATATCCGGTAGATTTTAACAGGTTATTGCTCTCCCAAGGCCGTTTCCACAGCTTTCTGGAAGACGCTTTCGTCCGGACTGATCCCCGTCCATGCCTGGAATATCTGCATTGCCAGCTGTACCAGCATTTCTACGCCGTTGACGATAGTGCACCCTTTACTTTGTGCTGTTTCGAGAAATGGTGTAATCCTGGGGTTGGTGATGACATCGACCACTGTGGCATTTGCCGCCAGGGTATGCCAATCGACCGGTACCGGTTCGAGTTCAGGTAATGCGCCCAGGTGGGTGGCGTTTAATAGAATTTGTGTACCTTCAGGAAGGGCGACGCGACCCTCCCATAACTGCCAATCGGCGGGGACAGCGGTAGCGCGATGCACGAGCCTTGCCACTTCGACACCCTGGGATTCCCGGCGCGTGATGATGGTCAGGTGTGCGGCTCCGGCGCGGGCAATCTCGACGGCCATAGCGCGTCCTGCTCCGCCGGCACCGAGCATCGCAACTCGTTTCCCGATAATCGGTGTTACTTTCTGGATTGCCTTTACGACGCCCTTGCCGTCATTGTTATGACCCACCATGCGACCATTATCAAAAGTCACATAGTTAGTTGCTCCGATCATGTTGACGTCTTCATCCGCCTCATCAAGTGCAGCGATAGCATCCAGTTTGTAGGGAACGGTTATACAAAACCCGGAAAATCCCAATGCCTTTGCGCCGTGTATTGCCGTTGGCAGCTCTTGAGCGCTGCTTATGTCGAACTTCCAGAATTGCCAATTGAGTCCGTAGTGTTCAAATACGGCGTTAAACATTTGGTCGATGGGGTTTTCGGCAACCGGATGTCCGAGCATTCCGGTTATTTTCTTTTGAAGTGGTATAGCGTTTTGGGGCATTGTTATTACCTATCGTGTAATGATGTGTGCTCTTAACTTAACGGTATTGATTATAAACCCGTCCCCTACACGGGGTACTCCTGTTTGACAAAACACCCGGTCCCAAGTAGATTCTGGCGAGTTTATAAACCATTCAATCCAAAAATAACGATGACTTCAAAACATAGTGTAGAGCATTTATTCGAAGGACCGATTGCTGAAGAGTACCAGATGCTAACGTTGATTTGTCCGACAGCGGCGGAGATAAGTCGGCGCGTTGGTAATTTTGTTGGCGAGTGGACACCGCCTTATCCAGCAACTCAATTGGAGTTGCTGGAAATAGGCTGCGGCACCGGCGTTACCAGCATATGCTTGTTAGCCAGCCGGACAGATGTGCGTATCGAAAGTGTCGATAACGCGCCCGCGATGCTTGCACAGGCGCGGCAGAATCTGGCTGCGGCGCTGACAGAGCAGCGCTTACGGCTGGTTGAAAACGATGCGCTGTCGCATTTGCAGGGAATGCCGGATGCGTCAATTGATATCGTTGCCAGTGCCTATGCGTTGCATAACTTTCTGGACGGCTACCGGCGGCGAGTGCTGGAAGAAGTGTTACGTGTGCTCAAGCCGGGCAGCCTGTTTGTGAACGGTGACCGTTATGCACTGGACGATGCGGCGGAACATCTTAAAAATACCCAGCAGGAGGTCAAAGGCTATTTTCGGGTATTTAACGAACTGAAGCGTCCCGATCTTCTGGAACAATGGATCGTGCATCTGTTCAGCGATGAATCCGAGGAACATATCATGCGCCTGCGGCCTGCGTTCGACATAATGGCCGAAATCGGCTTTCAAGACATCAACCTGAATTTTCGGGACGGTGTTAATGCGCTGGTTAGCGGGGTAAAAGCCTAAAGCGCTACAATTTTAGCGGGTACTCAGCCATTTTTTGTAGTGGTTAGATTTTTAGTGATCATAGAGAGTTATTTGAATTTCCGTTTGTGTCCATGTCCAAATATTTCCCAAACCTTAATTATCCCAAATTCAAGTTAACCATCGTCGCGCTGTTGGCGCTCAATACGGTTATTTATGCTCTGTCTGATACTTTGACCAGCGCTGCCGATGCGTTGGTTTGGTTGGTGTTGCTGGTTCTGTATGAGCTGGAAACCAATGGCGCTGCTCCGTTAGCCTACGATAAACTTCATCAACTGCGTAATGTTTTGATTACAGTTATTGTTCTGGTGTTTGTCAGTTACCTGCACGACAAAAAATGGCTGGATGTTGTTAATTCCTTGTTCTGGTTTGCGTTGATTGCGTTGCTGGAATGCGAAGTGCGTTGGCCCGACAAAGTACTCAAACACAGACAGAGCTATTGGCTGGCAACAGTGACGGTCTTTACCGGGCTGATAGCGATGGTGATTGCCTGGGTTTGGCAATCGGCATGGCTGAATGCTTATGATGCGATGCTGTGGATCATTGCTTTTGGTGCTATTGAAGTCGATATTTTCCAGCTTTTACAGCGTAAAACCTTATAGCTCCTGATACTTGCAACCAGGATGTAGCACGCCAGGCTTTTGACTTATTGACAGGTATTTTCGTGTTCAGTGTTTTGTCTTATTCCAATCCGGGGATAAGCCATTCGCAGTGTTTCCAGACTTGCTGTTGCTTTGCCATCATCTTTAATCAGCACATAGGTTTCCATTTCAGTCTGGTATTGGGCTTTGATTTCCGAATTAATGCCTTTAGCAAGCATCTGGTTTTTCACGATCAATGCTTGTTGTTCAGTATTAAACAAACCCAACGATATTTTATTTTTATCCTCGCCTGAATTAATCACTGCAACATCGTTGAGCCCTTGGCTTGTCAGTTTTGCTACCGATTCTTCGGGTGTTGCATTGGGTTCTGTCACGGGGTAGTAAAGAAGATAATGACTGATTAGGCGCTTCTCACGATTTACTGTGTTGCTTTTAATATTTCCCAACTGGTTTAGCCAGGCCTGGTAAGTTTGTTCGTCAACAAAAGGTCCTGCTTCGTAACAGTTGATGCGGATGTTGGCAGGGCCTATTAAAGTTGCCGGTTCTGGTGTTGCAGCAGGTTGCTGCGGCTTGCGCGGGATATTTTTTGCTTCATTCAGCAAGAAGAGCGGTTCCTGGTCTGTTGTGCTGTGTTGTGCGATAGTTAGTGTTAACGCACCTGTTTTATATTCCCATAAAAACAGGCTGATATTGGCGATTACCAGTAGAAAAAACAGGGCTTTCATTATTCACCCTCCGCGACAATTGCGAGTCCCTGCAACACCAGGTTGGGGTCGATAATGGCTTCGCAGCTAAGCTGCCGGGCAATTAATTCAGCATCACCGCCGGTTAAAATCAATTGTAATGAATGTTTCTGTTTTACCATGATCTGCTCGATCAAGCCGCTGGCTGCCATCAGTGTACCGTTATAAATGGCTGCTTCGGTGAAATTGGCGAGACCATCTTCATATACGCTTGCATCTAGTTGCAATGCCGCTGTTCCTTGTGCAAGCGACTGTTTCATCAGCATTAGGCCGGGACTAATCAGGCCGCCTTGATGCCTGCCTTCGTCATCTATTAAATCAACCGTAATTGCTGTACCGCAATCGGCTATGCAGGCAGCGCCCCGATAATGGTGTCTGGCGGCGACCAGCGCCAACCAGCGGTCAACACCGAGTTTTTCCGGTTGCTGATAAGCATTATGCACGCCGAATGCATATGCCTGCGATCTAACCTGGATTATTTCAATATGTTGCCAAAGTTCTACAGCTACAGCCAAGACCAGTTCCAGTAATTCATTGTTACTGACACAGGCGATAACCAGGCGTTGCGGAGCAATGAGGTGTTTCCAGGTCGTCACCAGATCATGGCGGTTAAGCTGATGGTTCACCATTATTTTTCCGGAAACAACCTGATCTGCTTTTGTAACAGCCCATTTAAGCCGGGTGTTACCCATATCGACGAGTAAATTCATAATGCAGTAGGATTAAAGCTGACTTCACCCGAAGCAAACGCCTGAATCCTGCCATTCGGGTGTTTAAGCAACAATAAACCGCTTTCATCTATGCCTTCAACAATGCCTTCGAGAGCATGTTCGCCTATATACAAGTTCGCCGACCGGCCTTTAAGGCAGTCGTAACTACGCCATTCATCGATATAAGCTGTAATCCCTAAGCTCTCAAACCCGGCAATTACAGGGAGCAATTGATTAAGTAATGTTGCCGCCAGATTGTTTCTGGGTAAAGTGGTTTGTCCGGTTATTTTACCCAGATCAGTCCATGCCTGGGTAATGCTTTCTGCTTCGGATTCCGGCAAAAACAGGTTTAATCCCAGGCCGATAACTGCGGTGCAAGGTCCATCGGTTTCACCGGATACCTCTATCAAAATACCGCCCAGTTTTTTGTCCTGGCTGTAAATGTCGTTAGGCCACTTTAAGCCAATAGCTTCAATATGATGCTGTTTTAATGCCCGGATAACGGCAACGCCAACCGCCAGGCTTAAGCCGGAAATGGCCGCGGGTCCACCTTGCTGGAAGCGCCACAGTATCGACAGATAAATATTGCTGCCGAATGGCGAGATCCATTGCCGTCCGCGTCTGCCTTTGCCGGCGGTTTGATGCTCTGCGAAGCAGATCAGTCCGGCAGGAGCGTTATTGCGCCCCTGTTCCATTAAATAGCTGTTGGTTGAATGAATCTGGTCATGGATTTCCATTGATGACATCAACGCCCGCGCCTGATTATCTAAATATCGTTCAATGCCGGAATGGGTCAATAATTCCAGTGCCCTGTCCAGTCGATAGCCTTTGCCCTGTACGGCTGAATGCTGAAGCCCTAAATCAGCCAGGCCGGCAATGTGTTTCCAGACTGCTGAACGGCTAACGTTCAGCAGTCTGGCTAATTCAGTGCCTGAGTGAAATTCACCATCCGCTAAAAGCTCAAGGATTTTTTTTTGTTTATCAGAAATTAGCACAGATTTTTCTCTGGGTATAAAGGTAGCACTCTGTTGGGTCCGGTTCCCACTCTACCATCTCTTTGCCGAAACGGGCATTCGATTTTAAAGCTGTTACGTCTAACGATAACAAGCCTTGATGCCGGTTAGCAAATCTTGTTGGTGTTGGTAAATGAGCACTTAAACAACAGCCGCTGTTGTTTAGCATGCAGTGTAATACCTATAGAGGTCTTTTGTTTAAAAGTGGACTGGATAGCGGGTGATGTTTTTTATATATATGAAATTATTACACTTATTTTATTTTTAGTTGCTAAAAGCAGTTGTATTTGTATGGTTTTAAGAGGTGGCATGGATTGTGCTTTTACTGTATTGAAGTCGAGTGAAGTCCGCCTCTGATTACAGCAGGGCCGAGGTTTCCGGGTGAATTTAAAAAATGGGTGCCAATACGGTGTTTTTAGAATAGGGTGATTTTATGAGTAGTCCTTTAAAGAGTGTTCAACAATTTGAATCGGAAGCAATATCCGCAAAGGGAAGTAATGTGGCGCGAATATACCCATTTAAGACTGCTTCCAATCAGGTTGCGGTTGATTGGCTGCCATCATTGGCAGGTGATTTTGTTCTGGGCGATTTTAAGTTTCGGCCTCAGCGCAGCGATAAAAAGCTGGTTGATTATTTATTGATTGGGGTGTTGTCGATAGTTATACACTCCTCAGTCATTGATCATTTTAATAAGTCCAGTTTTGAGCCGGAAGAGCTGGTCAAACCAGCTAAAGAGCCGTCAAAAGTACAAATTTCTTTCGTTAAGCCGCAACCTAAACCGGTTATCCAACCGCCGCCACCGCCACCACCGCCCAAAGTTGTGGCGTTAAAAAAACCGCCCAAACCCAAGATAAAGCCCAAGCCGGTACAAAAAATTGTTGAGCCGCCACCCGTCCAGCAATCTGTTGTTACTCAATCGAATGCGCCTGTTACACCGGCACCAGCACCCGTAGCGGCCCCGCCACCTGTAGTTGAAAAAGTGACCGAGCCAAGGGCGGGTGCAGATTATTTGCATAATCCGGCACCGGAATATCCCGAAATCGCCATTGAACGCGGTTGGGAAGGCAAAGTGCTGGTTAAAGTCCATGTTAAGCCTGACGGAAATCCAGACACCGTTAAAGTTGCCAAATCGAGCGGCAAGCCGGTATTAGATGATGCAGCCGTTAAGACCGTCAAGAGATGGTCTTTTGTACCGGCAAAACGCGGTAATACTCCGATTGCCGGCTGGGTAACAGTTCCTATTTCTTTTAATTTATAAACCTGAGGTTAGATATTTTATGGCTGATATTACATCAACAGCAATCGTCAATGGCACCTTGTATGTGCTTATTGGTTTTTCCGTAGTGACATGGGCTTTGATTCTGATCAAAGGCATACAGCATCTGCGTATTTCTTATACCAACAGCAAATTTATCAAGAAATTTTGGGGTGCTACTGATTTGGCAGCGGCTGCAGCAATTGAAGGTATTTCCGGTCCTGCTGCCAGAGTTGCAGGCGTTGGTTTTGCCACTTTGCTAGAAGCTGATGGCGGCACGACTACACATGACCTTGAGCATACCGGTGACCGTCAGGATTTGCTGGACAGACGCCTGCGCCAACAGATGCAGAAAGAGCGCGGTTCTTTGGAAAGTGCTTTGGCTATTCTTGCGACAATCGGCAGTATATCGCCGTTTGTCGGTTTATTCGGTACGGTTTGGGGGATCATGGGGGCATTGACCAGTATCAGCAAGAGTGGTTCTGCCAGCCTTGAAGTTGTGGCTGGGCCTATCGGCGAGGCGCTTATTGCAACAGCGGTCGGCATTGCTGTGGCGGTTCCGGCGGTTATCGGATACAACTTTTTTATTCGCAGAAACAAGGTTATTTGGGCGTCATTGGATGATTTCGCAATTGATTTCGTGCATCTGGCTTTGAAAACATCGTTCATCATCAACCGGAGCGCAGCCCATCAAGGCGCTGCAAATGCATTTCGCGTTAGCGATGACAGCAAAGGCAAAAAGCAGCACGAAAAAAAAGTTAACCTCGATGACCTCGAAGTAGAAGGAGCACAAGCGTAATGGCCTTTAATACACAAGATAACGGCGGCGATGACGTCATGAGCGAAATCAACGTTACCCCATTGGTTGACGTAATGTTGGTGTTGCTCGTGGTGTTTATCGTAACAGCGCCATTGTTGACGCAGGCGGTGCACGTTAATTTGCCAAAAACGGCGGAAACAGCCCCACCTGAGGAAAAAGAAGCGATTTATATCAGTGTTGATGCAAAAGGCACTGTCTTCATCGACAAGACTGAAATTGCCCTGGATGCTTTTGAAGGTGAATTGATCGCCCGCAAGAATGCTGATCCTGAAATCGCGCTTAACCTGAATGCGGACGATGCCGTGCAGTACGGCATTGTTGCTAAAGTGATGTCGTCGATAGAACGCTCAGGAATTACTAAATTGTCTGTTTTGACTGTCCCCAAATAGGGAAAGTCTTTAGAAATCCAGCTTGGTCATAAAGGTCATGCTGGAATTTGTAAATATTAAATAAACCGTAAATTCCTAAATTGTTTTGTATCTTAATTTGGATTTGAAAAAGATGTTATTGAAACCATTATCTAAATATCTGCTTACTACCCTTAGCGCCGGCGCGTTTGTATTTGCTGTTTCAGTTTATGCTGACGATGCAGTAGAGCCTGTTACACCTGCAATTCCCGGAGTTACAGCGGGCGGGATTATCATTGAACTTATCAAGGATGGCTTCGAGGGTACGGAAGGCCCAATTACCTTGCCGGACGGCAGTGCGCTGTTTACTGAAACCAGGGCTAATCGCATTACCAAAATAGCCCCGGACGGCAGCTTGTCAACATTCCTGGAAAATACTAACGGCGCTAACGGCCTTGCTTTCAATGCCAATGAAGAGCTGATTGCCGTCCAGACACTTAAACCTAAAGTCGGGATTATATATCCGGTAGGGAAAGAAAAAACCTTCGCTGAAAATTTTGAGGGAGCGCCTTTCCAGCGGCCAAATGACCTTGTGCTTGCCAAGAACAACGGTATTTATTTTACCGATATTGGTACTCGTCCATCACCCGAAAATCCCAATCCACCAGCTTCTACGCCTGGAGTTTATTACATAAGCCCCGATGGCGTATTAAAGCGTATCGCTAACGATATTGAGCGTCCGAACGGCATACAACTGAGCACCGACGAAAAAGTGCTTTATGTTGCCAATACCGCTGGTGAGTATGTGCTCGCATATGACATCGCCAACGACGGATCAGTCGGTACCAAAAAGAATTTTGCCAAGCTCGCAGGCTGGAGCAAGGATGATAAAGACGTGTGGTCAAGCGGTGCAGATGGTTTGGCCGTTGATGCGGAAGGCAGGCTGTATGTCGCATCAAATGCAGGTATCGAAGTGTTTACTGCTAAAGGCGAAGCTTTAGGCATTATTCCTTTACCTAAAAAACCGCAAAACCTTGCTTTTGCCGGTAAGGACAAGAAGACACTTTATGTTGTAGGACGTGGTGCGGCTTACCGTTTTCCAGTATTGACTGCAGGCTTTTCCGGCAGGGCAAAATAATTGTACGCTGGCCTTGTCAGGTCAAAAGCAGGGTCAGCGTGGTAATACTGAAAAGCAGTGTTGCAGAAACTTTATAGAATATTTTTAAGGAGCTTTTTAAATGACGCGTAAGACAGCAAAAGACTTTGATCCCGAAGTTTTGAAACTTTTTGATAAATACGTTCACGGTCAAATATCGCGGCGCGGTTTTTTAAGTTCCGCTGCTAAATTTGCTGTTTTGGGTGTGACCGCCGAGGCTTTGCTTGAAGCCTTAAGCCCACGTTTTGCCGAAGCGCAGCAGATAGCAGGCGATGACTCTCGGATCAAGGCAACTTATGTTGAATATCCATCGCCACAGGGCTACGGCACAATCCGTGGTTACCTGGTGCAACCGGCTAAATTTGAAGGCAAGTTGCCGACCGTGCTGGTCGTGCACGAGAACCGTGGCTTGAATCCTCATATCGAAGATATTGCCCGGCGTATCGCGCTTGATAACTTTATTGCTTTTGCCCCTGATGCCTTGTTCCCATTGGGCGGTTATCCAGGCGATGAAGACAAGGCGCGTGAGTTGTTCAAAAACCTTGATAAAGAAAAAACCCAGGCTGATTTTGTTGCCGCAGCCGGTGTTTTAAAAAACTTCCCGCAAGGTAATGGCAAAGTAGGTGTGGTAGGTTTTTGCTACGGTGGTGGCATTGCCAATTTACTGGCAACCCGAATTCCGGATCTTGCAGCGGCTGTACCATTTTACGGCAGCCAGCCGACAGCGGTAGAAACGGTCAAAATCAAAGCGCCATTACTGATCCATTATGCAGGGGATGATGAAAGGATTAATGCCGGTTGGCCTGCTTATGAGGCGGCATTGAAATTGGCAGGTGCCAAATATGAAGCCCATATTTATCCTGGTGTACAACACGGCTTTAACAATGACACCACGCCACGTTACGACGAAGCGGCGGCAAAACTGGCCTGGGAACGGACTATCAGCTTCTTTAATGCTCATTTGCGCGGATAAGACGATCTAGCTGTTAAATTTGCTGTAGATGCTGACAGCAAATTTAGGGTGGTAATGGGGGGATAGTGTTGGCTTTTAGTTTAAAAAAACCGCTCTTGAGTTTTTAGGTTTTATGTCGGTAATTCGTTCGCTCTATTGTGGGGTTATGGTTTTCTGGCTCTTTGCTTGCCTCGCAGTTCAGGCAAGCACGTTTGAAGCCTCAACCGAACAGGTTAAAGCCCGGCTTATAGCGTCTGTCGACGCTGTGCATCCGGGTGATGATATTCAGATCGGTGTGCATCAGTGGATCATTCCGCATTGGCACACTTACTGGATTAATCCTGGCGATTCAGGAATAGCCACTACGATCAAGTACGATCTTCCGGCAGGCGCGACAGTTTCTGATATTCAATGGCCGACGCCGGCCAGGATGAATCTGGGTCCGGTAACCAATTATGGTTATGAACATGAAGTCACGCTGCTATCGACGATTCATGTGTCCGAAGCAGTAAGCGCAGGAAATGTGTTTCCGATAAGAGCCGTTGTAAATTGGCTGGTGTGCGAGGAGGAATGTATTCCCCAGCAAGTCGAGCTGAGCCTGCAATTGCCGGTTGTTGCGCCGGGACAGCCCGCAGGTTCGGGTAGTCCATTAATTGCCAAAGCGCGTAGTGCCTTGCCGGTAGCGAGTCCCAGGCCGGTGACAGTCGAGCATAGCGATAATGGCTTGTTGCTGAGGATTGGAGGTTTTGAAATTCCAGGCAGTAGTATTAAGGATATTTGGTTTTATCCGACCGAGTGGGGCAGGATAGCGCAAAGTGCCGCGCAAACATGGCGAGTTGACGGCGATAGCATTGAGTTAAAGTTTCCTCCAGGAGATGCTCCGCTTGCCAACGGAGAGAATCTGAACGGTGTGTTGGTGATTACCGAAAATGGTAATGATGTCCCGATTGTTCGTGGTTTTACTATAAACCCTGTATTGGGAAATACCGCAAAAGACGGCGCCTACATTAATGAACCTGAAGTGGCGTTTGTTTCGGCGTTACTGTTTGCTTTTCTGGGCGGCGTAATATTAAACCTGATGCCATGTGTGTTTCCGGTGCTGTCCATCAAAGCACTGTCATTGCTCAAACACGCGCAGCATTCACCGTTGCAAACCCGGCTCAATGGGCTTGTTTATAGTGCAGGCGTACTTGTCAGTTTTGCGTTGTTAGGCGCAGTCCTGATTGCATTAAAGGCTAGCGGTACACAGATAGGCTGGGGTTTTCAATTCCAGTCGCCGGTGTTTGTGTTAGCCGTAGTTTATTTGATATTTGCCGCCGGGCTCAGCTTGTCAGGTGTTTTTACAATTGGCAATTCGGTGGTGGGAATCGGTTCCGCGCTGGCTGAACGCTCGGGTCTAACGGGCAGTTTTTTCACCGGCGTATTGGCTACCATCGTTGCTACGCCCTGTACGGCACCATTCATGGGTGCAGCTCTGGGTTTTGCGCTAACGCAACCGGGGCCGGCATTGATGGCGGTGTTTTTAAGCCTGGGATCAGGTTTGGCTTTACCGTATTTATTGCTCAGTTTGTGGCCGTCTTTTTTACAACGCCGCCTACCCAAGCCCGGCATCTGGATGGAGCGATTGAAGCAGGCGCTGGCATTTCCGATGTACGGCGCTACGGTCTGGCTAGTATGGGTATTGGCGCAGCAGACAGGTCTCAACGGAGTGGCGGTTGCTTTAGGCGGTATCGTTGCTATTGCGTTTGCTGCCTGGCTTTATGAAGTGACTAAATACAGCGGTAAATTCGTAAGCCATAGCGGTTCAGGTATCGCTGCATTGGTCTTGCTATTGTCATTAACCGGCGGTTATTTCGGGATAAAAAATGATCCTGCAACATCCGGCTCTTTGTCAAGTACCAAGTCATCAGAGCAAAACTGGGAGCCGTATACGGAAGAACGCTTTAAGGCATTGCGTGCAGAAGGAAAGCCGGTGTTTTTAAATTTTACTGCGGCATGGTGCATCAGTTGCCTGGCCAATGAAAAAGTGGCGCTAAGCCGGAGAGCTGTGATTGATGGCTTTAAAAAATCAGGCATTACTTATCTGAAAGGCGACTGGACAAACCGGAATATCGAAATTACCAGAATACTTGCAGAATTCGGGCGTAGCGGTGTGCCTCTGTACGTCTATTATCCAGCCGGAATTGATACTGATCCGGTTGTACTGCCGCAGATACTGACGCCAGAAATTGTTATCCGAGCTGTAACGGTACCGGTAAGCACTGTTTCGCTAGTGAATTAGCAAACGGAGCCGGTTATGTTGCAGTAACTCTGTTCAAACTTGAAATTGCTACACAAAAAATAGTCAAGGCAACGGCGGTAGCCGTGCCGGTTAAACTTAATAATGGAGACAATCATGTTTTTAAATCGTCTTTCCCGAATTGCGTTCTTGAGTATTATCGCTGTTTTCGTCTCGGCTACAGTCAATGCCGAGCCTGTGATAGAGCAGCCTGCACCGTTATTTTCAGGTGCTGCCGCCGATGGCAGTACCGTCAAGCTCGCTGACCTGCACGGCAAAACTGTGGTACTGGAATGGACTAACGCGGACTGTCCTTTCGTAAAGAAACATTATGAAAGCGGCAACATTCCGAGATTACAAAAAAGCGCGACCGCCCAAGGCATAGTATGGCTTCAAGTTATCTCATCGGCAGAAGGCAAACAAGGCTATGTTGATGGTGCAACAGCGAAAAAGCTCAATAGCGAACGCGGCGCAACGCCAACCAATACCGTTTTCGATCCGGACGGCAAAATCGGCCGACTTTATGGCGCAACCAATACACCGCAATTCTTTATCATCAATCCTGAAGGCGTGCTGGTTTACAAGGGTGGTATCGATAGCATACCTTCAGCCGATCAGGAAGATATAGCCAAAGCAGAAAATTATGTGAGCGCGGCACTCGCTGATTTAGCCACGGGTAAGAAAGTAGCCAAGGCCAGTACAAGACCCTATGGCTGCACAGTGAAATACGCCAGCTAAGAGGATGAATCAAGATGAAAGTTAATATTCATATTTGGGATTTACCGCTCAGACTGTTTCACTGGTTACTGGTGGTTGCTGTAGTGGCGGCTTATGTCACTGCTACGCTTGGAGGCAACCTGATGGATTGGCACGGGCGTATCGGCTCATTTATTTTAGGGTTACTGATTTTTCGAATTATCTGGGGATTTATCGGAACAACCTATGCCCGTTTCGGTAGCTTCTTTCCTACTTTTTCCCGGCTGATTGCCTATCTTAAAGGCCGCTGGCAGGGAATTGGTCATAATCCTCTGGGCGCGTTTGCCGTATTTGCCTTGTTGTCAACGCTGATTGTGCAAGTGTCCACAGGATTGTTTGCTAATGATGATATTGCTTATCAGGGGCCTTTATACGGTTTTATTGATAAGGAGCTAAGCGATAAATTTCGCGGATTGCACAGTACATCATTTGACCTCTTACTGGTGTTGCTTGGCTTGCATCTGGTATCCATTATTTTTTACCGTCTGGTTAAAAAGAATAATCTTGTTGGGCCAATGCTGACAGGCAAGAAACAGGTACCCAGAGAATTGGCTACACCTGTTACCGGTGGTGGGGCATTACGTTTTTTTACTACCGTAATAATTTCCGGTGCAATAGTCTGGGGTGTATGGGGCGGGGTAGAGATTATCAAGCCTGTTGAAAGCGCCCCGGTTGCTGCAGTCGCGCCGAGTTTTTAGTACAAAATTTTTATAAAACCAAAGGAATCAAAAAAATGAAAAACAAACTTGCAGTAGCAATCATTCTGGCAACAACAGCGACAGCGGCATTAGCCGGTCCCATTGAGGAGCAGATCAGGTTCCGCCAATCGGCCTACTCGTTTTTGGCCTGGAATACCGGAAAAATTAAAAAACAGGTGGTCGATCATCCTGAAACGTTTAATAAAGATTATGTTGCTGCAGCGGCAAATGCCATTGCCGCGATTGCTAATTCCGGTTTGGGAGAACTCTACGGCGAAGGTACAGACCAGGGCATCGGCTGGAAACAAACCCGCCTGAAACCAGAATTTTTCCAAAAGAAAGCGGAAGTCACCACCGCTGCCAACACTTTTAACGAAGCCGCCAATGAACTGGCCAAAGTGGCGGCAACAGGCGACATTAACGCGATTAAAGCCCAATTTGGCAAAGTTGGCGAATCCTGCAAAGGTTGCCATGACTTGATCCGCATCAAAGAGTAGCCACAGCGTTTTGTAGCGTAGAGCTTTCAAGGTTAAGTCGTTCGTGGTAGGCCAACTTGAACCACGGGCGGCTTAAATGTCCTTGCTACGACAGACCCGCAACGAACAATTAATTCCCCTCTATTCCCCTCCCCAACATGAAAAGCCGGTTTTTAAAAACATAATAAATTAGGAGAACATCGTATGCCCCCTTATACACGTCGTGAATTTCTGGTTAATGCTTCCGCAGGTGCTGCCCTGGCTGCGTTTGCCCTGGATGCCAATGCCGCTGAACCAACATCTGAACCCTCTTCAACCATCAAGCTGACATCTTCTTTTACTACCGTCCATGAGCCCAAACCCTTGCCGTTTAATCCGGCCAAGCTGGATGGTATATCCGAGAAACTGATACGCTCCCACTGGGAAAATAATTACACGGGTGCAGTAAAGGCCCTGAATACGGTAAAACAACGTCTTGTCACCGCTTTGGATGATGCCAATACGCCGCCTTATGTTTACAACGACCTCAAGCGTGAACATCTGCTACGCAACGGATCGGTTGTCTTGCACGAGTATTATTTCCACAATCTGGGTGGTTCCGGTAAACCCGGCGATGCGCTGGTAAAAGACTTGGGCGATGCTTTTGGCAGTATCGCAACTTGGGAAAAAGAATTCCGCCGTGTTGCTACCGGATTGAGCGGTGGTTCAGGCTGGGTATTGCTGGGCTATAACCTGCATACCGGATTGCTGGAAAATTACTGGCTTTGGGATCACCAATATTCACCAGCCGCCACGCTGCCCATTCTGGTTCTGGATATGTATGAGCATTCTTATCAATTAGACTACGGCGCTGCCGCTGCAACTTATATCGATGCTTTTTTCCGCAATGTGCAATGGGAAGTGGTTGCCGCCCGCCTGGAAAAAGCCCATAAGATTCGGGCATTGGTGTTGTCTTAATCGATGGTTATCTTTCCTAACCATCCATAGTAATTGCCTTGTCATTTTCATAAAATATCATGCATATCATAAATATGCGGGTTTAAGAAAATGAGATTATGGGTCATTTGCTTTTTTATATCGATCGTATCGTTCAATGTATTTGGCTATGAAGATGGTTACAAATACTTAAAACAGCGAGTAGATACAAGCCCGCGTGAAGCTTAAACGAACCGGAGGCAACTATGGGAAAGCAAACAAACCATTCAGTATCTGCGGGTGATAAAACCATTCGGCGTAATACCCGTTGGTTATTGCGCCTTACGATCTTAACCGTCGCTTTTACTGTGCTTAGCGGGCTGCTTTCCGGTTGCCACCCCTGCTCAATACCGGGTGCGTGTGAGCCTACGTTTACAGAGGCGGTCGCGTATGTGGGTGACAAAGGTGATATTTACTTCGATATTCCAATCCGCAAAAGCTATAAACGCACTGAACTTAAGAGCTTCTATGTCGGCAGAGTAAATGATGAGGGTTTTGCTGACCCCATCTGGACTATTGGAAGACCTGATTATACGCCTGAAGGAAAATTAGTCGTTACAGACTATATTTCGTTACCGTTGCGCTATGGGCAAAATATTGCCGGAACAAGAGTCCTTATTTCGCCTAAAGCGCTTAATAATGGCCTATATTCTATTGGGGGATTCATATCTGTATATGGCGATAAAGGCAAAAACTATTTCCATTTAATGGGGCGTTTTAGCTATGACAATGGCGCTGTGCAAAATTTAAACGATTAGCAAGCTTGGCTGTACTCACCATCATTAAAAACCAACCTTTGGAGACTGAACATGAGCGAACGTAATTTAACCAGTGGCGAAATCAACATGCTACGCACGGTATATGGCAATTCGATTGATTATTCAAAAATCACGCTGGATACACGGATTATAAAGGATCCGAATGCTGTCACTATCTTCAACACCATATCGTTTCCGAAAGGCGGGCAGGTTCCACCAGATTTCTCCGCACTTGAAATTGATGATAAAGCCTGGCTGGTGCATGAGGTGGCGCATGTCTGGCAATGGCAGGTCAATGACGTTTATACCCTGGCAAGTGCCGCTGGGATTTTGCTTGCACACGGTGGCTATCCAAGAACCCTTTATAAATATTCGGTTTTAGATGTTTTTAATAAAATGAATATTGAGCAGCAAGCGGCTGCCATTACAGACCGGTTCCTTATTGCCAATGGTCAACTTCCAAGTGACAGTATTGACAGTTCGTTAAACCTGTCCTTAGCAAAGTCTCAGTTAAACCTGCTACTTGGCAGCTTTGACAGCACTAACAGCCAACTCAATAATGCAGGGAAAGCGCAACCCATCACCATCCAAAACATTCTTGATTTAGAGCATCAGGTCAATCTGATCTACGACGGCAATAGTATCTTAACAGTCTTCTATAGCAGTTTTACCCAACAGATTTCCGATTGGTTAGTTGGCTCTTCATCCACGCTCCTCCCAGGCTTCAAAGACTACAACTTCGGCCTAAACTTCAATACCCCCATCGGCGCCTTCTACGACAGTCAAAGCCCGGCGACCGACAACGCCACTTCGATTGCCGCCAAAACGCCGGTGCTGCTGACTGCCGCCAATGGCGCATTGAACTCAGCCGCCCTGACCAATCTGGACATTAACCTGGACGGCAAACTTAGCGGCAGCGAGCTGGGCAACCTGCGTGCCTGGGCGGATGTCAACGAAAATGGTGTGGCTGATGCAAATGAAATCAAGCTATTAAGCCAACTGGGCATCAGCGAAATACTGGCCAGCGATTATGGCTTTTACACCCGTGGTAACAGCCGCCTAGCCAGTGCTGGTTATACTGAACCATCGGCACCAATAGACACGCCGCCAACACCTGCCGCCCAACCGGCAGTGCTGGGTTTGCCTGCTTCGGTGCAACCAACCCAATCCGTGCCATCTAGCAATTACGATACACTTAGAGCTGATGATGAGGTTTATGGACGAAAAGGCATCACTTTTATCTGGACTGATATTGTCAAGATTAGCATAGATCAGCAATATCTTATCGGTACAAGCGGTAACGATAAATTTAATGCCAACTCTTTCAACGACAACAAATACGCACAAATTTTTGACCTTGCTCAACTGAAAAACTTTCTGGGCGGCAATGGAGATGACACCGTAGGCGGTAGTGATCGCCCCGACAGCATCTGGGGTGGTTTCGGCAACGATTACTTGTTGGGCTATGCCGGTGACGACAAAATCTACGGAGAAGAAGGCAATGACATAATATACGGACAGGATGGCGACGACTATCTCGACGGTGGCATAGGCAATGATCTCCTGTCCGGTGAAGCGGGTAATGACGTGCTCAATGGCGGCGATGGCGACGATACTTTAGCGGGCGGCAATGACAACGACAGTCTTTATGGCGGCAATGGGCTGAACATGCTTTACGGAGGGGCAGGCAACGACATTCTCGATAGCGGCAATCAGAATGATGTGCTGTTTGGCGAAGCGGGTGATGACACGCTGTTCGGCGGTGCCGGTCTGGATGAATTGCAGGGTGGCTATGGCAATGACAAGCTGGTTGGTGAAACCGGCAACGATACGTTGTTTGGGCAAACTGGCAACGATACCTTGTGGGGCGGCGATGGTGACGATTATTTAGGGGGCTTTACCGCTAATAACGAAGCCAAGCAAAGCCTCAGCGCAGGTGAAGCCGATAATGACAAGCTTTACGGCGAGCGTGGGGCAGATACGCTCGTGGGTGGTTTGGGGAATGACATCCTTGATGGCGGCGATAGTAACGATGATCTTTGGGGTGATGCCGGCAACGATACTTTGTTCGGAGGTGCCGGGATAGATCAACTGGTAGGGGGTGTCGGTGATGACTATCTGGACGGTGGTTTGAGTAATGATGTGTTGTTTGGTAGTGCCGGGGCAGATAAATTGTTTGGTGATCTGGGTGCCGATGAACTGCAAGGCGGCGACGGCGATGACTGGTTATCCGGCGAAGCCGACAATGACAGATTGTTTGGACAAACCGGGAACGATAAGCTGTGGGGCGGTGACGGTAACGATATTTTGCTTGGTTTCACCGCATCGAACGAAGCTAAACAAAGCTTAAGCGCTGACGAAACTGACAACGATATTCTTTATGGTGGCAATGGTGCCGATAACATGTACGGTGGTTTAGGCCAGGATACCCTGGATGGTGGCGACGGTAACGATTTGCTGAGTGGCGGGGACGACAAGGATCAGCTATTTGGCGGAAGTGGAAATGACCAGTTACAAGGTGACGACAATGATGACCGACTGATGGGTGAATCCGGCGATGACCGCTTGTTTGGTCAAGTTGGTAATGACATTCTGTGGGGTGGTGACGGCAATGACATATTGGTCGGTTTTACCGCATGGAACGAAAGCCAGCAAAGTCTCGGCGTCGGTGAAAGCGATAATGACTGGCTCTATGGCGGTAACGGCAATGATTTGCTGATTAGCGGTTTAGGCACCGACGTGCTTCACGGTGAAAATGGGGACGATGAATTGCAGGCCGGAGCAGGTAACGACATGCTCTATGGCGAAGACGGTGATGATTGGCTGTTTGGTCAAGTTGGTAATGATGTTCTTTATGGCGGCGATGGCAATGACATTCTGGTTGGCTTTACCGCATCAAATGAAGCCAAACAAAGCTTAAGCGCTGGCGAAACTGATGCTGATTGGCTTTACGGTGGGGCCGGTAGTGATTAATTAATCAAGGGTAAACCCCCGGCTCTGCCGGGGGACTCCCAAAGTTTGACAATTCCGGGAATCATCGAGAGTGTCCCAATCTGTGAACCGCCTAAAGTTCAAGAGATTGAGAAAACAAACGATG
>Ga0208754_100119_pt1 | contig 50796 bp, 49 predicted proteins | sample LakWasMet55_HOW8_2_FD_183889 | JGI IMG/M metagenome (GOLD analysis project Ga0208754, IMG submission 183889) | Freshwater sediment methanotrophic microbial communities from Lake Washington under simulated oxygen tension - Sediment Metagenome... | ecosystem: Environmental > Aquatic > Freshwater >... | reverse complement strand
GTTGTCGCGATGCACGCTTTGTGCACGGTGTATCAAATCGCTAAAGGGCAACTCGAACAAATCAACAATCTGCGTCACCGTCCAGCGCTTCTCAGCTTCCGGCTTTTCATTATTGATTACAGGCACATTCCTCTTGATCGTACTTGCATCCACCACCCCTGCTACTCCAGCTTCAATCATTTTCAACCTCCACAGTCATATCCTGCCACGGCTCATTTTTGGCACGCATGATATCGCGCACGCCCAATGGCACCACTATTAACAAACTCGCCAGCCAAATAACACCAAACAATTGCGGCCACCCACCCACCGCTTTTGCCATTTGCGGGCTAAAATTCAATATCACGACCAATGTGCCAACCAGGCCATAAAAACGGTACCCTGCATATTTAATGAAATCGCAGATTTTAGGGTTAGGATGATGGGCCGCCGCCGCATAGACAAAAATAGATGCGGCTATCCACAACAGCATGGGGATCACCAGCGGCATCAGCAATACGGCAACACAGGAGAAAAACGTAAAGCCCTGGGCAGCGCGCATTTGCTGCTGGGGGGTAATGGTTTTCGTGGTAATCGTTTTAGTCGTGATACTTTCAGCCACCATGACAACTCCTTAAGCACGGATAAGTGGCCGAATTATACCCTGTCAACCAGAAGGACAACAATTGATTCACAGATGGTTAAAATTTAATCAATTGTTTTTTCCGCAGTCCTGCATGCTCTGCGCGGCCGCAAATGGGGGCGAGCTTGGCATCTGTGCCGCCTGCCTGCAAGACCTGCCCTGGCACACAGCCGATCAATGTCCGCAGTGCGCATTGGTCGCCTACGACGGGCAGCTCTGCGGCAACTGCCTGGCCTCCGCACCGGAGTTTGATGCAACCATGGCCCTGCTCCGTTACCAACACCCACTGGATAGCATGCTGCAACGCTACAAATACGGGCAGTCACTGACTATGGCCAACACCTTTGCCACGCTGCTCAGTGCCTCCATCAACACCCAGCCCGATATCATCATCCCCATGCCATTGCACCCGCAGCGGCTGCAAGAGCGCGGCTTCAACCAGTCGCTTGAAATTGCACGCCTCATCGCGCAGCAGCTCAACATCAGGCTGGAGGCTAATGTGTGCAAGCGCATCAAACTATCCCCGCCTCAAGCCAGCCTGCCACTAAAGCAACGCGTGAAAAACATGAAAGGTGCTTTTTCATGTACCTCCCGGGTGGATAACCTGCGTGTCGCCCTGCTTGATGACGTGATGACCACAGGTGCCAGCCTGAATGCACTGGCTAAAGCGGTGAAGTCCGCAGGCGCCAGTCATGTAGAATGCTGGGTTGTTGCTAGAACCTTACCCAGATAAGCTCAATCATGTTCCACATCGTTTTATTCGAACCCGAAATCCCACCCAACACGGGCAATATCATCCGTCTATGTGCCAATACTGGCGCGCAGTTACATTTGGTCAAACCACTAGGGTTTTCACTGGAAGACAAGCAACTCAAGCGTGCCGGGCTGGATTACCACGAATACGCCAGCCTGAAAGTGCATGAAAACTGGGCAGAGTGCAAAACAGCGCTGGCTGGCAAACGCATGTTTGCACTGACCACCAAAGGCAGCACACGCCACACAGATATTGCTTTCCAGCCAGACGATGTATTTGTATTCGGCCCGGAAACGCGCGGGTTACCGGAAGAGATTCGGAATGAATTTACGTCGGAACATCGGGTGCGCTTGCCTATGCTGGCTAGCAGTCGCAGCTTGAATCTATCAAATTCTGCCGCTATCTTGCTGTATGAAGCCTGGCGGCAAATAGGCTTTGAGGGTGGCAGCTAAATCAGCACAAGGGTTATACGGCTTCTGACTTCTGCTCTCGGTTAAGCAGGTTTTCCACCGCTTCACGCGGCGATTGACCATGCGCAAGTACCTTATCCACTTCGTAGGTAATTGGCATATCCACACCCAGTTCTTTTGCGCGCTTGACCACTTCCCGGGCGGTGTGGACGCCTTCTGCGACATGGCCCAGGTTTTGCAGGATTTCTTCCAGCGACTTGCCGCTGGCAAGTTGCAGGCCGACTTCACGGTTACGGGAATATTGGCCGGTACAGGTCAATATCAAATCTCCTGCGCCGGTTAATCCCATAAAGGTTTCTTTTTGGCCACCTAGAGCCAGGCCGAAACGTGTCATTTCAGCCAGGCCACGCGTGATTAAAGCCGCACGTGCGTTATTACCGAACTGCATGCCATCCGAGATACCGGCGGCAATTGCCATGACATTTTTAAGCGCGCCGCCCACCGCTACGCCTGCTACATCGGCACTGGTATACACCCTGAAGTTGCCGCCGTGCATCACGGCGCCAGCCTCAATGGCAAATGCCTCATCATTGGCTGCCAGGGTCACTGCCGTAGGCAAACCGCGTACCAGCTCTGCGGCAAAACTGGGGCCGGAGAGGGCGCCCCAGGCCTGTTCGGCACCGAGCTCTTCCAGCGCCACTTCATGCGGCAGTTTGGCGGTGGCCGGCTCCAGGCCTTTGTTGGCCCAGATCACGGGTAGTTTGTAGCCTAAGGCCTTGATGTCTCTCAGGATGGCACGAAAGCCAGAAGTCGGTACGACGGAGAGTATGAAATCTGCGCCTTTTAACGCAATTGCCAGATCAGACTCGACTTGCAGATTATCGTTGAATTTGAAATCACCCAGATACAGCGGATTGGCACGCACATTACGCATGCCGGAAACATGGGCGGTATTGCGCGCCCACAGGGTGACTTGGTGCTGCTGGCTGATCTGCATGGCAAGCGCGGTGCCCCATGCACCAGCACCCAGGACGGTTATTTTCATGGCTTGGTTTTCATTGCCTACATTGAGATTTTCGGGCTACAGACCCCACACAGAAAACGACTGAATATACCCGGTTAAACCATCTTTATGCTTCACCTTGACCCAACCATTTTTTGGAGGCTCCAGGTAATCCACTACCACATCTTTTTCCAGTCTGGCCAGCAGTGTCGATGCTGCATCTGCCGCTTGCCGGAGCTCAACCTGGCTTTGGGTAACCAGCAAAGTACGTGCAGTGCTGAGTTGCTTGCTGTCTATCCAGCTTAAGCCACCCTGGTTATCGCGCACCTTGATCCAGTCACCCAGATTGACAATGACTTCTACCGGGTAGCCCTGCCCGATCACATACAGCTTTTTACCTTGTACAGAAGGCGCATCGTAAAGTATGGCTTTAGGCACGGCAACTGCACGATACTCAATCGCTGCTGCCAGATTGGGCGACAGCGAGGCAAGCAATACAGTAGTGAGCAGTACAGCCCGCAACAAAGCGCCTGCGGGTAAAAGCTTAATGGGTAGTAGCTGCGGCTGCATCAGCTTCCTGCTGCTGTTTTTGTTGTGCATACAACGCTTCGAAATTAATCGGGTTCAGCAACACAGGCGGGAAACCGGCACGAGTAACGGTGTCAGAAACGGCTTCGCGCACATAAGGGAACAGAATGTTCGGGCATGTAACGCTTAGTATCACTTCAAGATTTTCGTCAGGAACGTTGCGCACCTGGAAAATACCGGCTTGGGCTACTTCTACCAGGAACACGGTTTTATCTTCGATCTTGGAAGTCACGGTGACGGTAGTCACTACTTCGTAAATGCCTTCATCCAGCTTGTTAACGGCATTGCTCAGCTCGATACCCACTTGTGGAGCTGTGCGTTCCATAAAAATTTGTGGGGCATTGGGAATCTCAAGAGACAAGTCTTTGATGTAAATTTTTTCTATGCCGAAAGCTGGTTGTTGTTCCTGACCTGCTGCTACTTGTTCTTCTGCCATGACTATTCCTAGAGACGCTGACGCCATGGGCGCCAGCTTTTAATTATAAAAAATACTTCAAATTCAGGAGTATTAAAAAAACGATATTCTAAACTCAAACCACTTAAAAACCTATCCAGCGCTCAGACTCCGCCGGATAACAGAACTACACCAGCAGAGGATCCAGGCCGCCAGCCATATCCAGCTTGCGCAGCTCATCAAAGCCGCCGATATGCTGCTCGTCTATATAGATTTGCGGCACCGTGCGGCGACCGGTTTTCTCCATCATCTCCACCCGCAATTCCGGCTGGAGATCAACACGGATCTTGTTGATCTCTTTGACGCCCTTACTCTGCAACAAGCGCTCGGCATTGATGCAATATGGGCAGCTCGCCGTGGTATACATCACGATATTGGCCATACCGTGCTCCTACGCTTTCACTGTTGGCAACTTGGCCTGCACCCAGGCATTCAAGCCACCTTCAAGGTTATGCACCTTGGTGAATTCATTTTTCTTCAGCAGCTCGCAAGCCTTGGCAGAGCGCACGCCACCCTGGCAATGCACCAGTAACGGCTTATCCTTAAACTTATGCAGCTCCTTGATGCGATCCTGCAATTGCGCCAAAGGGATATGTTTAGCATCGGCGATATGGCCAGCCGCATATTCGGCATCATCGCGCACGTCGATGACAACAGCATTACTGCGGTTAATCAGCATGACAGCCTCGGTCGGGCTAACATTGGCAACACCGCTGGCACCACGCTTGAGCGTCGGTAGAATCAGCATCACTGCCGAACCTATCGCCAGCCCTATCAGTAAAACATTGTCCACCAGAAATTTCACGGCGTGCCTTTCAATTAAATAAGACTCGAATTGTACCCAAGAACCTGCCGGGTTTATCAAATATGCGTGCAGAACGCTCAAATTCAAGTGTGCCTGCGCAAAATCGCGGCTTTATCCTGCGCAGACAAGGCTGGCCATGGGCAAATAATGAAGATTTATTGCGCAAAAATCTCTAAAATACGAAGCTACTTAATCGCAAACACCTGGAATCAACACCATATGAATGTCACCCCAGTCATCCTGTTAATTCTCGATGGTTTTGGCTATCGTGAAGACATTACCGATAATGCCATCGCCCAGGCTCACAAGCCTAACTGGGACAGGTTGTGGCAACAATATCCGCATACGCTCATCAATGCATCAGAAGGCTTTGTCGGCTTGCCGGCAGGGCAAATGGGCAACTCCGAAGTCGGCCACCTCAATATTGGCGCCGGGCGCGTAGTGTTCCAGGAATTTGAACGCATCAACAATGCCATTGCCACCGGTACCTTCTTTGAAAACCCCGCGCTGGTCGAGGCTGTGCAAACCGCAAAACAAAACGACAAGGCAGTGCATATATTCGGGCTGCTGTCCGATGGCGGCGTGCATAGCCATCAAGAGCATATCTATGCCATGGTAGAGATGGCCGCGCGTGCCGGCCTGAAAAAGGTCTATGTGCATGCCTTCCTGGATGGTCGCGATACCCCGCCTATCAGCGCCAAACCTTATTTACAGGCACTTGAAGACAAATGCGCTGCGCTAGGTGCAGGCAAGATTGCCAGCATTTGCGGCCGCTACTATGCGATGGACCGGGATAAACGCTGGGAACGCGTTGCCCCCGCCTACAAACTGGTAAGCGAAGGCATAGGCGAATTCACTGCAAGTAGCGCACTGACCGGGCTGGAAGCCGCTTATGCGCGTGGCGAGAACGATGAGTTTGTAAAAGCCACCGCCATCACCAAACCGGGTGAAGCACCGCTACGCATGGAAGACGGCGATGTCATCGTGTTCATGAATTTCCGCTCTGACCGTGCGCGCCAGATGACGTCATGCTTCCTGGAGCCTGACTTCAGCGGCTTCCATCGTGACTATCTGCCCAGGCTTGGCGGTTATTACACCCTGACCATGTACGATAAAAACGAAATCAATGCCAAGGCCATTTTTCCGCCGTCTGATGTCAATAATACCTTTGGTGAATACATCTCCGGCCTGGGGCTGACCCAGTTGAGAATTGCCGAAACGGAAAAATATCCGCATGTGACCTTCTTCTTTAATGGCGGCGAAGAAAAAGTATTCCCCGGTGAAGAGCGCATCATGGTGCCATCGCCAAAGGTCGCCACTTATGACCTGAAGCCTGAGATGAGCGCATTCGAACTGACCGATAAACTGGTAGAAGCCATCCTCAGCAAAAAATACAGCGCTATTATCTGTAACTATGCCAATTGCGACATGGTCGGCCACACCGGCATCATGCCTGCGGCCATCAAGGCGGTAGAAGCCCTGGATATATGTGTAGGCCGTGTGGTGGATGCCATGCAAAGCATAGGCGGCGAAGTGGTGATTACCGCAGACCATGGCAATGTGGAAATGATGCAGGATGTGGCAAATGCCCAACCGCACACGCAACACACCACCAACCTGGTGCCTATGCTCTACATCGGCAGGCCAGCGTTAATGGAAGGCGCAGGTGCGCTATCCGACCTGGCACCCAGCCTGCTGAAGATGATGGGCTTGCCGCAACCGGCAGAAATGACAGGGCATGCACTGATGCAGTTTGACGAGACGAGCGACTTACAAGCTGCGGGCAAATCTCATTAGCATGCATATGGGTAAAGCACGCCTCCTTGCCGCAATGGCAATGGCTGCAGCCATCGTCAATTTCTCTTTGCCGATGGTCGCACAGGCAGCCGACAAGATTGAAAAATCCAAGGACGCGTTAAGCGATATCCATGAGCGTATCGAATCGCTCAAGAAAGAACTTAACATCGCGCAGGAAGCCCATGCCGATGCCACCGACGCGCTGAAAGCCAGTGAGAAATCCATCAGCGACACCAACCGCAAGCTGTATGAGCTGAACCAGCAACACCAGGAAAATCGCATCAAGCTGGAAAGCCTGCAAGCGCAAAAATCTGAGATAGAAAACACCCTGCAAGACCAGAAGCAACTGCTGGGTGCACAGCTTTACCAGCAATATTTGCATGGCCAGCAAAGCTATCTCCAGGTAGTGCTGCAACAGCAGGATCCAGGCTCCATCGCGCGCCAGCTGCAATATTTTTCGTATGTGTCACGAGCTAGAGCCAAGCTGATCGCCTCCATGCAAGCCAACCTCGGCAAGATCACCAGACTCAACGACGATACGGCGCAGGCGCTGCAAGCCATCACCAACCTCAAAATCGCACAGGAGCAGGAGCGGCGCGAACTGCAGGCGCAAAAGGATGAGCGCAGCAAGGTGCTCAAAAAACTCGCCTCCAAGATCAGCGCCCAGCGCGGCGAGATAGACAAGCTCAAGCGCGATGAAAAGAGCCTGTCACAACTGGTAGAGCGCCTGGCGCGTATTGCGCAACAGAAAGCCGCCCAGCAGAAAAAAGAACAAAGACTGGCGCAGCAAAAGCAGGCCAAAACCAACAAGCGCAGTAACACTAGCAGCCAGCCCCAGGAAGAAACCGCCCCTAGCCAGCAAACCCCGGTGGGGACTAACAACGCTCTGCCGACCAATGCCTTTGATGGCGGCAACTTTGCTGCCCTGCGCGGCAAGCTCAACCTGCCGGTGCGCGGCGATGTCACCAATCGCTTTGGTGCGGCGCGCGAAGACACCGGCGTTTCATGGAAAGGCCTGTTCATCAAATCCAGCGAGGGCAGCGATGTAAAGTCTGTCGCCAGCGGCCGCGTAGTATTTGCCGACTGGATGCGCGGTTTCGGTAACCTGCTCATCATCGACCATGGCGATGGCTACATGAGCCTGTACGGTAACAACCAGGCCTTGCTGAGAAAAGTCGGCGACACGGTCAAGGGTGGCGACACCGTTGCTTCTGTCGGCAACAGCGGCGGCAATGAAAGCTCAGGCCTGTATTACGAGTTGCGCAAGCAGAGCCGACCATTTGACCCGCTGAGCTGGAGCGTACTCAGGTAATCCCGGCTGACAGCCGCTACGGCTAAAGCTTTGCGAAAAACACCCGTTATCGGGTTGTAGCCTGCCACATTTCGCGACTGTGGCATCAGCTCATCTCCGAGAGGAATTGGGGCCACAACAGTGATAATGCCATTTTACTGTTGTGGTACCCTTTTCACATTGCATGCTCTTCCGGCTCTATACTAATTTATTAATTTCTATAACCACGGACCGATGGCCACCATAACCAACCTATCCAGTAAAAAAGTGCTTATCGTTGAAGATATGCCTGAAGTGCGGAACCAGCTGCAAATGTCCATGTCCTCGCTGGGCCTGGAAAAGCTGGTGGTCGTGGCTACCATCAAAGAGGCCATGGAGAAATTTGAGAGCATTCGCTTCGACGTGGTGCTGTCCGACTACAACCTGGGTGAAAGCACCAACGGGCAGCAGTTTCTGGAATATCTGCGCACGCATGACCTGTTACCGCGTAACTGCATCTTCATTATCATCACCGCCGAAAACTCCTACGAAAGCGTATTAACCGCAGCCGAGTGCATGCCGGATGACTACCTGCTTAAGCCATTTACCGCAGGCCAGTTCCTGGCAAGATTTGAGCGCCTGCTTGAGCGCCAAAAGGTGCTTGAACCGATAGACCAGGCGCATGACAAGAAAAACTGGCACAAGGTGATTGCCGAGTGCGACACCATTCTTGCGCTTAAAAACAAATACTACGTCGATATCTGCAAAATCAAGGCCGCAGCGCTGCTGCGCATGGAGCGCATTGATGATGCCATCCAGCTATATAAGGAAGTGCTGCAATTAAGGGATCTGCCCTGGGCGCAATTGGGCCTAGCCCGCGCGCAGGCCAAACTCGGCAACAAGCAGGCTTCGGACGAGATCAGCAGCAAGCTGATGCAAACCAACCCGCAGTTTATCGCGGGCTTCGACTTTGCCAGCGAAGTCATGATGCAGGACAACAAACCACAACAGGCGCTGGAAATTCTTAAGCAAGCCGCCGCTGCATTCCCGGGCAACCTGAATCGTACCCGTCAGGTAACTGCCCTGGCGATGGCCAATGGCGACCATGCCACGGCAGAGCAACTGATGGCGGAAATCATCAAGAAGCACAGGCACTCCCCCGTACGCGAAGCAGCAGACTTTGCCCTGCTGTCTCGCGCCATGACTGAGCAAGGCAAAACCAAGGAGGCACTATCCACCCTGAAAGCGGCCAGCAGCCAGTTTAGTGATGCCAATAGCCTGATCGTGCTGGCAGCCAGCAGCAGCATCGCCCACCTCAAGGACGGCAACACGCAAGCGGCCGAAGCGGCCCTTACCGAAGCGCTGGCGGGAGATACGCGCTTATTGCCGCCATCCGTGGCAGCCACCCTGGCAGAAGCTTGTTTCGCCGCCGGGCGTGAAGAGGCGGCCAACGACCTGCTGAAGCAGATCCTGCAAAACAACCCAGATGACCTGCGGCTGCAGAACAAGGTAAAAATGGTGTGTGCCATGGCGGGCAAGGATATGGACGAATCTTCCAGCCTGATCCAGGAAAGCGCCAAGGAAATCATCAAAATCAATAATGACGGTGTGCGCAAGGCGCAGGCTGGTGAATACAAGGAGGCGATTGCGTTGATTGTCGCTGCAGCCGATCGCCTGCCCAACAACCTCAATATACTCAGTAATGCGGCGCTGATTCTGGCTGTTTCCATCGCCAACAGTGCCAGCAAGGACGAGTTGCAGCTCTGCCTGCAATACCGCCAGAAGGTGATGAATAAAAACCCCTCGCATCCCAAATTGGCACAGATCGATGTCATGCTGAAGAAAGCGAAAAGCGCCGCATGAACGAGCTGATACTAGCCGTGATCCATGATGCAAAAAACAGCCTGGGGGAACTGGTGTTTCGCCTGGAAGCACGCGGCGGACTTGCTGCCGAAATCGAATCACTGATGCACACCTCCAACCGCCTCACCAACGTACTGTTATGGCACCGGCAGCAAGAAGGAACAATGTCCATCCGCATAGATTCGGCATCGCCGGCAGATTTGCTGGAGGAGATGACCATCGAGTTCGGGCAGCTGTTTCCCAAGCTCACTATAGAAAGCGATGCCGGCAACGCCCCTGCTTTCTGGTTTTATGATGAAACCTATATCCGCCTTGCCCTGGGCAATGCCCTGCACAATGCCTGCCACTTCGCCAAGGAAAAGGTACAGTTATTGGCCGCAGAGCTTGATGGCAAGCTGGTGCTGGTCGTCCGCGACGATGGCGCAGGGTTTAGTGACGACATGCTGGTACGCCACAGCCAACATCAGCTAGCCGATGTCTCACGCAGGGGCACCGGCCTGGGTCTGGTGCTGGCATCTGCGATTGCCAGCCTGCATACCAGTAAAGGTGAGCATGGGCAGGTGGTGCTGGGCAATGACCAAGGCGCCGTTTTTGAGCTGCATCTGCCCTAATTTTCTATATGCTGCTGGTCTTAGGCGAGCGGGGCCGGCCTTCTGAGCCAGAACTTCCAAGATAGCGTTAACATAGAAAGACGACTGAAAAGTTGGGTAAAGCTGGTTGATGCCAACTGCCTGCCTGTGTTGCAATACACGCCATCCACCAACATTCGAGCCCATAAAAAGCTACCTGGAAAATGATGTATGCACAACGATAAGCGCCCGCCTTTTACCCGCCGCAATATGTTGCAGCTGCTGGCAGCTGCCAGCGCCAACCTGCTCACCGGCTGCGGCACAGACCTGCTCCCCAACCGGGGCAAAACCTCATCCGCCAACCTGGCGTGCATAGTGACGCCAGAGCAAACCGAAGGGCCTTATTTCGTCGATGAAAAGCTGATGCGCTCGGATATCCGCTTTGACCCTGCTGACGGCTCAATACAAGAAGGCCTGCCGCTAACGCTGGCTATCAATGTGTATTCGGTGGGCATTACCAACTGCCAGCCGCTTAAGGATGCCATCGTGGACATCTGGCATTGCAATGCCGAGGGAGTGTATTCGGATGCCAAAGACAGAAGTTTTGATACCAGAGGCAGGAAGTTCCTGCGCGGTTACAAGCAGACGGATGACCAGGGCAGCGTGAAGTTTTTTACCATTTACCCTGGCTGGTATGATGGCCGCACCGTGCATATCCACTTTAAAATCCGCACTACGGATACCCAGGGCAAAACGCATGAATTCAGCTCGCAACTCTATTTTGATGATGCCTTGAGCGACCAGGTTTTTGCCACAGAGCCCTATGCCAGAAAAGGCCAGCGCACCACGCTTAATCGCAATGACGGCATTTATGAGGATAGTGGCCCTCAACTGACGCTCAAGCCTACCAAAACTGCCGATGGCTATAACGCCAGCTTTGATGTGGGCTTGAACTTTGCCTGATTTGGCATGCGGCTAGCTATGCAGGTTTTTGGACCTGTACGCTTTCAGCAAAACACTCACCGCCAACGAACCAAGCCCAAGGCCCAGCCCTAATAGCACAATGGCACTGACATGGTCGCGTATCACCGGGATATTGCCGAAGAAATAGCCACCTACCACCAGCGACCCTACCCAGATGACGGCACCTGTCGTCATGGAGTACAGAAACTTGCTGAAGGTCATGGCGGAGATCCCGCCAACAAATGGGGCAAAGGTGCGCACCACGGCAATAAAGGGTGAGAGGAGAAACGTAATGCGGCCGTATTTTTCGTAGAAAGCGTGCGACTTTTTCAGTGCTGTCTGATCCAGCCATTTGTGCTGATGCGAGAATATCCGCTGGCCAAATTTACGCAGCATCTGCCTGCCTATCCAGTAGTTCAGCAGGCTCCCCACAATTGCAGCGACCACCAGCACGGGGATCAGTATCCACACATTCAACACCCCCACCGCACACAAGGCACCGCAGAAAAACAGCAGCGGATCGCCCGGTAAAAAGAACAGGGGCAGCAGGCCCATTTCGCAAAATACAATGAGGAAAAGTATCGCGTAAGTGAGGTCGCCATGCATGGCGATCACCGTATTGATATACTGTTGCTGATTCAAGCCCAGGCTCAGCATGCCCCAAATCAAATCCACGGTTATTCGGGCTTGTTCACTTCACAGGTATTGATGCCCATAAGGCTATATGCCGGGCACCAACGCGCCAATGCCGTCGCGATATACACAAGGCCCAGCAAACCCACCCATTTCAGTGGCGACTCCAGCAGAAACAGCAGGCTCAACAACGCCACACCGGCCAGCAACCTGAAAATACGATCCAATTTACCAACATTTGTTTTCATAGCGCTCTCCTCAGTATCCATTCAACGCCATTAGCCAACGACTTTGCAGATATCCCGCACCAGGGCTGGACCCTTGTATATCAGCCCACTATACACCTGCACCAAGCTGGCGCCAGCGGCTATCTTTTCCACGGCATCGGCACTGCTTAATATGCCACCTACGCCGATGATAGGCAGCTCCCCGTCCAATTGCCGTGAAAGCTGCTGGATCACCAAAGTCGATTTATCGCGCACCGGGGCGCCCGAAAGGCCACCGGTTTCTGCCGCATTGGGCAAGCCTTGCACTGCATCCCGCGCCAATGTGGTGTTGGTCGCAATCACGCCATCAATGTGGTGGCGCTTGAGCAAGCCGGCAATCTCGGTGATTTGTGCCTCATCCAGATCCGGCGCGATTTTCAGTGCGATAGGAACATAACGCCCATACTGGTCTGCGAGCATGCTCTGCTCCACCTTCAGAGCTGCCAGCAAGGCCGCCAAGGCATCTTTCTCCTGCAACTGGCGCAGGTTCTTGGTATTGGGGGATGAAATATTCACCGTGATGTAACTGGCATGCGGGTACACCTTGCGCATGCAGATCAGGTAATCATCCACCGCATTCTCATTGGGCGTATCAAAATTTTTGCCGATATTGATACCGATAATGCCGCGGTAGCGTGTGGCCTTCACATTCTCAATCAGCGCATCCACACCCAGATTATTAAAGCCAAAGCGATTGATAATGCCCTGCGCTTCGGGCAGCCGGAACAGGCGTGGCCTGGGGTTGCCAGGCTGCGGGCGCGGCGTTACCGTACCCACCTCGATAAAGCCAAAACCCAGCCCTGCCAAGCCATCAATATAAGCCCCGTTCTTGTCCAAGCCGGCAGCCAGGCCAACCGGGTTAGGGAAAGTCAGGCCCATTACCTGACGGGCAATGCATTCCGCTGGCTTGGGCAGCAGGCTCAGCAGGCCAGTTTTTTGTGCAAGCTTGAGGCTTTTTAATGTGAGGTCGTGGGCCTTTTCAGCATCAAGCTGGAAGAGGAAAGGTTTTGTAAGTGAGTAGATATCCATGCGGGGGATTTTACTTGAAAATGAGGTTGGACGTTGGAATGCGGTGGTGGGAGTTTGGTTAAATGTTGTGAAAGGGGATGGCTTGGGAGGCGCATAGATATTGCTTCCTAGAGCCTTGGCTTATAGCTGGTTTATTGTTAATGCAGATGAAGTTTGTTGCTTGTCGGGGGTAGCCCGACAGCTAGTTACTTTCTTTTCACCAACAAAAAGAAAGTAACCCAAGAAAGTGCCGCCCCGATTCCGCTTATTTCCGAGGCTGCAAACTTAAGTCAGGCAGCACTCGAACTCGCCCTAGCGGCTTGCAAAAACCACAAGCCACCGCGGAACTCAAACAGGCGATTGCCGAAATCTCCTGCCTTAAATTCACATCCTCGGCGCGTCATAAGGGGGAGGTAAAGCAAACCTCGGTGAAGCCTCATTCCGGCTTATGCCGGAATGAGGCAGGGTTTTGACTTGCCATCCCCTAGCTCACGCTGAGTAGCGCAGACAAAATAAGGGATGTCGGCGAGCACTGTCTGAAGTCCGCAGTAGCTCACGAGTTGTGTGAGCTACTAGGCTGAGTTGCGCAGCCGCTTATTTTGTCGAGCAACGCAAGGCAGCCGTAGGCCGTGAGGTCGGGGTGTCTTTTTGTTTGGTACCTTTATTTTGGACAAGCAAAATAAAGGTACTCGCCTAGAGGCGAAAAGGTAGATTTAATTTATCCTATATACGCCGCACTCTAAATATATAAAACTTATAATATTCATATCAAATAGACTGATCCATTAATGCGCGTATATCACTTTGTAAATTCGGAGTTTGGCCTAGAAGACTTACGCAAACGCCGTTTAAAAATTGCCACACTCAATGAGCTCAATGACCCCTTTGAACTATTCGGCGTTAGCCTTGGGGATTCAACTCTTCGTGATGCCTTTAGTAAGATGAAAAACCAATTAGCATCAAATCGTGGCTTACTCTGCTTTAGCCGTAATTGGCAAAATCCAGTTCAGTGGAGTCACTATGCAGCAAAACATACTGGAATTTGTCTAGGTTTTGATATTCCTGATGAGCATCTCGGAGCAGTTAACTACTCGCGTAAACGACTAGTTGTTGCTGCAGAAAAATTTCAACATGCCGCTGAAATTGATATTGAAACTCTTACACGGTTTCTGTTTACAAAATACTCTCATTGGAAATATGAAAACGAAATGAGGTCTTTTGTCACTTTGGACGAAAAAGATCCAGATACTAATTTATATTTTTGTGAGTTTTCAGATAGCTTAAGATTATCGACAGTCATAGTAGGAGCCCAATCCAGTATTACACGAATAGCTCTCAATGAAGCGCTAGGCGAGCTATCAAAAGACGTGAAAACATTCAAAGCTCGCCTAGCCTTTAATTCATTTAGAGTTGTACGTCAGCGTAATTCTAAGCTATGGGTTTAATCCATAAAACCCGGCATATCTTACCCCAGCGCTACTTCCACCAAATTATCCGAAAACGTAGTCGAATGTCCCATATCCCCAAACTCCGCTGAACTAATACAATTCACCGTACCATTATTCAACTGCCGCCAATAACCCAGCGTGGCCACCACTATCCCTGCATTCACATCCTCTGAAATTTTAGCCACGCCTTCAAAAGCACCTCGGTCATTAAACACTTTCACCACTGCGCCTTCTTTGATATTGCGCGCTTGTGCATCCAGCGCGTTGATCAGCACAAACTGTTCGCCCTGGCCTTTAATCTTCTCTGCCACATTGGCGTAGCAGGAATTCAAAAAGCCATGGCTCTTGGGTGAAATGATGTTCAGGGGATACTTGGCTGCCAGCTCCGGGTTGGTATCCGGCGTCTCGCGTGAGGCGACGTAATCTGGCAATGGGTCCAGGTCTTCCAACGGTTGGAAGCCTTCGTACATTTGACGGAATGGCCCGGCTACAAAGTTCTTGGCACCTTCCGCCATGAAATGGCACTTACCGGTAGGCGTTGGGAACTCGCCTTTAGCATGGCGCGCACGGGTGTCTTTATCGCCAAAGGCTTTCAGGCGTGCAAAGCCGTGTTTGCGCAGGTAGTCCAGATCAATGCCATCGCAGGTGGGTGAGCTCCAATCCACATAGTTTTCCAGACATTCGGTATCGTTCCATTTAAAGTTATCTTCTTCATACCCCATACGCTTAGCAAGTTGCCTGAAGATTTCGTTATTGGGGATGGCCTCGCCGGGCGGGTCTATGCATTTCTCGTTATAGGTCAGGTAGAGATGCCCCCATGACAGGATCATGTCTTCCATCTCGGCGCCCATGGCGGCCGGAAGGAGAATATCGGCATAGGCCGCTGTGTCTGAGATAAAGTGCTCGGCCACCACCAGGAACAAATCTTCGTTTTCCAGGCCTTTGACGATCTTATCGGTCTCAGGTGCTTGCGTGAGAGGGTTGGTATTCCACACCATCATGGATTTAATCGGTGTTTTGAGGTTCAATTCACCAGTGAGTGCACGGCCCAATTGCAGGTTATTAACAACTGGTGTGCCCTCCGGAATCAGATCGGGGCGGGAAATCACATCAAACTTATAAGGGTGCTCCCACACCGGGAACTGCAAGGCTCCGCCACCGACATGACGCCATGCGCCGATTAAAGCCGGCAAGCATGTCACCGCGCGTATGGCCTGGCTGCCACCATAATTGCGCTCCAGCGCCACGCCCAAGCGGATTGCGGCTGGTGGCGTAGTGGCATACTCGCGTGCGAATTTGCGGATATCCTCGGCAGCAATGCCTGTGATCTTTTCTGCCCATTTCGGGGTTCTGGTTTTGGCACGTTCGGCCAGCTCTTTGTAGCCTACGGTGTAGTTATCAACATAGTCCTGGTCAACCAGGCCTTCGCTGATAATCACGTTCATCATCGCCATCGCCAGTGCGCCATCAGTGCCGGGCTTGGGTACAATGTGCCAGTCGGCTTCTTTCGCGGTTTTGGATGCGTAGGAATCGACCACTACTACCTTGGCGCCCCTCTTTTGCGCTTCGTGGATGATATGCCAGTGATGCAAGTTGGTACTCACAGAGTTACAGGCCCAGATGACGATGTATTTGGAATGACTGAAGCTTTCCGGGTCTACACCTGCGGTTGGCCCAACAGTGAGCAACCATGCGGTACAGGAGCCTTCGCCGCAAAATGTACGCTCACACACAGTAGCACCCATGCGGTTGAAGAAGGCATCACCGCCATTCAGCCCATGTACCAGGCCCTGATTACCGAGATAGCTATTGGGCATGATGGCATGGGGGCCATCTGTGGCAATGATGGCTTTCCATTTACTGCTGATCTCGTCCAGCGCTTCATCCCAGCTGATGCGCTTGAACTGTTTGCTGCCTTTGGGGCCGGTACGCTTCATTGGATAAAGCAGGCGATCCGGATGGTAATGGCGTTTTTCGTAATCCTTGAGTTTGACGCACAAGCCGCCCCGCGTCATGGGATGTTCAGTATTGCCTTTGACACTGATTAGCTTGCCCTCTTGGACCGTGTAGACCATGGAGCAGGTATCCGGGCAATCATGCGGGCAACCACCGTGGAAAGTTGTTTGAACTGCCTCTGCGATTTGATTCATGCTGATTCTCCTCTATTGTTTCAATCAACGGTACGCTATCTAATTTGCTCTAGATTTATTGGAAACGCCATACTTGTATACAGGGCAGTATATGCCTATTTTTTGTGGATGAGAATAGTAAAATTTGTAACTGAAGCCATATTTTCAAACAAAAAAAGAGGCGCCAGAAGACGCCTCTTTTTGTTACTGATTTCCCACTAAACCACTAGTTTCTTGCTAAAACCCTAGCAATCCAGCACGGTAATTTTCTCCGACAACCTGATCATGCGCTCTGCCGGGGTCACCCACACGATGCCATCGCCAACCTGGCCGGTATGGCCAACCTCTACCAGTATCTGCAGTACCCCCTCGACCAAATCATCTGGTGTGACCATCTCGATGCGCACTTTGGGACTGTAATCGGTCAGCTCCTCACGAATACCCAATGCAGGTTTTGCCAGATGATGGCCGCAACCCTCTACCTTGCTCACCGTCATGCCGGGGAAACCCTTAATGTTACGCAGCGCAGAGCGAACTTTAGCTAACCTGCCTGGTTGAATGACTGCTTTAATTTCTTTCATAACTTTCCTTATTAAAAGTCTATGTAGACTTAAGCCTCTATCCTGGCTTCTTCGAACTTACGATATAACGTCGGCACCACCACCAGGGTTAACAAGGTAGAGGTAATCAGGCCGCCAATCACCACAATCGCCAGCGGCCGCTGAATTTCAGAACCAGGGCCGGTAGCAAACAGGAACGGCACCAGTGCCAACATCGCGACCGTCGCTGTCATCATCACCGGCCTGAAACGCTGCTTGCAGCCCTGCACAATCGCTTCCATCTGGCTCATGCCTTCATCGCGCAGGCTACGGATATACGACACCAGCACCACGCCGTTGAGCACGGCGATACCCCACAATGCGATAAAGCCTACTGAGGCGGGCACAGACAGGTATTCGCCGGTGACAAACAGGGCAAATATCCCGCCTATAGAGGCAAACGGCAGCACCATGATAATCATGGTGGCATAACGCACCGAGTTGAACAGCAGAAAGAGCAGGAAGAAAATCGCGCCTATGGTGATAGGAATAATCACCGACAGATGCCCCAACGCACGCTCCATGTTCTGGAACTGGCCACCGTACTCCAAATAGTAGCCATCAGGCAGCTTGAGCTTTTTATCCAGCACTTGCTGTAGCTCGGCAACAAAACCGCCAAGATCTCGGTCTTTCACGTTGATCCCCACCACGATACGGCGCTTGGCCAGCTCACGGCTGATCTGTGCCGGCCCATCCCTGACCTCGATTTTGCCGAGGTCACGCAAGGCAACTCTGGAACCATTGGGGGAAGTGATCAGGATATTACTGATCGCTTCAACATTATTGCGGAAACTTTCCGGATACCGAATCGCTGCACTGAAACGGCGCTGGCCCTCGAAAATTTCGGTCGCCACTTTACCACCAATTGCCGTTTCGATCACATCGTGGATATCGGATGCATTGATGCCCTGGCGTGCAATGGCCTGTCTATCCACCACCATATTCAGGTACTGCTGGCCTGAGACTTTCTCCACGCGCATATCGGTAGCACCGCGAATTTCACCTGCCAGTTTGGCAATTTCTTCAGCTTTGGCTTTCAGCGCAACCATGTCCTCGCCAAACACCTTTACAGCTACATCAGAGCGCACACCCGTCAGCAGTTCATCCACACGATCTGAAATCGGTTGTGCCATCACCACCTGCGCACCTGGTAACACGCGCAACTGTTTCTGTATCTCGGCAGCAATGGTGTCTTGCGTCCAGCCCTCAGGCCACTCTTTACGCGGTTTAAGGCTAACAATAGGTGACGACTCATTCTGACTTTGCGGGTCTGCCGGACTTTCACCGCGACCAAGGCCTGAAATCGCCGACTTCACCCCTGGTATTTTCGAGATGATTTTCATCGCCTCCATTTCCATCTTGATAGACTCTTCCAGCGAAATGTTAGGCACGCGAATCACGTTGGGCACAATCGAGCCTTCCTTCATCTCGGGGATGAAGGAAGTGCCAAGCAGGGGCACCGTCAGTATGGCAGCCACGAATACGGCCACCGCGGCCAGTATGGTTTTCTTCTCATTCTGCAGCGCCCAGTTAAGCATGGAAACATAGGGCCGCTTGATAGCCTGAATCAGCCTGGTGTCTTCGCCGCTACCGCCCTTGAGCATGTAAGAACACATGACTGGTGAGAGGGTTAGTGACAGTATCAGCGATACAAACAGCGCAATAGCGATGGTCAGTGCCAGCGGGGCAAACATCTTGCCTTCCATGCCCTGCAGGGTCATCAGCGGTAGGAATACCAGAATGATGATACCTACCCCGAACAATACCGGGGTGGCGACTTCCGAAGCGGCCTCAAACACCACGCGTATTTTGCTTTCATCTTTGCGGTGCCCGAGTTGATGGAAGGTGTTCTCCACCACCACGACCGAGCCATCCACCATCAAGCCGATGGCAATGGCAAGGCCGCCCAGTGACATCAGGTTAGCGGAGATGCCGTAATAGTTCATGGCCATGAAGGTGATCAATGGGGTCAGTATCAGTGTGCCGACAACGATGAGGCTGGAGCGCACATCGCCCAGGAACAGGAAGAGAATGACGATCACCAGGATGATGCCTTCGATCAGCACCTTGACCACGGTATATAGTGCCGCATCGACGAGCTCGCTACGGTCATAGAACGGCACGATCTGCAGGCCGCTGGGCAACATGCCTTTTGCATTGATTTCTTTTACCCGCGCCTTGATGCGGCTCACTACTTCCTTGGCATTGCCGCCCCGCATCATCATGACTATGCCGCCAACAGACTCGGTGTCGCCATTCTTGATCAAGGCACCTACACGCACTTCGTGGCCAAGCTGCACTTCAGCAACATCGCGCATATACACCGGAGTGCCGTTCTGTTCTTTCAACACAATGCTTCTAATATCATCCAGGCTCTGGATAAGGCTGACGCCACGCACCAGGTATTGCTCGGCATTCTGCGGCAGTATGCCGCCGCCGCTATTGGCGTTATTGCGAGCCAACGCCGTGTATATATCCTGCAGCTTCAAGCCGTAATGGCTCATGCGGTCAGGATTAACTAAGGCCTGGTATTGTTTGACGTAACCGCCTTGTGAGTTGATTTCTGCCACACCGGGGATGCCGCGCAACATAGGCCGGACTATCCAGTCCTGGATAGAGCGCCTGTCGGTCAGGTCTTCCTCACTCAGCGTTTTATTGCCATCCCCTGGTTTATCCAAGGTGAACTGGTACACCTCACCCAAGCCGGTGGAAACGGGGCCAAGGATAGGCGTTACGCCTTCAGGCATGCGGTCTGCTACCTCCATCAGGCGCTCCATGACGAGCTGCCTGGCGAAATAGACATCAGTACTTTCAGTAAAGACCAGGGTAATCAGTGACAGGCCATTCTTGTTCAGCGACCGCATCTCGGTGAGCCCCGGCAATCCGGTCATGGAAATTTCCAGAGGCACTGTAATGAAGCGCTCGACCTCCTCAGGCGAGCGCCCTGTTGCCTGGGTGGCGATTAACACCTGTACGTTAGTGACGTCAGGGAATGCATCAACAGACAATCTCTGTACTGCAAAAAGACCCGCGACCATCAGGGCCAGTGCAATCACTACAACGACAATACGCTGGCGCAAAGCGCTACGAATCAGGGATTCAATCATAGAAATTTCCAGTAATGAAGAGTGTTGATGTGTTGCAATCCAGCTTATTAAGCGTTGAGATTTTCATGTTGTTTTATTCGACACGTTAAAGATGCTGCACTCTAGTAATTAAACATGCTTTAACCAGCAACCTCGCTCTGCATCATAACAAACATCAGTATCACTATGCAGTTCTATGCTTCATAGTGGGGCATAAAAGATTGTAAAGGTAAAAAAACAAAAGCCCCCTTTCGGGAGCTTTTGTTTTCAGGGTAAGGACACTTTTTACTGAGCGCCTATTTGCAATCGATCACGGTAATCTGCTCAGAAAGCCGGATAAGCCGCTCCGCCTGCGTGACCCACACAATACCATCACCCACCTGCCCGGTATGCCCGACTTCTACCAGTATCTGCAATAAGCCTTCAACCAGCTCATCGGGCGCAACGATCTCTATCCTGACCTTGGGGCTGTAATCCGTCAGCTCTTCGCGCACCCCATGCATGGGCTTGGCCACATGGTGCCCGCACCCCTCCACCTTGCTGATCGTCATGCCGGGAAACCCTTTGATATTACGCAGCGCCGAGCGGACTTTCGCGAGTCGATGAGGTTGTATTACCGCTTTAATCTCTTTCATGTCTGCACTCCATATTAGGCTTCGACTCTTTCTTCCTCAAACCAGCGATAAAGCGTAGGAAGAACGACCAGCGTTAAAATTGTAGAAGTAATCAAGCCACCTATCACCACAATCGCCAATGGCCGTTGCACTTCCGAGCCCGGGCCAGTAGCAAACAGGAATGGCACCAGGCCAAGCATGGCCACTGTCGCCGTCATCATCACAGGCCGGAAACGCTGAGCACAGCCCTCTGCAATGGCTTCAAGCTGCGACCTGCCTTCATCTCGCAAGCTGCGGATGTAGGAAACCAGCACTACCCCGTTTAAAACGGCTATCCCCCACAGCGCAATAAACCCGACTGAAGCCGGCACCGAGAGGTATTCCCCAGTGACGAACAAGGCTATCACGCCGCCGATAGAGGCAAACGGCAACACCAGGATAATCAATCCCGCAAAACGTACTGATTTAAACAGCAAGAACAAGAGGAAGAAAATCGCCGCAATGGTGATGGGAATAATCACCATCAAGTGGCTCATGGCGCGCTCCATGTTCTGGAATTGCCCGCCCCATACCAGATAATATCCCTCTGGCAATTTGACCTTGCTTTCCACCGCTTGTTGCAACTCACCCACAAAACCACCCAGATCACGGTCTTTTACGTTGACCCCAACCACGATGCGGCGCTTTGCAGACTCGCGGCTAATTTGCGAGGGGCCGTCCAGCACCTGGATATTGGCCAGATCGGTAAGCGCAACCTTGGACCCATTGGATGAGGTCATGAAAATATGGCTGATGGCATCCTCATCGTTACGGAACTCCTCCGGGAAGCGCACTGCAGCACCAAATCTACGTTCACCCTCAAAGATCTCCGTAGCCACTTTGCCGCCGATAGCCGTCTCAATGACATCATGCACATCGGCCACGTTAATGCCGTGGCGGGCGATAGCGTCGCGGTCAATATCAATCACCAGATACTGCTGCCCGGTGACTTTTTCGACACGCATATCGGAAGCGCCTTTGATGCCAATGGCAATTTTTGCAATCTCATCCGCCTTGGCCTTGAGCACCGAAATATCGGAACCAAAGATTTTCACCGCAACGTCGGATTTCACCCCGGTGACCAGCTCGGCTACACGGGCTGCAATCGGCTGCGACATCACCACCTGAATACCGGGAATGCCCTTGATTTTTTCGCGGATGGCATCAGCAATGCTGTCCTGGTTCCAACCCTTTGGCCACTCTGCACGCGGCAACAGACTGACGATAGGGGTAGACTCATTCTGGCCTTGCGGGTCTGCCGGACTTTCGCCACGCCCCAAACCTGAAACCACCGTTTTTACACCGGGGACTTCGGTAATGGCTTTCATGGCAACCGTTTCAAGGGCTATCGACTCTTCTATCGAAATATTTGGCGTACGCACAATACTCGGCACGATAGAGCCTTCCCGCATTTCAGGGATAAACGCTGTGCCCAGGAACGGAAACAGCATGATCGTCCCCAAAAATACCAGCCCCGCAATCGACACTGTCTTTTTGGGGTTGCCCACAGCAGCATTCAGCAACTTGAGGTATGGCGTCTTCATCACGCGGATAAACCGGGTATCTTCACCACTGCCGCCCTTGAGCAGGTAAGAGCTCAGCGCCGGTGTTAATGTCAGCGACAGCACCAGCGAGACGAACAGGGCAATTGCGATAGTGTAGGCCATGGGGGCAAACATCTTGCCTTCCATACCCTGCAAGGTCATCAATGGCAGGAATACCAGGATGATGATGCCCACCCCGAACAATACCGGGGTAGCCACTTCCGAGGCGGCTTCAAACACAACCCGCACGCGGCTTTCACCTTTGCGGTGCCCAAGATGGTGGAAGGCATTCTCGACCACCACTACAGAACCATCGACCATCAGGCCTATCGCTATGGCCAAACCACCCAGCGACATCAGGTTGGCGGAGATGCCATAGTAGTTCATGGCCATGAAGGTAATGGCTGGCGTCAGTATCAGCGTACCCACCACAATCAGGCTGGAACGCACATCACCCAGAAACAGGAACAGGATGACGATCACCAGGATAATGCCTTCGATCAGCACCTTGACCACGGTATGCAAGGCGGCATCCACCAACTCGCTACGGTCATAGAACGGAACGATCTTCAAGCCACTGGGCAACATACCCTTATCATTGATTTCCTTGACGCGCTCCTTGATGCGGCTCACCACTTCCTTGGCGTTACCGCCACGTATCATCATCACGATGCCGCCCACCGACTCGGTGTCACCATTCTTGATCACGGCGCCCACACGAACCTCATGGCCGATATTGACCTCGGCCACATCCCGCATATACACCGGCACACCGTTCTGCTCTTTCAGCACTATATTGCTGATGTCTGCGGCACTCTTTACCAGGCCTACGCCGCGTATCAAATACTGCTCGGAGTAATGCCGCAATATACCGCCGCCGCTGTTGGCGTTGTTGCGCTCCAGCGCTGTGTAGATTTCCTGCAGCTTAAGGCCGTAGTGGTTCATGCGGTCAGGGTTGACCAAGGCTTGATACTGCTTGACATAGCCACCCTGCGAGTTGATTTCTGCCACACCGGGAATACCGCGCAATAAGGGACGTACTACCCAATCCTGCACGGCACGTCGTTCTTTCAACTCTTCGACCGACAACTCTCGCTTGCCGTCATCGTCGCGATCCAGCGTGTATTGATAGACCTCACCCAATCCGGTAGACACTGGGCCGAGCACCGGCGTCACCCCGTCCGGCATGCGCTCCATCACTTCCATGAGGCGCTCCATCACCAACTGCCGGGCGAAATACACATCGGTACTGTCGGTAAACACCAGGGTAATAATAGAGAGGCCGTTCTTATTCAGGGAACGCATTTCCGTAAGGCCAGGCAAGCCGGTCATCGACATTTCCAGGGGCACGGTAATAAAGCGCTCGACCTCCTCTGGTGAGCGGCCTGTGGACTGGGTGGCGATCTGTACCTGGATATTGGTCACATCCGGAAACGCATCCACCGAGAGATTTTTAACGGCGAAGACACCGGCAATCATCAATGCGATGGCTAAAACTATCACTATGAGGCGCTGTTGCAGCGCCCCACGTATCAGGGATTCAATCATGGCTTACTCCAGTTCTTTGCGCTTGCGCTCGTTATTGAGATGAAATGCGCCTTCACTCACCACGATTTCACCTTCAACAACGCCACTGGTAACGGCAACCAAGCCGTCATACTGCGTCCCCAATACCACTTCGCGTAGCCGATACTTGTTAGGGGCAATCTGCACGAACACATGATCTTTATCGTTTTCACGCACTATCCCTTGCACCGGGATAGCCACCTTGGGCGTTGGCTTGGACTGCACCAGCATGGAAACAAGCATATCCGGCTTGATAGCGCCATTGGCATTTTCAATATCGGTACGCACCGTGACGGTACGTGTTTGTGGGTTAACAACATCGCCGACATAGATCAGCTTGCCGGTAATTTGCCTGTTTCCCAGCGCCGGAATTTCGATGTTGACATCTTCGCCTTCCTGGATCAGCTCAATTTGCTGCTCAGGAACTTCTGCGACTGCCCAGACATGCGACAAATCCGCGACAATAAACAGCTCTTCTGCCGGTTGCACCACCTGCCCGAGATTCACCTTGCGGCTAATCACAGTGCCTGAAACACGCGCAACCACACTGCTAAACGAGCGCATCTGACCGGAATTAGTCAGCTGCCTGATGGCCTGTTCGGACATGCCTAGCACCAACAATTGATCGCGTGCCGCAAATAAATCAGCTTGCGCCGCAGCCAGCTCGGCTTCCCGTCGTTGCAGTTCAGCAGCACTGATGACGTCAGACTCCAGCAACAGGCGCGCACGTTCCACAGCCTTGGTCTGCAAGCTGATCTGCTGCAAGGCCTTGATATACGAAAGCTGGTTCTGTGCCAGCTCGGTACTGTTTAAAGTTGCCAGAACCTGCCCTTGCTTAACGTGCTGCCCAAGTACTGCATCAATATCATGGATACGGCCAGTAACCGAAGCACCCAGACGGGCTACACGCTGCTCATCAACCTGTATGCTGCCAGGTACACGCAGAATTTCGCGGATATCCGACTTGCTCACCGTAGCCAGCTTGATTTGCTGCTGCAGTTGCGGGGTAATCTCCACCACATTAGGGTCAACTACTTCCGTCGCCGCTGGCGCAGCCTCTTCTTTTGCCTTACAGCCTGCCAGGCTAAGGGCAACCAATACACTTAACGCCACTACTTTTAATGCACGTATTTTTTGCGGGGTGGTTGTAGCAAAAAACATAGAATGAACAGCCATTGGGTTTTCCTTTTAATTTATGTATTCGGCAACAGCTCAGTACCGAGCAAACGCTCAATTTCCAGCATGGCGCTGACATAGTCATAGCGCGCGGCCAGGTAGTCCTTGCGTACAATGCGGAAAGTACGCTGTGCATCCAGGTAATCCAGTATGCCGCGCTCACCGAAACGGTAAGCAGCCTCAGCGGTTTTCAGCACGGCTTCCGACTGGCTAAGCAAGCCATTTTCGAAAGCGATGACTTGCTGCTGGGCAATCAGGTAACGCTGATACGCAGACTCCAGCTCGCGGTTCAAGGCAAGCTCACGATCACTCAGTATGGCTTGAACCTGGCGAACGCCGGCCGCAGCTTCGGCAATCTGGCCCTGGCGCTGGCTCCATAATGGCAGAGGGATGGCCACTCCAAAACGCATACTGGTCAAGTCGGGGTCTTGGTCTACACCTGCCTTTAAAGTCACCCCGGGGTTACGCAAACGTTCCTCCAGCCTTAGCTTAGCTTCTGCCGCTTCTGATGCAGCACGTATTTGTTGCAGCTGTGGGCTTTGCTCGATTTGTGCCCGCAATGAAGCCAGGGTAGGCAAGCTATCGGAAAGCGGCAACTCGCCGACCACATCATAATCAGTGGGCATGGAAGGGCCTATCAAGCCATGCAGGTAAGCCTTGGCCTCTATGACGCGCACCAGCGCAGCCTGATAGTCGCGCTCGGCCGCCAAAGACTCGGTATCGGCCTTGATCAGCTCATAGCGTGGGGCCTCACCGACATCAGAGCGCAGCTTCACACGCTCACGTATCTGTTGCAGCAAGTTACGGTCTTCTTCCACCAGCTTGAGCACAGCTTGCCGCTGTAGCACGTTGTAAAAAGCATCCTTGACGCGGGAGCGCAATTCCAGACGGGTAAGTTCACGTCCAACACCGGCTACCTTGACGTTAGATTCGGCGATACTTTGACGCGCACCGCGTACACCGGAGAATTCCAGTGGTTGCGATAGCCCCACACCCCAGTTATTTTTCACCTCATTACTACCGCTACGATAACGGCTTGGGCCTGCACCAACCTCAATTTCCGGGTTGATATAAGCCTTGGCCGTAGTGACGGAAGCGATTGCTGCATCTTCCTGGGCACGAGCGATGTTAATCGTGGGGTTGTATTGCACAGCATTATCGATGACTTGCTGCAGGGTAAAGGTCGGTGCCGCCTGAAGGCTCAGGCTGCACACCAGCAGTGTTAATAAAACCAGGTAGTGCAATGCGCTAAACTTGCGCATATCCATCAAAGCATGGCTTTTTGCACCACTTTGGTGCTCATTTCTCTTTATGCGTATATTCATATCATCCAGCTTGGTTATTCATACATTCTCGCCAAGACCTATGCTTAAAGGGGCTTAGCGAGATCGATAAAACAAGGTGAGCCACCGATGTTTAGCGTAACCAGCTATCACTATGCTAATAATCTATTGGTCCGATTAGACATAGCAAGGGTCACGCCAACCATCATGGTAGGCCTAAAAACTAAATGGCGGGAGGTCTTAGCAGGGGATTTTGAGCAGGTTGACGATATGTGCCGTCAGATAGGATGAGCTGAATAGAAGCCATCACTTGGGGGAGGGAGTAAGGTACCACCAACGTAGTAGGTTCGTTAGAGTCATGGTCGCCATAGGTTTCAACCTGAGGCATATCGACATAAGTTGGAATATCGAAATCCATCCCATAGCTGGCATGCGCCTGCTTGGACAGCACGCATAAGCACATAAACAGGCTTAGCATGACAATAATGGTTCTTTTTAAGTACATGTCTCTATTATTTTGTAATTAGAACTCAGGCACGTCGCCAGATAGTACCCTGCGGGGAATCTTCAAGCACAATACCATTCTGTATGAGTTCCTGCCTCACCCTGTCGGCTTCTGCAAAGTTTTTTGTGCGGCGGGCATCCAGGCGCAGTGCAATCATTTGTTCTATTTTATCCGGCGTATACCCATCAGCAGACACCTCACCCTGCAGAAAAGTTTCCGGCTGACGTTGCAACAGGCCTAAGATACCGGCCAGGCTCTTGAGCATTGATGCCGCTTCCTGCGCGCCACTTTTATTGACCTCATTCACCAACTCAAACAGCACGGCAAAAGCTTCCGGCGTATTGAAATCGTCATCCATGGCTGCTTGAAACCTTGCTGCCTGCGGCTGCTGCCAGTCAATTTCAGGCTGACCGCCCTGCTCAACTCCAGCAAGTTGTATGCCACGTAATGCTGTATACAAGCGAGACAGGGCCTGCCTGGCATCATCCAGGTGCTGGTCGGAGTAGTTGAGCGGGCTGCGATAATGCGCACGCAGGATAAAAAAGCGTACAACTTCCGCATCGTACTTTTTGAGCACTTCGCGTATAGTGAAAAAATTACCCAGAGATTTGGACATCTTTTCATCGTCCACCCGCACAAAACCGTTATGCATCCAGTAGTTCACAAAGGTGCAATCATGTGCTGCTTCTGACTGTGCAATCTCGTTCTCATGATGCGGGAACTGCAAATCCTGTCCGCCACCATGGATATCAAAATGCTTGCCCAAGTGGCAGGCCCCCATCACCGAGCATTCAATATGCCAACCAGGACGGCCTTTACCCCAGGGCGAATCCCAACTGGGCTCATTCGGCTTTGCGGCTTTCCACAGCACGAAGTCCATGGGATCGCGCTTGTGGGTATCAATTTCCACGCGCTCACCGGCGCGCAGGTCATCCACCGATTTACCCGAAAGTTTGCCGTAATCAGCAAAACTACTCACAGAATAGAACACATCCCCGTTATCTGCCGCATAAGCGTGGCCTTTGGCAATCAGCGTACTGATCATTTCCACCATGCCGACGATATGGGTAGTGGCACGTGGCTCAATATCCGGGCGCATCACACCCAGCTTGGCGGAGTCTTCATCCATGGCCTGTATATAACGGTGCGTCAGTGCTTCGATAGACTCGTTGTTCTCGTTAGCACGCTTGATGATCTTGTCGTCAATATCAGTGATATTGCGCACATAGGTGACATCCAGGCCCGAGGCACGCAGCCAGCGATTGACCATATCAAATACCACCATCACCCGTGCGTGACCAAGATGACAAAAGTCATAGACGGTCATGCCGCAGACATACATGCTGACCTTGCCTGCGACGATAGGGACAAAGGTTTGCTTTTCACGAGCGATGGAGTTATAGATTTTTAACATAGAGGTATTGAAGAGTTATCGCAGATTATCTGCCAGGCATTATCCACAATAATGTTCCCGGATTGAACACTATCCCAAATATATATGGTGAAAGCAGCATGAGCTATTGGTGATTGAATGGGCTTTTTGATAGAATCGGGGGCTTAAGACACATAGATGAAAAGTATATCATAATGCCCCTACCGCGCACTTTCTCCATCAATGTCCTCCTGGCTGTCTCGATACTAGTAGTTTCAACTTCGTTTCCCAAGGCCAATGCTGAAGACCTCAAAGATGTCACGCAACAACCCGCTCAGGTACAACAAGCTACCGCGTTCGACCGCATCAATGCGCACCTGAACGCTAATCCCAAAGACCTGCAAGCCATGTTCATCCGTGCCGTGATGCTGGCAGAGCAGAACCGTCGCGACGAAGCGATCAAGGCATTCACCGAAATTACCGAGAAATACCCTAACCTGCCAGAGCCTTTCAACAACCTGGCGGTACTATATGCAGAACAGGGCCAGTACGACAAGGCCAAGAAAGCGCTGGAAAGCGCCATCAAGACGCACCCAAGCTACGCCACCGCCCATGAAAACCTGGGCGACATCTATGCCAAGATGGCTTCAGAGGCCTATGACAAGGCTTTACAGCTAGACACGAGCAATACTCGCGCCCAGGGCAAGCTATCGTTGATTAAAGATATATTCATTGCAGGCAACAAACCTCCCGCGCTCACCAACAAGTTGCCGGACACTGCCAAGACAGTACCACCCAAGGTCGAACCCACGGCTCCTGTGCAGGCCAGCAAGCCGGCTGACACAAAACCAACCATGGCAGAGAAGCCAGCTGAAGTGGAACTGGCCCCCACCAAAGATGCCGATAACAGCAAAAATGTTAGCCGTGTAGTAACTCAGTGGGCCAAGGCCTGGTCATCTAAAGACGTTGATGCCTATCTTGCAAGCTATGCGAACAGCTTCCAGCCCCCTAAAGGCCAAAGCCGCAAGGAATGGGAACAAAACCGACGCCAACGTATTAACAAGCCGGTAAATATCCATATAGACATCTCAAATCTGCGCGTTATCATGAGCGATAGCAGCCACGCAAAAGCCAGCTTCAGGCAAAGCTACCGCGCAGGCAGCCTGGTACAAAGCACTTCTAAAACGCTGGTAATGGTGAAAAACAACGGCAAATGGCTGATTGAGCAGGAACTGGCTGGCCGCTAGCGCTTATACTGAATAGTTAACGCATGGCACGATCAATCAACAAGTATGGTCCATTTAATTAGTACATGAAAACATTGAAAGCCTTATTACTATCGACCCTGATAGCAAGTGCGCTCCTGCCTTGGAACGCAACGGCAATCAATCGTGCTGATTTTGCCTCATTGTTAGGTCATGGCAAGCCGGGCACGAAGATGCTAAGCGACAATCTGCCTGAAGAGCTGCTGGTGAAGAGCTTGCTCGAAGTCACACAAGGCCAGTTGCAGGATGCACTGGACACCATCAACCAGCTACTGGAAGCGGCACCCAACTTCAAGCTGGCCTACCTGGTGCGCGGCGACCTGCTGATGGCGCGCGCGCAGCAGTTTCAATCCTTTGGTAATCCTGCGGCAGATTCGACAGCGACCATTGCCGACTTCCAGGATGAAGCACGCAAGCGCATAGAGCGCCATCTGGCACAACAATCCCCGGGCAATCTGCCGGAACCGTTATGGCAACTGGATCCCAAACAGCAGTACGCAATTGTTGTCGATACGGAAAAGTCCCGCCTGTATCTTTATCGCAACGCGGGCGGTGAGCCAAAGTATGTTGCAGATTACTATGTGACCATAGGCAAGAATGGCAGCGAGAAAAAAAGTGAGGGCGACAAGCGCACTCCGATCGGGGTCTATTTTGCCGGCAGCAAGCTTTCCAGAAAGCTGGATGCTTTTTATGGTGATGCCGCCTATCCGCTCAGCTACCCCAATGAGTGGGACAAGCGCCAAGGCAAGAGTGGTAGCGGCATCTGGCTGCACGGCACCCCTCCCACCACTTATAGCCGCGCACCCCGGGCAAGTGACGGCTGCGTGGTCATCGCCAACCCGGACTTAAAATCACTGGCACCAATTTTACAGAGCGGGAACGTACCTTTTATCATTGCCAACAATTTGCAATGGCTGGAAGCCCAGCAGGAGCTCGGCAAGAAGGACAGCCTGAAGAAAGCACTGGAGCGCTGGCGTAAAGATTGGCAATCGCAAGATACTGATCACTACCTATCCCATTATTCCCAACAGTTTTCCAGCGATGCTGCAGGTTCAAACTCCATGAACTATGAAAGCTGGGCAGCAGAAAAGCGCCGCATTCAGGCCAGCAAACCAAAAGTAGACATCAGCCTGTCCAACATCAGCATGTTCAGCTACCCCGGCAGTTCAGCCCCTATGGCCGTGGTTACGTTTGACCAGTCATACAAGAGTCCTTACCTAGATAGCCAGATGCGTAAGCGCCAATACTGGATATTTGAAAACCAGCACTGGAAAATCATTTACGAAGGTGCTGCTTGAGTTATTTGAGTCGCTGCTTCACAACCTAATCTTCTAAACCCGTACTTAAAGGAAAATTCTCGTGGTTAAATTACATACCAACTTTGGTGAAATCACCCTGGAACTCGATGCTGAGAAAGCACCGATTACTGTCGCTAACTTTTTGCAGTACGTTGAAAGTGGTTTTTACAGCGACCTGATCTTTCATCGCGTCATTGCCGGCTTCATGATTCAGGGCGGAGGATTCGACACCAGCATGAAGCAGAAATCTGCCAATGCCTCCATCAAGAATGAAGCCAATAACGGACTGACGAATGACATGTACACTATCGCCATGGCACGTACTCCCAGCCCTGACTCTGCCAGCAGCCAGTTCTTCATTAATATCGCAGACAATGACTTCCTCAATTTCACTTCACCTACCTCGCAGGGTTGGGGTTACTGTGTGTTTGGCAAAGTGATCGCTGGCACTGACGTAATTGATAAAATCGCCAAGGTAAAGACTGGCAGCAGCAGCGGTCATCAGGATGTACCAGTTGAGCCAGTGATCATTGAGCGAGCAGAAGTTTGCTGATTAGTGACTGACCCTGTCATCCCTACCTCAAGAAACACCCTATGACTAGCGTCGAAAATGCTTCAAGCCACAGCCTGTTCATTTCCGACCTGCACCTTTGCAGCTCCCGGCCTGCGATTACACAGCAATTTCTCGCTTTCTTAAATACGACTGCCACTCAAGCCGAGGCCTTGTATGTACTGGGTGACCTCTTCGAGTATTGGGCTGGCGATGATGACCTGGACGATACGCATCATCAGGCAATAGTTGCAGCTTTCAAAGCACTCCAAGGCACCGGCACTACTATCTATTTCATGCACGGCAACCGTGATTTTCTGATTGCCCAAGTATTTGCACAGGCTGCTGGCATGCAGATACTGGACGACCCGACGCTGCTAACGCTTTATGGTCACCAGGTACTTCTTAGTCATGGCGATGCACTTTGCACGGACGATACAAGCTATCAGCAATTCCGTCAGCAGGTCAGGAATCCCGAATGGCAAAAGTCCTTCCTGGAACAACCATTATCTGCGCGTAAAGCGCAGATTGAAGCGTTGCGCCAGCGTAGTGAGAATGAAAAATCGCAGAAGTCACTAGCGATTATGGATGTGAACACCGAGGCAGTCACTGCCATTATCCGCGAGTACCACTATCCACAGTTTCTCATCCACGGCCATACCCATAGGCCGGCAAGGCATCTACTCACTGTTGATGGGCATAGCTGTCAGCGCTGGGTGTTGGGTGACTGGTATGAACAAGGAAGCTGCCTGCGCTTTGACAGCACAGGATGCAGCATGCATGGCATTTAGGCCGTGACTATGAAAAAAGTCATCGTGTGCATCAATTACCGTGCTAACCCCAATAACCCGTCATGCGGGGCAAGGGGCGGCATTGAAATCGCAGATATCATAGAAACTGCCATCACCCAGAAAAAGCTGGATATCCACTTACAGCGTTTTGAGTGCCTTGGGTTTTGCCACAAAGGGCCTAATTTGCGCTTCGCACCCGATGGCCGATTTTTTTACGGGTTGGCAGCTGATGATATGTCAGAAGTCCTGTCAGAACTTGAGGCATTTACCAAAGCACAACCGCATCAGGATTGAACACGCTTTTTCTCAGCCTGCATGCTTGCGGCATAGGCAAGCGTATCTTCCGCGGTGTATTGCTCTGCCTTCTTGCCCTTGAACACCAATAGCATCAAGCAACCATTAATCAGCACCACAAACACTTCCAAATACAGCAATGGCATGACTATTGCGCGGTAAGGCGGGTGCATAAATATAAAATAGAACCCTTCGAATGAGGGAATCACTGCCTTTGTCATGTGTGATATGTACTCAAACGGCGGAAACAGGATCACACCTACCAGATTAAGCACCACTAATATGATGGCGGCATTCCTGAAGTTAAATCTCTGATGCTGGGTTCGCCTGGCGTTTTCTACGGTGAGCAACCATAAAATACAAAGGTTGATAATGACAACCGCCGCCTCCAGATACAAGAAGCTTGAGTTAATGACAAAGTTTGCTGGCTTGGGTGAAAAAGCGAAGAGGAAGCCTGAGAAGATGCCTAAGCCGTTATGATTAATGGCGTTATCGTCATATGGCGGGAATGAAAAAATAATGGCAAGATTGACCATGGTCAACAGCACAAGTATCTTTTGCGTTCTTGTCATCAGCAATGGCTAAAGATAATTATTAAAGTGCATACCCGGGAATTTTGGACTCGTCGACTTCATCAATCTGTTCTGGCTCGAGAAATTGCTCTGCATAGCGTAAATATATCTTCTCGCGGATAAAAATATCAAACAAATCGGGATCAATATGATTTTCCAGCTTCATTTTTCCAAGAATAAACAAAGACTCAGTCAGTGTTTTGGCCTTTTTGTACGGCCTGTCGCGTGAAGTAAGTGCTTCGAATATATCAGCGATGCCCATAATCCGGGCTGGTACCGACATTTCTTCACGCTTCAACCCACGCGGATAGCCGTTACCATCCATACGCTCATGGTGGCCACCCGCATATTCAGGCACCCGCTTCAAACCCTTAGGATATGGCAGGGATTCCAGCATATTGATCGTCACGACAATATGATTGTTGATAATAGTGCGCTCTTCTGCCGTGAGTGTTCCGCGCTGAATACTCAGGTTGTAAACTTCATCTTCAGTCAAAAAATTTATCGCATGGCCATCTGCGTTAATCAACGAGTATTTGGCAATCTCCTGCACACGCTGCAGATGCTCTGGCGTCATGAATTCGCCACCGATATTGGCAATGCGCAAGAAGTTCTGGTCATCTGCCACCTGCTGCTGGAACGCAGCAAACTTAGCCTCCAGTTTGGCCACATCCACACCTCTTCCCGACCGCAAAGCTTCCACTTGTCGAGATAACATGTCACATTCAGCCTGCTTTACCAGCAACTCAAAGCGCTGGTCGATGAGGTTGATACGATCAAAAATCGTAGTCAATTTGGTGGGCTTATCCATCACGGCTTCTGGTGTGGTCACTTTGCCACAGTCGTGTAGCCAGGCCGCGACCCGCAGTTCGTAAACCTCTTTCTCACTCAACCTGAAGTCTTTTAGTGGCCCTTCATTATTACGAATGGCAGCATCCGCCAGCATCATCGTCAGCTCCGGCACGCGCTGGCAATGGCCACCGGTATAAGGTGACTTCTCGTCAATCGCATCTGCGATCATTTCGATAAAAGCCTCAAACAGGCTCTTCAAACCCTGAATCAGATTGTGGTTGGTTAGTGCGACCGCAGCCTGTGATGCCAGAGACTCGACTAACTGCTGGTTTTCATGTGAAAAGACCACGATTTCCTTGGTCTCGGGATCCGTCGCGTTAATCAGCTGCAACACGCCGATAATCTCATTCTCATGATTTTTCATGGGAACTGTCAGAAAGGACTTAGAACGGTAACCAGTGCTTGCATCAAACTTGCGCGTGCCGGAAAAATCAAACCCATCTGCTTGATAAGCGTCGTCAATATTAACCGTTTTATTATTGATTACGGCATACGCCGCAACCATATTCAGGTTGGGAGTGCCATCATTGAGATAAAGCGGAAGAGGAGGGAAAGGGATTTCTTTGCCTGTGGAGCCGCCCATGGCGACGCCCAAAGTTTCGGTATAAATAATTTCGAACTTAAGACATTGATCCTCAGTAACGGTATACAGCGTCCCCGCATCGGCGTTGGTAATTTCTTTTGCACCGAGCAAAATCATTTCCATCAAGCGCTTGTTATCATGCTCTGCCGACAGGGCAATACCGATGGCATTGAGCCGCTCCAGGCGCTTGAGTAATTCCTCTTGTTTATCCATGCAGGCAAAACTTCCTTATTACAAAGGCGTAGCCCATTCAGACAGGCTGCATGAGCGCAAGCATTTCAAGTTTGCTCAGGTTTTAGACAGGTAGAACTCCATCTTCACGCCTGCCAGTTCAATCACATCGTGATCCTGCAGCGAGTAAGCTTGAGCGCCAACCGACTCCCCATTCACCAAAGGGTGATTCTGACCTTCTACGTGAGTGATGAAGTAGCCTTGCGGTCGCTTGGTAATCACCGCAACTTGTACCCCGGGCTTACCCAGCGTAGTTAACGCCTTGCTTAACACCAGCTCCTTGCCGGTGCTTGGTCCATTCAACACCTGTATGCTTCCCAAGGCTACCTGGGCGACAGGTGCAGGCGTTGCAAATGCAGGTGGAGAAGATGGGGCTTGCGGCTTCATGCTCTCGCCAGACGCGGGGACTGCTGCCTTCATGGCTGATGGACGTATGATCATGGTTTTCTCAAAATCATCGGCACCGACACCACCAGATCCCATATTGGCGGCCAGTTCATTGATGTATTTAAGCTGGAACTTACCAAACTCAATCACATCCGCATGCTGCATAACGTGTTTTTTGATAGGCTTGCCATTAACAATAGTGCCATTGGTACTACCCAGATCCTCAAGAAACGAGTCGTTACCAATAGTCAAAATGCTGGCATGTTCGCCACTTACAGCAAGGTTATCTATATGGATATCATTCGTTGAGCGCCGACCTATGGTCATGCGCTCTTTGTCGATTGGATATTCCCCAAGAAAGGCCCCATCTAATGAGAAAATTAGCTTTGCCATGTTTTACCTTGCTATCTTAACCAATGAAGAAATTTATCATACCAGCCATGCTCCACCCCAAAAGGGCTAGTCACGCGTGCCAGTATGACGGATATATTATCTTTGCCACCGTTATCATTTGCCATTTTAATCAACTGATTAGCCGCCGCCTCTAGATTAGCATTTAATTTAGCAAGAATTATACTAATTTCATCGTCGTCGACCAGATCTGTCAGTCCATCTGAACACAGCAAATAAATATCACCTACTTGTACCTCATACTCATGCAACTCAAGATCTACAGTTTCATCTATGCCAACCGCGCGCGTCACCAGATTTTTGTTATTGGAAACCTTGGCTTGCTCGGGGGTAATCAATCCGGATTTGAGCTGCTCTTGCAGCAATGAGTGGTCTTCCGTGATCTGGGTCAGCTCAGCGTCCCGCAAACGATACATCCGGGAATCCCCTATATGCCCCACCAATACTTTGTCATTGGTAAACATGGCGACCACAAGTGTGGTTCCCATACCAGCACACTGAGGCTGTGATTGTGAAACCGTAAAGATAGACTCGTTAGCTTTTGCCACCGCATCAATGATCAACAAGCTCTCCGCTTGCATGCCGGATACGGCATCGACTTGCCCCGGTTCAAAATCCAGTAACGCTTCCTTCAGTTCAGCAACGATGGTCAGTACCGCAATCTCGCTGGCGACTTCGCCCGCCTTATAGCCACCCATGCCGTCTGCCAGCACCAGCAAGCCCATCTCGGCATCGCTGGCAACAGCATCTTCGTTATGATCGCGCTTCTGTCCAACATCTGTCAGGCGCACTATTTCCAGTGCATTGGTCAAATTCATGATCAGGCTACCTGAGCCATGCAGCTGCGAAGATCAGCCGAGATTTCACCACCTCGCGCATAGCGTTTGTCGATATCCTTCTCAAGCATACGATCAATAATATCTGACAGGCATTGCGGCAGCGCGGGATTGACTGTCTTAACCCCGGCATGTGGTTCATTGGCAATCTTGAACATCAAGGTAGCCATAGAGTCGCCAGTAAACGGCAGCTGTCCCGTAGCCATCTGGTAAAGCATCACCCCAAGCGAAAACAGGTCGGAACGCCCATCCACCTTTTTGCCGGAAAGCTGCTCTGGCGACATGTAGCTGGGAGTACCCAGTACCATGCCGGTTTTGGTCTTGGACGAGTCGGTAATACGTGCAATCCCGAAGTCGGTCACCTTAACGCTACTGGTATCGGGCTCATACATAATGTTGGCGGGCTTGATGTCGCGATGCACCACGTTCTGACTATGCGCATAATCCAGCGCATCCGCTGTTTTGGCAACAATATCCATGACCTTGGCCAAAGGCAGCAGGTTATCAGGCTTGGTAAAGGGGGCAAGATCCTTGCCTTTGAGGAACTCCATGGCAATAAAGGCCAGGTCGTGTTCTTCGCCCGCATCGTACATGGTGACGATATTAGGGTGATTCAGCCTGCCCGCAGTTTCAGCTTCACGGAAGAATCGTTCTTTGACCTCCTCCAACTCATCAGGCTCGAACTCTTGGGCCAGGGCCATCGTCTTGATGGCAACCACGCGACCGATTTTAGGATCCTTGCCCAGGTAGACTACGCCCATGGCGCCTTTGCCCAGCTCCTTTTCGATCTGGTAGCGTCCCAGCATGGGCTTTTCTACCGTGCCGTCATTCAGCATGCTGGCATTGCTGCGCCCACCACCTGAGCCACCAAGAATAACCGTTTCCGCCATCGCCCTGGAGCGCGTCAAACGCTGCTCAAGGTCTTTGTACTTGGGATTGTATTCAGCCATGTAGGAAAATACCGACTCCGCCTTGTTGAACTGGCGCTTGCGCTCGAAATCAAGGGCCAGGTTGTACAGCACATCCATTATGCTGTCTTCCATCGGGCACTTGCGCAGGCGATCAAACGCCATATCCAACTGCCCCTGGCTCTGGAACATCAGGGCCAGGTTGCGATTACTTTCTGCTGAGTCCGCCTCGGATTTCTCTTTGCCTTTTTCAGTCAGCAAGAAACGTTTGGTAGTGAGTAGAGCATGCCCAACCACCAGCAAGGCAGCAGGCAACATCAATTGCAGCCACATGCCTTTTTGCGTCATCAAAATGAAGTGTGTCGCAAATAACACGATTACCAGCACCAGACTGATACCTGCCGCCATACCCGCCTTCATGCGAGGTAGCAACAGGATGAGATACAGGGCCACCAGCAGCAAAGTGGCGCGCTCAACCCAGAACGCCCAGGTCGGTACCACGAAAAAATCCTCATTGAGAATACTGGCTACTGAGTGTGCCAGCGTTTCAATCGGCGTCATGCTGGATGAGATAGGGGTAATCTGGTTATCGCCCACGCCCCCGGCCGTCGCACCTATCAGCACGATACGATCACGGTATTTATCCACGGGGATTTTACCGCTGTAAACATCATAAAATGAATCCACAGGAAAAGCCGGATGCCCATCCCGATTAGCATAGAAAAAGGTATTCATCTGCAGGAAACCATCTGTTGCAATACTCAGCTTGCCCAGACGCACGCCTTCACCAAGTTTGGCTTCGATATCCTTGGGTTGTAAATTCAGATATTTTGCTGCAATTTGCAATGACAGGGATGGGTAGAACTTATCGTAATAGGCGAGAATGAGTGGTTCTGAGCGTATTGCGCCATCCACATCAGGGTTGGCATTCAAGTGACCAATAGCGGCAACGCTTTCGCCAATTTCAGGTATTGGGGGGAATGCTGAAATAGTAGGAATAGGTAGCAACCCCGACTCTTCTGCACCAATGCGATCGACTATTTTCGACAGGCTGTTCCTGGTCACATAGTCAGGCATCGCATTGTCTGGATTACCGCGTGGCTCGCCGACCACAAACGGCATGGCCAAAATGACATTGCCTGCTTTTTTGAAACTCTCAGCAAGCTTGGCATCGCGATTAAGTTCAGACTGCGCCTCCTTGATCATGGTATCAAGCTGCGTCGAGTCTTCAGGTGCCAGAGTGGGTATCGCAGAGTTGCTGACAAAACCTGCCAGCTTGTTGATGTAAGCCAGACCGGGATCCAGTTGCGGCTCTACAAAGAAAATCGTATTGCCGATTACTTTGGCATGCGCCGTGGCCAGCATATCGGTCATCTTGGCATGTATCTCACGCGACCACGGCCAACGGCCAATGTTGGAGATGCTCTGGTCATCAATCGCGATGATCGCGATCCTGTCCCCGGCATTGCGCGAGGATGACTGGACGCCGATATCGTAAGCTTTACGCTCCAGACTTTGTAATAGCGCACTACCACCGGCAAACAAGAAGAATAAGGAGATTGCTAAACCAGCAAACCAGTCGGATTTCCAGAAGGATTTTTTCAACCCCTTACCCCTTTTTTGTTGTGTACTCTTCTTAAGAGTTGCGTACTATTTTTAGAATTTATGTACCAAGGTACTAGTTATTAGTTTTGCTGTATGTTCAACCGCATACGATATTACACGCGATTTTTTTCAAACAGAAGAGCCAACAGCAAAATTCCGCGCCACTTATAGCTGGTTTAACCTTTAAAGCCTGTTAGTTCTTGATTTACCGCCTCGCCTCGTTGGGTCGCGCCTCGATAGCCAGCTTGTCGAGCACGCCGTTCACGTACTTGTGGCCATCGGTACCACCATAAATCTTGGCCAGCTCGACACCTTCGTTGATAGCAACACGATATGGAATCGTCGCATCGTGGATCAGCTCATACGCAGACAGGCAAAGTATGGCATGCTCTATCGGGCTCAGCTCGCCTATCGGCCTATCAATAAAGCCCTTCAGGCGATCATCCAGCTCTGCCAGATTGTCATAAACACCTTCAATCAACTGGCGGAAATAGGCTTCATCCGCCCGATCAAACTCGGCATCATCAGCCAGTTCACGGATAATCAGGCGCAACTCCTTGTTGCTCACCAGATGCTGGTATATGCCCTTAAGAACCAACTCACGAGATTTGCGACGATTTTTACCGGTTTTAACCGGCTTGGCTGGAGTCGCTTTGTTTTCTAGTTCACTCATAACTGTTTCAACAGGTTAACCATTTCAATCGCCACAGCTGCCGCCTCTGCACCCTTGACTGACATACGCGCAATTGCCTGGTCATCATCTTCCGTCGTCAATACTGCATTGGCAACAGGAATGCCGCTATGCAACTGCACCTCGGAAATACCGCGTGCCGACTCATTGGAAACCACTTCAAAATGATAAGTCTCGCCCCGGATAATCGCACCAAGTGCAATCAGGGCATCGAATTTTTGGGTATTGGCCATGTGCTGCAACACCAAAGGCGTTTCCAGCGCACCAGGCACTGTTGCAATAGTGATGGCATCGTCCGCAACACCGAGCTTGATCAACTCGGCCTTGCAAGCACTCAACAGGCCCTCGCCAATATCGCTGTTAAAGCGTGATAAAACAATACCAACGCGCAGACCTGCGCCATTCAAATTAACTTCTAGCTCTTTCACGCAACACTCCAAGATTTAATAAAACAAGACAATCCGTGGATTATAGCGCGGCAAGGACTTAATGAGAACGACGCAATTCCTTTTATTTCAATCGGATATAAATGAAGTGCCCATCAGAATGCACTTCACTCACTCAGTATTGGCTACAAATTTCAGCATGCCGGAAACAATCAGTACTGTGATCATTGACCATACCGACTGCCTGCATCATGGCGTAGCAAATGGTCGAGCCAACGAACTTGAAACCGCGGCGACTCAGGTCTTTGGATAGCTGATCAGAAATCGGCGTTTTGGCAGGTACCTGTTCTTTGCATTGCCAGAGATTGACAATAGGTTTGCCCTCTACGAACTGCCACAGATAGGCATCAAAGCTGCCAAACTGTTGCTGTACTTCGAGAAATCGGGCGGCATTATTGATGGTTGCAGAAATCTTCAGACGATTACGCACTATCCCCGCATCAGCTAGCAGGCTGGCATATTTCTGCTCACTATATAGGGCCACCTTGCCGGCATCGAAGTTGTCGAACACGGCTTTGTAATGTACGCGTTTCTGCAGGATAGTGTTCCAGCTCAAGCCCGCCTGCGCACCTTCCAGGATCAGGAACTCAAACAGGCTACGGTCATCATGCAGCGGAACGCCCCACTCGGTGTCATGGTACTCAATGTCTAACGCGGTCCTCGCCCATGAACACCGCGTTAGAATCCCCTGCTGAGAGCTCATCATGCGGCTCGCATGCTTTAGTGAAACAGAATCCAGGCTTTCTGCAAGGTGCTCCAGATACCAAAACTGATAGGAATCAGCACCAACAGCCACATCACGACAGCCAGCAGCTTGTTGCCAGTGCCAGCGGCTGATGAACCTTCTGTGGTAACCACGGTTTTTTCATGGGCAATTCTTTTTTCTTCCGCAAGCTCGGCTGGCGTCATGAAATACTTGTCGGCTACTGGTCGCACCAATAAATTCGCGATAAAGCCGATCACCATCATGCCTGCCAGCACATAGAAAATGGAGGCATAAACCTGGTCGAACGGCACCCCTGCTTCCAGTCTGACATCATGCATGTAGTTGACTACCACAGGACCCAGTATGCCGGCTGTAGACCATGCAGTGAGTAAGCGCCCATGAATGGCGCCGACGAACTGGGTACCGAACATATCTGCCAGATATGCTGGGATAGTGGCAAAACCGCCGCCATACATAGAGGCTATGATGCAGAAGCAAGCCACAAACAAGGCCAGCGATTTCCATCCTGCTACCACGGCTACTGCCGTATAGAGCAGCGTCCCCAGCACAAAGAAGATAAAATAGGTCTGCTTGCGCCCCAATTTGTCCGACGATGTTGCCCAGGCAATGCGCCCGAAAATATTGAACAGCGAGATCAGCCCGACAAAACCGGCACCCACAGCGGCAGCGGCGGCAGTCAGCGCCTCATCCTTCTTGATATCGGCAAAGCCTATCCCCGGCTGGTCAATCAGCGCACCGCCAAATGTCTCCTGCAGCATGGGAGCGGCGGCACCGATAATACCGATACTGGCAGAAACGTTCATACACAGCACCAGCCATAATAGCCAGAACTGCGGGGTGCGATGCGCATTTTTAAGATGCACGTGATGCTGGGCAATCATGCTGTTGCCATTATTGGCAGGTGGCGTCCAGTTAGCTGGCTTCCAGCCTGAGGGCGGCACACGGTAGCTGAGCGAACCCAGCAGCATGAATGCTGTATATATCAGCGCCAGCGCAACAAAAGTCTGCCAGATGCCCAACTCGCCAGGCGCGGCAAAAAACGCCATGAGCTTGGTTGCCAGCGGCGAACCTATCATGGCGCCGCCGCCAAAACCCATAATGGCCATGCCGGTGGCCATACCACGTTTGTCAGGAAACCATTTAATGAGGGTAGATACCGGCGAGATATAACCCAGGCCCAAACCTATGCCTCCAATCACGCCTGAGCCCAGCCACATCATCCACAACTGGTGTGCATGTATGCCGTAGGCTGAAATCAGCAGGCCACCGCACCAGCACAAAGTGGCCACCAAGCCGGCCTTGCGGGGGCCAGCGCGCTCCAGCCAGCCGCCCCATAACGCTGCAGAGCAACCCAACAGCACAAAAAACAGGGTATACATCCAACCCAGGTCAAACTGGGTCCAGTTACAGTCGGTGGCAAACAGTGCACGTGCAGTGCCAGCCAGCTTGTCGGCAAATGTGGCTGCGCCCGCTGCGCAGGCCGCTACCGGCTTGCCATCAGCGTCCACGAGGGCATTGCCCAGCGGTTTCCAGAACACGGAAAATCCATACGCCATGCCGATACATAGATGCACCGCCAGTGCGGCTGGCGGTATCAGCCAGCGGTTAAAATGTTCGCCAGCGGTAATATTTTCTTTTGATAAAAATCCTGACATTTGTTTCCCCAGTTCCCTTGCGCAGCCGATTAAGCCGCCACTCGTCATCTTGAATATTATTGGTTTGCTAGGCTAGGATAATCGTATAAAACACGCAAAATGGCAATTCACATGAAAAAAAGTTTCCGGGACTGTCATCAATATGTCACATTAGCGTCATATAGTGAGCAACAGTGATTAAAGCAACTATATGATGCAGAGGAAAAAACATGCCCGCTAATATCTTGGTAGTCGAAGATGAACCAGCAATACAGGAACTGCTAGCACTCAACCTGACACAGGCAGGCCACAACCCGATTCGTGCCCTGAGTGTTGAACAGGCGCAGCTGTTGATACGCGAAGCCTTGCCGGACTTGATCATACTGGACTGGATGTTACCGGGAATGAGTGGCATTGAATTTGCGCGCAAACTAAAATCCGATGAAATGACCAAGGCGATCCCCATCATCATGCTGACGGCACGCGGGGAAGAGATCGACAAAGTGCGAGGCCTGGAAGTCGGCGCTGATGATTATGTCACCAAGCCATTCAGCCCACGTGAGCTTAATGCCCGCATCAAGGCAGTATTGCGTCGCCGCGCCCCACAAATGACGGATGACCCCATTGAAGCCAGCGGCTTGCGCCTGGACCCGACCACTCACCGTGTCACCGGTAATGGCGCTTCGCTGGACTTGGGCCCTACCGAGTTCCGCCTGCTGCATTACTTAATGTCCAACCCCGAGCGCGTGCATTCGCGTAGCCAGGTGCTGGACAGGGTATGGGGCGACCGAGTATTCGTCGAAGACCGTACCGTGGATGTGCATATCCGCCGTTTGCGCCTGGCTTTGGCTGACACCGGCCATGAAGATTTAATTCAGACCGTGCGTGGCGTCGGCTACCGTTTCTCCGCGCAATAGCCCATAATACGCAGCTCGTAATCTTGAGATTGGCTTCGAATGCATGACATTCGCTGGCGCGCCTTCTGGCTCGCACTTCTATTAGTCTTTGTCAGCCTGGTGGTATGGGTTGCCGAAGACTTTGAAACCGCCTTGATTGTGTTTAGTGCAGGGGTCGTCGCCTACCTGCTTGGACACCTGTACTGGCTGCACAAACTTATGGTGTGGTTTAAAAAACCCGAACTCGCCACCATGCCGCTAGGCTCAGGGATATGGGAAGATGTATTTGCCGCTATCTACCATGAGCAGCGCCGCCATAGCCGCAGCCAGACCCAACTCAGTTCAGCCCTGGACAGGTTCCGCCATGCCGCCAGCGCCCTGCCCGATGGCGTCGTTCTGCTGGATAGCAATAACCTGATCGAATGGTGTAACCCACCCGCCGAAACCCAGCTCGGCCTTACCATGAAGCAGGATGCCGGCCAGCCCATTATTTACCTGGTTCGCCATACCGATTTTATCGAATACCTGCAGAACTACCATGATGCCGATCCCATCAAACTTCGCTCATGGATCAATACTGAAGTAACCCTGGAAATTCAACTGGTACCGTTCGGTGCCAATCAAAAATTATTGGTCAGCCGCGACATCAGCCAGCTGGAAAAACTGGAGCACATGCGTCGCGACTTTATCGCCAATGTTTCGCATGAGCTGCGCACACCGCTGACGGTCGTCGGCGGTTTTCTGGAAACGCTAGCGGATATGGAAGGTGCCGTGCCTGAGAGTTCGCGCGGCTATTTTGCCATGATGCAGGACCAGACCAACCGCATGCGTCTGCTGATTGAAGACCTGCTGACCTTATCGCAACTGGAAAGTGGTGCCACCCTGCCACAGGATACCGAGATCGATGTTTCGGCTTTACTCAATATGGTGCTGAACGAATCCAAAAGCCTGAGTAACGGCCGCCATAGCATCTCGCTGCAAGCAGACCAGACCCTGGCAATCAAGGGTGCATCCCAGGAACTACATAGCGCGTTTGGCAACCTGGTCAGCAATGCCATACGCTACACCCCCGAGGGTGGTGAGATAGTGATTAGCTGGAGCGCGCGCGGGCAAGAGGCGATATACAGCGTACGCGATACCGGTATAGGCATAGAACAAAAACACATAGACCGCCTGACCGAGCGCTTTTACCGCGTGGATCGTAGCCGCTCACGCGAAACCGGCGGCACCGGGCTGGGCTTGTCCATCGTCAAGCATATACTCAGCCGCCACCAGGCACGACTGGAAATCGAAAGCGAATACGGCAAGGGCAGTACCTTTAGCGTAGTGTTTCCGAAATCCAGGATAGTGCATAAACAAATGACACTTAAACTGGACGCTGCGTAATACTGCAGCGTTTTACCTCACCGCAATTACTTGCTCAGGCTTAACGCCACCGCTTCAGCGACCTTGATACCATCAATCGCTGCTGACAGAATGCCACCGGCATAACCGGCGCCTTCACCTGCTGGATACAGCCCCTGAGTATTCAGACTCTGCAAGCTGTCCTCATGCCTGGTAATACGAACAGGCGATGAAGTCCGCGTTTCCACGCCGGTCAGCACTGCATCATACTTGGCAAATCCTTTTAACTGCCGGTCAAATATAGGCAGCGCTTCGCGAATCGCGCTGATCGCATAATCCGGTAAGGCAGAGCGCAGGTCTGTCATCAATACACCCGGGGTATAGGAAGGCTCTACCTTGCCCAGCATGGTCGAAGGCTGCTTATTGAGAAAGTCTCCCACCATTTGTGCTGGCGCATTGTAATTGCTGCCACCCATCACATAGGCGTTCGATTCCCAGCGGCGCTGGAAGGCGATCCCCGCAAGCGGATGGCCCGGATAGTCGGCAGGTGTAATGCCCACCACGATGCCGGCATTGGCATTGCGCTCATTACGTGAATACTGGCTCATGCCGTTGGTCACTACACAACCTTCTTCTGAAGTCGCTGCCACCACGGTGCCGCCCGGGCACATACAGAAACTATAAACTGAGCGGCCGTTTTTGGCATGGTGCACCAGGCTGTAGTCCGCCGCGCCAAGATATGGATTAGGTTCCGGGCTACCGAAACGCGCCTGGTCTATCATGGATTGTGGATGCTCGATACGGAAGCCGATAGAGAAAGGCTTGGCCTCAATATGCACGCCCTTGCTATATAACATCTCGAAGGTATCACGCGCGCTGTGACCGATCGCCAGCACCACATGCTCGCTGGCGATATAACCGCCATCCGCCAGTATCACGCCACGCACTTTACCGTTATCGATGTCGATATCCTGCACTTTGGTGCTGAAACGAAACTCGCCACCCAGCGCCTGGATCTGCTCGCGCATATGCTCGACGATACCAACTAATTTAAAAGTACCGATGTGCGGCTTGGCAACATACAGAATCTCTTCCGGCGCACCGGCTTTCACCAACTCACGGATGACATGCTTGCCGTAATGTTTAGGATCCTTGATCTGGCTATACAGCTTGCCGTCAGAGAACGTACCCGCGCCACCTTCTCCAAACTGTGTGTTGGATTCGGTATTGAGCTTGGCACCGCGCCACATGTCCCAGGTATCCTTGGTACGCTCGCGCACGGCTTTGCCGCGCTCGAGGATAATCGGGTTAAACCCCATTTTCGCCAGCATCAGCCCGGCAAATATGCCACATGGCCCAGTGCCAATAACCACAGGCCTTGCAGCCTGATTGGTTACTGCAAAATCTGCCGGTGCGGCAGCTACCTGGTGATAGCTCACATCAGGTGCTATCGAGAGGTGTTTTTCGTCTTTCAGCTTTTTGATCAGCGCCTGCTCGGCTGCCTCGCCGCCGCTCAGCTCAAAATCTATGCTGTAGATAAAGATAATCTCAGAGCGTTTACGCGCATCATGACTGCGGCGCACCACGGTAAAATTGAGTAAATCGGCCTCGGCAATACCAAGCCGCTTGAGGATTGCATCCTTCAGCGCTGCTTCGGTGTGGTCCAGGGGGAGTTTTATTTCGGTAAGTCGCAACATACAGGTCTGCCATCAATCGGTTTCAAGGCTCGCATTCTACCCTACCACCCACCCGACTCATAATCGCAAACGCTAAAACTGTGTTTTTAAACCATAAATTCAGTCGACGCGAGGTCAGTAGACGACAGGGGCTAGCGGTTTCGTTTTTGTCGATGGCTTTGTGCCAGCAGGGGCTACTTTAGAGGCTGGAAGCGGCGGCTGTATCACCGGCACCGCCTCAATTGAATCCCTGCGCAATACCACAGGAGGCGCTTGTTCGCCCGGCAAGGGCACCACCAGGGTATGCGGCTGCAAGCTTTCGGGGGGCAACACGATTACCGGACGCACGCCGCGGGGCACATTGGCCGCAGGCGCCTGGGGCAATACCACCGCACTATTGGGCACATCGCCCCCCAGGCCGGAACTATAGCCCAAGCCGGCATCGCTATCTTCCGCGCCAGCCCCCAGTGCCAACAACAGCAGGCACAGCCCGCTTATCGTCAATATTCGCATATGCCCATGTCAAATTTATATGATGAAGACACTATACAACTTGGCAGGGCAGAAATCATGCCTAAAAAATCAAAAAGGGAATACACGGCCATCACCGCATATTCCCCACCGGCTGCTAAGCAAGCCATTGCTATATAAAATACTATCGAATAATCGCCGAGTTATTGGCCACGTAGCGGCCCACCGTAGTTAATGGCCCAGCCACAATTCGGCCAACCTCAGCGCCCTGCTTATCCACAAAAATAAATACCGGCAGATCCGTCTTGGTCAGGTGATATTTCTCCTCCGCAGCGCTCAGTTCGGCATTCTCCAGCGCCATAAACTCAGGCTTATACGCAGGATGCAGAATCGTCTGTATCGCCAGCAAATGCGCGGCATCTACAGCATGCGGCCCACGCTCGGTAATCGCCATGACCGACCCCTTGCTATAGTCGATGGCAGTCAGCTCTTTATCCGCATCCGCCGCTGCCAGCGCTGAAAATGAAACGGTCATCGCCGTAATGATTGCTCCAGACATGAAGATAGTTTTCATGATGTACTCCTAGTAGAAGGCGTTTGACAACCAACGCGCCGCAAGGCGAACGCCGATCCCTTGCCACTAGTGTTCAGCATAAGATGTGCCAAGGTAACGGCGCTGAGCCAGGCGGGAAGCCATCCGGCATCAATGATGCCTCCAGGAACCGCATGGATATTGGCTCGCAGGCAAGTGTAATAGTGTGTGTGGTAATTACTACAAAATGTACGATGCCATCAGACTAGATGTCTGTGCATGGTTTTCGTGCAGAAATATAAAATAGCAGGCGCAAGAATTTACGTCAGGGATCAACGATTACTCAATCCAGCATCCCGTCAGCTTGCCTGACGGCAGCGCCTATGCCCTGGCGACTTTTCGCGTGTTGGTTTTATAGCTGGGGTTGCCCTTATCGGCACCGATCAAGAAAAGCTCGGTCTTTTCGTCACAATGCGGGCAGTTGTAATACATATGGTCATCCTCCTCAAACACATCAGCAGGCTCTGCATCGGTAATAAACAGACAATCTTCGTTAGAACACTGCCATCTCATCGTACCGTCCCCTTATATATGCTGGAATATTGCGCCTAAACTCTCATTGGATCAATACATGGGTTCGTTAAAATTAAAGAATAAATTATTAAAAGCTAACCTTTACAGCTAAAATTCGTGCATATCTGTAGCATGGACTATTAGTCCTAAGTAGATTCATATGAAAATTGGTCTTATCTTTTATGGCTTACCTCGATCAACAGAGTTCACCCTGCCCTCTATTACGAAATACATCATCAACGAATTTAAGAGTCAGGAGTTATTTATCGAAAGTTGTTTTTCTTACCAAACTTCGATTGTGAATCCTAGATCGAAAGAAAATTGCAAGTTAGCTAGTTCAAATTATGACTTTTTTAACCAATATAACCATAGCTTTATCGAGACCGACACTCTTCAGGATGAGCTCTTGCATCACAACTTGTTAAAGTTTGGAGATTTCTGGAAAGATGATGGACTTTCATTAAGAAATCTATTAATTCAATTAGCTACAATAAAAACCGCTTATTTAAATTGTAAAAAAAATGACTGTGAATTTTACATATTTGCTAGGCCAGACTTGTTCATTGGCGACTTTATTCCATTTAAAGAATTCATCTCAAAAAACAAAGATCGCCACGCTATTATGATACCAAGCTGGCAATGGTGGGAGGGAGGGGTCAATGATAGATTTGCGGTTGCTACTAAATCAGCAGCAGAGGTTTATGCCCACCGGTACGATCAAGTATTGCAATACTGTGAAGAGAAAAACAGCGCATTACAAAGCGAAAAATTTCTATATGACCAAATTAAAGCCCATCATATTAAAATTAAAACTTGCCACACTAAAATGACAAGAGTGCGTGCTTCAGGGCAGTTCTGGAATGAAGACTTCTCTTCAATTCAAAGTATGGGCGGGTACAAAAGAGCTTTTGTTGCCCAAATAAATCAAACTGATCGGCTTCAAACCATTATTGGTTTGCTGAAATTAATGATCGAATGGATTAGAACAGTTAAAGGTGGCTTTCCTCTTAATTTTTACCGTAAATGAGAAGCTGAAACCCTGATCTTAAGCACCAACTTCTATGAGGCTTTTGTCATTAATTTGGCGTCAACAGATCACAACAGCACCTTCTCTATCCCCCCATTATTCGCCTTCTCCACATAATCCTGCATCCAGCTCTCACCCAGAATATGCTTCGCCATTTCCACCACAATATAATCCGCCGTCACCCCGGTATCTTCTCCATAGCGTGACAAGCCTTGCAGACATGATGGGCATGAAGTCAGGATTTTCACATCCTGCTCCGGTGCACCTGGCGTCAGGCCCAGTTTTTCCATGCCTTTTTCCAGTTCTTCCTGCTTGCGCATTTTGACCTGGGTGGCAATGTCGGGGCGGGCTACCGCGAAAGTGCCGGATTCGCCGCAGCAACGTTCATTCAGCGCAACATCCTGCCCCATCAGAGCATTGGTCACTTTGAGCGGCGCATAGGTCTTCATCGGGCTGTGGCAGGGGTCGTGGTACATATAGCGCGTCCCGGTCACGCCTTCGATTTTAAGGTTCTTTTCCATCAGGTATTCGTGGATATCCAGCAGGCGGCAGCCCGGGAATATCTTCTCGAACTCATACTTTTGCAGTTGGTCCATACACGTGCCGCACGACACAATCACCGTCTTGATATCCAGGTAATTGAGCGTATTGGCGATGCGGTGGAACTGCACGCGATTTTCCGCCGTGATCTGGCTGCCCTTGTCATGATTACCGCTGGCTGTCTGCGGATAACCGCAGCACAGGTAGCCCGGCGGCAATACCGTAATGGCACCAACTTCATACAGCATGGCTTGTGTAGCCAGGCCAACGTTGGAGAACAGGCGCTCTGAACCGCAACCGGGGAAATAGAACACGGCATCCGAATCTTCACCCGTTTTTTGCGGGTTGCGGATGACCGGCACCATGGTGTCGTCCTCTATGCCCAGCAAAGCGCGTGAGGTCTTGGTCGGCATGTTTTTAGGCATAGGCCGATTCAGGAAATGGATCACCTGCGCCTTGATTTCAGGCTTGCCCAATGTGGCCGGTGGCCGCTTCTTGAAGCCATTCAACAGTCCAAGCTTCTTAAATGCCCAATGCCCCAGACGTTGAGCCTTGTAGCCCATACCAATCATGGCGGTACGCATAAGCTTGATAGTGGCAGGATCCTTGATATTCAGGAAAGTCATCGCCAGCGTGGTGCCGGGGTTGAAATGCTTTTTACCCTGCTCGCGCAGGAAGTTACGCATGGCCACCGAGACATCGCCGAAGTCGATATCCACCGGGCACGGGTTGAGGCACTTATGGCAGACCGTGCAATGGTCGGCCACGTCGTTGAACTCATCGAAGTGCTTGATGGAGATGCCGCGCCGCGTTTGTTCCTCGTACAGGAAAGCCTCAATCAGCAGCGAGGTGCCGAGGATCTTGTTGCGCGGGCTATACAGCAGATTCGCGCGTGGTACGTGTGTGGTGCAGACCGGCTTACATTTTCCGCAACGCAGGCAATCGCTGATGGAGTCGGCAATCTCACCAATCGCAGATTGCTCCATGATGATGGATTCCTGCTCCAGCAGGCCAAAGCTTGGCGTATAGGCCGTGTGCAGGCCGGAGCCTGCCATCAGTTTGCCTTTGTTAAAACGGCCTTCCGGGTCAACCTTCTGCTTGTAGCGGGCAAATGTGGTGATGGTGGATTCGTCGAGGAACTCCATCTTGGTGATGCCAATACCATGCTCACCGGAGATCACGCCATCCAGGTCGCCAGCCAATTTCATGATGCGCGCCACCGCGGTGTGCGCTTCCTGCATCATCTCGTAGTTGTCGGAATTGACCGGGATATTGGTGTGCACATTGCCG